>Ga0075331_1000041_pt1 | contig 23382 bp, 19 predicted proteins | sample MayberrySE_TuleA_FD_120090 | JGI IMG/M metagenome (GOLD analysis project Ga0075331, IMG submission 120090) | Natural and restored wetland microbial communities from the San Francisco Bay, California, USA, that impact long-term carbon... | ecosystem: Environmental > Terrestrial > Soil > Wetlands ... | reverse complement strand
GTTCCGGGCGGTCATCCCCCCGCTGGCGAGCGTCTACATCGCGCTGACGAAGAACACCTCGGTCGCGGCCGCGTTCGGTGTCACCGAGGCCACGTACCAGCTGAGCCGGATGATCGAGGCGACCGTGGCACCGGCCGTGGTCGCATTCTTCGGCATCGCGGCCGGCTACATCCTCGTCGTGTGGGTCATCTCGGGTATCGCCAGTGTGCTGGAAAGGCAGGTGGCAACGACCCGATGAGCTCCGTCCTCTACGACATCCCCGGGCCGCGCGCCCAGCTGCGACACCGCCTGTACGGCGTGATCGGCTCGGTCGTGATCGTTGCCCTGCTCGCCTGGGCGGGTTGGCGATTGTGGGAGGCCGACCAGATCACCCCCGAAGCCTGGAGCTTCCTCGGCGAGATCAACATCGTGATCGGGCTTCTCGAAGGCCTTCTCGCGACCCTCTCGGCCGCAGCCCTCGCCATCGTGCTCGCCATCGCCTTCGGTGCGGTCTTCGCCACCGGCCGACTGTCCGACCACGCCGTACTGCGCTGGCCCAGCATCGCGGTGATCGAGTTCTTCCGTGCGGTGCCGGTGCTGCTGATGATCCTTGCGCTCTACCTCACCCTGGGTGGGACGCTCGGCACCTACTGGTCGCTCGTGCTCGCGCTCGTCGTCTACAACGGCGCGGTCCTCGCGGAGATCTTCCGTGCGGGGATCCTGGCGGTACCCAAGGGGCAACGCGAGGCGGCGTACGCGATCGGCCTGCGCAAGGGCCAGGTGCTTCGGCTCATCCAGGCTCCGCAGGCGGTCAGCACGATGTTGCCGGCCATCATCAGCCAGTGCGTGATCGCGCTGAAGGACACCGCCTTGGGCTACGCGATCGGGGCGCCGGAGATCACCCGCGAGGGCAAGCAGATCTTCACCTCGATCTTCTACAACAACCCCATCGCGGTCGGGCTCTTGCTGATGGCGGTGTTCGTCGTCATCAACTACTCGCTGTCGCGCCTCGCCCGGTGGCTGGAGAGCCGGATGCGCCAGCAGGGCAAGCAGGCCGTGCACACCGCGGCGCAGCCACTCACCTGATCGCTGAGGCTGAACCGCTCGGGAACGTCCGCCGCGTGGCGGTCAGACCGCTGGGCGGTCGGTGACCCAGAGGTGGATCACACCACGCACCACATCGGTGCCGTCCGCGCGGGCCGCCGTGACGGTCACCGGCACGTCGGGTCCGCCTGACCAGTCGGCCTCGGTGGTCGTCGCCACGCAGGTGATGTCGCCGGACGCCTTGGCGACGTACTCGACCTGCATGCCCTTGGGCAGCCAGCGCTTGCCCGCAGGGACGGTCGCCTCGGCCAGCGCACCCATCGCCGCCTCGAGGCCGTTGCAGACCGCGATCGCGTGCACGGTGCCGAGGTGGTTGTGCACCCCCTTGCGGTCGGCGACGACGAGCTCGGCGCGGTGCGGGCGCAGATCTACGAAGCGCGGCCTGATCGTGCGGAAGTACGGCGCCTTGCGGGCGAACGCGATCGAGAACAGGGTGCGGCCCCTGGGGAGCCGGGCGAGGGTGTCGTGGAGCCGGAGCACGGAGGACATGACCGCGATCCTACCCACGGGTAACGTGCCGGTCGCGGCAGCGTCGCGCGAGGGTCAGCGAGCCACCTCGGTGGCGCGGGACTCGCGCACGACCGTCACCTTGATCTGGCCGGGGTAGGTGAGCTCCTCCTCGACCTGCTTCGCGATGTCACGTGCGAGCACCTGCGCCTGGATGTCGTCGACCACGTCTGGCAGCACCATCACACGCACGTCGCGCCCGGCCTGCATGGCGAACACCTTCTCGACGCCGTCCTTCGACATCGCGATCTCCTCCAAACGCTCCAGCCGCTGCACGTAGGCCTCCAGCGACTCGCGACGCGCACCCGGGCGCCCTCCGCTGACCGCGTCGGCCGCCTGCGTCAGGATCGCCTCGATGGTCCGGGGCTCCACCTCGTTGTGGTGGGCCTCGATCGCGTGCACGACGTCCTCGTGCTCGCCGTGGCGACGCGCCAGCTCGGCACCGACGATGGCGTGCGAGCCCTCGTGCTCGTGGGTGAGCGCCTTGCCGATGTCGTGCAGCAGCGCACCGCGGACGAGCACCGTGGGGTCGATGCCGACCTCGGTGGCCATCAGGTTTGCGGCGTGCCCGGTCTCGATCAGGTGCTTGAGCACGTTCTGCCCGTACGACGTGCGGTAGCGCAGCTGGCCGAGGGTGTGCACCAGGGTGGGGTGCATGTCGGTGATGCCGAACTCGGTGACCGCGTCCTCCCCTGCCCGCTGGCACAGCCGGTCGACCTCCGCCGCCGAGCGCTGGTGGGTCTCCTCGATCCGGCTGGGGTGGATCCGGCCGTCGAAGACCAGGGCGTCGAGCGTCAGCCGCGCGGCCTCCCGGCGTACCGGGTCGAAGCAGGAGAGCAGCACCGCCTCGGGGGTGTCGTCGATGATGAGGTTGACCCCGGTGGTCTGCTCGAAGGCCCTGATGTTGCGGCCCTCCCGGCCGATGATCCGGCCCTTCATGTCGTCGCCGGGCAGGTGCACGAGCGACACCACCGACTCCGACGTCTGCTCCGAGGCCAGTCGCTGGATGACCGTGGAGAGGATCTTGCGCGCCCGGAACTCCCCCTCGTCCTGCGCCTCCCGCTCGATCTCGCGGGTGGTGAGCACCGCCTGGCGCTTGGCGTCGTTCTCGATGCAGCCGATGAGCTCGGCCCTCGCCTGCTCGGCGGTGAGGTTGGCCGTGCGCTCGAGCACCGCACGCCGCTCGTCCTCGAGGTCGGCCAGCTCCGCGCGCTTGCGGTCGACGTCCTGCTCGAGCACGTGCAGCTCCTCCGCGCGCTCCTCGAGATGGCGGGTCTCCGCGTCGAGACGCTCCTCGCGCTCGGCCAACCGGTGCTCACGCCGCTCGATGTCCACGCGCTGGGAGTGCAGGTCGTCGCGCTGGGCCCGGACCTCGTCGTCGACCTCGGCGCGGAGCGCCTCGGCCTGCTGGACCTCCTTTGCGGCCCGCCGTCGGAGCCCTTCGGCCTCCTCCTCGGCCCGCGTCCGGATCTCCTCGGCCGCTGCCCGCGCGTCAGCTCGCAGCGTTTCGGCGCGGTCCTGCCGGTCTTGCTCCGGCGGGCGCTGCGCACCGTCGCTCGGCGACGGGCCGGCCGTGGGACGCCGCAGCAGGAGGACCACCACCGTCCCGAGCAGGAGTGCGATGACCAGCCCCAGGACGACCCCGACGACTCCCAGACCAGACATTGACGCGCTCCCTTCGCCGGGCCGGGCTCCTCGGCGGGAGCACTCGGCAGCACTGCCGTGCGTAGGGATGCACCGTCGGCCGACCACTCGCGAACCGGAACGGCGAGACCATGTGGCGACCTGGGGGTCGTCACAGCCGGGATGTGCAGCAGCCGTCTGTCGCAGGCGGCGGCGTTGTCGGTCCGGGCCGGCGGCCCGGTGGTGTCTCACGTAGATCCGGGTCCCTTCGACCCGGATCCTCTGCTGGTCAGGTTGCGCGTGCTGTTCAGTGGTGCGTCGTCATATTCACGACCGTGGCCACCTCGTCCGCAAGGCCAGGCCACGGTGTATCCCTTTGTGCTTGGGAGGCTAGGTCGCGACCGTAAAGCGGTCAAGCAACGGCACGCTCAGCAGTCGAGCGGCGCCTCGACGTCACCGCCGAACCCCTCATCGACCGTCTCGTCGTCGGCCAGCTCGTCGCGCACGACCCGGTAGGCCAGCCCCGCGGAGTACCCCTTGCGGGCAAGCATCCCGGTGAGCCGGCGCACGCGTGCCTGCGGGTCGAGCCGGCCCATAGACCTCAGCTTGCGCCGGACCAAGTCCCTGGCCGCGGTCTCCTCGTCACCGGGGTCGATCTCGTCGAGCGCCTCTCGGGCGACCTCGTTGTCGACACCCTTGCGCCGCAGCTCCTGAGCCAGCGCACGGCGGGCCAGCCCGCGCCCCCGCTGACGCGACTCGACCCACGACCGGGCGAACGCCGCATCGTCGATCAGGCCGACCTCCTCGAAGCGGTCCAGCACGCGCTCCGCGACGTCGGCGGGCACGAACTTCTTGGCGAGCATCTCGGCCAGCTCCGCGCGGGTGCGCGGCTGGGCGGTCAGCTTGCTCAGCAGGATCGTGCGTGCCACCGACTCCGGGTCGGCGGGAGGCCCGCTGCCCGGGTCGGTATCCGCGTCAGAGCTGCGCCGCGTCATCGACCTGCTCAAAAGTCGATGTCGGTCGGCTCCGCCGGCGGCGCTGCGGCCGGCTCGTCGAGCTTGGCCCCGATGCCGAGCTTCTCCAGGATCTTCTTCTCCAGCTCGTCGGCCAGGTCGGGGTTGTCGCGGAGGAAGCTGCGGGCATTCTCCTTGCCCTGGCCGAGCTGGTCGCCCTCGTAGGTGTACCAGGCGCCGGCCTTGCGGACGAGGCCCTGCTCCACGCCCACGTCGATCAGGCCGCCCTCGCGGCTGATGCCCTGGCCGTACATGATGTCGAACTCGGCCTGCTTGAACGGCGGGGCGACCTTGTTCTTCACGACCTTGACCCGGGTGCGGTTGCCGACCATGTCGGCCCCGTCCTTCAAGGTCTCGATCCTGCGCACGTCGAGCCGCACCGAGGAGTAGAACTTCAACGCCCGCCCACCAGTGGTCGTCTCGGGGCTGTTGTGCACCATGACGCCGTCAGCAAAGTAGTTATGGGTGCCTTCGACCTCGATGTCGTAGCGGTGCCGGGGTTGGGTGGACGTCAGCTTCTTGGGTTCGATTGACAGAATTGGCAGCGGCATGAGCTCATTCCGCGCCTCTGCAAGCTCGGGTTCCACGCCGAACTGGCCCCGCATGTGCGGCAACAGCTTGTAGTCCATCGATGGGTGAATGTACGGCGCCACCATCTCCAAGAAGCGCTTCGACGACTCCGTACTGAAGATGAGAACTGTTTCCCGGGCACCCGACAGCCGCAGGTGGACGTCGAAACCGTGGGTGTCACGCAAGTACTCGATGAGTCGGTCCCGCGAACCTTCGTTGAATGCTTCGACACAGAACTCCACCCGTCCGCTTCCGCCGACTGTGCGCTTCTGCAACCCTTGGGAGCGGAGGGTGAAACTGCCGTCGTCCATGAACCAGACTGCGAGTGAAAGTGGAGTCAGCGCCTTGAGGAAGTCCCAGGTGATCGTCTTCTGCCCGTCTCCCATGTAGACGACGCGCCGCAACTCGGCCAACTCCGCAAGAGGCTGAACATCGTGGAAGACCGCATCCTTCGAGTTCGTAGTTCGAGAAACCGTCAGGTTGCCGAACAGCGAGGCCTTCCAGTCGCTGTAGGCGGCTTGACGCGCGCCGTGGCCCCAGCGCAAACGAGCCGCATGACCGCTGGCGGTGGCGGACAGCGCACTGTCGCCCATGAGTCCCCCTAGAAGAACCTGCCACTGCTGGTGGGACAGGTGGTGAGGAACGGACTGCATCACTCGATCACCGGGGATAAGTTCCTGAGCTTCGCGCCAACCGCCGGGAGTCCTCACCAGATGGTTCGGAGTCACGGCGAATCCGAGTGGAGCCCCCGATCCCATTCCGCGTGCGACGCGGAAGTGCAAGAACTCATCCGTCGGGCCGTTGTCGAACCAGTTGGTAACACGTCGAGGGACGACCTTGCCGACCTCAGGATCGTAGGAGAGGACATCCACGGAGAGCTTCTGGTCAACGATCTTCTGGATCCGCATCTTGCTGCCATCCGCGAGCGTGACCAAGGTGCCCCCAGACAGGCACCCGAACATGACGCCGATCTTCTCGCGGAGCTGGTTGATGAAGATGGCCGTCGTGCCCGACGAGCTCATCGCCCCGGTGATCTTGCGCAGGGCCTGGCTCATCAGCCGTGCCTGCAGCCCGACGTGGCTGTCACCCATCTCGCCCTCGATCTCGGCGCGGGGCACCAGTGCGGCCACCGAGTCGATCACGATGATGTCGAGCGCGCCGGAGCGGATCAGCATGTCGGCGATCTCCAGCGCCTGCTCACCGTTGTCGGGCTGGGAGACCAGCAGCGCGTCGGTGTCGACACCGAGCTTGCCAGCGTACTCGGGGTCGAGGGCGTGCTCGGCGTCGATGAAGGCGGCGATGCCGCCCTGGCGCTGCGCGTTGGCCACCGCGTGCAGGGCCACCGTCGTCTTGCCGGAGGCCTCGGGGCCGTAGACCTCCACGACCCGCCCCCGCGGCAGGCCGCCGACGCCGAGAGCGATGTCGAGCGCGACCGAGCCGGTCGGGATCACCTCGACGGGCGCTCGCCCCTGCTCGCCGAGACGCATCACGGAGCCGTCGCCGTGCGTGCGCTTGATCTGCGCCATCGCCGTCTCGAGCGCCTTGCTGCGGTCTGCTCCAGCCATGTGTGCCACCCGTGTGTCGTCTTTGCGGGACGTGCGCCCGCTGGTCTTCTTGTTCATCGCACCCGACGTTATGACTCGCCACCGACAGTTCCGCGGTGACGCCGGATGCTGTGGACAGCCGATGATCCGGACTCACCTGTGGAGATAATCTAGGCCGAACACCTGTTCGATCCAAACAGACACGCCGATGCAGGCCCCGAGTTACCGGAAAGTCGCTCGGACGGTCGTCACGCGGCCGGGACCCGTCCCGCCACGAAGCCGTGCACGAACTCGGCCACACCGGTCGGCCGCACACCATAGGTCGCGCTCACCTCGCGGATTTCGATGGGCGAGTCGAAGGTGTCCAACGCGGCGAGCATCTGCGGGATCACGTCGGGCAACCCTGGGATCGGAGCCCCCGGGGCGACCGTCTGCACGGGTACCTCGCGGCCGAGCTCACGCGAGAACACCGCGACGATGTCGAGCCAGGTGAGCGGCTCGGGTCCACCGACCAGCAGGACCCTGCGCTCGGCGTGCGGACTGTGCACGGCGGCCGCGGCGTAGCCGGCGACGTCGCGAGCCGCGACGAACGAGTGTCGCCTGCGTCCGGAGCCGACCAGCGTGACCGGCCGGCCGGCCAGCGCCGGGACGCCGACCACCGGCGGGATCAACAGATCCATGAACGACGTCGCGTGCAGGACCGTCCAGACCAGGTCGCTCTCGCGCAGCCGCTGCTCGGTCTCGCCCTTGGCGCGGAAGACCGGGACCGGGCTTCGCGGGTCCGCGGCGAGCGTGGAGACGAAGACGAAGCGCCGCACTCCCTCTCGCGAGGCCGCGTCGACCAGGTTGCGGTTGCCCAGCCAGTCGACCGCCTCGACGGCCTCGTCGTCCCCCGTCGAGCTGGCGGTGGCCGTGGTCACCACGGCCTCTACGCCCGCGCAGGCGATGTCGAGCGAGTCGGGCGCGGTCAGGTCGCCGACCACGGCTTCGGCTCCCGCCTCGACGAGGTCGTCGTACGCCGACCGCGCGCGCACGAGGATGCGCACGGGGTGCCCTTCGTGCAGCAGCGAACGGGCCACCTGTCGCCCGACCAGCCCGGTCGCACCTGCCACCAGAATCATGAGGACCTCCTCGCTCGGGCGTCGACCGGCCCGTCAGGGGCGACGGGCGGTGATGAGCCAAGCCTTGGAGCCCAGCAGCACTCCCTCGCTGCTCTGATGAGCCTCGAGGAGGTGGCGCAGCCTGCGCTCGGCCTCCCGACGCGCGGCTTCGCCCGCCTCGCGGAGCGCCGCCTGGACCCAGGCCTGGGTGCTGACGAATGCGTAGGCCTCGTCGGCATCCGCTCCGAGGCGGATCGGCTCGTCGACCTCGCTCAGCGCGACCTGCTCGAACCGCGCGTCGTCGATCAGGGCGCGCACGTGTTCGGCCCGCGCCAGGCCGAAGGGGCCGGGGCTGTCGGCCGGTGGCTCGGGCAGCTTTCGGCCCGCTGCGACCACGGCCTGCAGCCCCTGCACCCACGCGTTGCGGTCGAGCGGCTGCCAAGCCAGCAGCGCCAGCCGGCCACCGGGCCGCAGTGCCGCTCGCAGGTTGGCGAAGGCCGCCCCGGGCCGGTCGAAGTACATCGCGCCGAAGCGGCTGATCACGACGTCGCTCGCTCCCGGCTCGAAGCGATAGGTCTGTGCGTCGCCGTGCACGAACTCGACGTTGCTCACGCCCTCCGCCGCGGCATGTTCGCAGGCCCGCGCGATCTGGCGCTCGGACACGTCGATGCCGACCGCGCGTCCGGTCGACGCCAGCCGGGCGGCCTGCCGGGTCGACTCGCCGCACCCGCAGCCGACGTCGAGCACCCGGTCGCCGGCGTCGACGCGGGCGGCGTAGAACATGTGCCTCGCGTGCCGCCGGACCGCCGCGTTGTAGATCGCCTCGTGCTCGACCCAGTGGTCACCGTCGGGACCGTTCCAGGCGGCCACCTGCTCGGCGTTGACCCCCACAGGTGCCTCCCGCATCGCCGCTCCCGGAGTGACCGCCCTCCACCATTCGACTCCGGGGCAGCGCGGACATCAAGCCCCGGCGGTCGGGAGCGGCGTACGCCGGATCCGAGCGACGAACGCGCAGCCGAGCACCAGCAGTGCGAGAACGCCGGCGCAGACGTTGAGCACGCCGTAGCCCCACTCGGCCACGACGACGCCGGCCAGCGCGCCGCCACCGGCCGCGAACAGTCCCATCACCAGGTCGGAAGCGCCCTGCACGCCGGGTCGCTCGCGCAGCGGTACCGCGTCGACGAGCAGTGCCGAGCTCGCCACGAGGCAGCACGACCACCCGAGGCCGAGCAGGAACAGACCCCAGGTCAGCCCCGTGGAGTGGCCCTCGGGGGCGCGGCCGGCGAGCAGCACCGCGGTCAGGAGGACCACCGAGCCGAGGACGAGCACCGGTGCCCGGCCGACGCGGTCGGCGAGCCAGCCCACCAGGGGCGAGAAGGCGAACATGCCCAGCACGTGCACGCTGATCACGAAGCCGATGACGGTGAGCTCGGCACCACCGTGGTCCATGTGCAGCGGGGTCATCACCATCACCGAGACCATCACCGCATGGGCCAGGGCGACGGCGAGCATCGCCGCTGCCGCACGGGGGTGCTGCCGGAGCACGGCCAACACGTGCCGCAGGCTCACCAGCCCGGTGCCCGCCTCTCCCCTGGCCGATGCCAGGTCGCGGGAGAGCAGCAACGGGTCCGGACGCAGCCGGGTCATCAGCCACACGGTCGACAGCGCCACCGCGACGACCGTGAACACGAAGGCCCCGGTCAGCTCCGGCACCCCGATCACCCGGGCCACCGCGGCGCCGGGCCCCACGAGGTTCGGCCCGAGCACCGCCCCGATCGTGGTCGCCCAGACGACGAGGGACAGTGAACGGGCACGTTGGCTCGGCCTGGCGAGGTCGGTCGCGGCGTAGCGCGCCTGGGTGTTCGCCGCGGTCGCGGCGCCGATCCCCAGGGTGCCCACCAGCAGCAGCGCGAACGAGTCGACCACGCCGGCCAGGACGCATGCCAGGGCACCGAGCCCACCGATCGCGTAGCCGAGGGCCAGGCCCGGACGCCGGCCACGAGCCGCCATGACCCGGGCCAGCAAGTACGCCGCGAGGGCGGCGCCCAGGACCTGGGTCGTCTGGGCGAGACCGGCCAGGCGGGCTGACCCGAGGATGTCCTCGGCCAGCAGCGCCGCCACCGCGATACCCGTGGTGACACCGACACCGCCGAGAGCCTGGCTGACTGCGAGCGTAGACACGGTACGGCGCTGGACCGCGGCGACATCGACACCCCGGTCCACGGGGACACCGATGTTCATCCGCCCCGCCCCACTCGGCACCCCATGACCGCCAAGGTACCAACGTCGTCGGTGCCGCCTGCTAGACCTGCACACACGGCGGGACTCCAACCGGCCGCCGAAGCCACGAGGAGGATCATGGTGACGCCGTTCCAGCTGACGATCGACTGCGCCGAGCCGGCCCTGCAGGTGGAGTTCTGGGCGACCGCGCTGGGCTATGAGGTGCAGCCGCCGCCGGGCGGGTTCGACAGCTGGAACGCCTACTGGCGCAGCGTGGGAGTGCCGGAGGACGAGCTTGATGCCGACAGGGACGCGGCCGACTCGCTGGTCGATCCCGGGGGCGTCGGTCCCAGGATCTGGTTCCAGCCCGTGCCGGAGCCCAAGACGGTCAAGAACCGGCTGCACCTCGACCTGCACGTCGGCGGCGGACGCGAGGTGCCCCTGGAGGAGCGCAGACGTCGCGTCGAGGCAGAGGTGGCACGGCTGGTGAAGGCGGGTGCCACGCGGCTGCCGCACGCTGGAGCAGGAAGGCCTCGACCACTACGCCGTCACCCTGCACGACCCCGAGGGCAACGAGTTCTGCGTCGGCTGAGCCCGGCTCAGCGTTCCGAGGCCGGCAGCTCCAGGGCCTCCCAGACAGCCCGCCACACCTTCTTGGTGGATTCTCCCCGGGCCAGCGCCTCGTCGACGGTGCACCCGCCGAGGTCGGACAGCACGTGCTCGCGCGACCAGGTGTGGGCGTAGGCCGAGCCGAGGTGCTGCTCCATGCGCGACCAGAACTCGGTGTGCCTCATCGTCGTCTCACCTCACTTCAGCAACAGGTGCGAAAGACGTCTCGAGGCCACGTAGAGACCCACGGACCCCATCGCGAGCAAGTAGAGCACAGAGACACCGGAGCTCCACGTGAGTGCCCCGGTCACCAGCTCACGGCACAGCACCACGGCGCGGTAGAGCGGCGTCAGCTCGATCAGCCACTGCAGCCCCGATGGGTAGACCGACAGCGGGTAGAACGTCGCGGAGAACAGGAACATCGGGATGGTGGTCAGGGTGACGAACTCGAAGTCCTGCCAGCTGCGCATGAAGGTGGTGAGCGCCATGCCGACCCCCGCGAACGCGAACCCCACCAGCAGGGTCGCGGGCAGTGCGAGCACCGCCCACCACGACGAGACCAGCCCCATCGCGGCCATCACCAGCAGGAAGGCCGACGAATAGATGCCGCCCCGCAGCAGCGCCCAGGTGATCTCGCCAGTGGCGATGTCCCAGGGCCGCATCGGCGTCGCCAGCACCGTGTCGTAGAGCTTCTCGTACTTCAGCCGGAAGAAGATGTTGTAGGTCGAGTCGAACACGGCGCCGTTCATCGCGCTGGCCGCCAACATGGCCGGGGCCACGAACGCGGTGTAGGCCACGACCTCGCCTCCGGGCAGCGTGACGCCGCCGACCAGCTGGGAGACGCCGATGCCGATCGAGAACAGGTAGAGCACCGGCTCGAAGAAGCCGGTGAGGAAGACCACCCACGCGCGGCGGTAGACCAGGTAGTTGCGGTGCACCAGCTTCCAGCCGTTGCCGCGCACCGACGTCGGGGGCAGGACACGTGTCGCCAGGGTCGTCATCGCAGCCTCCTCACCCCACGAGCCGACGGGTGAAGCGCCGCAGTGCCAGCCACCAGCCGCCGACGATCAGCAGCACGAGGTAACCGACGTGCATCGCGGCCGGGGCGGCATCGACCGGGTAGATCGTCATCATCCTGGCCAGCTCGACCGCGTGCCAGAGCGGGTTGACGTAGGCGAGCCACTCGATGCCGTCGGGAAGCTGCGACACGTTGAAGAACGCGCCGGAGAACAGGAACATCGGCATGATGCCGAGTCGGAAGATCAGTGCGAATCCTGACGGCTCGTCGAGCGTGGCCGAGTAGGCGAAGACCGGCGTGGTGTACGCCATGCCGACCAGCAGCGCGACCGCGAGCGCGCCCAGGGCGGCACCCGCACCGGGCATCAGGCCGAAGAGGAAGAGCACCAGGACGAAGACCGCACACGTCGTCGTCAGCCGGAACAGCACGTAGGCGAGATTCGCGAGCAGCACCGATGCAGGACTCAGCGGGGTGGCGACCTGCGAGTGGTAGACCTTGGTCCACTTGAATCCACCCAGCACGGGGTAGGTCGACTCACCGACCGCGGTCTGCATCGAGGTCGCCACCAGCAGGCCCGGCGCGAGGAACTCGATGTAGCGCACACCGCCCAGTGCCGACTGGCCGGAGCCGTCGTCGATGAAGCCGCCGAGCCCGACACCCATCGCGAGCAGGTACAGCACCGGCATCAGGAAGGAGCTGACCACCGAGCCCTTCCAGGTGCGCTTGTAGACCGTGATCCAGTAGTCGAGCTGACGCCAGGCCAGCTCGAGGACCTCACCCAGCCGGTGCCTGCTCCGCGGTGGAGCCGACGTCGCGGTCGCCATCAGTCCACCAAGCTACGGCCGGTCAGCCGCAGGAAGACGTCTTCGAGAGTCGACCGGCGCACCAGCACCGACGCGGGGTGCAGCCCACGGGCGTGCACCGCCTGGGTCGCGGCCTCGCCGTCGTGGGTGTAGAGGAGCAGCCGGTCGGGCAGCACCTCGACCCGCTCCGCGAGGTCCTCGACCTTGCCGACGAGCTCCTCGTGGTGTCCGACACCGAAGCGCAGCTCGGTGACCTCTCGGGTCGAGTGCTCGGCGATCAGCTGCAGGGGCGAGCCCTGGGCGACGATCACACCACCGTCCATCACCACGAGCCGGTCGCACAGCTGCTCGGCCTCGTCCATGTAGTGCGTGGTCAGCACGATGGTGATGCCCTGCTGCTTGAGCCGGAACAGCTTGTCCCAGAGCAGGTGGCGGGCCTGCGGGTCGAGACCGGTGGTCGGCTCGTCGAGCAGCAGGATGTCAGGTGAGTTGATGAGCGACCGGGCGATGGTGAGGCGCCGCTTCATACCGCCGGAGAGATCGTCGACGCGGGCCTTGGCCTTGTCGGTGAGCTGCACGAACTCGAGCAGCTCGTCGGCCCGCTGCGAGCACAGCGCGCGCGAGAGCCCGAAGTAGCGACCGTAGACGGTGAGGTTCTCCCGCACCGACAGCTCCATGTCGAGCTGGTCCTCCTGCGGGCAGACTCCGAGCCGGGCCCGGACGGCAGGGCCCTCCTTGGCGGGGTCGAGCCCGAGGATGCGCAGCGAGCCCTCGGTGATGGGCGACACCGAGGCGATCATTCGCATGGTGGAGGACTTGCCGGCGCCGTTGGGGCCGAGGAACCCGAAGGCCTCGCCCGTCTGCACCTGCACGTCGATGCCGCGGACGGCGGCGAACTCGCCGTACCGCTTGACCAGCCCCCGTGCGTCGATCAGCGCTGCTGGAGGATCCCCGTGCTCACTCACGTGAACGGAGTCTAAGACCGGCCACCGACAGCCCCAACTCGATTTCCGTCCGGGAGCCGCCTCCTACCCTGGCGGCATGGTCCGTTCCGTTCTCACCTCCGCTGCCGACTGGATGCTCGACCGGGCCGTGGTGCCCGGCTACTCCCGGATCGGGTACGCCGTCCGGCGTGCTTGGTGGCCGTCCGACCCGCCGCCCGGAGCGCTGCAGGGCAGGGCGGTCGCGGTGACCGGCGCCAACTCCGGGCTCGGCAAGGCCGCCGTACTCGGGCTGGCGCGGCTGGGAGCCGAGGTGCACATGCTGTGTCGCAGCACCGAGCGCGGTGAGGAGGCTCGCGAGGAGGTCCTGCACGACGCACCCGGCGCCGAGCTGCGCGTGCACCGCTGCGACGTCAGCGACCTGGCGCATCTGCCCGCTTTCGCGGAGCAGCTGACCTCAGAGGTGCCCCGGCTGCACGGTCTCGTGCACAACGCAGGGGTGCTCCCACCGGAGCGCACCGAGATCAGCCCCGAGCAGACCATCGACGTCCGCCACGAGCTCACCCTGGCGACGCACGTGCTCGGCCCGCACATCCTCATCGACGCGCTGCGACCTGCCCTGGCTGCGGACGGCGACGCCCGCGTGGTGTTCGTGTCCTCCGGCGGGATGTACACCCAGCCGCTGCGCGTCGACGACCTCGAGTACCTTCACGGCGAGTACTCCGGCACGGCGGCGTACGCACGCACCAAGCGGATGCAGGTGGTCCTCGCGCAGCGGTGGGCCCAGGAGCTGGCGTCGGAGTCGACCGTCGTGCACAGCATGCACCCCGGCTGGGCGGCCACTCCCGGCGTGCAGACGTCACTGCCCGGCTTCCACCGCCTGACGGGCCCGATCCTGCGCACGGCCGATCAGGGTGCGGACACCATCGTCTGGCTGGTGGCCGCCGACCGGCCCGGCAGCTCCAGCGGTCTGTTCTGGCACGACCGCCGGCCCCGGACGACCGACTACCTGCCCACGACACATGCGGACGGCGAGCAGGTGGACCGGCTGTGGAGTTTTTGCCGATCCGCGACGGGTCGACCGGACGATTCCGTGAACAAGTGACCCAGGGTGACCGGACAATGAGGCACACGATCGGCCACGGTGGCCTCGATCGCATTCGCCACGGGGTGATCCCATGTCCGGTCCAACCCGGGTGTCACGCGTCCGCCCTCGCCGCGCTGCACTCGTCGGAGCAGCTGCTCTTCTCACTTCCACCTTCTCGGTCCTCGGTGCCACTCAGGCCAGCTCGGCACCAGAGGTCGACTGCCCCACCCCCGCACCGGTGGCGTCCCTCGCCCCCGACGACCCGGTCAGCGGATGGACCGTCGACACGGGCACCGCCCCCGAGGAGTTCACCGGCACCGTGGTCGGCGTGCTCGAGGGCGGAATCGCCCCGGGCATCGACATGATCCTGGTCCGGCTGACGTCGGACGAGATCGACCGCGTGGGCGGCATCTGGTCGGGCATGTCCGGCTCCCCCGTGTACGACGAGTCCGACCGCCTCATCGGCGCCGTGAGCTACGGGTTGGCACTCGGTCCGTCCCCGGTGGCCGGTGTCACCCCGGCCGCCAGGATGTACGAGCTGCTCGACAACCCGCCGGCCGCAGGAACCGAGCAGCCCGCGGACAAGCAGGCGTGGGCGGGCGCCGACGAGGTTCCGTTGCCGCGGTCGCTCGCCGAGCAGCTCGTGGAGTCCGGCGACGCCAGCACCGCCGAGGCGTCCTCGGGCCTCAAGCGCCTGCCGCTTCCCGTCGCGGTGTCCGGGTTGTCCGACCGGGGGCTCGACCGGCTCGCCAAGCGCCTCGACCTCGACAACGTGAGTTACTACCGGTCGGGCTCGGCCACCGGCGCCGCTGCCGACCCGTCGGTCATCGTCCCCGGCGGCAACCTCGCCGCGTCTCTCGCCTACGGCGACCTCTCGTTCGGCGGCGTCGGCACCGTCACCGCCGTGTGCGGCAACGAGGTCCTTGCCTTCGGCCACCCGGCGTTCTGGACCGGCGCCAGCGCGATGACACTGCACGGTGCGGACGCGCTGATGGTGCAGGAGGACCCCACCCTGACGCCGTTCAAGGTCGCGAACATCACCGCGCCCCTCGGCCGGATCACCGACGACCGGATGCCGGGGCTGCGCGGTGCGCTCGGCCCCCTGCCCCGCGGGACGACGGTGCGCTCCTACGCCGAGGCCCGGGGCCGGTCGCGCAGCGGCAGGACCGTGATCACGTACCGGGATCTCGTGCCCGACCTCACCAGCAGCGCGCACCTGGCGAACGTCGACCGGGTGTTCGACGGGATCTCCGACGGCACCGCGCGGGTGCGTTGGGTGGTGCGGGGCACGCGTCCCGACGGCGCGTCGTTCGAGCTCGTGCGCACCGACCGCTTCGCCAGCCGTTGGGACATCACGTGGGAGTCGTCGTTCGCGCCCTACAGCCACCTGTGGCAGCTGCAGAGCTGGCCGCGCGGTCGGGCGCGGATCGACGAGGTCAGGCTGCAGTCGTTCGTCTGGGACCGGCTCGCCCAGTACCGGATCAAGGCGGTCCAGGCGCGGCAGAAGGGCCGTTGGGTCAACGTGCAACGCAAGGGCCTCGTGCGTGCACGCCGCGGCGGTGAGCTGAAGCTGCGGATCGTCCTGGCGTCGTACCAGAACCTCGCCGGCACCGCCCGCGTGCGGCTGGACATGCCCATCCCGCGCCGCCGTGCGGGCATCACCGCACCGCTGCGCCTCGTCGGAGGCAACTCCGTCAGCGAGTGGGGCGGGACGCAGCCGGCGACCTTCTCCGGTCTGGTCACCAAGCTCGAGCGCCAGACCCGCAACGACGAGATCGTCGCCAGTCTCGGCCGGCGCGACGACGGCCGGCCCTGGCGGGTGCGGTCACCGCTGGTGTGGCGCGTCGTGGGCGGCAGCTACGCGCTGCGGGTGCGGCTGACCCGCTGAGGCTGGGGCCTGTCGGTGCCATCGGCTTAGATGGTGAGCGTGCCACCTGCAAGCTCACCCGACGCCGACGGCACCGACGCCCTGGCCCGGTTCTCGCCGGCCAGTCGCTCCTGGTTCGAGGCGGCCTTCGCCCGGCCCACGCGCGCCCAGACCGACGCATGGACGGCGATCGCCGGTGGTCACCATGCGCTGGTGGTGGCGCCGACCGGATCCGGCAAGACCCTGTCGGCGTTCCTGTGGGCGCTGGACAGGCTCGCTGCCGAGCCACCGCCGCCGGACCGGCAGCACCGGTGCCGGGTCCTCTACGTCTCGCCGCTCAAAGCACTGGCGGTCGACATCGAGCGCAACCTGCGCGCACCTCTCGCCGGTCTGCGCGCCACCGCCCAGCGGCTCGGCGAGACCGTGCCCGACATCGAGGTCGGCATCCGCTCCGGCGACACGCCTGCCGCCGACCGACGTCGCTTCGGCAAGACACCCCCCGACGTGCTCATCACCACGCCGGAGTCCCTCTTCCTCATCCTCACCTCGCAAGCACGTGAGGCCCTGCGTGGCGTCGAGACCGTCATCGTCGACGAGGTCCACGCCGTCGCCGGCACCAAGCGCGGTGCCCACCTGGCCCTCTCCCTCGAGCGCCTCGACGCGTTGCTCGACCGGCCGGCGCAGCGGATCGGGCTCTCCGCCACGGTGCGGCCGGTGGAGGAGGTGGCCCGGTTCCTCGGCGGCAGCAGCCAGGTCGAGGTCGTGGCGCCGCCCGCCCAGAAGCAGATCGAGCTCGAGGTGGTGGTCCCGCTCGAGGACATGACCGAGCTCGGCGGCGTACCCGACCTCGAGGGCTCAGCGGCCGGCGAGGGGCAACGCGCCTCGATCTGGCCGCACGTCGAGGAGCGCATCGTCGATCTGGTGCAGCAGCACCGCTCCACCATCGTGTTCGCCAACTCCCGTCGGCTGGCCGAGCGGCTCACCGCCCGGCTCAACGAGATCGCGGCGGAGCGGGCCGGCATCGACCTCGAGACCGACGAGCCGCCTCACGTGCCTGCGCAGCTGATGGGAGCCAGCGGCAGCAGCCAGGGGCCACCCGAGCTCATCGCCCGCGCTCACCACGGCTCGGTCAGCAAGGAGCAGCGCGCGCAGATCGAGGACGACCTCAAGCGTGGGCGGCTCCCGTGCGTGGTCGCGACGAGCAGCCTCGAGCTCGGCATCGACATGGGTGCCGTCGACCTCGTCGTCCAGGTGGAGGCGCCCCCTTCGGTGGCGTCCGGGATGCAGCGGGTCGGTCGTGCCGGTCACCAGGTCGGCGAGACCTCACGTGGGGTGCTGTTCCCGAAGCACCGCAGCGACCTGGTGCAGACCGCTGTCACGGTCGAGCGGATGCGCGACGGCGCGATCGAGGCCCTGCACATCCCCAAGAACCCTCTCGACGTGCTCGCGCAACAGGTCGTCGCCGCCACTGCCGTCGACGAGGTCGACGTCGACGAGCTCTTCGACCTCACCCGTCGCGCCGCCCCCTTCGCCACCCTGCCGCGGTCCGCCTTCGAGGCCACGCTCGACCTGCTGTCGGGCCGCTACCCGTCGGACGAGTTCGCCGAGCTCCGACCGCGCATCGTGTGGGACCGGGTGGCCGGCACGCTCACTGCCCGGCCCGGTGCCCAGCGGCTCGCGGTCACCTCCGGGGGCACGATCCCCGACCGGGGCCTGTTCGGCGTCTTCCTGGTCGGGGAGAAGGCCTCCCGTGTCGGTGAGCTCGACGAGGAGATGGTCTACGAGTCGCGCGTGGGCGACGTGTTCGCACTCGGCGCGACCTCCTGGCGGATCGAGGACATCACCCACGACCGGGTCCTCGTCACGCCTGCTCCGGGCACGCCCGGGCGGCTGCCATTCTGGAAGGGCGACGCGCTGGGCCGTCCCGCCGAGCTCGGCGCGGCCGTCGGTGGATTCGTGCGCGAGATGGGACGGCTGTCGGCCGACGAGGCGGCCGAGCGGGCCCGCGTAGCCGGCCTCGACGAGTGGGCGGCCGGCAACCTGGTGGCGTTCCTCGACGAGCAGCGCGAGGCGACAGCCCACCTGCCCACCGACAAGACCCTGCTCGTGGAGCGGTTCCGCGACGAGCTCGGGGACTGGCGTCTCGTGCTGCACTCTCCGTACGGCGCCCAGGTGCACGCACCGTGGGCCCTTGCCGTCGGGGCGAGGCTGCGCGAGCGCCACGGCCTCGACGCCCAGGTCGCATCAGCCGACGACGGGATCGTGCTGCGCGTTCCCGAGACCGACGCCGAGCCGCCGGGAGCCGACGTCTTCGTCTTCGACGCTGACGAGATCGACGACCTCGTCACCAGCGAGGTCGGCTCCTCCGCGCTGTTCGCCTCACGCTTCCGCGAGTGCGCTGCACGGGCGCTGCTGCTCCCTCGGCGCGACCCCGGCCGGCGCAGTCCGTTGTGGCAGCAGCGCCAGCGCTCCGCGCAGCTGCTGGAGGTCGCCGGCAAGTACGGCTCCTTCCCGATCGTGCTCGAGGCCATTCGCGAGTGCCTGCAGGACGTGTACGACGTGCCCGCGCTGACCGGGCTGATGCGTGACATCGCAGCGCGCCGCATCCGGGTGGCCGAGGTCGAGACGCCGCAGCCGTCGCCGTTCGCGCGCTCCCTGCTCTTCGGCTACGTCGCGGCGTTCATGTACGAGGGCGACAGCCCGCTCGCCGAGAAGCGCGCGGCCGCCCTGTCACTGGACCAGTCCCTGCTCGCCGAGCTGCTCGGCCGCGCCGAGCTTCGCTACCTGCTCGACGCGGACGCGGTCGAACGCACCGAGGCCGAGCTGCAACACCTGGCACAGGACGGCGCCGACGACCGACGTGCCCGTGACGCCGAGGGCGTCGCAGACCTGCTGCGCCTGCTGGGGCCGCTCGGCGTGGAGGAGCTGCGGTCCCGATGCCGCGGGGACGCCGACGTCGACGCATGGGTGCGCCTGCTCGCCGACACCCGCCGGGTGGTGCTGGTGCGCATCGCAGGGGAGGAGCGCTGGGCCGCGGTGGAGGACGTCGCCCGCCTGCGCGACGCGCTCGGCACGCCCGTCCCACCGGGCACCCCCGAGGCCTTCACCGAGCCGGTGCCCGACCCGCTGGGCGATCTGGTGGCCCGCTTCGCCCGCACCCACGGCCCGTTCCATGCCACCGAGCCCGCCCGGCGCTTCGGACTCGGCGTGGCGGTCGTGCAGCACGCCCTGCAGCGGCTCGCGGTAGAGGGCCGGGTCGTCGAGGGCGAGTTCCGTCCCGGCGGCCACGGCACGGAGTGGTGTGACGCCGAGGTCCTGCGCCGGCTGCGCCGCCGCTCGCTCGCGCAGCTGCGCAGGGAAGTCGAGCCGGTCCCGCCGCGCAGCCTCGGCCGGTTCCTGCCCGCGTGGCAGCAGGTCGGCGGCAGGCTACGGGGCGTCGACGGCGTCCTCACCGTCGTCGAGCAGCTCGCCGGGTGCGCGGTACCCGCCAGTGCACTGGAACCGCTGGTGCTGGCATCCCGGGTCCGTGACTACTCCCCCGCCCTGCTCGACGAGCTCACCGCCGCGGGCGAGGTGCTGTGGGCGGGCCACGGTGCCCTGCCGGGCACCGATGGCTGGGTCTCGCTGCACCTCGCCGACAGTGCGCCGCTGACGCTGCCCGAGCCGGCCGAGCTCGAGCTCGGTGAGACCCACCGGTCGATCCTCGACGCCCTCGCGGGTGGCGGAGCATTCTTCTTCCGCCAGCTGTCCGACCTCGCGGGCAGCACCGACGACCAGGCGATGGTGGCAGCTCTGTGGGACCTCGCGTGGACCGGCTACGTCGGCAACGACACCCTCGCGCCGCTGCGAGCGATGGTCAGCGGACGTCGCACCACCCATCGCGCACGCCGACCCGCACCGCGCGCTCGCTGGCACAGCCGACGCCCGCCGGGCGCCCGCCCCACGATGCCGACGCGCACCGGGCCACCGACGGTCGCCGGCCGATGGTCGTTGCTGCCCGCTCGTGAGGAGGACCCGACGCGCCGCGCCCACGCCAGCGCCGAGGGACTGCTGGAGCGCCACGGTGTGGTGACCCGTGGTGCGGTGATGTCCGAGCGCGTCCCGGGCGGATTCGCCGGTGTCTACCGCGTGCTGGCGGCCTTCGAGGAGACGGGGAGGTGCCGTCGAGGCTATTTCGTCGAAGGTCTGGGCGCAGCACAGTTCGGTGCGGTGGGAGCGGTGGACCGGCTGCGCTCATTCGGTGACGCCGATGCCCGGTCCCTGCGTGAGGACGCCACGCCGCCGCGTGCCCTCGCCCTGGCCGCCTGCGACCCGGCGAACCCCTACGGCGCGGCGCTCCCCTGGCCCGACCGCGGCACCGAGGGGGCCGCACCGGGCACCGGGCACCGGCCCGGCCGCAAGGCGGGTGCTCTCGTCGTGCTCGTCGACGGTGATCTCGCGGTCTACGTCGAGCGTGGCGGTCGCACGCTGCTCACCTTCAGCGAGGACGAGGAGGTGCTCCAGCCCGCCATCGACGCTCTCGCGCTCGCCGTACGCGAGGGGGCCCTGGGCAAGCTCACGGTGGAGCGCGCCGATGGCGAGCGGGTCCTCGGGTCCGCGCTGGGCAGGTCGCTGGAGGCGGCCGGTTTCCACGCCACGCCTCGCGGACTGCGGCTCAGAGGATGAGGGGGCAGGTTGCCTGAGGGAGACACGGTCTGGCTCACGGCCCGTCGACTGCAGCAGGCGATGGCCGGTCAGCGGCTGATCGACTCCGACTTCCGGGTCCCGGCTCACGCCACGGCCGACCTGGCCGGCGCCACCGTCCTCCGGGTGCTTGCCCGCGGCAAGCACCTGCTGCACCGGTTCTCCGCGGTGGGTGAGCACCCTGCTGTCACCTTGCACACCCACCTCAAGATGGAGGGCTCGTGGCATCTGTATCGCCCGGGCAGCCGATGGCGTCGGCCCGGCCACCAGGCGAGGGTCGTGCTGCGCACACAGGACTGGCAGGCCGTGGGGTTCTCGCTCGGCACCTGTGAGCTGTTACCCACCGCCGACGAGGCGCGCGTCGTCGGGCACCTCGGCCCCGACCTGCTGGGTCCGGACTGGGATGCCGACGAGGCGCTGCGGCGGATGCTGTCGACGCCACGGCGCACGGTGGCGGAGGCGCTGCTCGACCAGCGCAACCTGGCCGGTGTCGGCACCCTCTACCGCAGCGAGACGCTGTTCCTACGTGGCGTGCACCCGCTGACGCCGGTCGCCGAGGTGGATGATCTGCCCGGCGTCGTGTCGATGGCCCGCCGGCTGCTGGTGGCCAATCGGGAGGTCGCGAGCCAGACCACCACCGGCAATCGCCGGCGAGGCGAGGAGCACTGGGTCTTCAAGCGATCGGGACAACCCTGTCGGCGCTGCCGGACCCCGATCGAGCACACCGATCTCGGCGATCCGACGCGCGAGCGAGGGGTCTTCTGGTGCCCGGACTGCCAGCCTCGGTGAACATCGGCGCCGGATGGCACGAGCGTGGATGCCGGGCGGCGTCAGGCCGCGACCACGACCTCCGCAGCGACCTCGGCGTCGGCGGTGGGCAACGGAGTGACCGCACGCTCGGTGCGCCGCAGCTCGGTGCTGACCAGTGACAACAGCGACGACTGGGGCAGGTCGAGGGCACCGCAGATGGCGGCCAGGCACTCGCTCGACGCCTCCTTGACGCCACGCTCCACCTCGGAGAGGTAGCCGAGGCTCACCGTTGCCTTCACCGACACGTCGCGGAGGGTGCGGCCCTGGCGCACGCGCTCCTCGCGCAGCACCTCGCCGACCAGATGACGAACGAGCACCATGCACCGCTCCTCTCTCGTGTCGTTGCCTGCAGCCTGTGTGGACCAGCCTAACGGCTCAACCCGCACCCGGCACCGGTTGTTCCCCGTCTGCGCGTTCGCTGAGCATACGCCGCAGCAACGACAGCGCGTGCCGACACGCGTCGCGCCGGATCTCGGCACGCCCACCGCTGAGCAGCAGGCGGTCGCTCCCGCCACCGCCGGGCCCGGCCCAGCCGACGTAGACGGTGCCCACGGGCTTGCCCTCCTGCTCGTCCGGACCCGCCACACCGGTGGTGCTCAGCGCCCACGCGGCCGCACACCGGTCACGGGCTCCGGCGGCCATGGCTTCCGCGACCTCGGCCGACACCACGCCGACGCGGTCCACCAGGTCGGACGGGACACCGAGCAGCCGGACCTTGAGATCAGTGGCGTAGGCCACGACCGCTCCCCTGAAGACCGTGGACGCACCCGGGACGGTCGTCACGGTGGCGGCCAGGAGCCCGCCCGTCAGCGACTCGGCCACCGCGAGCGTCTCCCCGCCCTCCCTCAGCGCCGAGAGCAGCTCGACAGCCGCGGGGTAGGCGTCACCCGCGGGATCCATGCCCCTGCCGGCCCGCGCTCCATACCCGCGCCGCCTGTACGACGTACTCGACCCCGGTGACGACGGTGACCACCACGGCCGCCGCCATGAGCACCCAGGCGATCGCATGCAGCCAGGCGATGCCGGCGATCGGCAGGATGAAGCCGCACAGGGCGACCGCCTGCAGCGTGGTCTTGAGCTTGCCGCCGCGGCTCGCCGCCATCACGCCGTAGCGGAGCACGATGAACCGGATCACGGTGATGGCGAGCTCGCGCCCGAGCACGACGATCGTGACCCACCACGGAAGGTCGCCGACCAGCGACAGCCCGACGAAGGCCATGCCGGTGAGCGCCTTGTCGGCGATGGGGTCGGCGATCTTGCCGAAGTTGGTGACCAGGCCGCGCTTGCGGGCGAGGTCGCCGTCGATCTTGTCGGTGAGGATGGCGAGCAGGAAGACCACGAAGGCCGTGACCCGCCAGGGTGCCTCGTGGCCGCCGTCGGCCAGGAGCAGCCAGCCGAACAACGGCACCATGGCGATGCGCAGCATCGTCAGCGCGTTCGGCAGGTTCCACAGGCTGGGCTCGGCCTCCGCCGGCGTCTCCTTGTCGCGGGCCACGGGGGTCACGCTACGTCCTCTCTCGGTACTGCCACGAGATCCACGCCCTCGGTGCCGGTCAGCTCGGCGACCACGATGTCGCCGGCAGCAGTCCCCTCGGGTACGCCGACCACGCTGGTACTGCCGTCGACCTCAGGCCCCTGATGGGCTCCCCGTCCCTCCGCGCTCCAGGCTCCGCCGGTGCGGTCGACGCGCTCGACGAGGACCTCGACCTGCTCGCCCAGCCGGTCCTCCGCGCGCTGGGCGGTGATCTCCTCCACCAACCGGCTGACGTGCTCCGCGCGAGCGCGTACCTCCTCGTCGTCGAGCTTGCCGTCGAGCTCCGCGGCGGCCGTCCCGTCCTCGTCGGAGTAGCCGAACACACCGACCACGTCGAGGCGCCCGGCCTCCAGGAAGTCGCACAGCGTCT
>Ga0075331_1000040_pt1 | contig 23456 bp, 18 predicted proteins | sample MayberrySE_TuleA_FD_120090 | JGI IMG/M metagenome (GOLD analysis project Ga0075331, IMG submission 120090) | Natural and restored wetland microbial communities from the San Francisco Bay, California, USA, that impact long-term carbon... | ecosystem: Environmental > Terrestrial > Soil > Wetlands ... | reverse complement strand
TTCGACTGGCCGGCCGGTGGTCGCACGCACATGGCGCCCGGGGACGTCGCGTTGATGGACACGCTGCCCGGATGGACCATCCATGTGCCAGGGCACCCGGACGAGGCCGACACGCTGCTGCGGGATGCGGTCGCGAGCTCCGGGCAGGTCTACGTGCGGCTGTCGGCGCTGGCGAACGCGGAGCCGCGGGCGGTGGCGCCCGGGCGGTTCCACGTCGTGCGCCGCGGCCCGGCCGGCACGGTGGTGGCGGTCGGACCGACCCTGGACGCCGTACTCGAGGCGACGGCCGGCCGTGACCTCACGGTGCTCTACGCAGCGACGGTGCGCCCGTTCGACGCGGTGACGCTTCGGCAGACCTTGACGCGGCCGGCGGTGGCGCTCGTCGAGCCGTATCTCGCGGGCACGTCCTCACGGGTGGCCGGTGACGCGCTCAGGTCGGTCCCGCACCGGCTGCTCGGGCTGGGCGTGGCTGCGGACGACGTGCGGCGGTACGGCTCGGCGACCGACCACCTGCGGCTGCACGGTCTCGACGCGGCGGGGATCCGCACCGACCTCGACGCGTTCTTCGGCTTCTGACGCACTCGCGAGGCGCGACAACAGGGAGCGAGCGGGCCCACGAAGTGTGCACCTTCGTGGGCCCGCTACGGCACCTTTGTGGAGTCGAGGGAAGTCTCGTCCGGGTCAGCGCTTGAAGGCGTCCTTGGCCTTCTGGCCGGCCTGCTTGAGATCGGCCTTGCTCTGGTCCGACTTGCCCTCGGCGCGCATGTCCTCGTCGCCGGTGGCGCTGCCGGTCGCCTCCTTGGCCTTGCCCTTGGCCTCCTTGGCCTTGTTGCTGAGCTTGTCTTCCATAGCCATGTTCCACTCCCTGCGGTCAGGTCCAGACTTGCTCCGCGGGGTCAGTACCCCTGGTCTCACGGGGCAAACGGTGGCCGACTCGGACCGCGCCCCGGGACCTAGGATGCGCGTGTGGTGAGGACGATGCTGGGCGCCGGTGCCCTGACCACACTCGGCGCCCTGCCGGTCTTCCTGCTCAGCGCCCAGTCGGTGCTCATCCGCGACGACCTCCGTTTCAGCGAGCCCCAGCTCGGGCTGGCGGTCAGTGCGTTCTTCGCCGCCGCTGCGGTGACGACCGTGACGGCGGGCACTCTGGTCGAGCGGTACGGTCGGCGGGCGAGCACGATCGTGGCCGGCGTCCTGACGCTCGGCAGCGGCGCCGGAGTCGCGCTCGGCGCCGCGACGTACCCGACGCTGCTCGGGCTGCTCATCCTCGCCGGGGTCGCCAACGCCGCGCTGCAGATGACGGCGAACGTCGCGCTCGCGCGCAGCATCCCTCCCGGCCGCCAGGGGTTGGCGTTCGGGATCAAGCAATCGGCGGTGCAGGTCTCGATCCTGATCGGCGGCGTCGCGGTGCCGACGGTGGGAGTACTGCTGGGGTGGCGGTGGACCTTCGCCGCGATGGCCGCGGCGGGCGCCCTGGTGGTGCTGGCGGGGCTGCGAGTACGTCGCCAGCCCGCGCAGAGCGTGCACCGGTCCGTCGCCCGCGACCGCCCGCCCGCGGGCGCCCTGGTGGTGAGCTTCGTGGCGATGGCGTTGGCGAGCGCAGCGGTCAACTCCCTCGGCGCGTTCCTGCCGGCCTGGGCCTTCGTCAGCGGGCTCAGCCCGGGCGACGCCGGGCTCCTGCTGGCCGCCGCGAGCGGGCTGTCGGTCATCGCGCGCATCGTCGTCGGCGCAGCGGCCGATCGACGTCGCGGACGCAACCTTCCCGTCGTCGCCGCTCAGCTGGTCGCCGGCGCGTTCGGCTTCTGGCTGCTGGCGCTGGGTTCGCTGCCGCTGGTGCTCGTCGGCGCCTTGCTGGCCTTCGGGATCGGCTGGGCGTGGCCCGGGCTGATGCTGTTCGCCGTCGCCCGCATCGGGCGGGACAGTCCGGCGACCGCTACCGGGGCGATCCAGGCCGGTGCCTTCGCGGGGGGTGCCGGCGGCCCGGTCATGTTCGGCCTGCTCGTCGTGGCCACGAGCTACCCGTTCGCCTGGACCCTCGGCGGCGTGGTGCTGCTGTGCGCGGCCACGCTGCTGCTCGTCGCACGCCGGATGTTCCTCACCGACCTCGCGCGCCGTCCGCCTCGCAGGCCGCTGGACGCCTCGGCCGAGCCGGCCGACTGACGGTCACTGGCGCTCGCGTTCCGCCTTGTCCGGGTCCTCGAAACGGGGGACACCTGTGAAGTAGCGGGTCAGCAGCGACTCCCGCCTCGGGTGCGGGGCCTTGCGCCGGTGCGGAATCACCCGCCCCTCCGCGGTGTCCCAGAAGCCGTCCACCACTCGCCAGAACCGGTGCGCGGCCCGGCCCAGGACGCCCGTGTGCGGCGAGTAGGGGTGTGGCCGGGTAGGGGCGTGGCCACCGGCGACGAGAACCGCCTCACCGAGGTCGAGACGCTCGTCGTCGGTCAGGACGGCGGCCAGGTCATCGACGAGACGGTGCTCCAGGTCCGCGTGCTCGCGCAGCGCCCGCTCGATCTCCTCCCACAGCAGCTCCGGACGTACGGCATGGACCTGGACGTCGCCGTACAGCCGGGCCTTCAACGCGTGCACCGCATGCTCGAGGCTGCGCGTGTGCTGCAGGTAGGCCGCCACCCGGTGCGGACCGTCGGGCAGCCGGGTGCGGACCACCGGCAGCAGCGCCTCCTCGACGGCGGCGAGGTGACGGGACACGACCGACATGAAGGCGTCGATCACTTCCCATGCCTGCCGCGGGTCCGGTGGCATCACGGCCGGGTGCGAGGACCTGGCCAAGTGGTCGATCGTGCGGTGGGGACCCAGCACGGCCCGCTCCAGCGGGTCGATGAAGGTCGCCGGCTGGTCGCTCATCGCCATCACCTCGACTCAAGGGTCCCGCCGGTTCCCGGCGCTGGCAAGGGCTGCCGGGCGGGTGGGTCCCTCATTGACTACGATGGGCGCCGCATCCGGCCGGCGTGGCGCAACTGGCAGCGCACTCGACTTGTAATCGAGCGGTTAGGGGTTCGAGTCCCCTCGCCGGCTCCGATCTGCAGCGCTCAGCCGAGCACGAGCTGGGTCGCCGCGCCGAGTGCGACGGCGCCGGCGAACAGCAGGCCCACGGTGAGCCCCACGACCCGCCAGCGCGCAATCACCAGCATCCCGGCCACCGCACCGACGGATGTTCCGGCCCCGGTGACGAGGAAGGCCATCGCGGCCCCGGGTCCCATCCCGCCTTCCATCAGGCCGGCCAGCAGCGGCAGCGAGCCCTCGGTGTTCACGTAGGCGGGCACGCCGAGCACCGCTGCGGTGACCACCGACGCGAGCGAGTCGCCACCGAGCCACGACTGCAGGGCAGACGTCGGAATTGCCTCGATCACGAGATACCCGAGTGCGGTGAACCCGAAGAAGAGCAGCGCCAGTCGCCGTCCCACCACCCACACCTCATGGGTCAGCTCACCGAGCCTCGCACGCTCGTGCAGAGGGCGCAGCTCGACAGCCGCTGCCGCGCCGGGGCCGAGGCTCTGCCTGGCCGTAGGGGCTTCCACGGAGCAGGTGCTCCCGCACGCGGTCGCCATCCGGGCCTGGTCGTCGAGCAGCCGGGTGCGTTGTACGGCACTCGTCGCCACGCCGGCCGCGAGCCCCAGCACGATCGCCCCGACGAAGAACATCCAGGCGAACGGCCACCCGAGCAGCCCACCCGACAGCAGCAGCTCCGAGGGCGACGTGAGCGGAGAGGCGACCATGAAGGCGACGATCGGCGCCCAGGGGGCCTTGGTCGCGATCATGCCCAGGGCCACTGCCGTCGTGCCGCAGGAGCAGAACGGCGTGAGCGTCGCCAGGGTCACCGCGCCGAGGACCGCGATCGTGGCGTTGCGGTGCAGCCAGCCGGACAGCCGGTCGGTCCCGACGTACACGTTGAGCGCGGCGGCGGCCAGCACGGACAGCAGCAGGTAGGGCCAGGTGGCGGCGAGGGTGGCCCAGACATCATCGGCGACCCGGGCGAGCAGATCGAGTGCGGGTGTCATCGAAGGTCCTTATATCGAGGAGTATCGATATCCATGCTAGCCACGAAATCGATACATGTCGATATAAAGGCAGAACGAACCCTCGGGACCGTCCAGCAGCTCAGCCGTCAGGCGTCGACGAGGTTGTCGACCGTCTCCCGTGTCGCTGTGCGCTGCGGCACGAGCAGCATCGCGACCGCGCCGACCAGGGCGGGTACGGCGAACGCGTAGAAGTTGGCGGCCAGCCCCCAGCCGCTGGCCAGGATGTAGGCGCCGTAGATCGGTCCGATGATCGCGCCGACGCGGCCGATGCCCAGAGCCCAGCCGAGCCCGGTCGCCCGCATGTCCGGCGGGTAGAAGTTCGCGGTGTAGGCGTTCACCAGGATGGTCGTGCCGATCGTGCACGCGCCCGCGACCCCGACGAGCAGGTAGAGGACCGCCGAGGGCAAGTCGTGGCTCAGCAGGTAGATGCACAAGCCGGCCGTGAGGAACATCCCGGTCGTCGTCGGCTTGGAGCCCACCCGGTCCGCGACGGCGCCCAGCAGCGGCGTCCCCACGATCGCGCCGAGGTTCAGCACGAGCAGGAAGGCGAGCGCCGACCCGAGCTCGTAGCCGGCAGTGCGCATGATCTGCGCCAGCCAGGTGTTCAGGCCGTAGACGAGCAGCAGCCCGACGCCGGTCCCGAGCCAGAACAGCACCGTGCCCGCGACGTAGCGCGGCGCGAAGAGCTTCAGCAGCCCCTGCAGGGCAGGAGCCTTCCGGGCCGGCTGCGCCTCGTCCGGCGCCTCGAGCTGGAGGCGATACCGCGCCGCGAGCGCCTGGGCCTGCGTCACGTGGCCGCGTGCGAGCAGGTAGCTCGCGGACTCGGGCAGGAGGCGCCAGGCGAGCGGCAGGAGCGCGAGCCCGAGCAGACCGCCGATGACGAACATGGCACGCCAGCCAAGCTCCGGGATCACCCAGATGGCCGCCAGCGCTGCGACGATTCCACCGATCGAGTAACCGCAGAACATCACGGCATTGGTGGTGCTGCGGTGCTCGGGATGGGCGTACTCGATCGTCAGCGCGATGGCCGTGGGTACGACGCCACCGAGGCCGAGTCCGGCGACGAAGCGGGTGAGTGCGAACAGCTCCGGTGTCGGGGACGCGGCGGCGAGCAGCATCGCCACCGAGAACCACGCGATGCACGCGAGTATGATGCGACGGCGCCCGACCAGGTCGGTGATCGTGCCGATGACCAGCGCGCCGACGAGCATCCCGATGAGAGCGTAGGAACCGATGCGGCCGGCCTCAGCCTCGGTCAGCGTCCACTCGGCGGTGCCGCCCACCAGGGTGGGGACCACGGTGCCGTAGACGATCAGGTCATAGCCGTCGACGACGATGGTGGCGCAGCACAGAGCCACTGCGATGAAGCGTGAGCTCTGCTGGGTGGCGGGGGCGGAAGGCGAGGACATGGCGACCGACGCTATGGCGGGATGGTTAACGCCGTCAACGGTCCGACATATCTCCGTCCGGTGTGAGGACCCGTGTCGTCGCAGACCGGACGCCCCGCGTGCCCATCGGGTGCGGACAGACCTGGATGGATCGAGTACGCCCGTGCCCACGCCGAGCTTCCTGCCGCCTGCGATGTCCCGGCCGCCGCGGCGACCGCGTGCCAGCCGGTCCGCTATCGGCGTACGAAGGTGTTGCCGGCGGCCAGCCAACCGATGGAGACGTCGAGCACGCGAGAGGTGACGCTCAGGCGACGCTACCGCTGCGTCCGGACCTCATGACGGGCCGCGCGGTGACCGTGACCGGACCGCCACAGTTCCAGCAGCTCGGTGTCGAGTCGTCGGAAAGTCCCTCCACCTCGCAGGCGCGGCACTCCCACGCATTCATGATTGCCTGGTACATCCGAACGTTGTCCCTCTCGCCGGTGCGCAGAACCGTCATCTGCGCCCGAAGCAATCATTCCGTACTTTGACGCGCGGCAAACCTGGGCGCCGGCCGGGGACGTCGGCCGACGGATCCAGCCGGACCGACACAAAGCGGCGGTGCCGGAGGGCTCAGCCTTCCGGCACCGCGAGGATGGGTTGTTATGACGTGACCGCGCACTGTCCGCGGTCAGCCTTGACCGGCCCGTCAGCCCCGGGTCGGACATCGAACTCGAAGATCTGCGTGGGCAGGTAGAGCGAGCAGCAGGCGTTGGGGATGTCGACCACGCCGCTGACCCGTCCCTCGATCGGAGCGGAGCCGAGCAGCAGGTATGCCTGCTCGCCGCTGTACCCCCACTGCTCGAGGTACCGCACCCCGTTGAGGCAGGCGCGGCGGTAGGCGACCGTCGCATCGAGGTAGTGGTTGGTGTCGGTGTCGTGGTCCACCGAGATTCCGATGAAGGTCAGGAACTCGGAGTAGCGTGGTTCGACCCGACCGGGCATGAACATCGGGTTGGTCGTGACGCCGTACTTGGCCATCCCGTCCTTGATGAGATCGACGTGGAAGTCGATGAATCCTCCCATCTCGATTGCGCCACAGAAAGTGATCTCGCCGTCGCCCTGGCTGAAGTGCAGGTCGCCGCCGGAGAGCTTGGCATCCTTCACATGCACCGGGTAGAACACGCGAGAGCCCCGGGTGAAGTTCTTGATGTCGTGGTTGCCGCCGTTCTCTCGGGCGGGCACCGTTCGGGCGCCGTCCCGTGCGATCGCCTCTGCCACCGAGCCGGTGGCGGTGCCGCCAAGGGTGTTCGCCTCGAGCGGGGGCAGTGCGAGCGGCGGTACGCGCTGCGGGTCAGTGGCGATGAGTGCCCGCTCGCGACGGTTCCAGCGGGCGAGCAGGTCCGCCGACGGCGCGGTCCCGAACAGCCCGGGGTGGGTGATGCCGGTGTAGCGCACACCGGGCAGGTGCCGCGATGTCGCCACCTGGCCGTGGAAGTCCCAGACCGCCTTGAGCGCGTCGGGATAGTAGTCGGTCAGGAAGCCGCCGCCGTTCGCCTTCGCGAACACGCCGGTATAGCCCCAGCCTTGGCCAGGGGCGTCGCCGTACTCCTGCGGAGCCTGGACCGGCCCGAGGTCGAGAATGTCGACGACGAGCAGATCGCCCGGCTCAGCTCCCTCGACACCGATCGGACCGCTCAGCATGTGGCATTGGGTCAGGTCGACATCGCGCACGTCGTTCGCGGAGTCGTTGTTGCCGATCTGAGCATCGGTCCACTCGCGGCACTCGACGCGGAACTCGTCTCCCGGCCGCACCATGGCCGCCACCGGTACGTCCGGGTGCCAACGGTTGTGGCCCGGAACGGCTTGCTCACGCATCAACTTGGACTGTTCTACGGAGAAAATGACCTCAGGCATTTGTTGCTCCTCCCTCCCAGGTCATCAGTCCTCTGGATTCGAGCTTGCCTAGCGAAGTCATGTCCGAGACGGCTCACCTCCCCTCATGCGTGGCTCCCGATCAGGCGGGTCCGGGTGCTGTCGGCGCAGCAGGTGCGCCCGGCCGGCCCGCCATCTCCTGGGTGTCCGGCTGCCTGCGGGTCAGGGGCCAGAGCGCCGCGAACACGACGACACCGAAGACCGCCAGCGCGACGGCGTACAGGTCCGGGTTCTGCCAGTAGCCGGTGAGCAGGAGGTAAGCGGGTATCGCGGCGGTGACCCAACCCTGGATCGCGGTCACCCATCCGGTGTAGCGGCCGATGCTCTCGTTCTTGAGCCCGAGAAGGACGAAGAACAGGAACCACAGATACGACCAGTAGAGCCAGATCACCCCGAAGGGCCTGTCGTTGAGGACGAAGAACGAGGCGAACGAGTACCCGATCGCCGCGATGGAGACGAAGAGCGAGAAGTAGCCGACACCGGTCGAGTCCAGACCAGCGAGCAGCCCGATCCCGACGTAGAGGTAGGTGAAGCCGAACAGGTAGAGCCCCGAGGCTCCCAGGATCACGTTGGTGTCCCCGCCGGACATGATGATGAGGACCGTGGGGGTCACCACCTGCAGCGCGCCGACGAACAGGTTGAGGACAGCGGCCGCTCGCGGTTCCACCTTGCCGAGGATCATCAGGCCGTTGATGAAGAGGACGGCTCCCACGTAGAGCAACCCAACAGTGCCCATGGAGCACAACCTCCCTTCGGAGTGCAGGTGCATGGCAACGGGCTGGTTCGAGAAGCGACACTGTGGCCCTGCGGCGGCCCCCTTGCGAGCTGATCCCGCAGGGTGGGTTGGGAAGTCATGGTCGTGGCAGCTTCGCGTGCAGTGGGTTGGCGGGAGGCCTGCGCCGGGCTGGGGCCGCCGGCATCGACGACACCACCTCCGGCGCCTCCCGACTCTTCTCCTCGAGGTCACGCAGTCGGTTCAGGCGGGGGGTGGTGGAGGTGAGCGCCGGGGGTGAGAATCGCCGTGGGCTCGTCGCAGCGCACTGCGGACATGTGGCGGAGGTCGGTGCCGTACCTATCGGATAGGTCGCCTCGAACGCGCCACAATCTGGACAGCGATACTCGTAACGAGACACGGGTGGCTCCGTAGCAACGGTGTCGCTTGGAGGTAAGACATCGTCGAGTCTTGTCCCGCAGAGGTAAGGGGTCAAGGTGACAAACGCCGACATCTGTGTGGGCCTGCGGAAGACCGGGGAGGTGGAGCGGTGAGCCGATTGGGCGTTCCCGGGGCCGTCCTGGTCGCAGTGGGTTGCGGCGGTGCGGTCGGTGCCGCGAGCCGCTACGCGCTGACGGTCCTGCCCGTCCCGTCGCCCGGCTGGTTGCCCGTGGCCACCCTGCTGGCCAACGTGCTGGGCACGCTGGCGCTCGGGATGCTGGTGGCTGCGCCGTCCGGCCTGTTGCCCTGGGAGCGGTTCACCCGGCCGGCGCTGGGCGCGGGGCTCTGTGGGGGACTGACGACGTTCTCGACGCTCGCGCTGGAGCTGGCGGACGGCCTCGCCGTGGACCCAGGTGCTGCGACCGTCTACGCCGCGCTCAGTCTGCTACTGGCGCCCTTGAGCGCCGCTGCGGGCGCCGCCGTGATACGTAGGGTCACCCCGCCTGGGGCGGCGCAGCGTGGGGAGGCGGGATGATCTGGGCTGCGGTCCTCCTCGGAGGCAGCATCGGCGCGATGCTGCGACAGGTCGTCTACGGCACCGTGCAGGCCCGCAGCGGCCGGGACTTCCCGATCGGCATCCTCGCCGTCAACCTGACCGGTGCCTTCTTGCTGGGCGTAGCGTCAGGGGCTGAGCTGGGCGACCGCGTACCGGCGTGGCTGGCCGTCGGGCTGCAGGCAGGTCTGCTCGGCGCCTACACGACCTACTCCACCTGGGGTGTGGACTCGTTGCGACTCATCAGGGAGCGGCGGCCTGTCGCCGTGGCGATGAACCTCGCGGGCGCCCTTGCAGCCGGAGTGGCTCTCATCGCTGTCGGTCGGCTCGTCGGGGGCCTGCTGCTGTCCTGAGGCAGAGGGCGTGCCGGTGCCTGCCGGAGGGGGGTGCTCGCCGCCGGTGGCCGACGAGCCGTCGTCACTGCAACGGCGCGCCGGCAGCGACCATGTGCTCCCACAGCCGCTCGCGCCGGTCCACCACGATCTGTGCGGTGAGGTGGTGGGGGTTGCGCCAGACGACGGTGCCGTCCAGGACCGGTGCGCACTGTGGTCCCCGTGGACAGAAGACCGGGTTGAGATCGACGGCGTGCACGTGCTCGTTCCTGGTCGCGGCGGTGCGGTAGTAGCTGTCGACGAGCGGCTCGTCAGGGACCGGGACCGCACACTCGCCGAGGGTGCTTGCCTCCTGCAGGCACTCCAGGGTGTCGATCTCACCGCTGCCCATGATGCTCTCGATCACCAGGGCCGGTACCTGCTGCTCCTCGATGGTCTCCAGCGTCTCCTCGGTCGTGGCCAGCGTGAGCTCGGCGAGGGTCTCGTCGGAGCCACCGGTCCGTTCCAGCTTGTCCGCCCAGCTCTCCTCGTCGCGGGCATTGCCGGTGAGCACCACAAGGTCGGGGTCCAGCTCGGGCAGCGCCTGCTCGTACCACTTCCCCCTGCGATCCGAGCAGGTCTCCTGGTGCTCCTTCGACCGCTTCAGGTTCGTCAGACCGGCCTGCCACGGGCAGGAGTTGACGATGTTCAGGGAGAGTGTCAGGTCGTGCTCCTTCGCCAGCCTGATGAACGCCGGGGCCAGCATCCGGCCGTGGCTGTCGCCGACCAGGGCGATGTGCGGGCCGCCACCCTTGACCACGACGCACTGCCTCGGTTCGTCCGGTGCGCAGGTCTCGGCCAGTCCATAGTCCTCCGCCACCTCTTGCCAGGGGATTCCGGAGGGCACCGGACGCCCGAGCCGGTCATCCTGGGCGGCCGGCCCCTTCTTCTGCTGCTCCTGTTGCGCGTCGACGACGGCTCGCGACGCCACGGTGGCGGTGGCCTTGTCACTACCGAGCAGGGTGGGGACCGCGACCACGGCCAGCACCGCGCTCGCTGCCACACCGGCGCCGACGGCACGCCACCGAAACCTCGCGAGCACCCGCGAGGTGCGCACCGGCATCTCGAGCACCTCGTAGGACAGCGCCGCCAGGCCACTGGCCACGCCGACCGTGAGGACGGCCACGATCACCGGGCGGACGGTGAGCACCTCCTGGATGACCAGGATCACCGGCCAGTGCCACAGGTAGGTGCCGTAGGAGATCCGGCCCAGGTGCACGACGACCGGCTGCGAGAAGACACCGGCGACCGGACCGCGCGGAGCCAGTGCCAGCCCACCCACGGCCGACACGGCCACAGCGGTTGCGGCGAGGCCACGCCAGCTCGGTGACATCTCGAGCAGTCCGCTGCCGAGCAGAAGCAGGCCGAGCACCCCCGTCACAGCGAGCCCGGTGGCAGGTGCTGCACCGGTGCGATGGGCGGCGGCCCGCAGGACGAGCGCGAGGAGCACGCCGGCCAGCAGCTGGTAGAGCCGGGCGTCGGTGCCGTAGTAGGCGTGGTTCTGGTTCACCTGCGACCAGACGAGCTGTGCGATGACGGAGGCCCCGAACAGGCCGGCCAGTGCGAGCAGCACTGCTCGGGTGCGACCGGCCAGCAGGCGATGCAGGACCAGCAGCAGCACCGGGAAGACGAGGTAGAACTGCTCCTCGATCGCCAGTGACCAGAAGTGCAGGAAGGGGCTCTGCTCGGTGTCCTCGGCGAAGTAGTCGTCAGCCTGGCTCAGGAACCGCCAGTTCGCCACGTAGAGCAGGGCGCTCTGGGCGTCCGCGACGAGCGGCGCGCGTCGCACGGCCGGCGCGACCAGGACGAAGACTGCGGAGGTCGCGACCACGACGACCAGGGCGGCCGGGAGCAGTCGGCGCACCCGCCGTGCGTAGAACCGTCCGAGTCGCACCGAGCCGGTCTCGTCCAGCTCCGCGAGGAGCACGTTGGCCACCACGAACCCGGACAGGACGAAGAACAGATCCACCCCGATGAACCCACCACCGACGGCCGCCAGACCGGCATGGAACGCCAGCACCAGGTAGACAGCCAGAGCGCGCAGGCCGTCCAGGGCAGGGTGATATGTCCAGGTCCACGACATGGGCGGCGAGTCTAGGTTGAAGGGCGGATCGTTACCTCATCGTGACGGGCTCGTATGACGTATCTCATCCGCCTCCGCCGCGGGTAGTGGTCACGCCGGACCGGAGGGAGCCTTCCGACAGCAGCGGCGGTCTGTCTACGATGCCGTGGGTGAGTTCGCCCGCGAGCCCCAGCGGCCTGCCCACCGTCCGCCCCTACCTCCCCCGACAAGATGGCCCCATGAGAGATCCACTGGACCCCGACACGGTCCCAGGTGGCGACTCTCCTCGCGCGACCTCGAGCGGCGAGGAGGCTGTGCCTCCGTCGCCTCACTCCGGAGAGGCCGTCCGCTACCGGCCGATGGCGGCCGACGACCTCCACTTCGCGGTCGAGCAGCACCTGTCTCACTTCCCGGACGGTTTCTTCGCCCGGCTCGGGCCTCGCTTCCTGCGCGAGTACTACCGGGCGTTCCTCACCAGCCGAGCGGCCCGTACGGCCATCGCCGACGCCAACGGCCGGCAGGTGGGCTACCTGGTCGGCGTGACGAGCCCTGCCACGCATCGTGAGCACATCGTGCGCGAGCACGGCCGGGCCCTGGTGGTGCGAGCCGTCACGGCGATGCTCGTGCGCCCCTCGCTCGCGTTCTGCTTCCTGCGCACGAGAGCAGGCCTGTACGCCCGCAAGCTGCTGCGGCGCCCGCGCGCGAGCGCGCCACCGTCCGGGCAGGAGGGCTCCCGCGACACCACCGCCGTACTCACCCATGTGGCCGTCGCCAGGACGGCGCAGGCGCGCGGTATCGGCTCAGCCCTCATCGAGCGGTTCGAGCGTGCAGCCGCTGCCGACGGTTGCGACCGGCTCGTCCTCGTGACCGCCTCGGGTGACGACGGTGCCGGCCCGTACTATCGGCGGCGTGGTTGGAAAGCAGTCGGCGAGCGTTGCACCCCGGACGGCCTGTGGTTGACGACGTACGAGCGTCCCGTGGAGACCGCCGACTCCTAGCGCAGCGTGCCGGTTCAGCGAGAACGCAGGGGGAAAGGGTGTCCGTTCGCGTCCGCTTCGTGCTGGTGGTCGTGGGCGTGCTGCTCCTGAGCGGATGCATGACCGAGGGCGGCACCGAGGGTGGCGCAGAGGCCCAGCCGTCCGCGTCCACGGGTGCCTCCAAGGGTGCCAGCGTCTCGCCCGAACCGAGTACGCCGACGCCCTCGCCCACCCCATCCCCGTCGAAGTCGACCGAGCGCCCCACCTCACCGAGGGATCCCTCGACCCTGGACCGGTCCGAGCTGCGCCGTGCGGCACTGCGCGCTGACGCCGACGCGCGGATCCAACGAGTCCCGGCGAAGCAGTGGCGGCGCATCGTGGCCACCGGCGCGTGGCGCGCAGGCTGTCCGGTCGGCCGAGCCGGTCTGCGGCGGGTCGCGGTCAACCACTTCACGTTCGACGGCGACGTCAGGCGCGGCGTGCTCGTCGTCAATCGTGACGTCGCCCGCAGCATCAGCCGGATCTTCACCCGGCTCTTCGAGGCGGGCTACCCGATCCGCAAGATGGTGCCCGTCGAGGAGTACGACGGTGACGCCAAGGCCAGTCTCGAGGACGGCAACACCTCGGCCTTCAACTGCCGCCGACCCGACCAGATCAACGCGCCGCCGATGAAGTCGCCGCACGCCAACGGCCGAGCCATCGACATCAACCCGCAGGAGAACCCCTGGCGCGACCTCCGCTGCAAGTGCTGGGTGCCCAATCGGGAGAACCGCGCTCGCACCCCCGGCCTGGGCGTCATCGTCAAGGGTGGCCTGGTGTGGCGCACCTTCCGCGCCGAGGGGTGGATCTGGCAGAACATCGACGTGCCGGACTACATGCACTTCGACACCGGCTACCCCTCGCGGCCCTACCGCGGTCCGGAGGCGAACAAGCGGCGGCAGGCAGGCCAGTGGGCGGGCAAGACCTCGTGAGCGGCGTACGCCGATGACGCTGGGCGACGTGATCCGTACCCCCTGGCACAGCCGGAGTGCGGAAAGGTAAAAGATGAGTCCGGTCGTTGGAGGGGGAAGGTCGGGCGAATAGGTTCTTGGGGTGGACGAGTCCGCGCTCAGAAGGCGCTACGCTCTTGCGTTGCGCGCAGGGCGCATGGGCACGTTCGAGTACGACCCCTACTCCGGCGCGGTCGAGTGGGACGAGGCCTTCGAGCAGCTGGTCGGCGTGGGCCCGGCCGAGGGCCCCCGGCAGATGGCCGACTACGCCGAGCGGATCTACCCGGAGGACCTCGACGACACCCTTGCGCGTGCGACCGCGTGCGTCGAGGGTCGCCTGGGGGCGTATCAGCACGACTACCGGATGTTCCGGGAAGACGGCAGCGTCATCTGGGTGCGCTCGCACGTCGTCCCGGTCGACGTCCCGGGTGAGCCCCTCAAGAAGCTCGTGGGGGTGTGCGCGGACATCACCGAGTCGCACCTTGCAGCCGAGGCTCGGGCGGCAGCTCGCGAGGCCGAGCGGGACGCCCGGCTGGCCGCGGCCACGTCGCAGCGTCGCCTGGAGCTGCTCGCCCGGGTGGCGAACATCCTGGACTCCCCGCCCGATCTGGTGTCGACGATGCAACGCGTCGCCGAGCTCGCGATCGACGTGCTCGCGGAGTGGTGTGCGGTGGACCTGGTGGACGAGGACGGCCGCCACCGGGTCGCGATCGCCCACCGCGACCCAGCCATGCTGCGGCTGGCCGAGGAGGTCGAGCGTCGCTGGCCGACACCGGAGGACGACCCCACGCGCGCCGAGGTGCTGCGCACACGCCAACCCGTCCACATCCCGGAGATCGACGAGGCGATGCTCACGCAGGGTGCGCACGACGAGGAGCACCTGAGCATACTGCGCCGGTTCTCGATGTCCTCGGCCGCGGCAGTGGCGGTGCAGGACGCCGGCAAGGCTCTCGGGGTCATGACACTGATCGGCACGGACGGGCGCAGGATCGGCACGGAGGACGTCACCCTGGCTGTCGAGCTCGGGCGTCGCGCCGGCAGTGTCGTCGAGAGGGCCCGGCTCTTCAGCGAGCGGGAACGGATCCTGACCGCCCTGCAGCGGGCGTTGCTGCCCCCGGCACTTCCCACGATCCCGGGCGTGGACGTGGCGGCCGCTTACGAGGCCGCGGGCGCCGGGTTGGCCGTGGGGGGTGACTTCTACGACGTCGTGACCACCGGAAGCGACCGGTGGTGGGTGGTACTGGGCGACGTACAAGGCAAGGGCCCCGAGGCTGCTGCTGCCACGGGTGCGATCAGACACGTGCTCGGGACGGTCCTGCACAGCACCGATGACCCTGCGGAGGCGCTGCAGCTGGCACAGGCCGCGCTTCAGCAGCGCGACCTCAGCGACCGGACGGCCTCGGTGGTGCTGGCGACGTTCATCGCCGGTGATCCTCCGCTGCAGGTGCGGATCGCGACGGCGGGACACCCGCACCCGCTGCTGCGCCCCTCCACGCCCGAGTCCACTCCGTCGCCGGTGCGTGAGGTCGGCGGAGGTGGGCTGCTGATCGGGGTCGACGACCGGATCGGGGCCCAGACCACCGAGGTCACGCTGAACCCAGGAGACGTGCTGTTGTTCTACACCGACGGTGCGACGGATGCACCGACCGGCCTGGGTGGACGCCTCGGCGAGGCGGGTCTGCGGAGGATCGTGGCCACCGCGCCGCCCAAGCCCGGAGCTGTGGTGGACGCGGTGCTCGCCGCGGTCCGATGCGATGCGGCGCGGCAGCGCGATGACGTCGCTCTCCTCGCGCTCGGACCCCAGCGCGACCTGTGACCTGCCAGCAGACGCCGTCACCGCATCCAGAGGCTCGGTTCGGCGAGCACCTCACCTGGTGGCACCCAGTCGGCTGGGGTCGAGGTCGAGTCTGCGCAGGAGCTGTGCGTTGAGCGCGACCACGATGGTCGAGGCAGACATCAAGACGGCGCCGACGGCCGGCGAGAGCAGTACGCCGGCGAACGCGAGGACGCCGGCCGCCAGCGGCACGGCGACGATGTTGTAACCCGTGGCCCACGCGAGGTTCTGCACCATCTTGCGGTAGCTCGCGACGGAGAGCTCCACCACCGACAGCACCGCCCGCGGGTCGTTGGCCGCGAGCACGACGCCCGCGGACTCGATCGCCACGTCGGTGCCGGCACCGATGGCCACCCCCACGTCAGCACGCGCCAACGCGGGGGCGTCGTTCACGCCGTCGCCCACCATCGCCACCCGCTGTCCACGCCGCTGCAGCTCGGCGACCTTGGCGTCCTTGTCCTCGGGGAGGACCTCGGCGAAGACCTCGTCGATGCCGAGCTCCTCGGCCACCGCCTCGGCCACCTGGTGCGCATCGCCGGTGATCATCGCGACCTTGACGCCGCGGGCGTGCAGCGCGTCGACCGTCTGCCGCGACTCGTCGCGGACCTCGTCCTCGAGTGCGAGCGCACCGAGGACCTCGCCCTCGCGCACGACGTGCAGGACGGCCGCACCCCGATCCCTCCAGCGCGACGTGGCCGCCGCGAGCGCCTGCTGACCGGCCGCGCCGCTCTCGCGCAGGAGGGCCGGCCCTCCGACAGCCACGCGCGCCCCGTCGACGACGGCGCGCACGCCCCGCCCCGTCAGCGACTCGAACCCGGTTGCGACCGGTGGTGTCACCGACACCTGCCCGGCCGCGACGTGTGCCTCGGCCGCGCGGACGATCGCACGGGCCACCGGGTGCTCGCTGTCGGACTCCACCGCGGCTGCCAGTGCGAGCAGCTCGACCTCGGTCACCGCGCCGGTCGTGGCGACAGCGGTGACGGCCGGCTCCCCACGCGTCAGCGTGCCGGTCTTGTCGAGCAGGACGACGTCGACCGTGCGCATGCGCTCCAGCGCCAGGCGGTCCTTCACGAGCACACCGGCGCGAGCGGCCCGCTCGGTGGAGATCGCGATGACGAGCGGGATCGCGAGTCCCAGCGCGTGCGGGCAGGCGATCACCAGCACGGTGACGGTGCGGGTGACCGCATCGCCGACCGCGCCGAACAACGTCCACACCACGAAGGTGAACACACCCACGCCGGTCGCGAAGTAGAACAGGAATGCGGCTGCCCGGTCGGCGAGCGCCTGGGCCCGTGACGACGACGCCTGGGCCTCGGCGACGAGGCGCTGGATGCCTGCCAGGGCGGTGTCACCCCCGACGGCGGTGACGCGTACGCGTACGGCATTGTCGGTGGCCACGGTGCCGGCGACGACACGGTCGCCGACCGCACGCTCGACGGGCCGGGACTCGCCGGTGATCATCGACTCGTCCATCTCGGCGCGGCCGTCGACCACGACGCCGTCGGCAGGGATCCGGCCGCCGGACCGTACGAGGGCGATGTCATCGAGCACGAGATCCGACACGGCGACCTGCACGACCTCGCCTCCGGCCGTGACTCGTTCCGCGGAGTCCGGCAACAGCGCCGCCAGCGAGTCGAGCGCTCCTGATGCGGCTCCGAGCGCGCGCATCTCCAGCCAGTGGCCCAGGAGCATGATGACGATCAGGAGCGCCAGCTCCCACCAGAAGTCCAGGTCGAAGCCGCCGAGGTCGAGCGTGGTGGCCCAGGACGCGACGAACGCGACCGTGATCGCCATCGCGATCAGGAGCATCATCCCGGGCTGGCGACGCCTGAGCTCGCTCCACCCACCGGTGAGGAACGGCTGCCCGCCGTACGCGAAGACCGCCGTCCCCAGGACGGGGGAGATCCACCGTGCGCCAGGGAAGGTCGGTACCGCGTAGCCGAGCAGGTCGGCGAACATCTCGCTGAACACCACCACCGGCAGCGCAAGCACGAGGCTGAACCAGAAACGGTCGCGGAACTGGGCCGCATGGTCGCCGTGCCCCGCGTGCTCGTCGTGTCCGCCGTGACCAGTGTGCTCGTCGTGATCGTGGTCGAGAGTCATCGTCGCCTCCTCGGTGGGTCCGACGCTGTCACAATACCCCTAGGGGGTATATCCAGCAAGAGTCTCACCACAGAGGTCACCCGCACCCGTGCCTGCTACTCCACGGAGAGCGCGACGTGCATCCCCATCGCGTAGTGGCCGGGAAGGTTGCACAGCAGCTCGTAGCGACCAGGCTCGAGGTCAACCGACAGGCTGCCGGTGCCGCCCGGAGCGATCTCGTCCTCGGCCAACCCCGGCACGCGGCAGTTGGAGGTCGCCTCGCCGACGGCCCCCTCCTCGCTGACCGTCCAGTCGCCGGTCAGGTCCCGAGCGCCGTCGGGATCGCCGGCCGCGAGCGGGAGCACCAGCAGCTCGTGCACCAGCCCCCCTCGGTTGACGGCGTGCAACCACACCTCACCTGTCGGCACGGTGGCAGGTCGGGCCGTCGCGCTCATCGGTCCGCGTTGCCAGGCACCCCTCTCACGGCGGCCCGTCGGGCCACGCATCATCGCGCCCATGTCGGCCAGGTCGACGGTGACGACCTGGCCGCTCGCCTCCGGCGTACGGCAGCTCTCCGGGTCGATGCGTGACTGGCCGTCGTGCATCCAGCCCGGCCCGAGACCCGTGCCTGCGCGGGGGCCGGCCGCGGCGAACAGAGCCGCGACCAGCAGTGCCGCAACGACGACGACGGCGACGGCGACGGCCACTCGGGTCCAGGTGCTGTGGGGGTGCATGGCACGCAGGGTCGCGGTGCTCTCCCGGTACTCCTCCGCGGAGACCTCCCCGCGGGCGAAACGCTCGGCGAGCATCGCGTCGGCACGTTCACCGCCTCCGTCCGCGCGCCCCCCGAGGACCACGGCCACCACCGTAGCCACGACCACGATCGTGACGACCACCCCGAGCAGCGGCAGCCACCACCACCAAGCGGAACCGTCCCACATCATCCGAAGCCACCTCCCTTGCTCCACGGTGCTGCGGGACCGACGGCAGACGACAGGGACTTACGACCCGCCCGAGGTACCGAACGGCGCGCTCGCGACCTGTCCGGCATTGGGCCCGCTCGGGATGGGCACTTCGACCCTGTTGCAGCAGAGAGGCGTTGGCTGAGCCTGGACCCATGAGTACGGCGATCGTTGCGGTGGTCTTCGCCCTGGCGTGGGTGCTGATCGGGCTGGCGAGCTTCTGGTGGATGGCCAGGCACGGGCACCGCAGCCGGTGGTGGCTGCTCATCGCCGCCTTGCTGGGGCCGATCTTCGCCGTGGCGGCGCGGGAACGTGCTGAACGCACCCCGCGCGAGATCGAGCACTGGCTCTCGAGAGGCACACCTGGCGGGTGGCCGCGGGTGCTCATCGGCGTGGACGGCTCGGCGGAGTCGGAGCAGGCGCTGCGCAGCGTGGTCGACCTGCTCGGTCCCGGTGTGGGCACGCTGCTGCTCGTGACAGTCGTCGACTACGACGCGGACGCGGAGACCGACGACGGCGACCCCCGGCTCGCCCAGGCACACGACCGGCTGGTGCAGACGGCTTCAGGACTGTCCGGGCGCGAGGTCGCGTGCGAGGTCGTGGCCGGCACGCCGGCGGCCGCGCTGCTGCGGTGCGCAGCCGAGCAGAAGGCTGACCTGATCGTCGTGGGTCGCCGCGGCCATGGCATGTCCACCCACCTGCTGGGTAGCGTGTCGGCCGCGCTGCTGCGCGCGACCCGCACCCCCGTGCTGATCGGTGCCGCCGTCCCCTCGCCCGCCCGCAGGAAGGGTGTCCGCACCGGGCGACAGGACCGCTGATGTCGGCGACCTCGGCCTCGCCCGAGTCGAACGCTCACCACGGCCTCGCCGTGCACGAGGTCGTGCTGCTGCTCGACACCGACCCTGACGCAGGGCTGTCCGAGCGGGAGGCCCGCCGGCGGCTCGAGCGGTACGGCCCGAACGTGCTGCCGGCGCCGGACCGCGGGGGCGTGATCCTGCGCATCGCGCGGCAGTTCCACAGCCCGCTCGTGTACGTGCTCATCGCGTCCGGCGCGATCACCGCGGCGCTCGGCGAGCTCGTCGACTCCAGCGTCATCTTCGGCGTGGTCCTGGTCAACGCGGTCATCGGTTTCATCCAGGAGTCCAAGGCCGAGGCGGAGCTCGACGCGCTGCGCTCCCTCGTGCTGACCGAGGCGAGGGTGGTGCGGGAGGGCGTGGAGCGGATGGTCGCCTCGACCGCCCTCGTCCCCGGCGACCTCGTCCTCGTCCAGGCCGGTGACAAGGTGCCCGCGGACCTGCGGCTGCTGCGCACCAACGAGCTCCGGATCGACGAGTCGGCGCTCACCGGGGAGTCGGTGCCGGTCACCAAGGACGAGGTCGTGCTGCCCGACCACACACCGGTCTCGGACCGCCGCAACATGCTCTACTCGGGCACCCTCGTCACCAGCGGGATGGGCGCCGGCGTGACGGTGGCGACTGGGGCGGGTACCGAGCTCGGTGAGATCTACCGCCTGGTGGGCTCCGCGGAGAGGCTGGCCACGCCGCTGACCCGCAAGCTCAACTGGTTCAGCAAGCTGCTCACGGTCGTGATCCTCGCGCTCGCAGCGGTCACCTTTGCCATCGGTGTGGCCCGTGGCCAGGACACCGCGCAGACCTTCACCGCGGCCGTGGCCCTGGCCGTCGGGGCCATTCCCGAGGGGCTCCCGGCGGCCGTGACCATCACCCTGGCCATCGGGGTGGCGCGGATGGCGCGGCGCCGCGCGGTGATCCGGCGGCTGCCTGCGGTGGAGACGCTCGGGAGCACGACAGTGGTCTGCTCGGACAAGACGGGGACACTGACCGAGAACGAGATGACCGTGCGGGTCGTGTGGACGCCCCAGCAGCAGTACGACGTCACGGTGGCTGGGGTCATGGCGGCTGGGGTCACGGCGCGGGTGGCTGCCGATCGCGATCCGGGCGCGGACGAGGCGCTGCGGTGGTGCCTGGTCGCAGGAGTCGGCTGCAACGACGCCAGCCTCACGCGGGAGGACGGGCACTGGCAGTTCGTGGGCGACCCGACCGAGGGTGCACTGCTCGTCGCGGCCGGCAAGGCCGGGATCTCACCGGACTCCGTCGCGGCGGCGTACCCGCGGGCCGAGACGATCCCGTTCAGCTCCGGCCGCCAGTACATGACCACGTTGCACGACGACCACGCCACCGGGTCACGGCTGGCCATGACCAAGGGCGCCACCGAGCGGGTCCTCGACCTGTGCAGCAGCCAGATGACCTCTGACGGCTCGGCAGCACCCCTCGACGCGAGCGCCGTCCTGGCGGAGGCTCACGCGCTGGCCGCCACCGGCCTGCGCGTTCTCGCATGCGCGATCCAGCGACTCGGTGCGGGCGAGTCCTTCACCGAGCAGTCGCACCCGACAAGCATGACCCTGGTCGGCCTGCAGGCGATGATGGACCCGCCGCGACCGGCCGCCGCCGCCGCAATCCGCACCTGTCACGAGGCCGGTGTCGCGGTGAAGATGGTCACCGGGGACCACGTCGCCACCGCCACCGCGATCGCCGGCCGTCTCGGGCTGCTGGAGGATCGCAGGCACGGCGACGTGCTGACGGGTGAGGATCTCGCGCGGTTGCGGCCTGAGGAGTACCCGGGCGCAGTCGAGCAGGCGTCGGTGCTGGCGCGGGTCTCCCCGGAGCAGAAGCTGCGCATGGTGCAGGCCCTGCAGTCCCGCCGGCACGTGGTGGCCATGACCGGGGACGGCGTGAACGACGCCCCGGCCCTGCAGCAGGCCGACATCGGCATCGCGATGGGCCGCGGCGGCACCGAGGTGGCGAAGGAGGCCGCCGACATGGTGCTCACCGACGACGACTTCGCGACGATAGAGGCCGCGGTCGAGGAGGGGCGCGGTGTCTTCGACAACCTCACCAAGTTCATCGTCTGGACGCTGCCGACCAACATGGCCGAGGGCCTGGTCATCCTGGTGGCGATCCTGCTGGGTGTGGCGCTGCCGATCCTGCCGACCCAGATCCTGTGGATCAACATGACCACCGCCGTCGCGCTCGGGCTGATGCTCGCCTTCGAGCCGGGCGAGCCGGGAACCATGCAGCGACCGCCACGAGACCCGCAGCGGCCGCTGCTCACCGGTCCGCTGGTCGGGCGCATCCTGCTGGTGTCCGCGCTGCTGGTCGGCGGGGCGTGGTGGGTCTTCGAGTTCGAGCTGCAGCGTGGAGCCGAGCTGGCGGAGGCGCGGACGGCCGCGCTCAACCTGTTCGTCGCGGTCGAGGCGTTCTACCTGTTCAGCTGCCGCTCCCTGACGCGCTCGGCCTGGCGGGTCGGGCTCTTCAGCAACCGGTGGCTCATCGGCGGTGTGAGCGTGCAGGTCGTCGGCCAGCTCGCCATCACCTACCTGCCGGTGATGAACCAGCTGTTCCACACGGCGCCGATCGATGCCGCCGTATGGCTCCGCATCCTGGCGGTCTCCGTCGTGGCCACGCTCGTCGTCGCCGTGCACAAGCGGCTTCGTGGGCGCGCGCTGTGACCGACGTCCCTAGACGTAGATGCCGTGCCGCGAGAACCAGCCCAGGGGGTCGATCGAGTACCCGCCGCCGGGCCGGACCTCGAAGTGCAGGTGACAACCCGTGCTGTTGCCGAGCGTGCCGACGCTGCCGATCTGCTGACCCGCGGCGACCGACTGCCCGTCCCACACGTGCACGGCCTGCATGTGGGCGTACCACGTCACGACGCCGTTGTGACCGATCACCTCGACCAGCCAGGGGCCCGACCAGCTCTGGTCCCTGCGGATGTTGACGGTGCCCGCGTTCGAGGCCAGCACCGGCGTCCCGCAGCTCGCGGAGAAGTCGTTGCCGGTGTGGCAGTTCGACCACAGCGAGCCGCAGTTGCCGAAGTTGTCCTGGCTGTAGAAGTACGCCGACATGGGGATCGGGAGCACGACGTTGCGGCGCGGTGACGAGGGCCTGGAGGCACGCTCCGCCCGGCGCTCGCGCCGCTCGGCCCTGCGCTCGGCCCTGCGCTCGGCCCTGCGCTCGGCGCGCTGCTCACGGCGGCGCGCCTCCCGGGCGGCCGCACGTTGGCGCGCCTCGCTCCTCGCGGCGCCATCGGCCTGTCGCTCAGCCCTGCGCTGGGCCTGCTGCTGGGCTGCCTGCTCGGCCTGGCGCGCCTCCTGGCGCGCCTTGCGCTCCGCCTCGCGCTGCGCTGCCAGGGCTGCCTCGCGGCGTGCCCTCGCCTCGGCGCGCTCGCGCCGCTCGCGTGCCCGCCGCTCGGCCTCGATCCGCTCCAGCGCCTCCTGGCGCTCGGTGGCAAGTCGCACCGAGATGTTCTCGGCGGCAGCGAGCTCACGGAGCAGGTCGTCGCGCCGTTCGCGGATCGCCGCGACGGATGCCTGCTGCGCGGTGACCGCGCTCTGGGCCTGCTCCCGGATGCGCTCCGCCTCGGCCACCGCCTCCTTGGCGGCCTGCAGGGCCTCCTCGGCCTCGTCGCTGTAGACCTTCGCGAGCGCCTGGTGCGCCGCGAAGGAGTCGTAGCGGGACGCCATCGAGTCGGAGGCGCCCTTGTACGCCGTCACCCGGTTCAGCAGTCGTTCGGAGTCGCTCGACATGAGGTACGCGCTCACCTGCCCGAACGAGCCGCCCCCTTGGTAGGTGTCGGCGACCAGCGCGGCGATCCTCCGCTGCTGGCGCTCCAGACGCGCGGCGTACTTGTCCGCCGTCGCCTGGGCCTCGTCGGCCACGCGGTCGGCCTCGTGCACCCGTTGGGTCGCCTCGTAGTAGGCGTCGAAGGCCTTGGCGGCCTCGACCGCGAGCGCGTCCAGCCGGGCACTCGCCTCGGAGAGGTCGGCCTTGATCGCCTCGGCGGAGCGCTTCGTGGTGCGCACCCGTTCCTGTGCCCGCTCGACCTCCGCCTCGGAGGGAAACGCGGGCTGCTCGTTGGCCACGCCGGCGGGCAGGGTGGTGAGGAGCAGGAGGCCGGTCGTGGCCAGCGCCACCGCCCCCCGGATGAGCGGGGACCGGAGCGCGCGGAGGCTGTGCGGCTGCACGTCGCATCCTTCCGTTCGTCCGTACATCCCCGGCTCGAGGACCCACGGTTGGTCGCTGTTCGTAGGCGACCGTAGCCACCTTCTGCCACACAT
>Ga0075331_1000039_pt1 | contig 23682 bp, 24 predicted proteins | sample MayberrySE_TuleA_FD_120090 | JGI IMG/M metagenome (GOLD analysis project Ga0075331, IMG submission 120090) | Natural and restored wetland microbial communities from the San Francisco Bay, California, USA, that impact long-term carbon... | ecosystem: Environmental > Terrestrial > Soil > Wetlands ... | reverse complement strand
TCGCGATCACCCAGAGCGTCGTCGACACGGTGCTCCAGCGCACCGGGTCCCGACGCGTGACAGTGGTGCGGCTCCGGGTCGGGCGCCTCTCCGGCATCGTGCCGGACGCGATGCAGTTCTGCTTCGGCATGGCCGCGGAGGGCACCCCGCTCGAGGGTGCGACGCTCCAGATCGACCAGCCCCGCGGCCGGGCACACTGCCGCACCTGCGGCGACGACTTCGACCTCCCGGACCTCATCCTGCTGTGCCCCTGCGGCAGCGCCGACGTGGAGGTCCTCACCGGGCGCGAGCTCCAGGTCACCTCCGTGGACGTGGGGTAGCCATGTGCGCGACGTGCGGCTGCGGCCAGGACGAGGTCCGGGTCTCCCCGGTGCTGCAGGCAGGGGGTACGCCGGACCCGGCGATCGACCGAGAACCCGACCGACTCGCGCGCAGCCACGGCCACCCGCACCACCACGGGCACGACGAGGACCACGACCACCCGCACACGCACACGCACACCATCGACATCGAGCAGGCCGTCCTCAGCCGTAACGACCACCTCGCCGAGCACAATCGCGCCTGGTTGCGCCGGCACCGGATCAGGGCGGTCAACCTGATGAGCTCTCCCGGAGCCGGCAAGACCTCGCTGCTGGAGCGCACGATCAAGGAGAGCCCCGCCGCCATCTCCGTGATCGAGGGCGACCAGGAGACGCGGTTCGACGCGGAGCGGATCCTCAGCGCCGGTGCTCGCGCGGTGCAGATCAACACCGGAGCCGGCTGCCACCTCGACGCGACCATGGTCGAGCGCGCCCTGCAGCAGCTCGAGCCGCCCGCTGGCTCCCTCGTCTTCGTCGAGAACGTCGGCAACCTCGTCTGCCCCGCGCTGTTCGACCTCGGCGAGAACCGGCGAGTGGTGGTCATCTCGGTGACCGAGGGCGACGACAAGCCACTGAAGTACCCGCACATGTTCGCCGGCGCCGACCTCGTGGTCGTCAACAAGACCGACCTGCTGCCCTACGTGGACTTCGACCTCGACCGTTGTGAGGCCGACGCCCGCAAGCTCAACCCGGGCCTCGAGGTCCTGCCGTTGTCGGTGAAGGCCGGGACGAACCTCGACACCTGGTACGCCTGGCTCGCCGCCATCTGAGCCGGGCCCGGCGACCAGCGTCTCCGGACAAGTCACCGCCGGCACGGCGTGTCGGGCAGGCACTTACGGCGAGTCTTGACAGTTCCGAGCCAGCGGGCGTATCGATGAACGAAGTGTTGCGCAAGAGAGCCGCACGGGTCGGCCCCGGCAACTGATGGGGGCACAGCATCCCCGCCCCCGGAACGGGTGACGGCGATGCCCACAGCAGAAGCAGTCAAAGCCGAAGAGACGCTCATCCACGTCCTCTGGATCAACGCAGGGCTCAGCTGTGACGGTGACTCGGTGGCCCTCACCGCCGCCACGCAACCCAGCATCGAGGAGATCGCCCTGGGCGCGCTCCCGGGGCTCCCGCGGATCGCGGTCCACTGGCCGCTGATCGACTTCGAGTGCGGCCCGAACGGCGGCGCCGACGACTTCCTCGAGTGGTTCTTCAAGGCCGACCGGGGCGAGCTCGAGCCGTTCGTGCTCGTGGTCGAGGGGTCGATCCCGAACGAGAAGATCAAGGACGAGGGCTACTGGTGCGGCTTCGGCAACAACCCCGACACCGGACAGCCGATGACCACGAGCGAGTGGCTGGACCGGCTGGCCCCGAAGGCGACGGCCATCGTCGCGGCAGGCACCTGCGCGACGTACGGCGGGATCCACGCCATGGCCGGCAACCCGACCGGCGCCATGGGCGTTCCGGACTACCTGGGGTGGGACTGGAAGTCCAAGGCCGGCATCCCCATCGTGTGCGTCCCCGGCTGCCCGATCCAGCCGGACAACCTCTCCGAGACGCTGACCTACCTGCTCTACATGGCGACCGAGCAGGCGCCGATGATCCCTCTCGACGACGCGCTCAGGCCCACGTGGCTGTTCGGCATGACCGTGCACGAGGGCTGTGACCGTGCCGGCTACTACGAGCAGGCCGACTTCGCGACGGAGTACGGCTCTCCGAAGTGCATCGTCAAGCTCGGCTGCTGGGGTCCGGTCGTGAAGTGCAACGTCCCCAAGCGCGGCTGGATGAACGGCGTGGGCGGCTGCCCGAACGTGGGCGGTATCTGCATCGGCTGCACCATGCCCGGCTTCCCCGACAAGTTCATGCCGTTCATGGACGAACCTCCCGGGGGCAAGATGTCCACGACCGCTGTCGGCTTGTACGGCACGGCCATCAAACGGTTGCGGAGCGTGACCACGAAGACCCTCGACAAGGAGCCCAAGTGGCGCACGCGGGGGACGGAACTCCTGACCGGGGCGAACCGCACCTGGTCGTGAGCCACAGAGAGGCGACGCGATGACGTCGACGATTCCACGACCCTCCCAGGTCTCCGAGGACGCCCAGGGCCTCACCGAGATGGCCTGGGACCCGATCACCCGCATCGTGGGCAGCCTCGGGATCTACACGAAGATCGACTTCGGCAACATGACCGTCGCCGAGTGCCACAGCACGAGCTCGATCTTCCGCGGCTACTCGATCTTCATGAAGGGCAAGGACCCCCGGGACGCGCACTTCATCACCAGCCGGATCTGCGGCATCTGCGGCGACAACCACGCGACCTGCTCGTGCTACTGCCAGAACATGGCCTACGGCGTGAAGCCGCCGCACCTCGGCGAGTGGATCGTGAACCTCGGCGAGGCCGCGGAGTACATGTTCGACCACAACATCTTCCAGGAGAACCTGGTCGGGGTGGACTACTGCGAGAAGATGGTCGCCGAGACCAACCCCGGCGTCCTCGAGCAGGCCAACCGCACCGAGGCGCCGAACGCCGAGGCCCATGGCTACAAGACGATCGGCGACATCATGCGGTCGCTCAACCCGTTCACGGGCGAGTTCTACCGCGAGGCGCTGCAGGTCAGCCGCTGGACCCGCGAGATGTTCTGCCTGATGGAGGGGCGGCACGTCCACCCGTCCACTCTCTACCCCGGCGGGGTCGGCACGGTCGCGACGATCCAGCTGATGACGGACTACATGACCCGGCTGATGCGGTACGTCGAGTTCATGAAGAAGGTCGTGCCCATGCACGACGACCTCTTCGACTTCTTCTACGAGGCGCTACCCGGCTACGAGGAGGTCGGCAACCGGCGGATCCTGCTCGGCTGCTGGGGATCGTTCCAGGATCCCGAGTACTGCAACTTCGAGTACCGCGACATGACCGAGTGGGGCCGGAAGATGTACGTCACCCCCGGCGTCGTCGTCGACAACAAGCTGGTGACCACCGACCTCGTGGACATCAACCTCGGCATCCGCATCCTCCTCGGGTCGTCGTACTACGACGACTGGGAGGACCAGGAGATGTTCGTGACCCACGACCCGCTCGGCAACCCGGTCGACCGGCGGCACCCGTGGAACCAGCACACCAACCCTCACCCGCAGAAGCGGGACCTCGACGACAAGTACTCCTGGGTGATGTCGCCGCGCTGGTACGACGGCCGGGACCACCTCGCCCTGGACACCGGCGGTGGCCCGCTCGCCCGCCTCTGGTCGACCGCTCTGGCAGGCCTGGTCGACATCGGCTACGTGAAGGCCACCGGCGACAGCGTGCGGATCAACCTGCCGAAGACCGCGCTGAAGGGCCCCGTCGAGCTGGAGTGGAAGGTGCCGCGGTGGAGCAACACCATCGAGCGGAACCGTGCCCGCACCTACTTCCAGGCCTACGCCGCCGCGTGCGCACTGCACTTCGCAGAGAAGGCGCTCGCCGAGATCCGGGCCGGCCACACCAAGACCTGGGAGCCGTTCGACGTGCCCGACGAGGGCATCGGCTGCGGCTTCACCGAGGCCGTGCGTGGTGTGCTCTCGCACCACATGGTGATCCGCGACGGCAAGATCGCCAACTACCACCCCTACCCGCCGACGCCGTGGAACGCGAACCCGCGCGACTCCTTCGGGACGCCGGGCCCCTACGAGGACGCGGTCCAGGGGCAGCCGATCTTCGAGGAGAACGACCGGGCGAGCTTCAAGGGCATCGACATCATGCGCACGGTCCGCAGCTTCGACCCGTGCCTCCCGTGCGGGGTCCACATGTACCTCGGGGAGGGCAGGTCCCTGGAGCTCATGCACTCACCGACCCAGTCGGCCGGCAGCGAGTAGACGGACGCCATGTCGGGCAGCGCTCACGCAGAGGCCGGTCGTGACGGTGGACCGCCCGACCTGCGTGCGGTGGGAGACCGCATCGACGCGCTGCTGGACGCGAGCTCCTCGGGCGGTGCCGTCGCAAGGGAACGCTCGGAGGAGCTCGTGCGGCTGGTGGCCGACCTCTACGGGACGGGCATCGAGCGCATCCTCGAGATCCTTCACGGGGCTGGCCACCTCGACGATGAGGTCCTCGCCTTGCTGGCGAACGACGACCTGGTGGCCAGCCTCCTGATCGTGCACGGCCTGCACCCCCACGGCGTCGAGCAGCGTGTGGAGCAGGCGCTCGAGAGTGTCCGCCCTTACCTCGGCTCCCACGGCGGTGACGTCGAGCTGCTCGAGGTGAGCGACGAAGGGACGGTGCGGCTGCGGCTCCTCGGCAGCTGCGACGGCTGCCCCTCCTCGTCGGTCACCCTCGAGCTCGCCGTCGAGGGTGCCATCGAGGCCGCCGCCCCCGAGATCACGCGCATCGAGGTGGAGACGCCGTCCCATGAGCCGACCGCGCCCCTCATCTCCGTGGACTCGCTCATGTCCCACGTCCGCGAGACCGGTCCGGCGGGGTCCTGGGAGAACGTCCCCAAGCTCGCCATCCTGCACCCCGGCGGCATCGCCGAGGCGCTCGTCCAACAGACACGCGTCCTCGGTTGTCGGGTCGGTGACAGCCTCTACGCGTTCCGCAGCCGCTGCGCCCGGTGCGAGCACGGCCTGGCCGACGCAACGCTGGCGAGAAGGCTCGGCGGTGACATGGACAGCGCGCTGCTCGTCTGCCCGAGCTGTCAGGCCCACTACGACGTACGACGGGCAGGGGTCTGTGTCGACGTACCCGACCTCCACCTCGACCCCCTCCCGCTGCTCACCGACAACGGGGTCGTCTCCGTCGCCGTGCCCGCCCCGGTGCCGTCATGACGACCGGGCCGCTCTCCTCTCTTCGACGGATCACGGCCACGCGGCCGGCACCGGTGACCGGTGAGCGCTGTGACATGTGCGCCGAGCCGATCGCCGAGGACCACCAGCACGTGGTGAACCTGGAGAGCCGCGCGCTGATGTGCACCTGCCGGGGCTGCTACCTGCTCTTCACCGACCAGCATGCCGAGCTGCGCTACCGGGCGGTCCCGGACCGGTACCTCTCCGTCCCCGGCTTCACCACCGACCCAGGGCAGTGGGAGGAGCTGCAGATCCCGGTGGGCCTGGCCTTCCTGTTCCGCAACTCCGTGCAGGGGCGCACCGTGGCGTTCTACCCGAGCCCGGCCGGCGCCACGGAGTCCGAGCTCCCGCTCGGCGCCTGGGACCGGATCGTGGAGGCGAACCCCGACCTCGAGGTCCTGCTCCCCGACGTCGAGGCTGTGCTGGTCCGCGACGTCGGAGGCAGCCCGGTGTGCAACCTGGTGCCGATCGACGCCTGCTACGAGCTCGTCGGCCGGCTGCGGATGCTGTGGCGTGGTTTCGACGGCGGCCGCGAGGTGCACGAGGCGATGGACCAGTTCTTCGCGAAGGTCGACGCGCGCAGCAGGCCGGTGGCGGAGCACCGATGAACAGCTACACGTTCAGCGTCGTCGACGTGTTCGCCGAGCCGTACGCCGCCGCTCCCCAGCTCACCGCCCGCCTCCGCATCGATGAGTCGAGCGGGCAGACCGTCCACGCGATCGCGCTTCGCTGCCAGGTCCGGATCGAGCCACAGCGACGGAGCTACACCGGGGACGAGGAGGGCGGCCTTCGTTCCATCTTCGGGGACCGGTCGCGCTGGGTCGACACCCTCAAGCCGTTCCTCTGGATGCAGTGCAACACCACGGTGCAGGGGTTCACCGGGGTCACGGAGGTCGACCTGGCCCTCCCGTGCACGTACGACTTCGACGTGACCGCGGCGCGGTACCTGCACTCGCTGGCCGACGGGACGGTGCCGCTCACCCTGCTCTTCTCCGGCACGGTGTTCACCCGGGGCACGAGCGGGTTCGGGGTCCAGCAGGTGCCGTGGGACTGCGAGGCGAGGTACCAGCTCCCGGTCTCGGTGTGGAAGCAGATGATCGACCTGTACTTCCCCGGCACCGGGTGGATCCGCCTCGACCGCGACGTGCTGCAGGAGCTGGCGGCCTACCGCAGCCGGCACGGTCTGACCGGCTGGGACGAGACGGTGAGCGCCCTGCTGGCGTCGGACCTGTCAGGGACGACCGGCGTGGGCGCGTCCCCCTCGCCCGACACGTCGGGAGGTGGGAGGTGAGTCTCGACCAGGTGCGTGCCGTCGCCGATGCGGTGCTCTACGAGGGCTACCTGCTCTACCCCTACCGGGCCACGTCCCGCAAGAACCAGGTGCGCTGGCAGTTCGGGGTGCTAGGTCCCCCCGGCGCGGCCGAGGACGGGTCCGGCGAGGAGCCGGGCATGTCCACCCAGTGCCTCCTCGAGGAGGTCGAAGGTCCACCCTCCGCGTGGTCGGTGCGCATCCACCTGCGGTTCCTGCAGCTCCAGACACGCACGGTGGAGCGGTACGACGACCGGCGTGGCCGTCACGTCCCGGTCGACCGGCTCACCGTCGGGGACCAGCACTGGATGTCGTGGGACGAGGCCGTGGAGCACGAGATCGTCCTCGACCTCTCCGCCGAGGAGCTGCTCAGCGGCGCACAGGAGGACGTGACGGTCGACGGTCACGAGGACGTCGAGCAGCTCGCCGACCCCGGCGGCGGGCCCGTGACGGGCGACCCGGCGGGGCGGATCGTTCGTCGCCGCTGGCCGCTGCGGGCCCGCGTCACCGCCACCACCACCGAGGACGACGGCGTCACCAGGCTGGAGGTGCGCGTCGACAACGTCTCCGAGCGCCGGCCGGATCCGCACGCCACCCCCAAGGACACGGCAATCCGCACCTCCCTCATCGGCACCCACCTGGTCCTCGAGGCCGAGGGCGCCCGGTTCGTGTCGGTGATCGACCCGCCCACGCCCGCCGCCGCGGCGGCCCGGCGCTGCGTCCAGCACCGCTGCTGGCCCGTCCTGTCCGGCGAGCGGCCCCCGTCGGACGGCAGAGGCGAAGAAGCAGAGCGCACCAGCGCCGTCGTACTCGCCTCGCCGATCATCCTCTACGACTTCCCCGAGGTCGCCGAGCAGAGTGCCGGCGCGCTGTTCGACTCCACCGAGATCGATGAGATCCTCACCCTCCGGGTGATGACCATGACCGAGGCTGAGAAGGCAGAGGCACGCGCCACCGACCCGCGCGCCCGGGAGATCATCGACCGTTGCGACGAGATGACGCCGTCCGCGCTCCAGAAGCTGCACGGAGTGCTGCGCTACCCCCACGCCATCGCTCCCGAGGTACCGGACGGCGTGGCCGACATCCGCAACGTGGACCCGCCGACGTTCGGCGAGCCGGACGCCCCCTGGTGGGACCCCGCCGCGGACGAGGCCGTGCGGCCCGAGCTCGATGCGGTCGTGATCGACGGGACCCCCGTGTCCAAGGGCAGCCTCGTGCGCGTCCACCCGTCACGGCGCGCCGACGCCCAGGACCTGTTCTTCCGCGACCAGGTGGCCCGGGTGACCGCCGTGCTGTCCGACGTCGACGGCGGGGTCCACGTCGCGCTCGTGCTCGCCGACGACCCCGCGGCGGACCTGCACGACTGGTACGGCCGCTACTGGTACTTCGCCCCGGACGAGCTCGAGCCGCTGCCCGAGGCACCACCGACCGAGCAACATCCCGACGAGCACCGAGAGGAGAGCCGATCGTGAGAGCAGTCGGAGTCGTGACGACCACGCTGGTCGTCGCCGCTGTCGCCGGGGCCGTAGTCGTGGGCGTGCGTTCGCTCCCGGACATCAAGCGGTACCTCAAGATCCGCCAGATGTGAGCCCCCGGAGAGGGAGGACAGCCATGAGCGAGAAACCCGGCGAGCACCTCGACGAGGAGCCGCAGGACGAGCGCGGCCCGGCTGGTTCCCGGGACGAGGGAGCCGACGCACCCGCTTCGGGCCCCGCGGACCGCGAGGCAGGCAGGGCCACCGACCAGTCCGACACCTCGGAGAAGGCGTCGGAGCCGCAGGAGCCGGAGGCACCTGACCTCCAGCCCGGTGGCGGCTGAGGGAGGCGAGACGTTGGCCGGACATGTCCTGGTGGCCGGGGTCGGCAACCTCTTCCTCGGCGACGACGGCTTCGGGCCCGAGGTGGTCCGGCGCCTTCTCGCCGCGGGCGAGCTGCCTGACCACGCTCGCGTGGTCGACTACGGCATCCGCGGCATGCACCTGGCCTACGACCTGCTCGAGGGGTACGACGGCCTCGTGCTCGTCGACGCACTCCCCGGCGACGGCAGGCCAGGTGAGGTGACCGTGCTCGAGGTCGGTTCCGACGACCTGGGGACGGGCGAGCTCGACGCACACGGCATGGACCCGGCCACTGTGCTGGCAGGGCTCCACCGGCTCGGCGGCGCGCTGCCGCCGACGTACGTCGTGGGGTGCCGGCCGCAGAGCCTCGAGGAGGGCATCGGGCTGACCGCACCGGTGGCCGCGGCGGTGCCGGAAGCCATGACGCAGGTCCGCGCACTGCTCGCCACCCGCATGTCGCCCCGGACGCGCGGCACTCAGACCGAGCCTGCCGAACCTCGGGGAGCCTGACATGTGCCTCGGTATCCCAGGTCAGGTGGTCGAGCTCGTCGAGGGGTACGACGGCCAACTCGCCGTCGTGGACGTGCAGGGAGCACGACGCCGCATCAACGTCGGAATGTTGGAGGACGAACCGCTCTCCCCCGGTGACTGGGTGCTGATCCACATGGGGTTCGCCCTCGAGCGCGTCGACGAGACCGAGGCGCAGGAGGCGCTCGCCGGCCTGGAGCTGATGGGTCGGCCCCGAGACGATCCAGGAGGCTCCCCGTGACAGGTCCCGGCCGTCCCGCCGTACCCGGCCCTGTGCTCTTCGCGCGCTACGCCTACCCGCCGAACTCGCACGGTTTCTGCGGGCCCGCCGACCACTCGGCGTTCTTCGAGTACGGCGTGTCCGGGGTCGACGACGGCGGACTGCGTGCGCTGGCACAGCAGTTCGCCGGCGCCTGGCCCTACCTCGAGCTGATCGCGCACGCGACCGGCCTGGAGGACCCGCTCGACCCCCGTGTGGTGGAGGCGTACTGGGTGGGCAGCCCGCGCCTCGACGGGGTGTCGACGAGGGCGATCGGGAACTCGATGGAGGACCGGTTCAGGTACGTCACGGGTCCGAAGTTCTTCACCCTGGCCGAGAGCGTGCTCGCGGGCGGGGTCCCGCACCACAGCTTCGCGGTCTTCTGCATCTACCCGTGGACCGGGCTCCTGAGCGACGGCCGCAAGGCCAAGCACGCCCTCACCGTGCTGGACCGGTGCCGGATCCGGTGGGGCAAGGTGCTGGCGGTCCAGGGCGACCAGGTGGTCGTGGAGTCCTCACCGCTGACTTTCGACGGGCACGTCCTCGACTTCGGGCCGCCGACCACCGAGACCGTGGTCCGCTCGGTCGAGGGTGTGGGCATGGCGACCGACCTCGCACCGGGCGACTGGGTCTCCCTCCACTGGGAGTGGGTCTGCGACAAGCTCACCGAGCGCCAGGTGGCCTACCTACGCGGCTACACGGTCCGGCACCTCGAGATCGTGAACTCCGGCAACCTGCACTCGGGTCCCGCCAAGCTGCTGGAGATCTGAGCCACGCAACGGGCGGGCCCATCACGTCAGCGACGGCGCTCGGTCACGCCCGTCGCTCCCGTCGTCGGTGAGCCGCCAGGAGCGCCGCAGGCTCCACGACACGTGCTCCCCCGGCCGGTGCGCCGGCGGTCCCGGCTCGCGGACCACCAGCGTGCCGAAGGCGCTCGACACCAGGTAGTCCGAGTGAGGACCGCGGAACCACACCTCCCGCAACCGTCCGTCGAAGGTGCCCTCGACGCCTCCGCCGAGGCACGCCCACTCCGGGCGGACGAGCAGCCGACCGGAGCCCTCGGGAGCTGTGACCACCGAGGCCGGCCCCGTCAGGCGAGCCGCCCACAGGTCGACCGGCTCGTCGTACACCTGCTGCGGCGTGCCGAGCTGGACGACCCTGCCCGCGTGGAGGAGGGCGACCTCGTCGGCCAGGCCAAGGGCCTCCTCCGCGTCGTGGGTGGCGTAGAGCGCGGCCGCTCCGGTTGCTCTCTGCCGGGAGACGAGCTCCTCGAGGAAGACACCGCGCAGATGGGCGTCGAGATGGGCGGTGGGCTCGTCGAAGAGGTACACCGCAGCGTGCCGGGCCAGCGCACGTGCCAGGCCGACGCGCTGCTGCTCTCCCCCGGACAGCTCGCTGGGCCGGCGGTGGGCCAGGTGCGCGATGCCCAGCCGCTCCAGGATGTCCAGCGCCTCGGCGCGGGCCGAGGCCCGGCCGACGCCTCGACGTCGCGCCGGGTAGGCGACGGTGTCGAGGGCGGACATGTGCGGCCACAGGGCGTAGTTCTGGAACACCACCGCGACGTCACGGCGGTTGGCAGGCTCCGCCCGCGAGCCCGACGCGACGAGGTGACCGTTGACCCGGATCTCACCCGACGAGGGCGTCAGGAACCCCGCGACCGCGTGCAGCAGCGTCGACTTCCCCGCCCCGGACGGCCCGAGGAGGGCAAGCACGTGGCCCGGTGCGACGGTGAGGGAGACGGAGCGAAGTGCCGGCTGACCGTCGTACTCGACACACACGTCACGGGCCTCGAGCCCCAGGTCGGCTCGGCCACCTGCGGTCCGGTCAGCCGACATCGAGCACCTCCACGGGTCGGGACTCCGGCGGCCTGTCCGGCACGCGCAGCCTTCGCATTACCAGCCAGAACAGGACACCGGGGACGACCAGCAGCAGGCTCAGGACCACCGACAACGCCGCCGTGGGCCCGATCCGGCCGAGCTCCTGGCTGTTGAGCACCACGACAGCCAGCGTCTCACTGCCCGGTCCGTAGAGCAGCGACGACATCGTCACCTCGTGAAGGGCGGTGAGGAAGCAGATCAGCCACGCCCCCGCCAGGGCCGGCGCCAAGGGACGCAGCGCCACGGTCCGGACCGCCGTCAGCAGCGTGGCCCCGCTGGACCGGGCCGCGTACATCTCGTCCGGAGGGAGCCGGTCGAGGGCACCCGAGATCGGCCGGTGGGCGAACGCCCAGAGCTTCGCGAGGTAGGCGAGAAGGATCAGGGCCAGTGTGTCGGCGAGCCAGCGGCCGTAGCTGATCAGCAGCGCCACGGCGAGCGTCGAACCGGGCAGCACCAGGGTCAGGGTGATCAGCGAGGAGAGCCAGCGACCGGACCGGCGACGCTCGAGCACCGCCACGCATCCGCCCAGCACGGTCAGCAGGCTCGCCGCGGCGACGGCGAGGACCACGCTGCGCGTGACCGCCTCGAACGTCCGTCCGGTCATCACGGCTTCGAAGTTGTCCAGCGTCCAGTTGGACGGGACGGGCGGGACACCGACCGCACGCGTGACCGCGGCCGCGACGAGCGCCACCAGGGGAAGCACCAGGGTGACGAGCAGGTAGCCGGCGAGGGTGGCTGCCACCCAGCGCCCACCTCCCGGGCCCCCCGTATCGAGCGAGCCCGTGTCGGACGCCGCGACCCGTCTGGCCCGGAGGCGAGGGCCGAGCACCGCGTCCGCGGGGACGACCACGAGGCCCGCCAGAAGGACCAGCAGCAGGGCGAGCGCGACGGCCTCGACGAACGAGAACGGGTCGGCACCGAGGGAGAGGTTGGCGTAGATGCGCGTCGTGACGGTGGAGAACCCTGCCGGCGTCCCCATCACCACAGGGATCGCGAACGTCGCGAGAGTGAGCACGAAGACCAGGACGGAAGCCGCAGCGAGCGCCGGTCGCAGCAGCGGCAGGGTGACCGTGCGCAGCACCGTCGCGGGGTGAGCGCCCGATGCCCGGGCAGCGCGTTCGAGGTCCGGCTCCGCCCGCGTGGCGAGTCCCACCGCCACCACCAGGAAGGCGAGGGGTACGGCGTTCACGGTCACCACGACCGTCACGCCGACCGGACCGAGCAGGCCGTCCCAGCCGATGCCCGCCAACGTCTCGGTGAAGCCCGCCCGGCCGTAGGCCTGCGTCCAGCTGTATGCCAGCACGAAGTCCGGCACGAGCATCGGCAGCAGCACCGCGACCCGCCAGAACGACCGCCACGGGACGTCCGACCTGCGCAGCGCCAGGGCCAGGGCCGTGCCCCCGGGAACCGCGAGCAGTGTCACGGCGGCGGCGAGCACCAGCGTGTTCCGGACCGCCGTGCCGAGGCCGGGTGATGACAGGAGCGGCGTCAGGTCACCTCCGGTCTCCTGCCCGACCGTCTGCGCGAGCCGCACGAGCGGGAAGAGCACGAGCACGACGGTCAGCGTGGCTACCGCGACGAGGGCGCCGCGTCGTACGGCCGTCGTCGCTGCGTCGCCACGCACGAGTTCAGCCGCCGAACAGCTTCTGGTACTCGCTCAGCAGCGTGTCCTGGTCCTGACCGATAGCCGCCCAGTCCGGGAAGACCACGGGCGCACCGTCGGGGACGGTCGGCCCGCCGACGTCCCGCATCGTCGGGTAGGACCCCGACTCGGCGACCGTCGTCTGCCCCTCCTCGCCGACGACGAAGGAGATGAAGTCCTTCGCTGTCTGCGAGTCCGAGCTCTCGTTGGCGAGAGCGACCGGTCCGTAGACGGCGACCGCTCCCGGCTCGGGCCAGACGACATCGATCGGCGAGCCGTCCTCCTTCGCCTGGTAGGCAGAGGTCGCGATGGTGACGCCCGCGTCGTAGACGCCCTGCGCGACGCCGATGGTCACCTCGTCGGGTGTGCTCACCTGGACGGCCCCGTTGCTCCTCAGGTCCTCGTAGAGATCCATGCCGAGGTCCGGCGACTGCGCGAAGTAGCCGAGGGTTCCGAGAGCCGAGGCCGCCACGGCCGGGTCTGGGATCGCGACCTCGTACTCGCCGGAGGCCAGGTCCCGCCACGCCTCCGGGGCGGGGGCGTCGGTGTGGTGGATGGCCACCATGTAGAGGACGTGCGCGCCCACGTAGTCGTCGGTGCGGAAGTTGTCCGGGATCCCGGAGGCGTTGTCGGGCACCCACCCGCCGACGAGGTCCTGGTCCACGAACGACTGCATCGTCAACGGGTCGCAGCCCCAGATGACGTCGGCTCGGAGACCGCCCGACCTGATGTCGCTGGCGACGCGTGCGTTCAGCTCACCTGTCGGCGCCCGGAACAGCTCCACCCGAGCGCCTGGGTTGGCTTCCTCGAACTCGGCGATGATCGGCTGGACCGTCTCGTCGCTCGAGCAGGTGTAGAGCGTGATCGGCTCCGCCGCGCCCACCTCGTCCTCGCCCTCGGCACCGCCACAGCCGGCCAGCACGAGAACCACGCCGATCGTGAGGGCGCCGAGTCCGCCTGCGCGGAACCTCGGCGACCGTGTCCTGCTCCTCTTCGCCCCCGGAAGGCTCGTCGTACGAGCTCTCATTTCCGCAGGATACGCGCGCCCCGGCGGGGCTGACCATCCCCACGGGCTCCACCTGTAACCCCAGCCTCACAGCCAGGCGAAGAGCCGCACCACGGTCCCCGTCGGGAGCGAGCGCACCTGGACCAGGTCGCACAGCTGGTGGACGAGCCATACGCCACGACCGCCCTCGTCGAGGTCCAGCGCCAGGTCGCGCCCGACCAGCGGGTCCGAGATGCGACCGCGGTCTCGGAGCTCCACCACGAACGCTCCGGGCTGGGACCAGACGTGCAGCTCGCCCCTCCCACCCCCGTGGACGATGCTGTTCGTGGCGATCTCGTGCGCGGCGAGGACCATGTACCCGGCTCTGTCCTCGGACAGCCCCGCCTCGAGCGCCCACGTCCGCAGGAAGCCGCGCAGCCGGCTCAGGTCGCCGTCCGCGAAGACGATCCGGTGGGCCGACTCGGGCGCCGGCGTCAGCGGAGAGGCGAACCTCGCCTGCGCATGACGGTGCCCGCCGTACTCGATGTCCGGGCCACCTGCCGCGCTGACCACCGGATGGGTCCGCATGGCGTCCGCGACGATCTCGGCGGGAAGCGAGTCCACGTCGTAAGGGCACATCAACCGCCAAGGAGGACCGTCGTCGAACGCCACGTTCAGCAGCGACTCGTGCAGGTGGCACTCCTCGATCTCGACGTCGCGGCGACTGGACCAGACCGGTTCGCCGATGCCACGCACCGACCCCAGGCCCGGCGAGCGGTCGACGAAGCCTCGCCACATCGGGAGGATCCGCCCCGGGTTCCCACCGAACTCCCCGATGTCGAGGAACTCGACCCGGTCGGCGTCCGGCCCCAGCGCTGAACGCAGGGTACGGATCCGGTCGGGAAGCACTGCCACGAGCACCGGTTCCTGCAGTTCCAGACCCTCGCGGATGAAGGGAACCGTCGTTGATGCCAGGTCGTCCAGGCCCTGGTACAGGACCGCCTCGTGCTCGAACCCTTCTGTCCTGGAGCCTCGGGACATGCGCTGCATGACCCCTCCCTCCGAGCCCCGCAAGCGCAGCCGGGACTCCTAGGAAAAGGGTGCCCGTGAAAGGCGCATGCCAACCACGATTCCGACCCGGGAATCTTGAACCAGTGTCGAATCCGCAGCCGTCGCCCAGGTCCGCAGGGGTAGGTAGGTCTACCGATGCGCGCCGGTCCGCCTGATCACCAGACTTCTGCTGAAACCTTGAAAGGAGGCTGACATGACAGGAATCGCCAAGCCGGCCGCGTTCGACAGCGGCGGCCGGCTGACAGTGGAACGGATCCGGCACACCCGGCCCTACCGCTACACGCTGCTGCTGCGCGTGGTCGCCGGCGTGCCGCTGCTCGGGATAGGGCTCGCGCACGTCCTCGCTCCGGAGGCCCCGATGCGCCCGCTGGTGGAGGCCGCCGGGATTCCCTTTGCCGCCGTCGTCTCCCCGGTCGCAGTGGTGATCGAGGTGGTGGCGGGACTCTCCCTGCTCCTCGGGCTGTGGGCCCGGATCGGTGCGCTACTCGCGGTTCCGACGATGCTCGGAGCGATCTGTGCCCACCTCGTCATCGGTGTGTGGCCGAACGGGCCGGAGAACGAGCCACCGATCGGGCTCCCGGTCGCCGTGGCTGTGTGCGCCGGCCTCGTCCTCTGGAAGGGCGCCGGACGCTGGAGTGCCGACCACCGCCACGGGACCCGATCCATGGTCGACTGATCCGTCTCGGGGGATGGCCAGGCCTTCACCTCGCCGATGTCCCGCGACACCTGTCAACGGTGGCCCCGGACATCACATCGATGGCAGGCCAGGGATGCAGTTGGAACAGCGCCCCTCCCCGGCGTAGGTCATCCGGGTGACCGAGCACCCACTCGGCACCAGTCACGCAGCGGACAGCCGTCGAATGCAGTGTGCGCGGTATGCGGAGGCACGCTGAGCCAGTTGAGTGCCTTTGGCAGTCCTCTCCTCCACGCCACGTGGCTCGTCCGCCGCAGCTGGTCGGCGAGCCGTTGCGCGGCTCTCGGACTCGCCGTGGACGCGCGGCCGGGCTGCCTCTAGCGTGAACGACAACTGCCGCGAACGGCATGAGGGGAGGCACGATGAGAACCGAGTCCCGCCGGGTTGCCGCGTGGTTGTTGATCATCATGCCCGCGGTTGTGATCGGCGGTGTCAGCGTGTTGACCTTGCTGGTCCATGACCCTGCCTACACGGACAATCCGTTGCGTCAGGATCTGTGGCGCGCCGGCCACGCCCATGCCGGTGTCCTGCTCATCTTGTCGTTGGTCGCGCTGCGCTACGTGGACGAGGCGAAGCTGACCGAACGCAGTCGTTCGATGGTGCGCTGGGCATTCCCGGCCGCCGCCGTCTTGATGCCGCTGGCGTTCTTTCTGTCCGTCCTGGACCCCGGCGCTACCGAGCCCAATCTTCTCATCTACCTGGCGTACGTCGGCGGCGTCGTTCTGGTCACCGCAATGCTGACGCTAGCCGTCGGACTTCTTCGCGCAACTGCCCACGCTGACGACCCGAATCGGGTCACGGCAACTCACTGACCGAACGCCACGTTGTGGGACCACGTGGGATTGAGGGTGGCCGTCCCGCCGCCTCGCGACGAGCGCCTTCCACGTCACGTTCCCACGATGAGACAAGGGCGTCGCGTCGATGGGTGCGGTGCCGCCTGCTTGAGGCCTCGCACGGGTCCGTGCCTGCTGCGGCGGGTCGGCAGACTGGTCCCGGTGGGCGTGGCCGCCTGAGAATGACCTATGCCGACCGCCACTGAGTACGCCGCCGACCTCGTCGCCTCGGTGCGCGACGACCCGGCTGGGCGGGTGGCGTTGATGCGGTCTCTGTATGAGGCGGAGCCCGGGCGGCCCGAGCTGCATCTGCCGTACCGGCGGGCGGCGCTCGGGTTCATGGGTTGGCAGCTGCGTCGCGGCCTCCTCAACGCGCTGGACGGTGCGATGCCCGGTAGTCCCTGGTGGCGGGCAGTCAACGAGCGGCTGCTGCGAGACACAGCAGAGGCGCGCGCGCATGCGATGGGCCTGAGCGGCCCGATGTCGTCATGGAGCGCCTCCTGCTGCGTGGAGTTCGCTCAGCGACCGTCTGCCAGGACGTGGTACCGGGCTCACAACGCCAGCATCGTGGCGGCATACCTGGACCATCGCGAGCTGGCCGAGTCCGAGACACACGCCGAGCGCTTCTTCCTCAACCTGATCCTGGTCCGGGTCCTCTTCGCACACGCCCTCGTCGCCGCACCCCGGCTGGCGCTGAGCTGGCTGTGGCCCGTCGGCCCCGTACTGGGCGACCCGCGACTGACCATCACAGGCATCTTCGTGTCGCTCTCGAGGGTGATGCCAGACCGGTACCCGTTGACCAGAGACCTCCAGTGGTACGTCGACAACGAGCACGGCTTCGGGCGGGTCCTCGACCTGGGCATGATCCAGCCTCGGCTCGGGGTGCTCTACTCGTGGTCCGCAGCTGAACTATCGACTCCCGGGCTCGCCAAGTTGGTCCAGGACGGTGTGCCCACCTACTCGTGGGACGCCACCGATGGGGAGCCCTGGAACCCTGCGACGGGAAGGTTGGCCCGGGCGGCACGATCGGTGCTTCCCGCACCAGGACATCGACGTTGAGCGGCCGCCCGCCGAGCCTCGTCCGTCATCCGCGTCAGCGACGACCTTCCAGCTCGGCGCTGCGTGGTCCGGCCGATGACTCTGCCGGTGATCCGGCAACTGCCGCACCTCGCACCTCAGGCGCGTCGCACCCACCTGCGTCGCCTTGATGGATGATGCCGTCGTGAACTCGCTGCTCCCAGCCTCGGGCAAGGCCCGGTCCCGGGCCACTCTGGGTGTCCTCCTTGTTCTGCTGCTGGCGGCCGGAGTCTGGATTGGTCTGCGATCCCCGTGGGGCACCAAGCACCCGCGCGTTTACGACGGGATCGCGATGCGGGCCAACGACGAGAACGACATGGTCCTCTTCGATGCCAACGACGGAACTCAGGCGGCCTTCGGCGCGGACGACACATGGTGGGAGTCGGAGTCAGCATCCGGTGAGGGAAATGCCCCATGCCTCGAGGTTCCCTTGCGCAAAGTCGACGTGGAGATCGGACTCATGCGCGTTGCCAACCCATCCGGCGGTTGGCACCTCGAAGTGGTTTGGGTGAAGTGCCTCAACTAGGGGGACTCCTGGCCACGAGGTCCGCAGACCTCCGACCTGATCAGGAACGTCCGGACTGCGCGGACAGTGAAAGCGCGGTCATGCCGCAGCCCGCGCTGTCGACGCGATGACCGGGACTCAGGTCATTCGGCCGAGCCAGCGCGTCGCTCGCGGACTTCAGCAGCCTGTCGACCCCGGGTGTCTGGCGGGTCGGCCACCAGGTAGTGGCGGTGCGCTCGACCGCTCCCGTAGGAGATCCAGGTCACGTTGGTGCCCGCCGGCATCGGATCACCACCGGTCTCCCGGTGCCGGCGAGCGTCCTCTGGGGCCTTGCCGAGTGAGCGCCATACCCGTGCCTCCTGCGGCTGCACGTCCAAGTCGGTCCACGCCCGCGCCTGCGCTGCGGTGAACCCGGTCTCCACCCAGGCCAGCCGGGCCCGGGCGTCGATGCCGACCTCGTCGAAGTCCGAAGCCTCGTCGGGTGTCAGCGTCCAGTCGGCGGCCAGCAACGCGCGGGCCTGGGTCGCAGTGAAACCCCGCTCACGCCAGGCAACTGCTACCGCCAGGTCGGCAGGGCGCCAGAGCCCGACCTCGTCGAAGGTGAACCCGGCTACGAACCACTCAATGATCTCGGCTGGGGTCATGGTCGCGAGGACGACATGGTCGTCCTCGGGAGGGTCCGCCGGCAGACCGAGCCGCCGCCACCCCAGGATCGCCTCCACGCCAGCCTCCCCGGACTCGCCGACTGTCCGAGCCCAGGCCACCGCCTGCTCTTCGCTCAGACCAGCGCCACCGTCGGTGACTGGGTCGGTCAGTCGCGCCGTCAGCGTCGGGGACAGGCCCCATACCACCAGCCCGGCCACGTCGTCCCCCACCCGACCGAGGAGGCGCCACGCGTGCGCGGCTTCCGCGGCCGGGCCCTGCCACCACGACCACAGGCGCTCCTCCGACCACGTCAACACTTCCCGCGCCGCCTCGGTCCTCCCGCACATCCCTTCATCCAGCCCACGCTCGACGTTGCGTCGGCCGACCACTGCCAACACCACCTTCAGGCCGACGGTCGGCCACGGGGACCGCAGGAGCCACAGCCGGCCCGACGGTGGCGCCGGAAGCCCGCACTCCCTGGCCGCTTCAGCTTCCTCGGCCGCCTCCTCGTCAGGTTCCTCCCAGTCCGAGCGCGGCTCCAGCCACCGCTGCCCACGGCGCGAAGCCAGGCACATCCGCGGCATCCGGTTCGGCACCCAGCACCGGTGTTCGGTCGGCCAGACAGCCGGTAGGCCGAGTGACAGCGGGTCTCCGGGTGCGACGTGCCACCCGCCGGCGGCCAGCGCCTGCACCTCCGGCAGTTCGGCGGCCGAGGGGAGCACCCACCCTTCACCCGGCTCCAGGCGCCGCGACTCGCCGCGCGCCTCGAGCTCTGCGAGCTCAGCCAACCGCGGCGGCAGCGGTGGCAGGTCACCGGTCAACGCCGGCGGCGTGCCCAGGCCCCATGGGTCCTCATTCATGGACTCACTGTGCCAGCGGCGACGCCCACGAGCGGCCGAATGACAGCCCTCGCTCGATGGGCGAATACACGGACACGCCCGCCGCACGTAGGGTTTACATGTGCGCGATCCCGGCGATCACACAGCGCAACAGCCGAAAGAGACGCTGCAGGTCAGCCCCTCTCGACCACCGTTGTTCCAGAAGGTCCCGACCCATTGGCGACAACCCGCCGTGGCCTTCCTTGCCTTCGTGCTCGGCGTCGCCGCCGGCGGAGGTGCGGTGCTGGGGTGGCAGGCCCCACCGGGGCCACCCCCTTTTCAGGTAGATGAGCACGCAGTCGAACTCATACTTTTCGAAGTCGTACCGCGCCGGACGCATCCGAGCGGCCGGGGATCCGAGAACAGCCCGCTGCAGGTCGACAGCGCTCTCTTCCTGGCCGGCGCAGTCACTTCCACCGTCCTAGGGGTCGAGCACCTGGACCGCAGTCTCGACGTCCGCGCGCCTGCCCTCCCCGTGACAGTCTCGCCAACCGCTCGATTCCAGTCGGTCAATCTCGAGATCATCGTCCGAGACTGCAAGGCGGCAAGCCGATGGACACCAGTCGATCGGCCCTTCACCATCACCTGGCGAGACGAGGACGGCAAGAGGCACCTGGACAGGGCCGGCGACTTCGACAGGTCGATGGCCAGTTCGTTGATCCACTACATCGACGCCGTGTGTGGCAACGCCGCTCGTGAGGATTAGGCGCCCGGTGTGCCACCTCCGCGTCGTACCCGCACGGAGAGATCCGAGCCACTACGCTCGGCAGCACGTAAACCCTGTTCCGGCGTGCGACGGCTGAGGAGTGGCATGACAACGATCCTCAGCATTGCGGCCACGAAGGTGTGGGACTCGACCGATCAGTGAACCTGCCGAAGCGGGAGGTTGACCTGACGCCGCGGAAACGTTCGGATCTGCCCCAGACTGCGAAAGCAGGCCTGTGCCGATGAGTCAGTCCACGCAGAGACAGAAGGGGTGCCCCGCCGGGTGCGGACTTCAGCCCAGCCCGAGGAGACGTCGACCTTCCAGCCCAACATCTCGCCGTAGAACCTCGCCAGAGAGCTTGGATCGGCACAGTCGATGACGATGCCTGGGAAGCGTGCGATAGCCATGCCGCACAGAGTGGGGCCGAATCCGGACGGCGCGCCTCGCAAAACAGCTGGGGCGGTCTCGCGCGGGAGCCGCAGCAGTCATTTCGCCGCGTCGACGTGGTCTCGGTGCGGTCCTCCACGGAGATTCACTTCGCTCAGCTCCTCGAGCTTGGACAGCCCAGGGTGCACATGGGCCTGAAGACGGCCCAGCGCGTCGGCCAGCTCTGGGGATCCGCCGTGCTCAGGCGGGATACGCGACGGGTTGAGCGCGACCGTGTCGGACCAGGCCTTGATATCGGGCTCGGATCCGAACGACATCGCCGCCCGGGTGCCCAGAACGTTCATGTTCGCCCACTCGGCCAGGGTGTCCGGATATGGGGTGGGCGGGCACAGCCGGTTCTTCTCCGCGTCGTCCTCGCGCGTCGCCTCCACGTACCCGGCCAGTGCAGCCCCGAAGCACGGGAAGCCGGTCCGGATCGGCTGCAACGTGATCGCCGACTGCCCCCAGATCGGCACCCTGGGCGGATACTTCAAACCGGGCGCCGCGCAGTGCACGACGAGCGCATCTTTCGCGATCGCGACCGACCCGTCCTCGAGCGTGATCCTCCCCGGCTCGACGAGCCGGACATGCCCCAGTCGTACGACCTGCTCGATGGTGCGCAGCCGTTCGAGTTCCCAGTGGGCCAGCGTGGGTGTCTTCGCCATCGTCGGCATCACCGAACGGTCGATGCGCACCATGATCCCAGCGGCTTCGAGCCGGAGGAACAGATCGTCCAGCGATGCCGCTGCCACCGCGGCCTGCATGATGTCGGCGGCCATGCCGAGGAAGACCGCCGGATCTGGCTGAACCACCGCACGGTTGAGCATCCACGGATCGCGGGGCCTCACCCAGCAGATCGCAGCGGGGTCCACACCACGCCCCAGAAGCCAAACGCAGGCGTCGGTCGCGGTCTTGCCCGACCCCACGACCACGTACTGTCTCGGCGCGTCGACCAGCCGAGCCAGGTCCCCGACCGGAATCACCTGGGCGCCGTCCGTCAAGCCGAACGGCGGTGGCGTGTCCGCCGGGATGTCGGGGGCGAGATACTGTGCGTCGACGATCCGGCACGACTGCGGTACCTCGAACCGCTGACCGGAGATCCGCGAGACGATCTGCCGATCTGCGACGTACTCGCAGTTGGCGAAGAACTCCACCTTGCCCGACTGCAGCATCCGGTCGGTCAGGACGTTCTCGTAGTAGGCGCAGATCTCGGAGACGGTTGCCCGCTCCTGCAGCCCGGCTTCCGGTCCGTGCTGCTGCACGCTGCCGCTGCCGAGCAGCGTCGACGCGACACCATAAAAGGCAGAAGCCTGGTGCAAGCGGACAAAGGGATAGGCGTCCAGCCAATGTCCGCCAACACTGTGGCGGCGGTCGACCAGAGCCACACGCACATCGGCGTGGTCGATCAGCGCGTCTGTGAACGCCATGCCCATGGCGCCGGCGCCCACCACCAGATAGTCGGCTTCCACAATGCGCGTCACGGATCAACTCAAGCACTGCTGGGGCACCGGGTCCATGGAGTCGTCGTCAAGACCTCGAAACAGCGAGAGCGCAGGGCGGGACGAAGGGTGCCCGAGATGACAATTCGCGCGGGTTGAGCCCTCAGACGGTCAGCCGCCTTCGACGCCGCCTGACTCGACGAGGAGAGCGGCGTGCTTGTCCCAGCGGGCGATCTCGCAGCCGTCGGTTCGGCTGAACTGGGCCTTCACCGGCTCGCCCCGGAGCATGCCGGTGACCGTCGCCGTCTGCGGACCCCCGTAGATCTCGGTGCACATGGCGTCGGGTGGCACCGGAGCGAAGGGATCCTTCAGCTCGCTCAGCAACCGGCAGGCCGCCCCGGGGTCAGGGTGGTCGCCTCCTGCCGGGTCGCACACCAGCGAGTAAGTGCGCTCGCCCTCCCCCGGCCCACCCCTCACCACGACGGTCAGCTCGGTGGTCCGGCCTTGCGCATCGCCGCTCCCCGACCCTTGATCAACGGTCACGTTCCCTCCACCTGTGATGGGCCCGCAGCCGGCCACGACCAGGAGCGACGCGGCTGCCACGGCAAGCGATACGGCAGGCTTCATGTCAGTGAGACGTCCGGCTCTGCCAAGCGGTTCCATCGGTGCGGGGCTGCCAGTGGACCCGAGACCCGTCCGTCCGGGTGGCGGCCGCCACGCAGGTTACCGCTCCCGGCGAGCGCTTGTGAGTCCGGCAGGACGACGGCTGGCCGCCCGCGCGGCTCGCATGGGTGCGGCAGGTCCGCAGGGCTAGGGTTGCCGTGCGATGGGCGAGACCACGGCGGAACGGCGGAGCAACCTGCCCGCGGAGCTGTCGAGCTTCGTGGGACGCAGACACGAGCTCGCCTCGGTGCGTGACGGGCTGGCCACCCACCGGCTGGTGACGCTGCTCGGACCCGGCGGCGTCGGCAAGACCCGGCTGGCGTTCCGCGCGGCGGCGGACCAGGAGCGCAGCCTGGCGGGCGGGGCGTGGGTCGCGGAGCTGGCCCCCGTGCTGGTGCCCGAGCTGGTGCCCGAGACCGTGGTCGGTGCGCTGGGCATCCGGTCCACCGTGGGCGGCAGCCCCACGGAGCGCCTCGTCGCACATCTGCGCGGCCGGCAGCTGCTGCTGGTGCTCGACAACTGCGAGCACGTGCAGGAGGCCGCCGCGGCGCTGGCGACGGAGCTGCTGACCAACTGCCCGGGCGTGCAGGTCCTGGTCACCAGCCGGCATGCGCTGGGGCTGCCCGGCGAGCTGGTGCTCACCGTACCGCCACTTCCGACGCCCGGCCCCGGCCAGACCGCCAGGTCCCCGGAGGCGCTGATGCACTACGACGCCATCCGCCTCTTCGTCGAGCGGGCCACCGCGAGCCTGTCGTCGTTCCAGGTCACTGCGGTCAACCAGGACGCGCTGGCCGAGCTGGTCAGGCGGCTCGACGGGATGCCGCTCGCGATCGAGCTGGCCTCGGTGCGGGTGCGGTCGCTGACCGTGGAGCAGATCCTCGACCGGCTCAGCGACCGGTTCGCCCTGCTCACACGAGGGAACCGGGCCGCGCTGCCCCGCCAGCAGACCCTCCAGGCGCTGCTCGACTGGAGCCACGACCTGCTCGAGCCGCGGGAGCGGCTGGCGTGGGCACGTGCGTCGGTGTTCAGCGGCGGCTTCGACCTCGCGGCGCTGGAGGCCGTCGCCTGCGACGACGACCTTCCTGGCGCGGTCCTCCCCGACGTCGTCGACGGACTCGTGGCCAAGTCGGTGCTCGTGCGCGAGCG
>Ga0075331_1000038_pt1 | contig 23904 bp, 33 predicted proteins | sample MayberrySE_TuleA_FD_120090 | JGI IMG/M metagenome (GOLD analysis project Ga0075331, IMG submission 120090) | Natural and restored wetland microbial communities from the San Francisco Bay, California, USA, that impact long-term carbon... | ecosystem: Environmental > Terrestrial > Soil > Wetlands ... | reverse complement strand
GAACGGATCGCCGTCTCGCGGCCCGAGCCCGGACCCTTCACGAAGACGTCGATCTTCTTCATGCCGTGCTCCATCGCCCGACGGCCGGCGGCCTCCGCACACATCTGCGCGGCGAACGGGGTGGACTTGCGCGAGCCCTTGAAGCCGACGGTGCCGGCACTGGCCCACGAGATCACCGCACCGGACGGGTCGGTGATCGTCACGATCGTGTTGTTGAACGTGCTCTTGATGTGGGCCTCGCCCACGGCAACGTTCTTCTTCTCCTTGCGGCGCACCTTCTTGGCGCCCTGACGGCTCTTGGGAGGCATAGCTGGCTGTACTCCTGGTTCGCTGGTGAGGTCTTAGCGGGACTTCTTCTTGCCCGCGACGGTGCGCTTGGGGCCCTTGCGCCCCCGCGCGTTGGTGCGGGTGCGCTGACCGCGGACGGGAAGTCCCTGACGGTGACGGCGACCCTGGTAGCTACCGATCTCGACCTTGCGACGGATGTCGGCGGCGACCTCGCGGCGGAGGTCACCCTCGACCCTGAAGTTCGCCTCGATCGCGTCGCGGAGCTTCACCAGCTCCTCGTCGCCGAGCTCGTGCGTGCGCATGTTCGGGTCGACCCCGGTCTGCGCGAGCACCTGCTGGGCGCTGGTACGGCCGATGCCGTAGATGTAGGTGAGTGCGACCTCGATGCGCTTGTCGCGCGGGAGGTCCACACCGACGAGGCGTGCCATATGGCGCTTGTCCTTTCCTCAGCGGAGGTGTCGTGCGCGCCGCGTCCCCGCCCGCCTCGGCTCCGACTCTGGTGTCGGCTCCGGCAGGGCCCCGGCCTCCGGTCCGGGGGTCACACTGGGGCCTCGGCCCGCAGTGAGCGGTCGCGCTGGGTGCGATCTGCGACGATCGCGGTGCTCGCTCAGCCCTGGCGCTGCTTGTGCCTGGGGTTCTTGCAGATCACCATGACCCGCCCGTGACGGCGGATCACCTTGCAGTTGTCGCAGATCTTCTTGACGCTCGGCTGTACCTTCATCGAGCTCTCCGGGACGTCGCCCGACGCTCGGCGGAGCCGGTCGTCAGGCTGGTTGTGATGGACGGCATTCTTGGGCCACGGGGCACAGGCCCCGTGTGGGTGTCACTTGTAGCGGTAGACGATCCGACCGCGGGTGAGGTCGTACGGCGAGAGCTCGACCACTACCCGGTCCTCCGGGAGGATCTTGATGTAGTGCTGACGCATCTTGCCGCTGATGTGGGCGAGGACCTTGTGCCCGTTGGCGAGCTCGACCCGAAAGTACGCGTTCGGGAGCGACTCGACGACGGTGCCCTCGATCTCGATGACCCCTTCCTTCTTCGGCATGTCCTCCGCAATCTGTGGTGAGGTGTGACGCTACGGTGCTGGTCCGACCCTGAGCTCGGTGCGCGCCCTCCGCGGACACGGAGGACCGAGGAGTCAACCGCACCGGGCAGCCGCAGGCAGCACACGACGAGCCCGAGACCCGGGCCGACGTACAAGTCTAGGTCACGATCCCAGCCGGAGGCCAATCGGCGTCGCTCAGGCTCCGGTCAGGCGGAGGCGGCGCAGGGTACGCCGAGCTCGCCGAGCCGGGCCGCTCCCCCGTCCAGCGCCGTCAGCACCCAGGCGCCGGCGTCGGTCAGGGTGAACGAGTGCTCGAAGTGCGCCGCCCACGACCCGTCGGTCGTGACCACCGTCCAGTCGTCGTCGAGCACGGTCGTCTGTCTGCCACCCAGTGTGATCATCGGCTCGACGGCCAACGCGAGCCCCTTGACCAGCCTCGGGCCCTTGCCGGGGCGTCCGTAGTTGGGGACGTTCGGTGGCTGGTGCATGGCCGACCCGATGCCGTGGCCGACGTACTCCTCGACGATGCCGTAGTCACCCTGCCCGCGGACGTGACTCTCGATCGCGTGCGAGATGTCGGTGACCCGGCCGCCGAGCCGGGCGGCGCCGATCCCGCGCCACATCGCCTCTTCGCACACCCGCATCAGCTCGGTGACCTCGTCCGGGACGTCCCCGACGGCCACGGTCACCGCAGCGTCACCGTGCCAGCCGTCGATGATGGCGCCGCAGTCGATCGAGACGATGTCGCCGTCGTGCAGCTCCAGACCGCCCGGGATGCCGTGCACGACCTGGTCGTTGACCGAGGTGCAGATGGTCGCCGGGAAGCCGTGGTAGCCCTTGAACGACGGCTTCGCGCCGTGACTGGCGATGTGCTCTGCGGCGATCGCGTCGAGGTCGGCCGTCGTCATGCCCGCCGCCACCGACGACCGCAGCAGCTCCAGGGTCTCGCCGACCACGAGGCCGGCGGCACGCATCGAGCGAATCTGGTCCGCGGTCTTGATCTCGATGCCGCGCTCGCGAAACACCGGACTCAGCCCGCGTCGCGGCTCGACAGGGCGCTGAGCACCTGCTCGGTCACCTCGCCGATCTCGCCCGAGCCGTCGATGGTGACGACCAGCCCACGCTCGGCGTAGACGTCGATCAGGGGTGCGGTCTGCTCGGCGAAGACCTCCTGGCGACGCCGGATCACGTCCTCGGTGTCGTCGGTGCGGCCCTCGATCTCGGCGCGCTTGAGCAGCCGGGCGACCAGCTCCTCGCGGTCGACCTCGAGCACCACCACTGCATCGATCGCGTGCCCGTCCTCGGCCAGCATGGCGTCGAGCGTGCGCACCTGGTCGAGCGTGCGCGGGTAGCCGTCGAGGAGGAAGCCCTTGCCGGCGTCGTCCTGCGCCAGCCGGTCGCGCACCATCGCGTTGGTGACCTCGTCGGGCACGTAGTCCCCCGCGTCCATGTAGCGCTGTGCCGTGCGGCCCAGGTCGGTCTGCTGCACGACGTTGTCGCGGAAGATGTCGCCGGTCGAGATGGCGGGGACCCCCAGCCGCTCCGCCACGACCTTTGCCTGGGTGCCCTTACCCGCACCGGGCGGGCCCATGAGAATCAGACGCATCAGCGGAGGAACCCCTCGTAGTTTCGCTGCTGGAGCTGGCTCTCGATCTGCTGCACGGTCTGCAGGCCGACACCCACCATGATCAGGATCGATGTGCCGCCGAACGGGAAGTTCTGGTTGGCGTTGATCAGGACCAGCGCGATCAGCGGTATCAGCGAGATGACGGTCAGGTAGAGGGCCCCCGGGAAGGTGATCCTGGACAGGACGTAGCTGAGGTACTCCTCCGTCGGCCGTCCCGCCCGGATACCGGGGATGAAGCCGCCGTACTTCTTCATGTTGTCCGCGACCTCCTGGGGGTTGAAGGTGATCGAGACGTAGAAGTACGTGAAGAAGATGATGAGCAGCGCGTACGTCGCCATGTAGAGCGGGTGCTCCATCGTGACGAAGTACCGCTCCAGGAACTGCGCCCACGCGGCCTCGGGGTTGAACTGGCTGGCCAGCGTCGGGAGGTAGAGCATGCTGGAGGCGAAGATGACCGGGATGATGCCGGCCTGGTTGACCTTGAGCGGAATGTAGGTCGCCGAACCACCGAACATCTTGCGCCCGACCATGCGGCGTGCGTACTGCACGGGGATGCGGCGCTGCGACTGCTCGACGAAGACGACGCCGGCCACCACCGCGAGTCCGACGATGATGACGATGAAGAAGGTCGGCCAGCCGTTGCTCTGTCGGACCGCGTCGAGCCCGGACGGGAAGGTCGCGATCACCTGGGTGAAGATCAGCAGGGACATGCCGTTGCCGACTCCGCGCTCGGTGATCAGCTCACCGAACCACATGATCACACCGGTGCCCGCGACCATCGTGATCACGATGATGACGGCCGTGAACACTCCGTCGTCGCGCAGCAGCGGAAGATCGCAGCCCTGGAACAGCCGTCCCGGTACCCGCGCCAGCGCGACGAAGCTGGTGGCCTGCAGCACCGCCAGCCCCATCGTGAGGTAGCGGGTGTACTGCGTGATCTTGCCCTGGCCGGCCTGGCCCTCCTTCTTCAGGGCCTCGAGTCGCGGAACGACGACGGTCAGCAGCTGCAGGATGATGCTGGCCGTGATGTAGGGCATGATGCCGAGCGCGAACACCGCCAGCTGCAGCAGCGCACCGCCGGAGAACAGGTTCAGGAGCCCGAGAACACCCTGCGCCTCGACCGTGGCCACGCACTGACGCACGTTGGACACGTGCACACCGGGCGACGGCGTCACCGACCCGAGCCGGAACAGCGTGATGATGAACAGCACGAACAGCAGCTTGCGCCGCAGGTCCGGTGTCCGGAACGCGTTGACGAAGGCGCTCAGCACCGTCTTCCTCCCACCGATCTCCCTCGCGAGAGCACGAAGCGTGGTCACACTCGACAAGCCCCGCGCGCTGAAGCGCCGGACCTACGGACAATAACAGTCGGTGCCGGGCGTCCGAACACCGGAACCGGGTAGCAGGCAGGGGTGCGGCCGGCGCCGAGCCGGCCGCACCCCTGCCGCCGATGCGTCTCAGACCTGGATGGTCGACCCGCCCGCGGCCTCGATCTTGTCCTTGGCGGACGCGGAGAAGGCGTGAGCGGTGATGTTGAAGGCCGCGCCGGCCTCCCCACTGCCGAGCACCTTGACCGGCCGACCCGGACGGACCGCACCCTTGGCGGCCAGGTCAGCCGCCGAGATGTCGCCGCCGTCGGGGAAGAGCTCGGTCAGGCGGTCGAGGTTGACCACCTGGTACTCCACCCGGAAGGGGTTCTTGAAGCCCTTGAGCTTCGGCAGCCGCATGTGCAGCGGCAGCTGGCCACCCTCGAAGTGCGCGGGCACCTGGTACCTGGCCTTGGTGCCCTTGGTACCGCGACCGGCCGTCTTGCCCTTGCTGCCGGCCTCACCGCGACCCACGCGGGTCTTGGGGGTCTTGGCGCCGGGCGCAGGGCGCAGGTGATGAATCTTCAGTGTCATGGCTTCTACTCGACCTCCTCGACGGTCACCAGGTGGCTCACCGTCGCGAGCATCCCGCGGATCTCGGGACGATCCTCCTTGACGACCACGTCACCGATCCGCTTCAACCCCAGCGTGCGCAGGGTGTCACGCTGGTTCTGCTTGCGGCCGATCTCGGATCGCAGCTGCTGGACCTTCAGGCGTGCCATCAGCTGTTCACCTCCGCACGGGCCCGGAGCATCGCGGCGGGTGCGACGTCCTCGACAGACATGCCGCGGCGGGCCGCCACCTTCTCCGGCCCCTCGAGGCTCCGCAGGGCCTCGACCGTCGCGTGCACGATGTTGATCGCGTTGGACGAGCCGAGCGACTTGCTGAGTACGTCGTGGATGCCGGCGGCCTCGAGGACGGCACGCACGGGGCCACCCGCGATCACACCGGTACCGGGCGAGGCGGGACGCAGGAATACCACGCCGGCCGCCTTCTCCCCCGTCACGGGGTGCGGGATCGTGCCCTGGATGCGAGGTACGCGGAAGAAGCTCTTCTTCGCCTCCTCGACGCCCTTGGCGATCGCCGCGGGCACCTCCTTGGCCTTGCCGTAGCCGACACCGACCATGCCGTCGCCGTCACCGACGACCACGAGGGCGGTGAAGCTGAAGCGACGACCACCCTTCACGACCTTGGCGACGCGGTTGATCGCGACGACGCGCTCGATGTAGGCGGTCTTGTCCGCGCCCTGCCCACGACGGTCGTCGCGGCCACGGCGCTCACCACCGGCACCACCACTGCGGCGCTGGGGTCCGCTCATTCGAACTACCTCTTCTCTCTCTTACGTCTTCGCGATCAGAACTCGAGGCCGGCGCTGCGCGCACCGTCCGCGAGTGCAGCGACACGTCCGTGGTACTTGTTGCCCGCACGGTCGAAGACCACCTGGGCAACACCGGCCGCCTTGGCGCGCTCGGCGACGATCTCGCCGACCTTCTTCGCCTTGGCGGTCTTGTCTCCCTCGAGTGCACGCACGTCTGCCTCCATGGTGCTGGCGGAGGCAACCGTGCGGCTCTGGGAGTCGTCGACGATCTGCGCCACGATGTGTCGGCTGGACCGCGTCACCACCAGCCGGGGGCGCTCCGCGCTGCCCGCGACCTTCTTACGGCCACGCACCTGGCGGCGCAGGCGCGAGGCGGTGCGCCCGGCGGTGTGCTTGCCGGACTTCAATGCGATTGCCATCGTCACTTACCAGCCTTTCCGACCTTGCGGCGGATCTGCTCACCCGCGTAGCGGATGCCCTTGCCCTTGTAGGGCTCGGGCCGACGCAGCTTGCGGATGTTGGCGGCCGTCTCGCCGACCTTCTGCTTGTCGATGCCGTGGACCGAGAGCTTGGTCGGGCCGTCCACCGCGAACGTCACGCCCTCGGGCGCGTTGAACGTGATCGGGTGGGAGTAGCCGAGCGACAGCTCGAGCTGGCTCGGGCCCTTGGCGATCACGCGGTAGCCGACGCCGACGATCTCGAGGTTCTTCTGGTAGCCGGTGGTCACTCCGGTGACCATGTTGGCGACCAGGGTCCGCGAGAGACCGTGCAGAGAGCGGCTCTTGCGCTCGTCGTTGGGTCGGGTGACCTCGATCTGTCCGTCCTCGCCGCGAGCGACCTCGATCGGCTCCGCGACGGTGTGCTGCAGCTCGCCCTTGGGGCCCTTCACCGTGACCGTGCGGCCGTCGATCGCGACGTCCACACCCGAGGGGACCGTGATGGGCAGCTTGCCGATGCGCGACATGCGGGTGTCTCCTTCCGGTCCCTTGTCACCAGACGTAGGCGAGGACTTCCCCACCTACGCCCTTCTGCTTGGCCTGGCGGTCGGTCAGCAGGCCCTGACTGGTCGAGATGATCGCGACGCCGAGACCACCGAGCACGCTCGGCAGCCCCGTCGACTTGGCGTACACGCGCAGGCCGGGCTTGCTGATGCGGCGCACGCCCGCGATCGACCGCTCCCGGCTCTGGCCGTACTTGAGCGAGATCACCAGCGTCTTGCCGACCGCCCCCTCCTGGGGCTCCTCGACCTTCCAGGAGGTGATGTAGCCCTCCTGCTGCAGGATCTCGGCGACGCCGGCCTTCAGCTTGGAGAACGGCATCGCCACGGTGTCGTGGTACGCCTGGTTGGCGTTGCGCAGACGCGTGAGCATGTCTGCGATGGGGTCAGTCATCGTCATGGCCTGGGGCCTCTTTCCCGCCGTGGTTTCGACTGGTGCCTGGTTGGCTCGGTCGACCTGCAGCGATCAACAAATCGGTGGAAGGGATTACCAGCTGCTCTTGGTCACGCCGGGCAGCTCGCCGCGGTGCGCCATGTCACGGAGACACACGCGGCACAGCCCGAACTTGCGGTAGACCGACTTCGGCCGTCCGCAGCGCTGGCAGCGGGTGTAGCCGCGAACCTTGAACTTGGGCTTGCGGGAAGCCTTGACGATCAGTGCCGTCTTCGCCATCGGGTCAGAGCTCCTTGAAAGGGAAGCCGAGGTGCTTGAGGAGCGAGCGCCCCTCCTCGTCGTTGGTCGCCGTCGTGACGACCGTGATGTCCATGCCCCGCTGGCGGTCGACCCGGTCCGGGTCGACCTCGTGGAACATGACCTGCTCGGTCAGGCCGAACGTGTAGTTGCCGCGGCCGTCGAACTGCTTGGGCGACAGGCCCCGGAAGTCCCGGATGCGCGGCAGCGCGAGCGCCAGCAGCCGGTCGAGGAACTCCCACATCCGGTCGCCGCGCAGTGTGACGTGCGCGCCGATCGGCATCCCCTCCCGCAGCTTGAACTGCGCGATGGACTTGCGGGCCCGGGTCACCGACGGCTTCTGGCCGGTGATCGCGGTGAGGTCGCGGATCGCACCCTCGATGAGCTTGGAGTCGCGCGCGGCGTCGCCGACGCCCATGTTGACCACGATCTTGGTCAGGCCGGGCGCCTGCATGACGTTGGCGTAGTGGAACTCCTCGCGGAGAGCGGGGAGGATCTCCTCGCGGTAGCGCGCCTTCAGGCGCGGAATCTCGGCGGTCTCGGTAGACACTGTCAGATCTCCTCACCGGTGCGCTTGGCGATCCGGACGCTGCGGTGGGCGGTGTAGGTCGAGCCGTCGGCGCGGCGCTTGGTCACCTCGTCGCGGCGGAAGCCGATCCGCGAGGTGACCTTCTTGCCGTCGACCTCGACCACCAGCATCACGTTGGAGACGTGGATGGGCGCCTCCTGCGTGATGATGCCGCCGGTGGTGCCGCCGCGGCCGCCCTGCTGGACGACCTTGGTGTGCCGCTTGATGCGGTTGACACCCTCGACGATCACACGGTCCTTCTCCGGGAGCACGGCAATGACCTTGCCCTCGGCACCCTTGTCCTTGCCGGCGACGACGCGTACGACGTCGCCCTTCCTGATGTTCAGGTTGCCCGCCATTTACAGCACCTCCGGCGCAAGCGAGATGATTCTCATGAACTTCTTCTCGCGCAGCTCGCGGCCGACAGGGCCGAAGATGCGGGTGCCACGCGGCTCGCTATCGCCCTTGAGAATCACTGCGGCGTTCTCGTCGAAGCGGATGTAGGAGCCATCAGGGCGGCGACGCTCCTTGACGGTCCGCACGACGACGGCCTTGACGACGTCACCCCTCTTGACGTTGCCACCGGGGATCGCGTCCTTCACGGTGGCGACGATGACGTCGCCGATGCCGGCGTAGCGCCGACCGGAGCCGCCGAGGACACGGATGCACAAGATCTCCTTGGCACCCGTGTTGTCGGCGACCTTCAGTCGCGACTCCTGCTGGATCATCGGTCTCTCCTGGTTGTCGCGCCGGTTCTCGTGACCCCTCGGACGGGGTCAGCAAGCCTGGCGGAACGGATACGGGGTCTTACTTGGCCTTGTCGAGAACCTCGACGACGCGCCACCGCTTGGTGGCCGACAGCGGCCGGGTCTCCATGAGGAGGACGCGGTCGCCGACGCCGCACTGGTTCTGCTCGTCGTGCGCCTTCAGCTTCCTGGTGCGCCGCATCACCTTGCCGTACAGGGCGTGCTTGACACGGTCCTCGACGCTGACCACGACGGTCTTGTCCATCTTGTCGCTGACGACGAGACCCTCGCGGACCTTGCGGGTGTTGCGCTCGGTGCCTGCGGCCTGCGCTGTGCCTGTCACGTTTCCATCCTTCTCGGTCATGCCTTGCCCTCACCCTCGGACGAGGCCTCGGACTCGGACTCGGTGCCGGACTGGGCACCTGACTGGGCACCTGACTCGGCGTCGACCGGCTCGGTGATGCCCAGCTCGTGCTCGCGCAGCACCGTGTAGATCCGGGCGATCTCGCGACGCACGGTCCGCAGCCGGCCGTGGCTCTCCAGCTGCCCGGTGGCGGCCTGGAAGCGGAGGTTGAACAGCTCCTCCTTGGCCTCGGACAGCTTGGTCGTGAGCTCGCCGGTGCTGAGGTTGCGCAGCTCAGCGGCCTTGGTCACAGCACTCATCACAGATCACCTGCCTCGCGGGCGACGAAGCGGCACTTCATCGGCAGCTTGTGCATGGCACGTCGCAGCGCCTCACGCGCGATCGGCTCCGGCACGCCGGAGAGCTCGAACATCACACGGCCGGGCTTGACGTTGGCCACCCACCACTCGGGGGAGCCCTTGCCGGAACCCATCCGGGTCTCGGCGGGCTTCTTGGTCAGCGGACGGTCGGGGTAGATGTTGATCCACACCTTTCCGCCACGCTTGATGTGCCGGGTCATCGCGATACGAGCCGACTCGATCTGCCGGTTCGTGACGTAGTGACCCTCCACCGCCTGGATGCCGTAGTCGCCGAAGGCGAGCGTGGTGCCGCCCTTGGCCATGCCACGGCGCTTCGGGTGGTGCTGCTTGCGGTGCTTGACCCTGCGGGGGATAAGCATCGGGCTCAGCCCTCCTGACCGGTCGTCGAGGCCGCCTCGGAGGCCGCCTGCTCAGCGACCTTGCCGGAGTCGGCCGAGGCCTGGCTGTCGCTCTGGCTCGGTTGCTGGCCACCGCCGCGCCCGCCGCGGTCGCCGCGGTCGCCGCGACGACGCGTCGGCCGCGCGCGGCCACCGGCAGCGGCACGGGCCGCGGCCTGTGCCTCACGCTCGGCACGGGTGCCGGGGACCTCGCCCTTGTAGACCCAGACCTTCACGCCGATGCGGCCGAAGGTGGTGCGGGCCTCGTAGAAGCCGTAGTCGACGTCCGCGCGCAGCGTGTGCAGCGGCACCCGGCCCTCGCGGTAGAACTCGGTGCGGGACATCTCCGCGCCGTTGAGCCGGCCCGAGCACTGCACCCGGATGCCCTTGGCGCCGGACCGCATGGCGGTCTGGATCGCCTTGCGCATCGCCCGGCGGAAGGCCACCCGGCCGGCGAGCTGGTCCGCAACGCCCTGCGCGACGAGCTGGGCGTCGATCTCGGGGCTCTTGACCTCGAGGATGTTGAGCTGCACCTGCTTGCCGGTGAGCTTCTCGAGGCTGCCGCGGATGCGGTCGGCCTCGGCGCCACGGCGGCCGATCACGATGCCCGGACGTGCGGTGTGGATGTCGACGCGGACCCGGTCGCGGGTACGCTCGATCTCCACGCGGGAGATGCCGGCCCGGTCCATCCCCTTCTTGAGGAACTTCCGGATCTCGACGTCTTCCTTGACGTAATCCTTGTACAGCTTGTCGGCGTACCAGCGACTCTTGTGGTCGGTGGAGATACCGAGGCGGAAGCCGTGCGGGTTGATCTTCTGACCCATCAGCGGGTGCTCCCCTTCTTGTCGGCCTCAGGACGCGGCTGCACGACCACGGTGATGTGGCTGGTGCGCTTGTTGATCCGGGAGGCACGGCCCTGGGCGCGTGGACGCCACCGCTTCATGGTGGGCCCCTCGTCGACCTTGGCCTTGGACACCACGAGCGTGCCGCGGTCCAGGGACTCGACTCCCTCGGCGTTGGCCACGGCGCTCGCGATCAACTTGTAGACGGGCTCGCTGGCTGCCTGCGGCGCGAAACGCAGCAGGGCGAGTGCCTCGTCGACCTCGAGCCCACGCACGAGGTCGATGACGCGACGCGCCTTCTGCGGCGTCACACGGACGAAGCGCGCAACGGCGAAAGCACCGGGCTCGTCGCCCAGGAGGCTCTCGCGACGGGCGCTCACGCGCCTACGCTCCTCAACGCTCATCTCTGTCAAACTCTCTCGTCGATGACTGTCGTCATGTTCGTCCGCGCCGTCAGCGGCGGCGGCTCTTCCGGTCGTCCTTCTCGTGACCGCGGAAGGTCCGAGTGGGAGCGAACTCCCCCAGCTTGTGCCCGACCATCGAGTCCTGGACGAACACCGGGACGTGCTTGCGGCCGTCGTGCACGGCGATCGTGTGGCCGATCATGGCCGGCACGATCATCGACCGGCGGGACCAGGTCTTGATGACGTTCTTGGTGCCCTTGTCGTTCTGCGCGTCGACCTTCTTCATCAGATGGTCGTCGACGAACGGGCCCTTCTTCAGGCTGCGTGGCATCTCAGGCCCCTCCTCAGCGGCGCTTGCCGGTCTTGCGGCGGCGGACGATCAGCTTGTCGCTCGCCTTGTTCTTGCGAGTACGGCCCTCCGGCTGACCCCACGGCGACACCGGGTGACGTCCACCGGAGGACTTGCCCTCACCACCACCGTGCGGGTGGTCGATCGGGTTCATCGCGACACCGCGGACACTCGGCCGCTTGCCCTTCCAACGCATGCGGCCGGCCTTGCCCCAGCTGATGTTGGTCTGCTCGGCGTTGCCGACCTCGCCGACGGTCGCGCGGCAGCGGACGTCGACCTGGCGCATCTCGCCGGAGGGCATGCGCAGCGTCGCCTTGCTGCCCTCCTTGGCGACCAGCTGGGCACTGTTGCCCGCCGAGCGCGCGATCTTGCCGCCGCCACCGGGGCGCATCTCGATCGCGTGCACCGTCGTGCCGACCGGGATGTTGCGCAGCGGGAGGTTGTTGCCCGGCTTGATGTCGGCACCGTGGCCGGCCTCGACCCGGGCGCCCTGCGGCAGGTCCTTGGGAGCGAGGATGTATCGCTTCTCGCCGTCGGCGTAGTGCAGCAGCGCGATCCGCGCCGTGCGGTTGGGGTCGTACTCGATGTGCGCGACCTTGGCGGGGACGCCGTCCTTGTCGTAACGACGGAAGTCGATGATGCGGTAGGCACGCTTGTGGCCGCCGCCCTGGTGGCGGGTGGTGATGCGTCCCTGGTTGTTGCGGCCGCCCTTCTTGGGCAGCGGCTTGACCAGCGACTTCTCCGGCGTGGAGCGCGTCACCTCGACGAAGTCGGCGACGGACGAGCCGCGGCGGCCCGGCGTGGTCGGCTTGTACTTACGGATACCCATGAGTTCTCAGTCCTCAGTCCTCGTCCGATCAGGCCGGGCCGGAGAAGATGTCGATCCGCTGGCCCTCGGCGACACTCACGATCGCGCGCTTGGTGTCTTTGCGCTTACCGAAGCCCGTGCGGGTGCGACGACGCTTGCCCTGACGGTTGACCGTGTTGACGGCCGTCACCTTGACGTCGAACACCTTCTCGACCGCGATCTTGATCTCGGTCTTGTTGGCGTCCGGGTGCACCAGGAAGGTGTACTTGTTCTGGTCCAGCAGGCCGTAGCTCTTCTCGCTCACGACCGGCGCCAGCAGGATGTCGCGGTGGTCCTTGTACAGGTTGCTCACTGGTCGCCCTCCTTGGCCTCCGCGGCGGCTGCCTCGGACTCGGTCGCCACGGCCTTCACCGAGCGACCCTTGGGGTGCCCGGCGACGAAGGTGTCGAACGCGGCCTTGGTGAACACGACGTCGTCGCTCACCAGTACGTCGTAGGTGTTGAGCTGGTCCACCGCGAGCACGTGCACCGTGTCCAGGTTGCGCAGGCTCAGCCAGCCGCGGTCGTCACCGCGCTCGAGCACGACGAGTGCGCGCCGGCGGTCGCTGAGCGCGTCCAGCACCTTGCGGGCCGCCTTGGTCGACGGCTTGTCACCGGACACCAGGCTCTCGACCACGTGCACCCGGCCGGCGCGAGCCCGGTCGGAGAGGGCACCCCGCAGCGCGGCCGCCTTCATCTTCTTGGGCGTGCGCTGCTCGTAGCCACGCGGCGTCGGGCCGTGCACGATGCCGCCACCGGCGAACTGCGGCGCGCGGATCGAGCCCTGCCGGGCCCGGCCGGTGCCCTTCTGCCGGTAGGGCTTGCGGCCGCCACCGGCGACCTCGGAGCGGGTCTTGGTGTCGGCGCTGCCCTGCCGGGCCGCGGCGAGCTGGGCGACGACGACCTGGTGGATCAGCGGGATGTTGACCTGGATGTCGAAGATCTCCGCGGGGAGGTCGACGGACCCGGACTTGCCGCCCTCGGCGTCGATCACGTCGATGCTCGTGCTCACTGGTCGGCTCCCTTCGCCTTGCTCGCGCTGCGGACGACCACGACGCTGCCGCGCGGACCGGGGACCGCACCCTTGACCAGGATGAGGCCCTTCTCCACGTCGACGGCGTGCACCGTGAGGTTCTGCGTCGTGATGGTCTCGGCGCCCATGCGACCGGACATCCGCACGCCCTTGAACACGCGGCCAGGAGTGGCGCAGCCGCCGATCGCGCCCGGCGAGCGGTGCTTGCGGTGCACACCGTGCGATGCGCGCAGGCCGTGGAAGCCGTGCCGCTTCATCACGCCGGCGTAGCCCTTGCCCTTGCTGGTGCCCGTCACGTCGATGCGGTCACCGGCGGCGAACACCTCCGGGCTCAGCTCCTGGCCGAGCGTGTAGGAGGCGGCGTCCGCGGTGCGGATCTCGGCGAGGTGGCGGCGCGGCGTCACGCCGGCCTTGTCGAAGTGGCCACGCAGTGGCTTGATCACCTTGCGGGCGTCGATCGCGCCGTAGGCGACCTGGACGGCGGGGTAGCCGTCGGTCTCCTGCGAGCGCACCTGCGTCACCACGTTGGAGCCGGCCTCGATGACCGTGACGGGCACGATGCGGTTGTTCTCGTCCCAGATCTGGGTCATGCCGAGCTTGGTGCCCAGCAGCCCGCGGACGTTCTTAACGCTGCTCATGGGTCGCAGTCCTCAGAGCTTGATCTCGATGTCGACACCCGCCGGCAGCTCCAGCCGCATCAGCGAGTCGACAGTCTTCGGCGTGGGGTCGATGATGTCGATGAGCCGCTTGTGCGTGCGCATCTCGAAGTGCTCGCGGCTGTCCTTGTACTTGTGGGGCGAGCGGATGACACAGAAAACGTTCTTCTCGGTCGGCAGCGGCACAGGGCCGGCGACGCTCGCACCCGTACGGGTGACCGTGTCAACGATCTTACGCGCGGAGGTGTCGATCACCTCGTGGTCGTAGGCCTTGAGCCTGATGCGGATCTTCTGTCCCGCCATAGCTCTTCGTTCGTCCTTCTACTCGGGTACCGCTGCGGTCTCGAGGCGCCCCAGGTGGAACGCTCCCGCCCGCTCCCCTCTCCGACCCCCGAGGTCGGGCGTGTCGCGCAGATGATGACGCGCCGAACTCGCTCGATCTCTGGTGTTGGAGTGGCGCCCGGCGTGGAGCCGGGCCGAGTGGGGCCTCCTGGTTCGGCGTGGTCCGCGTCAGCCCTCGGGCCGAGACCACACCCCGGCAACCCCGCCGGAGCAACTTGAACAGTATGCCAGAGCAGTCCCGCCTCTGGCTAATCGGGAGCCGGCCACCCTGGTGTGGGCGCCGACACTCCGTGTGGTGCAGGGATCGGTCGGTGCTGAGGTCCCGGCGGCCGCGTGCGCGGCCGCCGGGACCTCCGGCTCACTTGACGATCTTGGTGACGCGACCCGCGCCGACGGTCCGGCCGCCCTCGCGGATGGCGAAGCGCAGGCCGTCCTCCATGGCGATCGGCTGGATCAGCTCGACCGACATCTCGGTGTTGTCGCCCGGCATGACCATCTCGGTGCCCTCGGGCAGCGTGACGACGCCGGTGACGTCGGTGGTGCGGAAGTAGAACTGAGGCCGGTAGTTGTTGAAGAACGGCGTGTGGCGGCCGCCCTCGTCCTTGGACAGGATGTAGACCTGCGCCTCGAAGTTCGTGTGCGGGGTGGTCGTGCCCGGCTTGATGACGACCATGCCGCGCTCGACGTCCTCGCGCTTGGTGCCGCGCAGCAGGAGACCGACGTTCTCACCGGCCTGGCCCTCGTCGAGCAGCTTGCGGAACATCTCGATGCCGGTGACCGTGGTCTTCTGCGACTTCTCGCGGATGCCGACGATCTCGACTTCCTCGTTGATCTTGACGACGCCGCGCTCGATGCGACCGGTGATGACCGTGCCGCGACCGGTGATGGTGAAGACGTCCTCGACCGGCATCAGGAACGGCTTTTCGGTGTCGCGCTCGGGCTGGGGGACGTGCTCGTCCACCGCGTTCATGAGCTCCATGATCGAGTTGCCCCACTTCTCGTCGCCGTTCAGCGCCGGGAAGGCGGCCACCCGCACGACCGGGGTGTCGTCGCCGGGGAACTCGTACTCGTTCAGCAGCTCGCGGACCTCGAGCTCGACCAGCTCGAGGATCTCCTCGTCGTCGACCATGTCGCACTTGTTCAGCGCGACGACGATCGCCGGCACGCCGACCTGGCGAGCCAGCAGCACGTGCTCACGGGTCTGCGGCATCGGGCCGTCGGTGGCGGCGACCACGAGGATCGCGCCGTCCATCTGAGCGGCACCGGTGATCATGTTCTTGATGTAGTCGGCGTGGCCCGGGCAGTCGACGTGGGCGTAGTGACGCGCCTCGGTCTGGTACTCGACGTGCGCGATCGAGATCGTGATACCGCGCTGACGCTCCTCCGGTGCCTTGTCGATCTCGTCGAACGGCGTGAAGGGGTTCAGCTCGGGGTGCTTGTCGTGGAGCACCTTGGTGATCGCCGCGGTCAGAGTGGTCTTCCCGTGGTCGATGTGGCCGATGGTGCCGATGTTGATGTGCGGCTTTGTCCGCTCGAACTTGGCCTTCGCCACTTGGACTCTCCTCCTAGACTTCCTTGGTCTACGTGCTGCTTGGGTTGTGGCGCATCAATCGACTGCGCCGGTTGAAGTCGACGACTACTCGCCGCGGACCTTCTTGATGATCTCTTCCGCCACAGCCTTGGGCACCTCGGCGTACGAGTCAAACTGCATCGTGTACGACGCACGACCCTGGGTCTTCGACCGCAGGTCGCCGACGTACCCGAACATCTCCGACAGCGGCACCAGCGCCTTGACCAGGCGGGCTCCACCGAAGCCCTCCTCCATGGTCTGGATCTGACCACGGCGGGAGTTGAGGTCGCCGATCACGTCACCCATGTAGTCCTCGGGCGTCGTGACCTCGACCGCGAACATCGGCTCGAGCAGCACCGGGCCGGCGCGCCGTGCGGCCTCCTTGAACACCATCCGGCCGGCCATCTTGAAGGCCATCTCGGAGGAGTCGACCTCGTGGTAGGCGCCGTCCTGGAGGGTCACCTTGATGTCGACCATCGGGTAGCCGGCGAGCACGCCGAACTCCATGGCCTCCTGGATGCCCTCGTCGACCGCCGGGATGTACTCGCGCGGGATGCGACCGCCGGTCACGGCGTTGACGAACTCGTAGCCGCCATCGCCGTCGCCGCCCGTCGGCTCGATGTCGACGATCACCTTCGCGAACTGGCCGGACCCACCGGTCTGCTTCTTGTGGGTGTAGTCGATCTTCTCGAGGTGCTTGCGGATGGTCTCGCGGTAGGCGACCTGGGGCTTGCCGACGTTGGCCTCGACGCGGAACTCGCGCTTCATCCGGTCGACCAGCACCTCGAGGTGCAGCTCGCCCATGCCGCCGATGATCGTCTGGCCGGTCTCCTCGTCGGTGCGGACGGTGAAGGTCGGGTCCTCGTCGGACAGCCGCTGGATCGCGGTGCCGAGCTTCTCCTGGTCGCCCTTGGACTTCGGCTCGATGGCGATGTGGATCACCGGGGCCGGGAAGCTCATCGACTCCAGCACGACCGGGTTGTCGGAGTTGCACAGGGTCTCGCCGGTGGTGGTGTCCTTCAGACCCATCACGGCGACGATGTGGCCGGCACCGACGGTGGCGATCTCCTCACGCTTGTTGGCGTGCATCCGGTAGATCTTGCCGATGCGCTCCTTCTTGCCCTTGGTCGGGTTGAGCACCTGGGTGCCCGCCTCGAGCCGGCCGGAGTAGACCCGCAGGTAGGTCAGCTTGCCCAGGTGCGGGTCGGCCATGATCTTGAAGGCCAGCGCGGAGAACGGCTCGTCCTCGTTGGGCTTGCGGAGGATGACCTCCTCCTCGTCCTTGACGCCGTGGCCCTCGATGGCGGGCACGTCGACCGGCGAGGGCAGGTAGGCCAAGACCGCGTCGAGCAGGGGCTGCACGCCCTTGTTCTTGAAGGCGGTGCCGCACAGGATCGGGCTCAGCTTGTCGGCGATGGTGGCGCGACGGATCGCGGCCTGGAGCTGCTCGTAGGACGGCTCCTCGCCCTCGAGGTACATCTCCATCATCTCGTCGTCGGCCTCGGCGACGGTCTCCAGCAGCCGGTCGCGCCACTCGCGGGCGGCCTCGGTGTGGGTGGCCGGGATCTCCTCGACCTCGTAGTCCTCACCCTTGACGGTCTCGCCGCGCCAGGTAAGGGCACGCATTCCCACCAGGTCGACGACGCCGATGAAGTCGGCCTCGGTGCCGATCGGGATCTGCAGCACCAGCGGGGTCGCGCCCAGCCGGTTCTCGATCATCTCGACGCAGCGGTGGAACTCTGCCCCGGTGCGGTCGAGCTTGTTGACGAAGCACATCCGCGGGACCTCGTAGCGGTCGGCCTGGCGCCACACCGTCTCCGACTGCGGCTCCACGCCGGCCACGCCGTCGAACACCGCCACGGCACCGTCGAGAACGCGCAGCGACCGCTCCACCTCGACAGTGAAGTCGACGTGGCCCGGGGTGTCGATGATGTTGATGGTGTGGTCTTTCCAGGCGCAGGTCGTCGCGGCGGACGTGATCGTGATGCCGCGCTCCTGCTCCTGCTCCATCCAGTCCATCGTGGCAGCGCCCTCGTGGACCTCACCGATCTTGTAGTTGATGCCGGTGTAGAACAGGATCCGCTCGGTCGTGGTCGTCTTGCCCGCGTCGATGTGGGCCATGATGCCGATGTTGCGGACCTTGCTCAGGTCGGTCGTGATGTCGACTGCCACTTGGGAGATCCCCTAGGTGTTCGTGGGTTCTTGGTACGTCTTCGATGGGGTACGCCGAGCGGCGTACCCGTAGGTCACCAGCGGTAGTGGGCGAACGCCTTGTTGGCCTCGGCCATCTTGTGCGTGTCCTCGCGGCGCTTGACGCTGGCGCCGAGGCCGTTGCTGGCGTCGAGCAGCTCGTTCATGAGGCGCTCGGACATCGTCTTCTCGCGACGCGCCTTCGAGTAGCTCACCAGCCAGCGCAGGGCCAGCGTGGTCTGGCGCGAGCCGCGCACCTCGACCGGGACCTGGTAGGTCGCGCCACCGACTCGGCGGCTGCGGACCTCGAGGGCAGGCTTGACGTTGTCCAGCGCACGCTTCAGCGTGACGACCGGGTCGGTGCCGGTCTTCTCCCGGCAACCCTCCAGGGCGGTGTAGACGATGCGCTCGGCGACCTGCTTCTTGCCGTCGACGAGGACCTTGTTGATCAGCTGGGTGACGAGGACGTTGCCGTAGACCGGGTCATTGTCGATCGGTCGCTTGGGAGCGGGGCCCTTGCGCGGCATCAGCTCTTCTCCTTCTTCGCGCCGTAGCGGCTGCGAGCCTGCTTGCGGTTCTTGACACCCTGGGTGTCCAGCGAGCCGCGGATGATCTTGTAGCGGACACCCGGGAGGTCCTTCACACGACCGCCACGCACGAGCACGATCGAGTGCTCCTGAAGGTTGTGGCCGACGCCCGGGATGTAGGCCGTGACCTCGATGCCGCTGGTCAGCCGCACACGGGCGACCTTGCGCAGGGCAGAGTTCGGCTTCTTCGGGGTCGTCGTGTAGACGCGCGTGCACACGCCGCGCCGCTGGGGCGACCCCTTGAGGGCGGGCGTCTTGTTCTTCGACACCTTGTCCTTGCGGCCCTTGCGGACCAGCTGCTGGATGGTGGGCACCGCGTCGTTCTCTTTTCTGTCCGGGTATGACTTTTCGGGTGCGGAGGGCGACCCCCGCGGTCGGGCGTGTCGCCCGGGCCACGCTCACGTTCCTGCCTGGGGGGCAGTTGGAGTGGGCGTCGCGTGCGCGCTCATGCTCACGTGCACACGTGATGGCCTGGGCAAGCCAGGCACGCTGATGAAGATTACCGGAGTGCCCTTCGAGGGTCAAAATCGTGCGCAGGGCGCACCACGGCCACGTCGCGGGGCGCCGGTGTGACCTCGCTCGCAGGGCAGCATAGGCGTTTTGAGGCACGGGTAGGGTCGGGGACCGCGCCCTGTCGTCGAACGACCCGGAGGTACCGGCCCCGTGTCCGGCCCCCCGACCGGTTTCTCGACCGGTTTCTCGACCGGTTTCTCGACCGGCCGCCCGATCGGCCCCTCGCTCGGCCCCTCGCTCGGCACCGATGCCCACCCTGCTACCGGCCCAGCCACCCGGCCGACGCGCGACCCCTACCTCGACAACGTCAAGCTGATCGGGGTCGTGCTGGTCGTGATCGGGCACTTCTGGACCGCCTTGCGCGACGAGGGCAGCATCGCGACCGCCTACCTGCTGCTCTATCTGTTCCACATGCCGGTGTTCGTGCTGCTTGCCGGCACCCTCTCGCCGACCGGTGACCTCACCACGCGTCGGCTGCAGGGCCTCGCCGCCGGCCTCATGGTGCCCTACCTGGTCTTCCAGACCGGCTACGAGGTCGGTGAGGAGATGCTCGGGCGCAACCCCGGCTTCGACCTGTTGGGGCCGCCCTGGCTGATGTGGTTCCTCGCCGCGCTGGTGTGCTGGCGGTTGCTGGCGCCACTGCTGGCACAGCTGCGCGGTGCCGTGCCGCTCTCGGTGGCCGTCTCGCTCATCGGCGGCACGACGGCTCCCGACGAGCTGGCGCTCGCACAGGTCATGGGCTTGCTGCCGTTCTTCGTGGTCGGTCTGCGGCTCTCGCGCGACGACCTCCAGCGGCTGCGCGCACCGGCGCTGCGCGCACCGGCTGTCGCCGCCTTCGTGGTGGCGGCTGTCGCCTGCTGGTACGCCGCCCCGCACGTCGACAAGGAGTGGATCTACTGGCGGTCGAGCTACGCCGAGCTCGGCGTCGGCGCCGTCGAGGGCATGGCGCTCCGAGCCGGCTTGCTGGCGGTCGCGTTCGTCCTCGTCGCCGCGTTCCTGGTGCTGGTTCCCGGCCGTCGCTCCCGGCTGACGCACCTGGGCGCGCGCACGATGTACGCCTACCTGCTGCACGGGTTCGTCGTACTCGCGGTGACCGGGGCCGGGCTGTACGAGACCGGCTGGGTCCGCACACCGCTGGGCCTGGTGGCCGTGACCTCGGCGTCGGCGGCGCTGGCCCTGGCGCTGATGAGCGACCCGGTACGTCGATGGACCCGGCCGCTCGTCGAGCCCACGGTCGACCGGCTGTGGCGCGACCGGTCAGCCGAGTCCGCGCATGGCGTGCCGCACGACGTCGAGCACACGCACCACGCCTCGCTCGATCGCGTCGAGGTCGAACCACGCCACCGCGTCGGTGCTGCCGTCGGTCTCCACCACCCGGGGGTCAAGCTGCGCTGAGACGACGGTCGCGTCGAAGATCAGGTGCACACCGTGGAAGTCCTCCAGCCGGCCGCTGGGCGAACGACCCGTGAAGTGCACACTGTGCACGTCGCGCAGTGCCCCCACCTCGATCTCGAGGCCGGTCTCCTCGTGCACCTCCCTGCGTAGTGCGTCGCGCACCTGCTCGCCGTGCTCGACACCGCCACCGGGAAGGGTCCACTCGCCGGCGTGGTGGCCCCGGGTGGAGATCCGGGTGAGCAGCACCTCGTCGTCGCGCCGCAGCAGCGCGTAGGCCGCCAGCCGCTGGTAGGGAACGGCATCCTCGGCACGGACCCGGTGGACGACCCACTCCAACGCGGTCGCCACCGCCTGAGTCGTCACCGCGGTCGGTGGCTCCAGGTCGAACCCGTGCACCGCACCCGGCACCTCCAGCACCTCGACCGAGGTGTCTCGAGCGGCCTCGAGGAACTCGGCGACCGACGCGGCCGGCTCGGGGCGCTCGAGGCCGACCCGCGTCACCAGCACGGGAAGGTCGGCCGCCGTGCCCAGCACGTCCGCGGCGGCGACCGGGGCCCACACGTCCTGCCGTTCGAGCCGGAGCCGGGGGTAGGTGGCGGCGACCGCCCGCAGCCAGCGTGGTCGGTCGTCGAGCCACTCCCCCATCAGCAGCCCGGCGTCGGAGAAGAACCATATCGCCACCCGGTCGGCGTCGACCGCAGGGTGCCGGCGGGCCCGGCGCACCGCATCGCGCAGCACGGTCGCGCACTCCCCGAGGAGGAGGTCGAGACCATCCATCGGCAGCTGCGGCACGGCCGCCACGACACCGCGAGCGGCGAGCTGACCGGCGTAGCCGCGGAAGACCTGCCAGCGGGCCGGCGGCGGCGCGTCGGCCGCGACCGGGCCACCGTGCACGAGCACGACCAGCGGGTGCGGACCAGGCCGGTCCGGCAGGTAGAGGTCGGTGCTCGCCACGGTGACGGGCTCGAGCGGCTCGGTCGGCAGCAGGAACGGGCGGAGATGGTGCGCGGTTGCCACCCGCCGACCCTAGCCCCGGGTACGCCGAAGGGCGGGCCACCGGATCGCTCCGGCGCCCGCCCTCCGGCGTACTCGCGTGACTCAGCCCTGGTAGGAGCCGAAGTCGAAGTCGTCCAGCGACACCGACTGGCCCGTGCCCGAGCCGAAGTCGTAGTCGTAGGACTCGTAGCCGCCCACGGAGTAGGCGGCGGCACGCGCCTCCTCGGTCGGCTCCACCCGGATGTTGCGGTAACGCTCCAGGCCGGTGCCGGCGGGGATCAGCTTGCCGATGATGACGTTCTCCTTCAGACCCATCAGCGCGTCGGACTTGCCGTTGATGGCGGCCTCGGTCAGCACCCGCGTGGTCTCCTGGAACGACGCCGCCGAGAGCCACGACTCGGTGGCCAGCGACGCCTTGGTGATGCCCATGAGCACCGGACGACCCGAGGCCGGGGTGCCGCCCTCGGAGACGACCCGGCGGTTCTCCTCCTCGAAGCGCACCCGCTCGGCGAGCTCGCCCGGGAGCAGGTTGGAGTCGCCCGACTCGATGACCGTCACCCGACGCAGCATCTGCCGGATGATGATCTCGATGTGCTTGTCGTGAGTCGCCACGCCCTGCGTCCGGTAGACCTCCTGCACCTCGTCGACGAGGTGCTCCTGGACCTTGCGGACGCCGAGCACCCGCAGGACGTCCTGGGGGTCGGGGGTACCGGCGGTGAGCATCTGACCGACCTCGACCTCGTCGCCGTCGGCGACGGTCAGACGGGACCGCTTCGACACCGGGAAGGACTCCGGCTCGGAGCCGTCGTGCGGGATCACGGTGAGCTTGCGGGTCTTGTCACCCTCCTCGATCTCCACCCGTCCGGCGGCCTCCGAGATCGGCGCCTTGCCCTTGGGCTGGCGGGCCTCGAACAGCTCGACCACGCGAGGCAGACCCTGCGTGATGTCGTCGGCCGACGCCACACCACCGGTGTGGAAGGTCCGCATCGTCAGCTGGGTGCCGGGCTCACCGATCGACTGCGCGGCGATGATGCCGACGGCCTCACCGATGTCCACCAGCATCCCGGTGGCCAGCGAGCGGCCGTAGCACTTCGCGCAGACACCGGTGCGCGCCTCACAGGTCAGGACCGAGCGGACCCGGACCTCCTCGACGCCCGCACGCACCAGCTCATCGATGCGCACGTCGCCGATGTCGTCACCGGCCTTGACCAGCACCTCGCCCGTCTCCGGGTGGGAGATGTCGGTCGCCGCCGACCGGGCGTAGGCCGCGGTCTCGACGTTCTCCGCCTTGACCATGCGGCCGTCGTCGAGCCGGACGCCGATCCGCTTGACCAGGCCGCGCTCGGTTCCGCAGTCGTGCTCGCGGATGATGACGTCCTGGCTGACGTCGACCAGTCGGCGGGTCAGGTAGCCGGAGTCCGCCGTGCGCAGCGCGGTGTCGGCCAGACCCTTGCGGGCACCGTGGGTGGCGATGAAGTACTCGACCACCGACAGGCCCTCGCGGTAGTTCGACTTGATCGGCCGCGGGATGATGTCGCCCTTCGGGTTGGCCACCAGACCGCGCATACCGGCGATCTGCCGCACCTGGGTCATGTTCCCGCGGGCGCCCGAGGTGACCATCATGAAGATGGGGTTCGTCTTCTCGAACGAGCCCTCCATCTCCCGGGCGACCTCGTGCGTGGCCTGGGTCCAGATCTCGATGAGCTCCTGGCGACGCTCGTCCTCGGTGATCAGACCCCGGCCGTACTGCTGCTGCACCTTGGTCGTCTGCGCCTCGTAGCGCTCCAGGATCGCCGCTTTGCCGGCGGGGCTCACCACGTCGGTCATCGACATCGTGACGCCCGAGCGGGTGGCCCAGCCGAACCCGATGTCCTTGAGCCGGTCCAGGGCGTTGGCCACGTCGACCTTGGGGTAGCGCTCGGCCAGGTCGTTGACGATCTCACCGAGCTGCTTCTTGCTCACCTCGCCGTTGACGAACGCGTAGTCGTCGGGCAGGGCCTCGTTGAAGAGCGCTCGACCCAGCGTGGTCTCGATGGTCAGCGGCTGGCCCGGCTCCCACCCCTCCGGCGTCTCGGCACCGTGCGGCGGCACGACGCCGGCGAAGCGGATCCTCACCTTGGCCTGGAGGGCGAGCTCACCGCGGTCGAACGCCATGATCGCCTCGGCGACCGACGAGAACGCGCGACCCTCACCCTTGGCCTCGTCCTGCCCCATCGTGAGGAAGTAGATGCCGATGATCATGTCCTGCGTCGGCATCGTCACCGGCCGGCCGTCGGACGGCTTCAGGATGTTGTTGGTCGACAGCATCAGGATGCGCGCCTCGGCCTGCGCCTCCGCCGACAGCGGGAGGTGCACGGCCATCTGGTCACCGTCGAAGTCGGCGTTGAAGGCCGTGCAGACCAGCGGGTGGATCTGGATGGCCTTGCCCTCGATG
>Ga0075331_1000037_pt1 | contig 24094 bp, 29 predicted proteins | sample MayberrySE_TuleA_FD_120090 | JGI IMG/M metagenome (GOLD analysis project Ga0075331, IMG submission 120090) | Natural and restored wetland microbial communities from the San Francisco Bay, California, USA, that impact long-term carbon... | ecosystem: Environmental > Terrestrial > Soil > Wetlands ... | reverse complement strand
CTGGTCCTGGTGCAGATGCTGGCGACCCGGTGGGACTCCGACGTCCACAGGACGGGCAAGGTGGTGTGGTTCGAGCTCGACGTCGGCTGAGCAGACCGCGATCACACGAGGGGAATCAGGTCGACGACCGACTCCAGCACCCGGTTCGGGCGGTAGGGGAACCGGTCCACCTGGTCCCGCCCGGTCGAGCCGGTCAGGACGAGCACGGTCTCCAGCCCGGCCTCGATCCCCGCGACCACGTCTGTCTCCATCCGGTCGCCGACCATCGCGGTGTTCTCCGAGTGGGCCTCGATCCGGTTCATGGCGCTGCGGAACATCATCGGGTTCGGCTTCCCGACGAAGTAGGGCTCACGTCCCGTGGCACGGGTGATCAGGGCGGTGACCGCGCCCGTCGCCGGCAGCGGCCCCTCGGCGCTCGGCCCGGTGGCGTCGGGGTTCGTCGCGATGAACCGCGCCCCACGGCCGATGAGCCGGATGGCCTTCGTGATGGCCTCGAAGGAGTAGGTGCGGGTCTCGCCGAGCACGACGTAGTCCGGGTCGATGTCGGTGAGCGTGTAGCCGACCTCGTGCAGCGCGGTGGTGAGCCCGGCCTCACCGATGACGTACGCCGATCCGCCGGGCTTCTGGTCCTCCAGGAACACGGCGGTGGCGAGCGCGGAGGTCCAGATCGACTCCTCGGGCACGTTCAGCCCGGACCTGGCGAGCCGCGCCGAGAGGTCCCGCGGCGTGAAGATCGAGTTGTTGGTGAGCACGAGGAACCTGCGCTCCCGGTCGACGAGCCGTTGCAGGAAGTCCGCGGCGCCCGGGAGTGCCGCCTCCTCGTGCACGAGCACGCCGTCCATGTCGGTCAGCCAGCACTCGACCTCGGGTCGCTCCGTCATGGCGTCACCCTATGGCCGCGGCGTTACAGGAACGTCACCGTCGCGCCGCGACGCAGCACACCCGGCCGGACGACGGTGGCATAGACACCGAGCGCGAGACCGTTGCCGCTCGATATCCGCCGCAACACCTGGTGACTGCGCGTGAGCCCCGGCTGGGAGGCGTTGACCATCACGCAGCGTTCGGTTCCCTCGGTCACCTCGACCACGACCTCTCCGATGCGCAGCCGGCGGCCGACCCAGGCGTTCTCGACGTAGCCGGCGTCGTGGCCGGTGTCGATCACCACGTTCGGTCGGAACCGCGCGACGTCGACCGTGGCGTCGTCGACCACCGTCCGCACCGCGGCGACCGACGCCAGCGTCACGATGTGCAGCGGGCCGGCGTCGTGGTGGGGCACGGATGCCTCGACCGCCAGACCGAGGTCGTCGCGGTGCAGCACCTCGCCCAGGACGTGCGCGGCCTCCGCGTCGTCGGCGCGGACCCGGCCGCCGTCGGGCAGGGTGATCACGGGGACGTCCGCGTCGAGCGCGGCTCGGCAGTCCAGCAGCCCGTCGATCCGGCGGAACCGTCGGCTGTCCTTGCCGCTGCCCAGCCTGCCCTCGGGATCGACCACGGCCCACAGACGGTCGCCGACGACCCCACGGTGCTCGACGGGCAGCTCCTCGCGCGACTCGCCGCCCATCGACTTCACCGGGTACCGCCACAGCTCGGAGACGGTGGCGAGTGGGACGGGCATCAGGGTGTCACCTTCGCTCGAGGAGTACGGCTACGACGTGCTCGGCGATCGCCAGCGACGAGGTCGCCGCGGGCGAGGGTGCGTTGCGGATGCTCAACACCGAGCCATGGCTGGTGATCCGGAAGTCGTCGACGAGGGCGCCGCGGCTGTCGAGCGCCTGGGCCCGCACGCCGCTGGGCCCGGGTACGACGTCGTCGACGTCGAGGTCGGGGACGTACCGACGTGCGGACGCCACGAACGCCCGGCGGCTCAGCGACCCCACGACCTCGGTCGCGCCCGTGCGCCAGTGTGTTCGAGCGAACCGGCGGAAGCCGGGCCAGCCGACGACCTCGCGCACGTCGCGCACGGACACCTTCGACCACCCGTAGCCCTCACGCGCGAGCGCGAGCACGGCGTTGGGGCCGACCATCACGTCCCCGTCGACGCGCCGGGTCAGGTGCACACCGAGGAACGGGTAGCGCGGATCGGGCACCGGGTAGATGAGACCGCGCACGAGGTGCCGCCGCTCCGGACGCAGCAGGTGGTACTCACCGCGGAAGGGCACGATCCGCGGGTCCCGGCCGTCACCGGCGAGCGCGGCGACCCGATCCGCGTGCAGGCCCGCGCAGACCACGACGGCATCGAAGCTCTCCTGCTCACCGTGCGCGGCCTCGATCACCGTCTGCCGGCCGTGGTCGGTGATGGCGGTGACCTCGAACGCCGTACGCACGGTGCCGCCGGCGGCGGTGATGTCGGCGGCGAGCGCACGGGTGACGGCGGCGAAGTCGACGATGGCGGTCTCGGGCGAGTGCAGACCGGCCACCCCGCGCAGGTGCGGCTCGACCCTCCGCAGTTGCGCCGCGTCGAGCATCCGCACTCCGGGCACCCCGTTGGCCCCGGCACGCCGCCGGATCTCTCCGAGCCGGTGCGTCTCCACGTCGTCGAGCGCGACCAGGACCTTGCCGCACTCGTCGTAGACCAGCCCGCGCTCGGTGCAGAAGTCGCGCAGCAGACCGACGCCGCGCCGGCACAGGCGCGCCTTGAGCGAGCCCGGCGTGTAGTAGAGCCCGGCATGCACGACGCCGCTGTTGTGACCGGTCTGGTGCCGGGCGAGCATCGGCTCCTTCTCCAGGAGCGTCACGTGCAGGTCCGGTCCTACCTCCAGCAGCCGGCGGGCCACCGCGACGCCGATGATCCCACCGCCGATGACGGCGATCCGCGACGTCACGAGCGGAGGTTGCCGGTCAGCGTCGCGGTCGTCACCCTGGCGATGATAGGGCTCGTGCTTGGATGGTGGCCCACCGCTCACCGCAGTCAGGAGGCGTCCCGTGGGTGACCGCGCCCAGCCCACTCCGGCCCCGCAGTCGACCGTCGAGCTCTTCGGGCTCGACGACCTGCTCGACGACGAGCAGAAGGCGATGCGCGACACCGTGCGGCGCTTCTGCGACGACCGCGTTCGTCCGCACCTGGCCGAGTGGTTCGAGTCGGCGACCGTGCCCGCGCGTGAGCTGACCAGCGAGCTCGGCCGGCTCGGCGTGCTCGGCATGCACCTCGACGGGTACGGCTGCGCCGGCACCAGCGCGACCGCCTACGGCCTGGCCTGCACCGAGCTGGAGGCGGCCGACTCCGGCGTGCGGAGCCTGGTCTCGGTGCAGGGCTCGCTCGCGATGTTCGCGATCTGGCGCTTCGGCAGCGAGGACCAGAAGCAGGAGTGGCTGCCGAGGATGGCGGCGGGCGACGCGATCGGCTGCTTCGGTCTCACCGAGGCCGACTTCGGTTCCAACCCCGCCGGCATGCGCACGCGCGCCAGGCGGGACGGCGACGACTGGCTGCTCAACGGCAGCAAGATGTGGATCACCAACGGCTCGGTGGCCGACGTCGCGGTGATCTGGGCGCGGACCGACGACGGCATCCGCGGCTTCGTCGTACCCACCGACACGACGGGGTTCGGCGCCACCGAGATCACCCGCAAGATGTCCCTCCGGGCGTCGGTGACGTCCGAGCTCGTGCTGGACGACGTGCGGCTCCCGGGTGCGGCGATGCTGCCGGAGGCGGTCGGGCTCGGGGGGCCGCTGAGCTGTCTGTCGGAGGCGCGGTTCGGCATCGTGTTCGGTGCCCTGGGGGCGGCACGGGACTGCTTGGAGACCACGATCGCGTACGCCCGCGACCGCACGGTCTTCGACCGACCGCTGGCCGGCTACCAGCTGACCCAGGCGAAGCTGGCGGACATGAGCCTCGAGCTCGGCAAGGGCATGCTGCTCGCCCTGCACCTCGGACGGCTGAAGGACGCGGGTGGGCTGCGCAGCGAGCAGGTCAGCCTCGGCAAGCTCAACAACGTGCGCGAGGCGCTGAGCATCGCGCGGGAGTGCCGCACCATCCTCGCCGCCAACGGGATCACGCTGGACTACCCCGTCATCCGGCACGCCAACAACCTCGAGTCGGTGCTGACCTACGAGGGCACCTCCGAGGTGCACCAGCTGGTGATCGGCCAGGCGCTCACCGGCGAGTCAGCCTTCCGGTGAGCGACTGACCGACAGCCGGCTGCTCAGGCCATCTCGGGCACGTGCAGGTGGGCAAGCGCCAGCTCGAACTCGGCGATGTCGAGCATTTCCGCGCCCATCTCCTGGATCGCTGACGCACGGATCGACTTGGCCTGCTGCCGGGAGCTCGCCAGCGTCTCCTGGCTGTCGTAGGTCACCGACGACACCGCCCGCCCGGTTGCCCGATCCACCAACAGGCTGGCGCTGCAGAACCCCTCCAGCCCTTCCATCGCGGGGACGGTCGCCACCTTGTAGATGTCGACGGCGCGATCGACGGCGGCAGGGTCGACCTGCACCCAGGTCGCCCGGACGCATGCCCCCGGCCCGGCCCGGTGGTCGCGGTGCAGGAAGGCGATCTCCCACTCCTCGACCTGAGGCGTGCCTCCGACGATCTCGGCCACCCGCTCCCGCACCGGCTGCAGCTGCTGGTCGGTGGCGCGCATGGCTTCCTCGGTCTCCCACGCGCTGGTCGCGATACAGCGGCCCGACTGGCGATCCACGAGCAAGGACAGCCCGATGCACCCCTCCATGCGCTGGATGGCGGGCAGCACCTCGTCGTTGACGTGCGCGATCCCGGCGTCGATGGACTCCGGGCGCGCCTGGAATGTGGTGGAACGCGCGTACACGACCCACCCCCCTCGCGTCTGGGGCGGCGCCCCTCCGGCACCGCCGGTTCGCCTACCACATTCCTCCGGTCACGCCGGCGTCGCAATGGGAGGGGCACTCGCTTCGACCGCGGACGGTCAGCGCGCGACGGCGTCGGACACGGTGACGGCGTTGGAGGACGGCGCTTCGGGGCCGGTTCCCCACAGGGCCGCACGGACCTGTTCCGGTGTCACGACGTGGTCGGCATGCGCCATGAGCAGCCGGAGCGATGCCAGCGCCCGGCCGTGTCTGCCTGCCGAGTCCGGTCCGGATCGGCCACGAGCAGCCGCAGGCCGGTGGCGCGCAGCCAACGGCGCTCCGTGGCCCGGGCGCGGTCAGCCCGGCTGCGGGCCGGCAGACCGTCGTCCTCGGAGGGCAGACTGACAGCCATCGGTGCCCACGATCAGCCGAAGCGTCCGGAGATGTAGTCCTCGGTCCGCTTGTCCTGAGGGCTGCTGAAGATGTTGCTGGTCAGGTCGTACTCCACGAGCAGCCCGGTGCGGTCGCCGGTGCCTTCCTCCGCCAACGCGGTGAAGAAGGCGGTCCGGTCGGCGACCCGGGCGGCCTGCTGCATGTTGTGGGTGACGATGATGATCGTGTAGTCGTCGCTCAGCTCGGTCATCAGGTCCTCGATGCGCGACGTGGCGATCGGGTCGAGGGCCGAGCACGGCTCGTCCATCAGGATGATCTCGGGCCGCACGGCGATCGTGCGTGCGATGCACAGCCGCTGCTGCTGGCCACCGGACAGGCCGTAGGCGGACTGCTTCAGCTTGTCCTTGACCTCGTCCCAGAGCGCCGCCCGCGTGAGCGCCTCCTCCACGAGGTCGTCCATGCTGTCGACCTTCATCCCGGTCACGCGCGGACCGTAGGCGACGTTGTCGTAGATGGACTTGGGGAACGGGTTCGGCTTCTGGAACACCATCCCGATCCTGCGGCGCACCTCGATCGGGTCGACGTCACGTGCGTAGATGTGCTGGCCGTGGAAGCTGACGAGGCCCTCGACGCGAGCACCCTCGATCAGGTCGTTCATCCGGTTCAGCGACCGCAGCAGCGTCGACTTGCCACAGCCCGACGGACCGATCAGGGCCGTGATCTCGTTCCTGCCGAAACCCAGCGACACGTTGGTCACGGCGCGGAAGTCGCCGTAGTAGACGTTGACCCCCTCGCACTCCATCACCGCGTCGGGGGTCGGTGGCAGCTCTCGTTCGCCGGCAAGGGTGGCATCGGCAAAGGTCTCGACCCCGTGCGCTTCGTGCGCCGTCTCCGTCATGTCGTGTCCCTGGGTGCTAGAGGTCTGTCTGGTCGTGAACGTCGCCATTGGGGTGTCACCAACGCTTCTGGTAGCGGTTGCGGATCAGGATCGCCAGGGCATTCATGACGAGCAGCAGGACGAGCATGAGGATGATCGCCGCCGACGCCACCTGCTGGAACGCGAGCTGTGGCTGAGAGGCCCAGCTGAAGATCTGGATCGGCAGGGTCGTGAAGCCGGACATCAGACCATCGGGGTCGTAGTTGACGAAGACGAGGCCACCGAGCAGCAACAACGGCGCAGCCTCGCCGAAGGCGCGCGAGAGCGCCAGGATCGAGCCGGTGGCGATGCCGGGTACGGCCGACGGCAGCGTCTGCCGCCACACGGTCTGCAGTGGCGTCGCGCCGAGCGCGAGCGAGCCCTGCCGGATCTCGACGGGTACGGCACGCACCGCCTCGCGCGTAGCGATGATGATGACCGGCAGGATGAGCAGCGCCAGGGCGATGCCGCCCGCCAGCACCACCCGCCGTTCCAGGCCGATCGAGAGCGCGAACCCGGCGGTCAGCATGCCGTAGACGATCGCCGGCACCGCGGCGAGGTTGGTGATGTTGACCTCGATCAGACGGTTGTACCAGCGGTTGCCGTCGGCGAACTCCTCGAGGTAGACGCCGGCGGCCACGCCGAGCGGGATAGCCAGGGCGGCCGTCACGGCGATGACCCAGGCCGACCCCAGGATCGCGGCCCGCGCCCCGGCCCGCTCGGGCAGCACCTGGGAGGTGTACTCCGTGAACAGTCTGGCGTCGAGCCGCACCGCTCCGTCCAGGAACGCGTCGACGAGCAGGACCGCGAGACAGAGCACGGCGAAGGCGACGGTGAACCACAGCGCGGCCAGGAAGGCGACCGAGGTGAAGCTGCGGTCACCGTGTCGCTCGGCCCGCAGCGGCTTGCCGGCCAGGTCTCCGATGCTGGTCATCAGTACACCTCCCGGATACGACGGACGATGACACCGGCGAAGAGGTTGATCACCAGCGTGATCGCGAACAACAGCAGGCCGACGGCGAACAGCGTGTTGTAGGTGAGCGTGCCGGGTGTGCTCTCACCGGTGGCGGTCTGGGCGATGAAGCCGGTCATCGTCTGGCCGTTCTCGGTCGGCCCGGTGACGACCTGTGCGCGGGTGCCGGCGGCGAGAGCGACGATCATGGTCTCGCCCACGGCACGGGAGAGGGCGAGCACGATCGAGGCCGTGATGCCTGAGATGGCGGCGGGGAACACCACCCGCACGGTGGTGCGCATCTTGTTCGCTCCCAGCGCGAACGAGCCGTGCCGCAACGCCTGCGGCACGGCGCTCATCGCATCCTCCGAGAGGGAGGCAACAGTGGGGATGATCATGATGCCGAGCACGAGCCCCGCGGCCAACACGCTGAACGTGCCGACCTCGACGCTGAGCAGGTCATTGAGCACCACCGGGGCGACGAAGTAGAGCGCGAAGTAGCCATAGACGACCGACGGGATACCGGCAAGGATCTCGAGCACCGGCTTGAGGATCTTGCGCACCCGCTGGTGCGCGTACTCGGAGAGGTAGACCGCGGCACCCAGGCCGAAGGGGATGGCGATCAGGAGCCCGATGAACGTCGTCCACAGGGTTCCGCTGATCAGCGGAAGGACACCATAGTCCGCGTTGGAGAACGTCGGGGCCCATCGGGTGCCGGTCAGGAACCTCCACAGGCTCACCTCCCGGAAGAAGTCCAGCGCCGGCATCAGCAGCGAGACAATGATGCCGATCGTGACCAGGACCGACACCGCCGCGGCGCCGCCGAGCCCCAGGAGCGCCGCTCGCTCACCGTACCTGCCACGGCGACGCTTCAGCGCTGCGCCGAGGTCGGGTTCGGACTTCTTCGGAGTGCCCCTGTGGGGGCCCGTCTCCAAGGACGGACCCCCGTGGGCCGCGGTCGAGCTCAATGCGATCGAATCCTGTCTCTTTCGTGTCGTGCTGTGCCGAACCCGACTGACCGGTCAGCCCAGCTTGGACAGTGCTTCCTCGTTGGTCGACTTCTGCTCGTCGTTGAGAGCGATGAATCCGGCGGTCTCGGCGATCGAGTCGACGTTCTCGATGTAGTAGTCGACGAACGCGCTGACGTGCGACTTGTCGGCGTACGCCGAGTTCTTCACGTAGATGAAGATCGGACGACCCAGCGGCTGGTAGGAGCCTTCGCCCACCGTCTCCGGGCTGGGCTCGACACAGCCGTCGCCGCCGTCGACCGACACCGGCTTCAACGCGTCGGAGTTCTCCTCGAGGTAGGAGTAACCGAAGTAGCCGACGGCGTTCGGCGAACCGCTCACGCCCTGGACGATCACGTTGTCGTCCTCGCTGGCGTTGTAGTCCGACCGGCTGGCGCCCTCCTCACCGTTGACCGCCTCGGTGAAGTAGTCGAACGTGCCGGAGTCGGTGCCCGGGCCGTACAGCTCGAGCGGCGCGTCGGGGAAGGACGGGTCGATCTGGTTCCAGTTGTCGACCTTGCCCTCGGACTCCGGCGCCCACATCTTCTGCAGCTGCTCCACCGTCAGGCACTCGGCGAAGTCGTTCTCCTTCGAGACCACGAGGCTGAGGCCGTCGTTGGCCACGATGAGCTCGGTGTACTCGACACCGTTCTGCTCGCACATCTGTGCCTCGTCCTCGGCGATCGGCCGGGAGGCGTCGGAGATGTCAGTCTGGTCCTGGCAGAACTTCTCGAACCCACCACCGGTGCCGGAGGTGGCGACGGAGACGTTGACGCCGGGCTGCTCCTCGCCGAACAGCTCGCCGGCGGCCGCGGTCAGCGGCTGCACGGTCGACGAGCCGTCGACGACGACCTCACCGGAGACGCCGCCCTCGCCCTCCGCGGCTGCCTGGTTGTCGCCTCCGCACGCGGCGAGGCCCAAAGAGAGCACGGCTGCGGCAGGTACTGCTGCAAGGCTCTGGGTGCGTCGCTTCACAGGTAGTGCCTCTCACGATCGGGGGCCGCGAGGTCGCGGCCAGCGGTCTCATCACCTGCGAAGTTAGGGAGCCCGGGTGAATCAGCGATCGGAGCGAGACGAACAGCAGGTGAACAGAACCGGTCGCGATGCGGAGCGACCGACTACACCTCGCGTCGTGATGACTACCCGCAGTCAGCCCGTCCGTTGTGCGGGGTATTCGGTGGGCTCGAATCGGGTACTGACGCACCATGGGGCTCACCGCACATCTCGCCCGCGGCGCACTGGCCGGTGCCGCGGGCACCGCCGCACTGCACGCGGCAACCTACCTGGACATGGCCGTGCGCGGTCGTCCCGCCAGCTCGACCCCCGAGCGCAGCGTCGACCGCCTGCTCGAGCTGACAGGGCTGTCCCTGCCGGGCGACGAGGCGCAGCGAGGCGCTCGTCGGTCCGCTCTCGGCGCGCTGCTGGGAATCGCCGCAGGAGTGGGTGCCGGCACCGTGCTGGGCGGCGTGCGTGCACTGCGCGGGCCGCAGGGGCCGGTCCCGACCACGGCGCTGGCCTGGGCCACGGCCATGGCCGTCGGGAACGGCCCGATGGTCGCCCTCCAGGTCACGGATCCCCGGACGTGGAGCCGCGCGGACTGGCTCGCCGACGTCGTCCCGCACCTCGCCTACGCCGTCACGACCGCGAGCGCCTTCGAGGCGATGGAGCACTCGTCAGCCAGAGCAGCGCGCCGCAGACGAGCCCGAACGTCCCGTGCCCGACTATCCCGCGCAGGTGGCTCGCTCCGGGGTAGTCGGTGAGCTGCGTGATCGCCGTGCCCTCGTCGACGAGCAGGAACGCGCCGGTGCCCACGGTGATCCCGGCAGCCATCGGGCCCATGCCCCGGCGGACCAGCGCCGCCGCGATGACTCCGTAGAGCGTGCCGAACGTGCGGTGTGCCCGGAGGCCGACCTTGCCGGCTTCGTCGTCGGTGAGCTTGCGACCGAATGCCTGCCCGAGCTGGTGGCCCAGCTGCACCAGACTGCCGCCCGGGGCCAGCTCCTCCTCCCGCAGCTTCGACACGCTGCTCTGCTGGTCGTAGAACCAGCTGGTAGCGACATCCATCGTCCGGCTCGCTGCGTAGCCCGCGAGCGCGCCGATCCAGAGGCCTCCCCTGATACTCATGGCATCCTCCCCTCCCCACCCATCATGCTGGTGGCCCCGGGTTCCCGCCATCACCCGCGTGCACCGCCTCGGTCTCACCGCCACGACGTACCCGGCTCAGCGGATCTCGGCCCACGTGGTGGGGACGTCGGCGCCACCCTCCTGCGACACCCGCTCGCCCATCTGCACGTAGGCCGGCTGCGGGAAGAACTTGCCGGCCACGAGCGCCTGGCCCATCCGGAACGACGTCGCCCCGGCCATGAGACCGGCGGGGACGAAGGAGAACAGCCGGTTGAGGTCACCCAGGTCGCCTTGGGAGTTCATCCGCATCAGGAGCAGGTTGTCGCACTGCGAGACGACGTTCTCGTGCACCTTGTGCGGCCGCTGTGTGGAGGTCAGCAGGTACAGGCCGAACTTGCGACCCTCGGCGGCGATCTGGACGGCCTTGTCCGTGGTCAGCGTGCTGACGGCGTCCGGCGGGTCGGCGGGGCAGACGTTGTGCGCCTCGTCGACCACGATCAGGCAGGGCTCCCGTGCCAGTCGGGACTCCCACAGCGTGGACAGCACGGCCTCGGCGACCAGCCGCTGCTCGCGCAGCGTGTCCAGCGATCCGAGGTCGACGACCAGGCATCGGGCCGACGGGTGACGCAGCTCCTCGACCAGCGAGCGGTGCTGCAGGCTCCACACGGTCCAGTCGAGGACACCGAGGTTCGCCGCGCGCATCCCGAGCTGACGGGCGCCGGGTTTCTCCGACTCCAGCAGCTGGTCGAGTCGGCTGATCGGAGGCGCGCCGTCGTCGCGTGCCCGCAGCAGGTCGCGGAGTGCGGCGTACTCCTCGCGGTCCCGAATCGGGTCCAGCCCGAGGACCGCGGCCTGGGCCGCGGGCTCGAGATGGATGAACCGAAGCCGCAGCGGAGTCTCACCCGCCCCTGTCGGGTGAGCGCGCCACACCGCGACCTCACCGGGCACGTGGGCATAGCGCTGCGCCAGCGTCGGGTCGGCCGAGTCCCGCAGCTCCGGCAGCCCGATGTAGTCGGAGTTCGGATCGAGCACGACCACGCGCAAGCGGGTCTCGGCCAGCACCCGTTCGAGCAGCAGGCCGAGCGAGTAGGTCTTGCCGGAGCCCGACTGACCGCACATGAAGGTGTGCCGGTTGAGTCCGCCGCTGTCGAGCGTGGCGGGCACGCCGGGCGCATGCAGCAGCTCCCCGATCGTGAGTCCTGCCCGCCGGGGCTGCCGCCTCGCGAACCACTCACCGACCTCGCCCGGCGCCGCCGGCCGGACGGCCGCGTCGTGGAACGGGCTGCCGTCGTCGTCCAGGACGACCCCGCTCCCCCGCGCCAGGCGAACGAAGACGCCGGTGCCGGCGCCGACCAGCCCCTCCTCGGCGACGGAGAGGGTGTCGACCCTGAGGTCCGTGATCTGCCCCAGCCGGCTGCGGCCGTCGCGCTCGAGGACGACGTACCCGCCCGTGCGCAGCGTCAGCGCGTACAACGACGCCTGCACCTCGAAGGCGCGGCCGTCCACCGACGTCGCCACCGACAGGATATTGCGTTCGATCTGCTCGCGTGCCTGCCGGTAGCGAGCCAGGTGCTCGACGAACGCAGTCTCACCGACATCGGACGTGGACACCTTCGCAGCGTAGATCCACGAAGCGATGGATGCCGGTGGTTCGGCAGACGAAGGACGCGCCCCGGCTCAGGCGGCGGGGAACCGGAGCACTGCCTGCACCGGCAGGTGGTCGCTCGGGTACTGCCCGCCTGGTCGGAAGTCGTTGGCCCAGGCGACGCGGGTGCGGACCTGCGAGGAGGTCAAGATCCAGTCGATGCGGTCCCCGCCGGGGACCAAGGACCGGTAGTCGTGGAACGTGCCGTACTGGGGCCCCCTCCTCTCCGCTTCGGCCCAGGTGTCCACCAGCGGCCCACCGGTCACCAGGCGGTCGTACGTCGGCCCTGGTCCGGCCGGCTCGTTGAAGTCGCCGGTGAGCACCACCGGCACGGCGGGGTCCAGGTCGGCTCGCAGGCGTCGCAGGATGAGTACGGCGGACCTCACGCGGGCGTCGGCGTCGTACGCCTCGAGGTGGGTGTTGAGAGCGTAGAGCTGCGCGCCGGTACCGCGGTCGTGGAAGCGGGCCCAGGTGACCATGCGCGGGCAGCAGCCGCCCCACGTCTTCGAGCCGGCCACGTCCGGAGTGTCCGACAGCCAGTAGTCGTGGTGCTCGAGCGGCTCGAGCCGGTGGCTGTCGTAGAAGATCCGCATCGCCTCCCCGCGGTTGCCGCCCTCCCTGCCCTGGCCGATGCTCTCGTAGCAGCCGGGGAGGTCCGCCTCGATGTCCTGCAGCTGGTGGTGCAGCCCCTCCTGGGTGCCGATCAGGTGGGGCCGCTCACGGCGCAGCAGCTCGCTCACGAGTGGGCGGCGCTCGCCCCACGAGTGCGGAGCCGCGTCGTCGGCGAAGCGCAGGTTGAACGACATCACGTGCACCTCGTCCGGCGCGCTCACGATCAGCCCCGGCCCTCCTCGGCCTGCTCCTCGTCGATGCGCTTCTTCACCTTGCCGAGGCCGGGCAGTGCCGCCAGCATCTCGTTGAGCTCGCGCGATACGTCGAGGAGGTCGTGCAGATCCGGGGCCACCGTGCTGAGGCTGTCCAGCACCGGCAGGATGTCGGTCTCCATCTTCGCTGCCAGTCTCGGCAGCATGTCGACGATCGCGACGAGCGCGTCGACCTCGTGCGGGTCGGTGGTCTCGGCCAACCGATCCAGGGTGGGCTGCAGCCGCTCCATGGTCGGTTCCATCCGGTCCAGCAGCGGCGTCAGCCGCTCGACGAGCAGCGTGGTCTGACCGAGCAGGTCCTGCGCCCGGCCGGCCGCGGCATCGGTGCGCTCCACGACTCCGGCGGCCGCTTCGCGGGTCTCCTCGATGCGGTCGAGCAGTCCGTGGACACGATCGAGCAAGCCGTCCGCGTCGTCGACGAGGGCGACGATCCTCGGCACCGCAGCCAGCAGCTGCTCGACGGCGCTGGCACCACGCCCGAGCACGTCCAGGACGTCACGGGGTCCGGGAACAGGCAGGTGCACGCGCACACGCTACCGGAAGGAGTCCTTCGGTCGAGCGGAGGGGCGCTCGTCGCCACCCACCGCCGCGGCGTCGCGCAGCAGCTCGGACACCAGCCGCTGCCCGAGCGCGATCGTGTGGTCGAGCGTCGCCAGCCCACCCTGCACCTTCCCGGCCTCCAGCGACCACTTGGCCGCCGCCATGCCCTGGATCAGGCTGTCGTTGATCTCGATCGCCTCGCGGTGACGCAGCGCCGCAGCCTCCAGCGCGCGGCGCTCGGCCTCGAGGTCTCGCAGCATGTCGGTCGCATGCCCGAGCAGGACGCCGAGCAGCAGCAGCGGCAGGACGCGAGACGCCCATCCGATGACCGACAGGTCGACCTCGTCGAGCAGGACCCAGGTGGCGACCAGCGCGACGCCGAGCAGGCCGGACGCGACACCGCCGCGCAGCCCGAAGGCGACGGCGAGCAGGGCGATCGGCAGCGCGTACAGCATCGCCACGGCGTCCGCGGGCCCCCCGCCGACGAACCGTACGACGGAGACCGCCCCGAACAGCGCGAGGGCCACCGCGACCGTCGTACTCATGCGGCGCTGGAACCAGGGGACGGCGGCAGGTCGCACCGACGGCAGGAGTAGCTTTGTGCTCACCCGCCCAGATTGCCGGTTTCACGCCGACTTCCCCATAGGCCCAAGGTCCTCACCGACGGGACCTTCCGTGCGTTCGCGGCGAGGAGGGTGACCGAGCCCACGAGGACTTAACCCCGGCACCGGCCTCAACCGCCTCGTAGCGGGGTATCGCAGGGCGATGAGCTACCTCGAGCGACCGGCACCGTCAGGCCTCGCGGACGTGGTCGAGGTCATCCTCGACAAGGGCCTCGTCATCGACGCGTACGTACGGGTCTCTCTCGTGGGGATCGAGATCCTCACGATCGACGCCCGCATCGTGGTGGCGTCAGTGGACACCTACCTGCGGTTCGCCGAAGCCACCAACCGGCTCGACCTCGAGGAGCACTCGCGCAGCTTGTTCGACCTTCCGCAGGACACCCTGCACGCAGGCGCCCGAGGCAAGGTCAGCGGCGCGATCGAGGGCGTGAAGGACGCCGTCAAGGGCAACGGCGGCGATCGCTGAACCTGCTCGAGCTACAGCAGGTTGTCGCCGAGCGGGTCCGACATCTGCCGACGCCCCAGCGACGTCTGGCTCGACTGGGACTGCCAGGACAGCTCGAGCCGGCCCGAGTGCTGCTGCCGGGCCTCCTCCATCCGGGGCACCTCGCCGAGCTTCTCGACCTGCTCGGTCAGGGCATCGAGCACGGCGCGGAGCTGCACCTGCGCGACGCGGGCGTAGGTCCGCACGTACTCGACCTCGGGGACAGGCTTGTCGTAGCCGCCACCGACGACGCGGTGCTCGTCCCCGGTCGTGGCGACCGCCTTCTCAGCCGCACTCTGCGCGGCCGTGTGGGCCTTGTCCATGATCTCGCGCTGTTGCGCTCGCGCGGTCGCCATCAGGTCTCGGGCCTGCTCGACCGCCTCGGCGATGAGCGTGTCCGCGATCTGCTGCGCCTGGCTGAACAGCATCACCGCCTGCTCGCTGATGGCTTCTTCGCCGCCCTCCGACTCCTGCTTCTCGCGCAGGGAGGTCATCTCCTTGCGCATGTCGGCGAGCTCCTGCTCGGCGAGCGTCAGCCGGTCGGCCACGAGGTCGAGGTAGGCATGCACCTCTCTCTCGTCGAGCCCACGGCGGCGGATCGGGAAGCTGGCGTTGCGGACGGCAGCGGGGGACAGTCGAGCTGCCTCGGGATGGATCGTCATGCTGATTCACCTGCACCTTGTGCAGCTGGCGCGTGTCCGCCAGCAACGAACTCTTCACGACGGATGTCTGTCTCAGGGACGCCGGCCGCGACGAGCTCCGCGACGGTGTGCTCCACCATCGCGGGGCCGCCACACACCAACGCCGTTCGGCCGTCCCATCTCTGGTGACGAGCTGCCCGGGTGCCGACCAGTCCACGCGCCCCGGGGTACGACGGGTCGTCGGAGACGACCGACTGGTAGTCGAACCACGGCTGCTGCGCGAGCCGGGAGAACCGATCGTGCTCGTAGAGGTTCCAGGGAACCCGGACGCCGTGGAACAGGTGCACGTGCGGACCGGACCCGTGGGTCTGCCACGTGGCGTCGATCTGCTCGAGGATGGCGCACAGCGGGGCCAACCCGGTGCCACCGGCCACCATCAGCAGGTCGCGTCCGGCGGGATCGGCCAGGGTGAGCCGGTTGCCCACCGGCGCACCGAGGCGCACCGTGTCGCCGACCTTGAGAGCGCGCACCACGGCCCCGCTGACCTGACCGCCGTCGACCGGCTGGACATGCAGCTCGATCGAACCGTCGGACCTCGGGGCGTTGGCGGGACTGTAGTAGCGCCACTGGCGAGGCCGCTGCGGGATCTCCATGGCCATCGACTGCCCCGGCTGGAAGTCGAGTGCCTGGTGGGGCTTGAGCTGGATCACCGTGACGTCGACGCTGCGGCGCTCGACCTCCGCGACGTCTGCGTCCCACCACGCCGGTGTGTCCTCCTCGGCCTCCTCCGCGGCCAGCACCATCGTCTTGGCGACCAGCCCGTAGGCGGCCGCCCAGTCATTGGCCAGGCTCTCGGTCCATGCCGGCCCGAGGAAGTGCCGCAGGGTGGTCAGCAACGAGCGTCCGACGTCGTTGTAGTGCTCGGCCACCACCGAGAACCGGCGGTGGTCACGACCCAGCTGCCGGAGGTACGGAACCACGTTGTCGAGCTCGTCGACGTTGCTGACGACCTGCCCGAGTGCGCCGACGAGCTTGTCGCGCTGGGCCGACATCGAGATCGGGAACATCTCCCGCAGCTCGGGACGGCTCAGGAACAGGTGGGAGTAGAAGAAGAGCGGCACGTCGTCGCCGCACTTGGCGACCTGCGCCCAGCTCTCCTTCAGTGCTGCGGTGTCCACCGGCTCACCGTGCCGAGGCGGTGACGATGTCGCTCTCTGCCCCACCCAGGACGTCGGTCACGCTGTCGATGATGTCCCCGGGCACCTCCGCCTCACGCAGCGCACGCACCAGGTGCTCGACCACGCGGCCGAAGTCGTCCCGGCTGATGTCGAGGTCGGCGTGAGCCTGCTGGAGGTCCTCGCCGTCGTACTGCGCCGGTCCCCCCAGGACCTGGGAGATCAGCAGGACCTGGTGCCGCTTGAGCCGCGCCATGTCGACGTCGGAGAAGAATCCGACCAGCTGCTCGTCGGCGAGGACCAGCTCGTAGAAGCGGTTGACGACCTGGGAGACAGCCGGTGAACCTCCGATCCGCTCGTAGTCACTCATCTCGCTGCTCGTGGAGTTGTCGACCCGCTCGGTCATGCAGTGGACCCCTGGGAAGTAGTAGTTCGCGAAATTGCCGAGGCATTGCTACCAGCATCGACGAACCGCTGACAACCCGTCAGCGCGCGTCGGCAGGTAAAGCCGCCTGAGACGGTAGCAAACCGGACCACAGTCTCCTCGGGCTGCCCGATTTTCGGGCAGCTTGCCCGGCTTCCTCAGAACACCGGCTTGCCACCGGTGACCCCGAGCACGGTCGCCGACACGTACCCGGAGTCCTGCGGTGAGGCGAGGAAGACGAAGGCCGGCGCCACCTCGCCGGGCTGCCCGGCCCGGCCGAGCGGCGTGTCGGCACCGAACTTCGTGATCTTCTCGCCCGGTTGCGTCGCAGGCTGCAGCGGCGTCCAGATCGGGCCCGGCGCGACGGCGTTGACCCGGATACCCTTCGGCCCGAGCTCAGCGGCCAGGTTGACGGTGAAGTTGTTGATCGCGGCCTTGGTCGCGGCGTAGTCGAGCAACGACGTCGAGGGCTCGTAGGCCTGGATCGACGAGTTGTTGATGATGCTCGCGCCCTTGCCCAGATGTGGGACGGCCGCCCTGGTCAGCCAGAACAGCGCATAGAGGTTCGTCTTGAAAACCCGGTCCAGCTGCTCGGTGGTGATCTCGACGATCGACTGTGTGCGGGCCATCTGGAAGCCCGCGTTGTTGACGAGTACGTCGAGCCCGCCCAGCTCCGCCACCGTCCGCTCGACGAGATCGCGGCACTCCGCCTCGTCGGTGAGGTCGCCGGGCAGCAGGACTGCCTTCCGGCCGGCATCCTCCACCCATCGGCGCGTCTCCTCGGCGTCCTCCTGCTCGCTCGGCAGGTAGGAGACCGCGACGTCGGCGCCCTCGCGCGCATAGGCGATCGCGACCGCGCGGCCGATACCGGAGTCACCGCCCGTGATCAGCGCGCGCATCCCCGTCAGCTTGCCCGACCCACGGTAGGTCGACTCCCCGTGGTCGGGCGTGGGCGTCATCTCGCCGGTGAGACCCGGCGGCTGCTGCTCCTGCTCGGGAAACCCGCCCGTCTCCTCGTCGACGAGCCGGTCGGCGATCCGGGACAGCTCCGACTCCACCATGTGCGCTCCTCCTTCGAATGTGGGACCGCACTCTCCGTACCCAGTCGGCCGATGGACAACATCGCAGCAGCGGGGGTTCGTGCCGACCGCCACCGGGGAACATCTGCCGCATGGGCACACCTCCGCAGGAGTCGGAACACGTCCAGCTGGAAGCGTCTCGGGCGGCGGTCGCCCTCAACAGCGGCGTGCTGTCGAGCCTGCGGAAGAACGCCACGGCCTACGGCTTCTCGGTCGCCATCACCGCTGCCTTCGCCATCGTGTCGACAGCTCATCCGCGGGCCGTGGCTCCCTGGCCGATCGTGCTGTTCGCCGCGGGGGCGGCAGCGGCGTTCTTCGTTGCTGAGCTGACGTCGTCTCGGATGTTCACCCGGGTGACACGGAAGGAGGAGGAGCGGGTCGTCATGATCAGCGGGTCGATGGACATGCTGTCGATCATCGCCGCGTCGGTCGCCGCGATCCCGCTCGCACATCTGCCGGGCATCATCGCCTGGCCGGCCACGTCTATGGGGGCGACCCTGGTGTTCCTGCTGGTCAGTGGGGTCGACATGCTGATCGCCCGCGCCATCGCCCGTCGAGGGAAGTCGCAGCGGCCCCTGTCCGAAATGTTAAGAAATGACCCTTGACGCCCTATTGACCGCGGAGCACCATCTCAGTAGTTGGCCCAACACCTTCAGTGATCGGGCCCGGTAGTGAACTTCCAGGGAGGGGGCGTCATGGACGCGGAGGAGAACCGAACACCGGTCGATGAGCTGCGGCTGGCTGCGGCGAGGACGATCGCGGCGCACGAGGTGCCCGACGAGGTCCTGGAGCGGGTGGGGCAACAGCTTGCCGAGCTGCCCACGGCCGACCTCATCCGGCGCATCGACGTGTGCACGCACGGGATCTGTGTCGACTACTTCACCGACCCGGGGGACTGGCGGGAGGTGCTGCTCAAGATCATCGACGGCCCGACCCGGATCCGCCGACTCGACTGGTTCCCGTGGGGCATCATCCGCGACGACCTGATCCAGATGCGGGTCGAGTACCAGTTCGATGAGCTGGCGCGCCGAGCCCTCCCCCAGGACCCGGTCCCGGCGCACCACCAGCTGATGCACTGAGCGACAGGGCAGACAGTGACCAAGACCGGCCTCCTCGGTGAGGCCGTCATCCACCTGCATCCCTCGCTTCGCTGCAACCTGTCCTGCGCGCACTGCTACAGCTCCTCCAGCCCGCACCATCGGGATGATCTCGGAGCGGAGCAGATCGTCGCCGGACTCGCGAGGTTGGCGGATGCCGGCTATCGAGTGTTGAGCATCTCCGGTGGTGAACCGTTCCTGTATCGCGACCTCGCGCAGGTGGCGGACGTCGCACACGACCTCGACCTGAAGGTGCACGTCATCACCAACGGCACGGTCCCGCCGCCGAGGAGGCTGGCCGGCACACCCAGCCTCCTCGACCTCGTCGCCGTGAGCCTGGACGGCGGACCCCAGCGGCACGACCGAGTGCGACGACGCCAAGGCGCCTTCGACCGCGCCATCGAGACCATCCGCTGCCTGCGCGGCCACGATTGCCGGGTGGCGGTGGTCTCCTGCGTGACCCGTGGATCGCTGGCGGAGATACCTGCCCTGTACGAGACGTGTGCGCGGGAGGGCGTGGCCCTGCTGGCTCTGCGCCCGGTCGTGGCGGTCGGGCGCGGACGCGAGCTTCTCGCCACGCACGAGGACGACGGGCTACGGCCCGCCGACCTGCTGCGACTGAAGATGCTGGCCCAGCTCCTCGACTCCGAGAGCCCACCGCGGGTTCGCGCAGACGTGGCGTTCGCCGGCGAGGTTCGCGCCGTCGCACCTCTCGCCTACCCGTTCCTCGAGTCGGAGAGCGGCCCTGCCGAGCTGGCCGCCAACATCAACCCGCTCGTCATCCGTGAGGACGGCGTACTGCTCCCCTTCGCGTACGGCGTGTCCGACCACTACGCCCTCGGTCGCCTGGGGCCGGACAGCTCGTCGCTCGACGAGATCGAGGAAAGGGTGCAGGCAGTTGCCGGCCTCGTGGGCGACGCACTGGCGACGCTCCCGGACACCGACGACGCCTGCGTGGACTGGTTCGACCACCTCCTGCGCCATTCGAACCGCCAGCTGGCGAGGCCCTCGGCCGCGTCATAGACCGTCTGATCGTCGTGAGAGCGGAGTCGAGCGATCCGCTGGCCCGACGAGCTCCCGACCTCGACTGAGCGAGACGTCATGTCGGCCTGCCTCTCCCCGGTGAGAGGTCCGGCTCATGGCGGCGCAGGTTCTGTGTCTCCCTCTCCGGTCGAGCAGCGCGGGACACCAGTACTCAGCCGCACCGGGTCGGCGACGAGACTGGAGGAGACGTGCCCCACTGGTACTGGTTCTTCCTGCTCGCCGCACTGCTGGCGAGTGGTCGTCTGGCCGTGGTGATGCTCGCCTGGCATGTCTTCAACCGGACAGGCGACCCCAAGAGCATCCGCCACGTCGCGACCCTCGTCAGGCATCCACTCGCGGTTCTGTGGAGGCCGGACCAGGGCAGCAGGGGCTGAGCGCGGCGAGCTCATCGTGGGGTCAGCGAGTCGTGCTCAATCTCGATCCGGTGAGGTCGGCCCAGACGATGAGATTGGCCGCGTAGCTGTTGGACCGGCTGTCGTAGCTGCCGCCGCAGGTGATCAGGCGCAGCTCCGGACGGTCGGTCCGGCCGTAGACGGCCCCGGTCGGGAAGGAGCGCTTCTCGAACTCAGCGACCCTGGACACGGTGAAGACCGCGGTCGTCCCGTCGTCGCGGGTGACCTCGACCCTGTCCCCGCGCCGCATCTGGCCCAAGCGGAAGAACACTGCCGGCTGCTGGTCCCAGGTGACGTGGCCGGCGATCACCGCGGCACCTGCCACACCGGGGGCGGGGCCGGGCGTGAACCAGCCGGCCCTGGCCGGATCCTGTGGAGTCCGCATGACACCCTGCGCGTCGAGCCCGAGGTCCTCGAGTCCCGACGTGACACCGATACGCGGGATCGACACGCGCACGGGCCGAGACCACTGCATGGCAGGAGGCGACGCGCGGGGCCCGTCGCGGCCCGCATGCGCGCTGCCGCGCTGTTGGCCGGAGTCGGCGGGCGTGGAGCCGGCGTGGGACGGCTGCGCCTCGCGGGGTCCACCCGGTGGCGCCGGGTCCTGGCCCGCGACCGCCGTACCCACGGCGACGGCACCGGTCACGGCAAGGACGCCGCCGACGAGCGAGCTGATCGCCCGTGCCCGCCGGCGGCTGCCCTTGGTCGTGCTCCCAGGTGCCATCGGGTCAGGAGGCGTCCGCGAAGCGACGGCGTACCCACACGGCCCCGGACGCGCCGGCCAGCGCGATCCCGCCGAAGGCGAGCAGCGGCAGCTGCTCGACTCCCTGGGTCGAGCCGGCACCGGTGTCGACCGCACCCACCGGCGTGACCTCGCCGCAGGTAGCGGGGTTGGTGCCCTCCTCCGGGACGCCCTCGACGCCGAGCGACTTGGCGAAGACCGACTCGCCCAACCCCTCGAGGTCGTACTTGTCGTTGCCGTTCACGTCCAGCCCGTGCTGCACGATGTGCAGGTGCTGCAGGTTGTCGACGAAGCCGTCCGGCACCTGAGCGGCGGGGATCGTGCGCTCGTAGTCGAGATTGCCGCCGGCGTCGGCCTTCGGGAACCGGTCCAGCGCGAGCCCGCTGTCGGCGCTGGTGTCGCCCTTGGTGGTCAGGGACACGACCACGCCGCCGTACTGGTCCACCGCCTCCTCGGTGGCGACCTGTCCGTCGCCGTTCTTGTCCGCGTCCGGCGTGGGACAGAAGAAGTCCATGCTGCCGTCGGTGGCACCGTGGATGTGCTGCGCGTGCGGCATGCCGGGGGTGAAACCGCTGCCCTCGATCCTCACGTGCAGGCTGCCGTCGTCGGCAGCGGTGATCGTGGCATCGGCGGTTGCGCCACTGTTGTTCTGCGGCGCGAGGGTGAAGTTGACGGCCTGGTCGGCGTGGGCGGGTGCTGCGAAGGCCAGCGGGAGCGTTGCCGCGCCGGCGGCGAGAATCAGTCGCGGGTGCCTCATGAGCGTTTCCCTTCGTGGTGGGTTCATGTGGCATTCGGCGCGCTGCCGCTCGTGGATGGGTCCGAATCTGCGACGGCTGCGGCACCCGTCCGGCAGCGAGGCGGCTCCGAATGGAAGGGTGACCGATGTTCTCGGCACCGAGAACCCGCCCTGCTCGTGGGAGACCAGATGGCCGCTGATCCGCGTCGACGACTGCACAGTGTCGACGTCGAGCCGGACACCGAGCGACGCAGCGTGGACAGGGCGCTGGTGGCGGCGGGCCGGGGGGACGAGGAGGCCTTCGCCGACGTCTACGACGCACTCGCGCCCTCCGTCTACGGGTTGGCCAAGCGCGTCGTCCGCGACCCGGCCAGGGCCGAGGAGATCACCCAGGACGTGTTCTTGTCGGTCTGGCGGTTCGCGACGCGGTTCGACCCGGACAAGGGCTCGGCCGGCACGTGGGTGATGACCTTGACGCACCGGCGCTCCGTCGACGTCGTACGCGCGGAGGAAGCATCCTCGAGGCGCGAGGACCGGGTCGCCTCCCACGACACACCCTTCGACGCGGTCTCCGAGCAGGTGACGTCTCGGCTCGAGGCCGAGCCGGTACGACGGTGCCTGGGCGCACTCACCGAGCTGCAGCGCGAGGCCGTGACCCTCGCCTACTACGGCGGGTACACCTACCCGGAGGTGTCGACGTTGCTGCAGGTGAACCTGTCCACCATCAAGACTCGCATCCGCGACGGACTGATCCGTCTGCGCGACTGCCTGGGAGTTCAGCCATGAGTGCCGATCTGCACACGTTGGCCGGCGCCTACGCGCTCGACGCACTCTCACCGGAGGAGACCCGGGCCTTCGCTGAGCACCTCGCGCAGTGCCAGCCGTGTCAGCAGGAGGTGGCCGAGCTCCAGACCACCGCTGTCCATCTCGGCCTCGCGGCGAGCGAGCCACCGCCGCCCACGCTGCGCACCACCGTGCTGGAGGCGGCTCGGCAGACTCGGCAGGTCCCGCCGGTCCCGAAGAGTACGGACGGCGCGCGGCGTCGATGGGACCGCCGCCGGCTCCGGCTACTGGCGGCCGCGGCGGCTGCTGTGGTGGTCGCGGGCGCGGGCGGGTTGGCGCTCGGTCAGGCTCTCGACGACGAACCGCAGCCGCAGGACCCCATCGCCGCGGTGATCGACGCTCCGGATGCGCGCGCCGACACGGTGGACCTGCGAGGCGGCGGCACGATGACCGTCATCCGCTCGGAGCAGCTCGACCGAGCCGTCGTCGTCAGCCACGATCTGCCTGCTCTGCCCATCGACCGGACGTATCAGCTGTGGCTGGTCGATCGTGCCGGCGATGCCCGCTCCGCCGGGCTGCTGGCCGACGCGTCCGGCACGAAGGCGGTCGACGCCCACCTGGTCCGGGGAGTGCGCAGCGGCGATCAGGTGGCCATCACCCGCGAACCGGCGGGTGGGTCGGAACAACCGACGATGACCCCGCTGGGGGTCACCTCAGTCACCTGAAGGCCGCGCGGACGGCGCTCGAGTCCACGACCGGGCCCAGGCTGTCGGCGAACCGCGCGACCGCGTCCTGGTGTCTGTGCTCACTCGTGCTGGCACTGCAGTCACGCAGCAGCACCGGGAGGACGTCCAGGGCCAGCGCGTCGATCGCAGTGGCCCGTAGACAGACATCGCTCGTGACTCCCGCCAGCAGGATCGTCCGACGGTTCCGCGCACGCAGGGACAACCCGAGCGGCGTGTGCGCGAAGGCGGAGTACCGATGCTTCACGATCACCCAGTCGGCCGGGTCCGCCTGCACACCGTACGGCTCAGCCCCCCAGGTGCCCACAGCGGCGACGGGGGTCGCCGCCACGTCCAGGAGGTCGCCGGACGCACCGCGTGCTGTCCAGGCCGGCGTGTCGGTCCACTCGGAGTGCTCGGTGCGCACGTGGATGCACGGCACGCCGGCGTCCCTGGCTGCGCCGAGGAGGGAGGATGTCTGTTCCGCGACTCTCGGCACCGCCGACACGTCCGCACCGTGGCGGGCGAGAGCACCTGCCTCGTGGCAGTAGTCGTTCTGCATGTCCACCACGACGACCGCGCAGCATCGCGGACTCGACCACGGCTGCGGTTCGGGAGTCACTCCGCGGCACCCTCGGCGACCAGGTCGTCGACCTGCACGTCCTGTTCGAGCAGTCCGTAGTCCTCCATCCGCTCCGCCATCCAGGACAGCGTCTCCGTGTCCACGGAGCTCTGCGACGCGGGGATCACCATCTTCCGCGCCACGGCCGGCTCCATGTCCGTCAGCTCGGTGAGCGCGTCGCGATACGCCTGCTCGTCCTGCTCGACCGCCTCCACGGTCTGCGCAACGCCCGCACGGAAACCCTCGACCAGGTCGGGGTTCTCCTGGGCGAACTGGCGCATGGTGACGAACGACCCCACCATCATCCCCGG
>Ga0075331_1000036_pt1 | contig 24104 bp, 22 predicted proteins | sample MayberrySE_TuleA_FD_120090 | JGI IMG/M metagenome (GOLD analysis project Ga0075331, IMG submission 120090) | Natural and restored wetland microbial communities from the San Francisco Bay, California, USA, that impact long-term carbon... | ecosystem: Environmental > Terrestrial > Soil > Wetlands ... | reverse complement strand
GCAGTCTCCACGTGCCGGGCCTACGAGACGCCGCTCAGCGGGCTCACGGGATGAGGAGTACGACGGTGTCGGCGACGCACGCCGGCTTGTCCGCGCCCTCGGTCTCCACGGTGTACCGGACCACCACCTGCGCGCCCTGCGGGACGTCGGTCACCGAGACCAGCTCCGCGCCGCCCCGCACCCGCGAGCCGACCGGCACCGGCTGGGGGAAGCGCACCTTGTTGCAGCCGTAGTTGATCCCCATCGTGAGGTTGTCGACCCGCCAGACCTCCTGGCCCAGCCGTGGCACCAGTGACAGCGTCAGGTAGCCGTGCGCGATGGTCCCGCCGAACGGGCCGGTGGCGGCTCGCTCCGGGTCGACGTGGATCCACTGGTGGTCCCCGGTCGCCCGCGCGAACTCGTCGACCTTCTCCTGGGTGATGGTGTGCCAGTCACTGAAGCCCAGGTGCTCACCCTGGGCGCTCGCCAGGTCGGCGACCTTGTCGAAGACTCGCATCTGTCGGGATGACCTCACTTCCGCATCGTTGACGCCGCACGCGAAGGGCGCGCCCGGGGACGCGCCCGGGGGGACGCAGGGGTCAGGAGAGGCGCTCGAGAACCATCGCCATGCCCTGACCGCCACCGACGCACATCGTCTCCAGGCCGAGCTGCTGATCGTGAAACTGCAGCGAGTTGACCAGCGTCGAGGTGATCCGCGCTCCGGTCATGCCGAACGGGTGGCCGACGGCGATCGCGCCGCCGTTGACATTGAGCTTGTCGATGTCGATGCCGAGGTCGCGGTAGGAGGGGATCACCTGCGCCGCGAACGCCTCGTTGATCTCGACCAGGTCGATGTCGTCGATCGTCATCCCGGCCCGCGCGAGCGCCTGCTTCGACGCCTCGACCGGTCCGAGGCCCATGATCTCCGGCGAGAGGGCGGTGACCCCGGTCGAGACCACCCTGGCCAGCGGGGTCAGACCGAGCTCACGCGCCTTGGTGTCGCTCATGACGATGACGGCCGCTGCGCCGTCGTTGAGCGGGCAGCAGTTGCCGGCCGTCACCGTGCCGTCGGGCCGGAACACCGGCTGCAGCTGCGACACCGCCTCGAGCGTCACCCCCGGGCGGGGGCCGTCGTCCTTGCTGACCACGGTGCCGTCGGGCAGCGTGATCGGGGTGATGTCTCGCTCCCAGAACCCGTTGGCGATCGCCGCCTCCGCGCGGTTCTGGCTACGCACGCCGAACTCGTCCTGATCGGCGCGGGTCACCCCCTTGACCGAGGCGAGGTTCTCCGCCGTCTGGCCCATCGCGGTGTAGATGTCGGGCACCTCGCCGTCCGCGCGCGGGTTGCTCCACCCGGCGCCGCCGCCCTCGGCGCGCTTCTGGGTGCGCTCCTCGGCTGACGCGAATACGGGGTTGTGGGTATCGGGGAGGGTGTCGCTGTTGCCCGTGGCGTAGCTGCTCACCAGCTCGACGCCGGCCGAGATGAAGACGTCGCCCTCGCCGGCCCGGATCGCGTGCATCGCCATCCGGGTCGTCTGCAGGCTGGAGGAGCAGTACCGCGTGATCGTCGTACCCGGCAGGTGGTCCATGCCGAGCAGCACGGACACCACCCGTCCCATGTTGAAGCCCTGCTGGCCGCCTGGCAGCCCGCAGCCCAGCATGAGGTCGTCGACGTCGGCCGGGTCGAGCTGCGGCACCTGGTCGAGGGCGGCACGCACGATCTGCGCGGTGAGGTCGTCGGGGCGCACGTCCTTCAACGACCCCTTGAAGGCTCGTCCGATCGGCGAGCGTGCGGTGGCGACGATGACTGCTTCGGGCATGGCTGGTCCTTCCGGGGCTGGCAGCGTCACAGGCCGAGGTCGCGGCCGATGAGCTCCTTCATGATCTCGTTGGTTCCGGCCCAGATCTTGGTGACCCGGGCGTCTCGCCAGGCGCGCGCGACACGGTACTCGTTCATGTAGCCGTAGCCGCCGTAGAGCTGGACACAGGCGTCGAGGACGTCGTTCTGCACCTCGGCAGCCCACCACTTCGCCTTCGCCGCGTCGACCGCGGTGAGGCGGCCGTCCTTGTGCGCCATCACGCACTGGTCGACGTAGGCCTGCGACACCTCGATCCGGGTGACCAGCTCCGCGGCCAGGAACTTGTTGTGCTGGAAGGAGCCGACCGCCTGGCCGAACGCCCGGCGCTCCTTCACGTACTCGAGGGTCTCCGCCAGGATCTGCGCGGCGTGCGCGATGTTGGAGACGGCGGCACCCAGGCGCTCCTGCGGCAGCCGCTCCATCATCGCGATGAAGCCGCGGTCGACCTCGCCGATCACGTTCGCCGCCGGGACCCGGACGCCCTCGAAGAACAGCTCGGCGGTGTCGGACTCGGTCTGGCCGACCTTGTCGAGCGGCTTGCCGCGGGTGAAGCCGGGCATCCCCGCCTCGACCCCGAACAGCGTGATCCCCTTGGCCTTCTTCTCCGGGCTGGTGCGCGCCGCGACGACCACGAGGTCGGCGGAGGCGCCGTTGGTGATGAAGGTCTTGGAGCCGTCGAGGATCCAGTCGTCACCGTCCCGGACAGCGGTGGTGCGCAGCGACGCGAGGTCGGAGCCGCCCGAGGGCTCGGTCATGCCGATCCCGGTGATGATCTCGCCGCTGCAGAACCCGGGCAGCCAGCGCTGCTTCTGCTCCTCGGTCGTGAGGTCGACGAGGTACGGCGCCACGATGTCGTAGTGGATGCCGAAGCAGGACGTCATCGCCATGCTGACCTTGGCCAGCTCCTCCCCCAGCACGGCGTTGAACCGGTAGTCACCGGCACCGGAACCGCCGTACTCCTCGGGGACCTCGAGACCGAGGAAGCCCTGCTTCCCGGCCTCGGTCCAGATCTCCCGCGGCCAGCCGTGCTCGGCGATGAAAGTGTCGACGTTCGGCCGGACGTGGCGGTCCAGGAACTCGCGCACCGACGCCCGGAACGCCTCGTGGTCGTCGTCAAAGATCATCCGCTGCACAGAGCACACCTGGCCTTCGCTGTGGACTAAGCAATTGCTTAGCAGGCCAGGTTACGCCATGCTGACGCGGGGGCGACGACGGGGCGCGTGAGGAGAGCGAGGCTGGCGATGACGGGTACGCCGGACGCGCGGGACCGACTGGTCCGGGCGGCGATGACCTCGTTCGCGGCCCGCGGGTTCCACGCCACGACGACCCGCGACATCGCAGCCGGTGCCGGCATGAGCCCCGCCGCGGTCTACGTGCACCACGCGTCCAAGGAGGAGCTGCTCTACCTGATCAGCCTCGCCGGCCACGACGAGGCGCTCGCGGTCGTGGAGTCCGCGGCCGCGCACAGCGACGAGCCGGCACAGCGACTGCGCGACATCGTCGCGGAGTTCACCACCTGGCACGCCGAGCACCACACGCTCGCCCGCGTCGTGCAGTACGAGCTCGGCGCGCTGACGCCGGAGCACCTGCGCAAGATCGCCGCGCGACGGCACGCGATCGAGCAGGTGGTTCGGTCCGCGATCGAGCGTGGAGTTGGTGCCGGCGTCTTCGACTGCACGGACGTGCCGGGCACCGCGCTGGCGATGCTCAGCCTGGCGATCGACGTCGCCCGCTGGTTCCAGGACGACGGCCAGCGCAGCGCTGACGAGATCGGCCGGCTGTACGGCGAGCTGGCGCTGCGGATGGTGCGCGCCCCCGGCGGGGAACGCCACGGCGCCGTACCGTCCTGACGCCCTCCCACCTCAGGCGCAGGCGGGCGGCGGGCGGACGGCACGGCGCCGTGTCGTCAGAGCGGTGGCAGGCGGGTCAGCTCTCCCGCAGCACTCCCTCGGCGGTGATGACGATCGAGATCTTGTCGCCGATCATCACCTTGTCGCCCTCGAGCGGGATGTTGAAGTCGATGCCGAACTCGGCCCGGCTGATCTGCCCGGTGGCCTCGACACCGAGCCGGGTGCCGCCCCACGGGTCCTTGTCGACGCCGAGCAGCTCCACGGTGAGGTCGACCGGCTTGGTGACGTCCTTGATGGTGAGGTCGCCGGTCACGATCAGCTCGTCGCCGTTGTCCTTCACGTTGGTGGTCGCGAAGGTCATGCTCACATTGTTGGCGGCGTCGAAGAAGTCAGCCGAGCGCAGGTGCTCGTCGCGCTGCGCGTTGCGGGTGTCGATCGAGGACAGCTTGACGTCGGCGGTGGCGCGAGCGTCGGCGAGGGTCTCACCGGTGACGATGGCCCCCTCGAACTCGGTGAAGTGGCCGCGCACCTTGCTCATGATGTGGCGGACGGTGAAGCCGACGTCGGTGTGGGTGGGGTCGAGGACCCAGGTGCCGGTCGGGATCTGCGTGGTGGTGGTCATGTGGCAAGCTCCTTGAAATTTAGTTGAGGGCTCAACTTGTTTCTACGGTACGGCAACATGGTTGAACCGTCAACTATTCCCATGACCTGATGACTGGGTAGCCTGACCCCATGGCGAAGACGAAGACCCGGTGGCTCAGCGCCACGCAGCAGCGGGCCTGGCGTGCCTACATGCTCGGGACCACGCAGCTGATGGCCCAGCTCGATCGTGACCTCAGCGCCGCACACGACCTGTCCTTGCCGGAGTACGAGATCCTCGTCCGCCTGTCCGAGGCCCCCGAGCGCCGTATGCGGATGGCCGAGCTGGCCGACTCCCTGAACCACTCCCGGAGCCGCATCACCCACACCGCCGCCCGGCTCGAGGGAGCCGGACTGCTCACGCGGGAGTCGTGCGGCACCGACCGCCGAGGCGTCTTCGCGATCCTGACCGACGTCGGCATGCAACGCCTCGAGGACGCGGCGCCCACCCATGTCGAGGGCGTGCGCGCGTATCTGATCGACGCCGTCGCGCCGGAGGACCTCGAGGCGGTCGGGCGGGTGTTCACCGCCGTCGCCGACGTGCTCGGGGACAGCAAGGCGTGGCCGCTCGGCCAGGAGATTCCACGCCACAAGACGGCTCGGCACTGAGTACCTCACCTGGCCGACTGAGCACCTCCGCCCGAGCGGATGAGCACCTGGTCGGATCCCCGACGGGGCCGGCCGGAGCCAGCCTGGAGGCATGGATCCCCGCACCTGGCCGGCAGCGCTCACCGTCTGCAGCCTGACCGTGACCGGCTACCTCACGGCGCTCGGCGCGGCGTTCGTCGCCGTGCTGTCGAGCGCGCCGTTCTTCGGCGAGACCGCCACCCGCGACGACCACCTGGTCGGCGCGGGCGCCGCGGCGACCGGACTGGCGCTCCTGCTCGTGCACGCGCTGGCCGAGGCCGCGGCAGGGAGGACAGCCTGGGCGCTGCTGCTCGTGCCGGGCGCGGGCGTGCTGGCGCTGCTGCTGATCGGGCAGCTCGACAGTGCCTCGGCGACGCCGGACGCAGCAGGCGGGACCGTCGGCGTCTGGGAGGGCGTCGGCTCCGCCTTGGCCTTCGGGCTCGTGTCGCTCTGGCCGGCGCTCGTCATCGCACTGCGGCTGCTCAGCCGCCGCGGCACTCAGTCGCGGGTGAGCTTGCGGTAGGTGATCCGGTGCGGCCGCGCGGCCTCGGCGCCGAGCCGGTCGATCTTGTTCTCCTCGTAGTCGGCGAAGTTGCCCTCGAACCAGAACCACTTGGCGGGGTTCTCGTCATCACCCTCCCAGGCGAGGATGTGGGTGGCGACCCGGTCGAGGAACCACCGATCGTGGGAGACCACCACTGCGCAGCCGGGGAACTCCAGCAGCGCGTTCTCGAGCGACTGCAGCGTCTCCACGTCGAGGTCGTTGGTGGGCTCGTCGAGCAGCAGCAGGTTGCCGCCCATCTTCAGCGTCAGCGCAAGGTTGAGCCGGTTGCGCTCCCCACCGGACAGCACGCCGGCACGCTTCTGCTGATCGGGTCCCTTGAACCCGAACGACGCGATGTACGCGCGGGAGGGCATCTCGAAGTTCGCGACCTTGATGTGGTCGAGTCCGTCGGAGACGACCTCCCAGACGTTCTTGTCGCTGTCGAGGCCGCCGCGGGACTGGTCGACATAGGAGACCCGGACGGTGCCACCGACCTTCAGCGCGCCCGAGTCGGGTTCCTCCTGGCCGACGATCATCCGGAACAGCGTCGACTTGCCGACACCGTTGGGGCCAACCACGCCGACGATGCCGGCCCTGGGCAGCGAGAAGCTCAGGCCGTCGAAGAGCTCGCGGTCGCCGAAGCTCTTGTGCAGGTCGGACGCCTCGAGCACGACGTCGCCGAGCCGGGGCCCACCGGGGATGTTGATCTCGGAGATGTCGAGCTTGCGGGCGCGCTCGGCCTCCGCCGCGAGCTCCTCGTAGCGGGTGAGTCGCGACTTGCTCTTGCTCGCCCGCGCCTTCGGGTTGGAGCGGACCCACTCCAGCTCCTTCTCGAGGATCTTCTGCCGCTTGGCGTCCTTGCGGCCCTCGACGACCAGGCGCTCCTTCTTCTTCTCCAGGTAGGTGGAGTAGTTGCCCTCGTAGGGGTGCGTCTTGCCGCGGTCGAGCTCGAGGATCCACTGCGCCACGTTGTCGAGGAAGTACCGGTCGTGGGTCACGGCCAGCACGGCGCCGGGGTACTTGGCGAGGTGCTGCTCGAGCCAGAGCACGGACTCGGCGTCGAGGTGGTTGGTGGGCTCGTCGAGCAGCAGCAGGTCGGGCTGCTCGAGCAGCAGCTTGCACAACGCCACCCGGCGGCGCTCACCGCCCGAGAGGTGGTCGACCATCTCCTCGGGCGGCGGGCAGCGCAGCGCGTCCATCGCCTGCTCGAGCCGGGAGTCGATGTCCCAGGCATTGGCATGGTCGAGGTCGGTCTGCAGCTCGCCCATCTCGGCAAGCAGCGAGTCGTAGTCGGCGTCGGGGTCCGCGAGCTCGGCCGAGATCGCGTTGAACCGATCGAGCTTGCGCTTGATCTCGCCGACGGCCTCCTCGACGTTCTCGAGCACGGTCTTGCCCTCGGTCAGCGGTGGCTCCTGCTGCAGCATCCCGGCCGTTGCCTCGGGATCGCGGATCGCGTCGCCGTTGCTGGGCTGGTCCAGGCCCGCCATGATGTTCAGCAGCGTCGACTTGCCCGTGCCGTTGGGCCCGACCACGCCGATCTTCGCCCCGTGCAGGAACGACAACGTGACGTTGTCCAGGACCACCTTGTCGCCGTGGGCCTTTCGAACGTTGCGCAGCGTGAAGACGTACTCAGCCATGCCTGCGAGCCTACGGCGAGAGCGGCTCGAACCCCGAATCGGGACGGGTCAGGCCGCCTCCTCGGCACCCTTGCGTGCCTCGCCCGCCGCCTCGGCCCCAGCTGCAGGCCCACCGGCGGACCCTTCCTGGAGCTCGCCGGTCACCGGATCGATGCCCACCGGCACCTGCTCCACCCGGTCGAACACCTCGTTGACCGTCGCGTCGTCGTCCTCCCGCGGCGCCGGCCGCGCGGTCTTGCGGAAGGCGCTGGTGCCGCGGGCAAGGTCGTGCGCCACGGTCGTGGCGTCGAGCACGCTGCGCTCGCGGGGCTCCCCGTCGGGCGTGGTCCAGCGGCTGGTGCGGATGCGGCCGATCACCACCACCGGGTCGCCCACGTTGATCGAGGCGGCGACGTTGGCGGCCAGGCTGCGCCAGGCAGCGACCTGCGTCCACGTCGTCTCACCGTTGCGGTAGCCGCCGTGCCCGTCGCGGATCCGCGGCGTCGTGCCGACCCGGAACGACGCCAGGTCGCCGCGCCCGGTCTGCTTGAACTCCACCTCTGCACCGACGTACCCGTGCAGGGTCACTTGCACATCACTCATCGGGTGACCTCCCGTCGCGTTGTCTGACGGGTACGACGGTGCCGGTCGCGGACGGCCGCCGACAGGCCGGGCCGGCCGGGTGTGGACGAGCGGCACCGAAGGCAGTGGTGTGGAGCAGAACCGGCTCGCCTCAGCCGGCGAGGGCGGCGTCGACCGCCGGTGGCGAGAGCACGCCGTCGAGCACCATCGCGGAGCAGCCGATGACGCCGGAGTGCTCGCCCCAGGTCGCCGGCAGGATGTGCAGGTCGCGGGTGGACAGCGCCGTGGAGTTCGCATAGACGGTCTCGCGCAGCCCGGCGACCAGCGGGTCGTAGGCCAGGGCCATGTCACCGCCGATCACGAGCGCCTGCGGGTTGAGCAGGTTCACCGCGCCAGAGATCACCTCCCCCAGGCGACGCCCGGCCTCCCGGATCAGCCGGACCGCCTCGGCGTCCCCCGCGTTCGCCATCGCGACGACGTCACGGATGTGGCTGACCTCGCGGCCCTGCTCCTGCAGGGTCCGCACCAACGCCCAGCCGGCCGCCAGCGCCTCGGTGCAGTCGACCTGTCCGCAGCGGCACTGCGCTCCCCCGCCGTCGGCGACACGCGTGTGGCCGATCTCGCCGGCTGCGCCGAGCCCTCCCCGCAGCAGCACGCCGCCGGCAACCAGGCCCGCGCCGATGCCGGTCGACGCCTTGACGAGCAGCACGTCGGAGAACCGCCGAAGGTGGCCCCGCCGCTCCGACAGGACCATCACGTTGACGTCGTTGTCGACATACACCGGAGCGTCGGTGACGTCAGCGAGGTAGGGCGCCAGCGGCACACCGTCCCAGCCGCTCATCACGGGTGCGCTCAGGCTGCAGCCGCGAGCGATGTCGACCGTGCCCGGCAGGCTGACCCCGACGCCGCGGACCGACCCCGGGGCCCATCCGGTCTCGGCCAGCAGCCCCTTCAGCTCGGAGGCGATGAGCGCCATGAGCACGTCGGGGCCCTCGCTGACCTCGACGTCGATGTTGCGCTCGATGATCGGCTCGCCCGCGAGGTCGCAGACGGCGAGCTGCGTGCGGCTGCGGCCGATCGCGGCGGCAAGCACGACACCGCCGGCGGCGTTGAAACGCAACCGGCTGGGTGGCCGCCCTCCGGTCGACGGGCCGTCGGCGGTCTCGATGACCAGGCCCTGCTTGATCAGCGCCGAGAGCCGCGCCACGACCGCGGTCCGGGAGAGACCGGTCTGGCGGCCGATCTCACTGCGCGTGTTGGCCAGGTCGTCGTGGATCAGCCGGAAGATCTCCCCCGCCGACGCGGGCGCAGCGGGGATCCGCCGGAGGCTCACTCCGGCGTCGGTGCGAATCCTGGTGCGCGCGGCCATCACGACACAGTGAACCAGCAATGTCCGCACCGTGACAAACCGATGTTCCTCTACTTTGGTATTGCGAAATGCGAAAGTCCGTCCTTGACATTCGCAAAGGGTCCTCTAGGGTGGGCACGGTTCGACCGACCCCCGACCTCCCCCAGGGACGGCTCCATGACTTCCTCGGTCTCGACCACGCCCTGCGACTTCGTCGTCTTCGGCGGCACCGGTGACCTCGCCCGCCGCAAGCTGCTGCCGGCCCTCTACCTGCGCGACCGCGACCGACAGCTGGCCGAGGAGACCCGGGTGGTGTCGGTGTCCCGCTCCGGGGACGACGGCGAGGCCTACCGCAACACGGTCCGCGCGGACCTGCACCGCTTCCTGCCCGCCGGCGAGATCGACGAGCGCGCCATCGGGCGCTTCCTCGACCGGCTGCACCACATCAGCATGGACGTGCTGGACCCCGACGGTGACCGGCAGCTGGTCGACCTGCTCGGCGACGGCGACCGGATCCGCGTCTTCTACCTCGCCTGCGCCCCCGGGCTCTTCGGCCCGGTCTGCGAGTGGCTCGCGGTCAACAAGCTCGTGACCGACTCCTCGCGCGTGGTGCTGGAGAAGCCGATCGGCCACGACCTGGCCTCCGCGCGAGAGATCAACGACGCGGTCGGCCGGGTCTTCGACGAGTCGCAGACCTTCCGGATCGACCACTACCTCGGCAAGGAGAGCGTGCAGAACCTGCTGGTGATGCGGTTCGCCAACATCCTGCTCGAGCCGCTGTGGAACTCCGCCTACGTCGACCACGTGCAGATCACGGTCGCGGAGTCGCTCGGCGTCGGCGCACGCGGCGGCTACTACGACGACTCCGGCGCGTTGCGCGACATGGTCCAGAACCACCTGCTGCAGCTGCTCTGCCTCGTCGCGATGGAGCCGCCCGCCCATGTCGGGCGCGAGACGGTCCGCGACGAGAAGCTCAAGGTCCTGCGGGCGCTCCGGACGATGGCGCCCGCCGATGTCGCCGGCAGCACCGTCCGCGGCCAGTACGACGCCGGACTGGTCGACGGAGTCGCCGTACCGGGCTACCAGGACGAGCTGTCCGACCCCGACCGCGACGGCAGCCGCACCGAGACCTTCGTCGCGTTGAAGGCCGACATCGACAACTGGCGCTGGGCGGGCGTGCCGTTCTACCTCCGCACCGGCAAGCGTCTCGACCGGCGCTGCTCGCAGATCGTCGTGCAGTTCAAGCAGGTGCCGCACGCAATGTTCCCCGGCAGCGAGGGCTCGGGCACTCCCAACCGGCTGGTGATCCAGCTGCAGCCCGACGAGGGCATCCGGCTGCACATGACGGCCAAGGAGCCGGGTCCGGGCGGCATCCGGCTGCGCCCGGTCTCGTTGAACCTCAGCTACGCCGACACGTTCCGCACCCGCACGCCCGACGCGTACGAGCGGCTGCTGATGGACGTCGTGCGCGGCAACCCCACGTTGTTCATGCGCCGCGACGAGGTCGAGGAGGCCTGGGCCTGGACCGAGCCCATCCTGCACGCCTGGCAGCAGTCCGGCGTCGCTCCGCGCCGCTACCCCGCCGGCACCCACGGCCCCACCGCCGCCAGCACCTTGCTGGAGCGCGAGGGCCGCAGCTGGCACGAGGAGGACACCCCATGACCGACACCACACCCCTGCACCCCGTCGTCGCCGAGGTCACCGAGCGGGTGATCGCCCGGAGCCGGGAGTCGCGCGCGGCCTACCTGGCGCGGCTCGACGCGGCCGCCGAGGCCGGTCCGGCCCGCGGCAAGCTCGCCTGCGCCAACCTCGCGCACGGGTTCGCCGCCTCCGGCGAGACCGACAAGGCGGCGCTGCGGCAGTTCGTCAAGCCCAACGTCGCGATCGTGTCGGCGTACAACGACATGCTGTCCGCACACCAGCCGTTCGAGACCTATCCCGCCCAGCTCAAGCAGGCGGTGCTCGGCGCCGGCGGCATCGCGCAGTTCGCCGGCGGCGTGCCGGCGATGTGCGACGGCGTCACGCAGGGCCGCGACGGCATGCAGCTGTCGCTGTTCAGCCGTGACGTGATCGCGATGTCCACCGGCATCGCGCTGTCGCACGACATGTTCGACGCCGCCCTGATGCTCGGGGTCTGCGACAAGATCGTGCCGGGCCTGCTGATGGGGTCGCTCGCCTTCGGGCACCTGCCCACCGTCTTCGTCCCGGCCGGCCCGATGACCTCCGGCCTGCCCAACGCCGAGAAGGCCCGCGTGCGGCAGGAGTACGCCGAGGGCACGATCGACCGCGACGCCCTCCTCGACGCAGAGGCCGCGTCCTACCACTCCAGCGGCACCTGCACCTTCTTCGGCACCGCCAACTCCAACCAGCTGCTGATGGAGGTGATGGGGCTGCACCTGCCGGGTGCGAGCTTCGTCAACCCGGGTACGCCGCTGCGCGAGGCGCTGACCGACGAGGCGGGGCGGCGCGCCGCCGGCCTCACCGCGCTCGGCGACGACTACACACCGGTCGGCCGCGTGGTCGACGAGCGGGCGATCGTCAACGGCTGTGTCGCCCTGCTCGCCACCGGTGGCTCCACCAACCACACCATGCACCTGGTCGCGATCGCCGCCGCGGCGGGCATCTCGCTCAGCTGGGACGACCTGTCGGAGCTGTCGGCCGTCGTGCCGCTGCTGGCCCGCATCTACCCCAACGGCAGCGCCGACGTGAACCACTTCCACGCCGCCGGCGGTCTGGCGCTCGTCGTGCGGGAGCTGCTCGGCGCCGGCCTGCTGCACGACGACGTGCTGACGGTCGCCGGCCGCGGGCTGCGCCGGTACACCGAGGAGCCGTTCCTCGACGACGGCGTGCTGACCTGGCGCGAGGGGCCGACCGAGAGCCTCGACACCGAGGTGTTGCGCACTTGCGACGACCCGTTCGCCCCCGAGGGCGGGCTGCGCATGCTCGAGGGCAACCTCGGCCGCGCCGTGATCAAGGTGTCCGCGGTCAAGCCAGAGCACCGCCGGATCACGGCGCCGGCCCGTATCTTCGACGACCAGGCCGAGTTCCAGGCGGCGTTCAAGGCCGGTGAGCTCGACACCGACCTGATCGCCGTCGTCCGCTACCAGGGCCCGCAGGCCAACGGGATGCCCGAGCTGCACAAGCTCACTCCCGCCCTCGGCGTGCTGCAGGACCGCGGCCACAAGGTCGCCCTCGTCACCGACGGGCGGATGTCCGGCGCCTCGGGCAAGGTCCCGGCCGCGATCCACCTGACGCCGGAGTCGGCGGCCGGTGGACCGCTGGTCCGCCTGCGCGACGGCGACCTGGTCACGGTCGACGCCGACGCCGGTACGGTCGTGGCGCACGTGGACGAGCTGGACCGCCGCCCCTCGACCGGTCAGGCGCCCGCCGGCTGGTCCGGCACCGGCCGGGAGCTCTTCGAGGCGTTCCGCCGTACGGTCGGAGCTGCCGACCTCGGCGCGAGCGTCGTACCCGTGCCCGCGCCCGCGCCCGAGCCGGCGGCCAGGAGGATCGCATGAACCCGCTCGACCTCGCCCCCGTCATCCCGGTCGTCGTCGTCGACGATGCCGAGTCCGCCGTGCCGCTCGCCCGCGCCCTCGCGCGCGGCGGGGTGCCCGTCGTGGAGCTGACGCTGCGTACGCCGGTCGCACTCGAGGCCGTCCGGCGGATCGCTGCCGAGGTGCCCGAGGTCGCCGTCGGCGCCGGCACCGTCGTGACCGCCGATCAGGCCGAGCAGGCGGCTGCGGCCGGCGCGCAGTTCCTGGTCTCTCCGGGCAGCACCCCCCGCCTGCTCGACGCCATGGATGCCACCGGCCTGCCGTCGCTGCCCGGAGTGGCGACGGTCTCCGAGATGCTGGCGCTGCTCGAGCGCGGCCGGGAGCAGATGAAGTTCTTCCCCGCGGAGGCGTCGGGCGGCGTGGGCTTCCTGTCGTCGGTGGCGTCGCCGGTGCCGGCGGCCCGCTTCTGCCCCACGGGAGGCATCACCGCGGAGTCGGCGCCGACCTATCTCGCGCTGCCGAACGTGGACTGCGTCGGTGGGTCGTGGCTGACGCCGAAGGACGCGGTCCGGACCGCGGACTGGGAGCGGGTGGAGAAGCTCGCCGCGGCCGCGGCTGCCTTGCGCTGACACCGCCCTCGCCCGGCCCCGCCCGCGTTGGCGGTGGCCTACCTGCGGGCGGCCGCGACACCGTCACGGCAGGCGCGGTAGGCGTCGAGCTCGACCTGGATCGGCTCGAGCACCAGCTGCTCCACCACTTCGGTGATGCCTTCGCGCAGCCGACGGTCGGCAGCGGCCGCGCGGCGCCTGGCCGACCACCCGGCGAGCAATCGCGAGAGCCCCGCGAACAGCGCGCCCGCCGCGATCCCACCGAGCAGCAGAAGTGTGGGCACGCTGAAGCCCTGCCACTCCGGGGTCGGCGGCTCGGGCAACCGCAGGTAGACGAATCCGAGGAGCGCCAGCAACCACAGCCCACCGGTCAGGGCAGCGGCGAGGAGCACCCACTGCAGTGCCTGGGCCAGACGCCACCAAATGGGCGTGCGGGCCACCCCAAGGTCGGTGGCGACGACCGCCTTGTCCAGCGCGTCGTTGACATCCTCGAGACGCGAGACCGACGCCGAGCGCACGGCCGTCGCCCAGGGCTTCGGCAACCCCGAGGCCGCGTCGTCCACCACGTGCCGCACGGTCTGGTCCACCCGCGCCCGCTGGACCTGGGTGGCCTCCGGCAACGACGCCCGCGACAGACCGGTCAGCTGCTTGCCCGAGGCACCGAGGTCGAGGTGGAGGCGCTTGAGCGGGTCCGGCCGGAAGCGGCTCAGCCAGGCGGTGACCGGCCACCCCGTGGCCCGGCGAGCGCGGACGGCCGTCGCCTTGTGCACGGCCTCGACCACGACCGGGACACCGGCGGCGTCGGCGCACGCGTCGACCAGCGACTCCTTGGCGCTGCGCGACGCGTCGCCCGGTCGCGCGTCACCGGTGAGCTCGCCCAGTCGGGCCGCGGCGGTCTCGACGTCGGCGACCAGCCGTGCGGTCATCGACCGCTTGGCACGCACCCGCTTCACCAGCACGCGCTGCAGCTCGTCGATGCCCTCGCCGGTGCGTGCGGAGGTGGTCAGCACCGGCACCGATCCGAGGCCGTCCGCGGTGAGCACCCGGTGGACGTCGGCGAGCAGGCCGTCGAGCTGGCCCTTGGGCACCTCGTCGACGTGGTTGAGCACCACGAGCATGATGCCGGCGTGCGCGGCCAGCGGTTTGAGGTAACGGTCGTGCAGCGCGGCATCGGCGTACTTCTGCGGATCCAGCACCCAGACGAGTACGTCGGCCCGTGAGACCAACCGGTCGACCTCGACGTGGTGCGAGACCTCGGTGGAGTCGTGATCGGGCAGGTCGAGCAGCACCAGCCCGTGCAGATCCGAGTCGCTGTCGCTGGTGTCGAGCATGCTGTCGCGGGACACCTGGTGGCGGCGCGGGATCCCGAGCCAGTCGAGCAGCTCCCCGGAGCCGTCCGACCCCCAGGTGCACGACAGCGCCCACGAGGTGGTGGGACGCCGCACGCCGATCGCCGCGAGATCGAGCCCGACCAGAGCGTTGAACAGCGACGACTTGCCCGAGCCGGTCGCGCCCGCGAGGGCCACCACCGTGTGGTCCGCCGAGAGGCGCAGCCGCTGGCCGGCCCGACCCACGACGAGCTGGACGTCGTCGACGACGGCCGGGTCGAGGCGGTCCCGCGCGGCCGCGGCAGCCCGCTCGAGCCCGTCGACCTTGCCGGTGATGTCGGCACCCCGCCCCAAGGCCTGCTTGACGCTGTCGACGATCGGGCTCACTGCGTCTCTTCCTGGGTCGTCACGACTGGGTCTGTGCGGCTGTCCTCCAGCCGTGCCTCCTCGACGTCGATGGCGAGGTCACGTAGCCGGCGGGACAGCTCGATCGACACTCCGGTGGTGTCGAGGACGGCGTGGAAACGGGCCCGTTCGACCGCGAACAGCTCCTCCACCCGCACGGCTAGGTCGGACCGTGCCTGCTCGGCGAGCCTGCGCACCGCCTGGTCGCCGAACACCGCCTCGAGCAGCTTCTGACCGAGTACGGCGCTACCGCCCGCGATGCCCGCCTCTGCTCCGGTCAGGCCGGCGGAGTGCACGAACACGACGACCATCAGCGCGACGCCGAGACCGTTGACGCCGTAGGCCATGAACCGGGCCCGGGAGCGCTTGTCCGCGCCCTCCTCGCGCACCAGGTCCAGGACGCCCCGCTGCCAGTCCCGGACGGTGCGCTCGGCCCGCGCGCGGAAGTCGCGCGACGCCCGGCTGAGGTCGGTGTCGGTGCTCTGCAGCAGCGAGCGGCCGGCCTCGGAGGCGCGCCAGGATCCCTCCGCGCTCTCGGCGGCCTCGTCGGCGTACTCGCTGAGCAGCATCTCGAGCCCGGACTCGACCGCGACCGTCACCTGCTGAGCCGTCTGCGGTCGGCCCTTGACCGCGCTGACGATGCGGTCGCGGACCCAACCGATCCGCTCCTCCAGCGACTTCAGCAGCTCACCGGTGCCGACGAACTCCTGCCAGCGGGCGAGCACCTCGCCGCGCAGCAGGGTGCCGTCCTGGCTGGCCTTGTCGACCGCCGTCACCGCCTCGTCGTACGCCGTGTCGGCGTCGGCGCGCAGCATCTCGACGACGTCGGCCTGCGTGCGGGCCTCGTCGGCGACCTCTCGGGTGCGGTGACCCAGCGACTTGATCGCCCCGTCGAGCGTCTGGCGCACGACCGCCTGGCGGGCCTCGGCATCGGCCGCGAGCGAGTCGAGCCACTCCCGGATCGGCCGGACCGCGGTGGGCGGCAGCAGCCCCTCGTCGCTGACGTCGGACTCCGGCACGGTGAACAGCGGTGAGTCGCCCAGACCGCGGGTCGACAGCATCCGCGCGAGGTGTGAGCTGACCTCCCGGATGGAGGTTGGCGCGGTGCGGTCCAGCACGATCGCGACCGCTGTGCTGCGCTCGGCGGCGGTCTTGAGGAACTGCCAGGGCACCTGGTCGGCGTACCTCGCGGCGGAGGTCACGAACAGCCACAGGTCGGCGGCCGCCAGCAGCTGGGCCGCCAGCACCCGGTTGGCCTCCTCGACCGAGTCGATGTCCGGTGCGTCGAGGATGGCCAGCCCCGGCGCCAGCCGGTCCGTCGCCACCAGCTGCAGGGTGCCCGGGTCGGCGCTGCTGCCGGTCGAGCGGGCCATGTCGGGAAGGATGCGGGAGCGGTCGAACCACGCCGCGTCGGAGGGGTGGTGCACCAGGACCGGTGACCGCGTGGTCGGCCGGAGCACGCCGGGCGCGGTGACCCGCTGACCGACGAGCGAGTTGGTCAGGGTGGACTTGCCGGCGCCGGTGGACCCACCGATGACAGCGAGCATCGGCGCATCGATCTGGATCAACCGCGGGAGCACGTAGTCCTCGAGCTGGTCGACCATCTCGCGCTGGGTCCTGCGGGCCCGCTCGGCGGCCTCTCCGCCGAGCGGCAGCTGGGTGGCCATGAGGGCCTCCCGCAGCTGGACGAGCACGCCGACCAAGTCGGCCGTGCGGTGGTCAGTCGCCAACGCCCACCCTTTCCGGAAGTACCCGGTCGCCGCTGCGATCGGGTAGTAACTGTCTGATACCAACCAACGCTATAGGGTCACGCACGCGACGGCGGACCTGCGACCTCCCTGTGCGGACGCGGCAGCGGAGGGGGCAGGACGACGTAGGGGCGCCAGACCGCCGTCCGGTAGCGGATCTCCGCCATCCTCTCAGCAGCGTCCAGCGGCGCCAGACCGCGCATCACCCGGTCGTGCAGGAACCCCATCTCGGTGAGCGCGCGCAGGTACTCGCGCACCGCCCGCGCGCCGTCAGGGCCGCGCAGCCTGGCGGCGAACGCCCGCGCCGACGCCCGATTGGTCAGCGAGGTCGCCCAGCCGACCTCGTCGGGGTGCAGCCATCCCATCCGGGCGCAGTCGGTCAGGGCGTACTCCAGCGACCGCCGCTCCCGCTGGCGTACCCACAGCCCGAGGCCGATCACGAGCGCGAGCGCGGGCACCATGCCGACGACGTAGGTGAGCAGGAACGCGCCCAGGCCGCCGAGCAGCGCGCTGGCGTTCCAGGCCGAGTGCAGGCCGACGGCTACCGCATAGCCGGCCAGCGGTGGCAGCACGCGCCCGGCGAACGACCGTCGGGTGATCGCGTAGCCGAGCCCGATACCGACGGCGGCTGTGAACAGCGGATGCGCGAACGGGCTCACCACGCCGCGGAGGATGAACAGCCCCGTCGTCGGTCCGATCCCACCCGGGCTCGTACCGTCACCGATGTAGGTCTGCATGTAGTAGAGGATGTTCTCGGTGAAGGCGAAGCCGATGCCGACCATGCCGGCGTACACGATGCCGTCGAGCAGGCCGTGCAGCTCGCGGCGCCGCAGCACCACCACCGCCACCAGGAACAGCCCCTTGCCGAGCTCCTCCGCGACCGGCGCCCACAGCACGCCGTCGAGCTCCCCGGCGCTGTCCGTGATCTCGGCGCCGAGCGCCGTGAAGGTCACCCCGAGCGTCGTCGCCACCACCGCGCCCCAGCCGAGCCCCGCCACGAGATAGCGCCTCGGCTCCGGCTCGTACCCGTCGAGCCACAGGTAGAACCAGACCAGCAGCGGCACCGGCAACGCGGCGAGCAGCACACCGAGGACGGCCGCCCGCGGCTCCCCCACGAGCAGGATCGCTGCCGCCAGCACGACCGCACCGACCCCGAGCACCACCGAGGTCACGATCATCAGCCAGGACCGGCGACGCGGCGACCGGAGTGGCGCCGGGTACGCCGGGGGGAGACTCATGGCCACAGCCTAGGCAGCGTCCCGGTGGCTCTACCCTGGACGGTGACCGACCGGGAGGAAAAATCGTGTCCGACGCACCGAGCAGCGACAACAGCGCGACCCAGGACGACCGGCCGAACACGCGCAGCCACGACCAGGCCGTGCCGGAGGCCCTCACCGAGTTCATGCGCCAGGGCTGGGCGGACCCGCCGGTCCACTCGCCCGAGGAGCCCGTGGCGGCGTGGGCGGCGAAGCGGCGCGGCAGGGTGGCCGAACGGTTCGCCGACGACGTACTCGTGGTGCCGGCCGGTCCGCTGAAGGTGCGCGCCAACGACACCGACTATCCCTTCCGGGCCGACACCGCGCACGTCTGGCTGACCGGTAACCAGGACTCCGACGCGGTCTTCGTGCTCGACCACGGCCAGCCGATGCTGTTCTTCCGTCCCCGCGCGTCGCGGCAGAGCGACGAGTTCTTCCGGGACGCTCGCTACGGCGAGTTCTGGGCCGGCCGCCGCCCGTCGCTGGCGGAGACCGAGGAGCGACTCGGCCTGGCCTGCCGGCACATCGACGACCTGCCCGAGCTCCTCGGCAAGGCCACCGACGCCCGGGTGCTGCGCGACGTCGACCCCTCCATCGACCGGCAGGTCGAGGGCGACGCCGACCGCGACGGCGAGCTCGCGGCCGCGCTGAGCGAGATGCGGCTGGTCAAGGACCCGTACGAGATCGAGCAGATGCAGCTGGCGGTCGACATCACCTCCCGTGGCTTCGACGACTGCCTGCGCGAGTGGGACCAGGTCCTCACCCACGGCGAGCGCTGGATCGACGGCACGTTCTTCCGCCGGGCGCGGGTCGAGGGCAACGACGTGGGCTACCACTCGATCGTCGGGTCCGGCTCGCACGCGACCGTCCTGCACTGGAACGACAACGACGGTCCGGTACGGCCCGGCGAGCTGCTGCTGCTCGACATGGGCGTCGAGGCCCGCTCGCTGTACACCGCCGACATCACCCGCACCCTGCCGACCAGCGGGACCTTCACGCCGCTGCAGCGCGATCTCTACACGCTGGTGCTCAACGCCCAGACCGCCGGCATGGCCGCCGTACGGCCCGGCGCGAAGTTCAAGGAGTTCCACGAGGCCGCCATGACCGTGCTCGCGCACGGGCTGGCGGACCTCGGGCTGCTGCCGGTGTCGGCCGAGGAGGCGCTCGACCCGGAGAGCACGGTCTACCGGCGCTGGACCATCCACGGCACCGGCCACATGCTCGGGCTCGACGTGCACGACTGCGCCCAGGCGCCGAAGGAGAAGTACCGCGAGGGCACGCTCGCTCCCGGCTACGTCCTCACCGTCGAGCCCGGGCTGTACTTCCAGCCCGACGACCAGCTGGTGCCGGAGGAGCTGCGCGGCATCGGCATCCGGATCGAGGACGACCTGCTCGTCACCGAGGACGGCAACGTCAACCTCTCGTCGGCGATGCCGCGTACGGCGGACGACGTCGAGGCATGGATGGCCCGGCTCCGGGGCTGAGCGAGGCGAGTGAGCCGATCATGACCACACCATTGGGCGACGAGAGCCGCGTGTCGAGGCGACTGCCGCCCGATCCGAGCAGCGCCGGGGAGGCGCGCCGGCTGGTGCGGCAGGCACTGCACGGCTCCAACCACGAGACGCTGGTGGACACCGCGCAGCTGCTCACCAGCGAGGTCGTCACGAACGCCCTGGTGTATGCGGCGACGCCGGTGGAGCTGTCCGTGTGGGTCGACGCCCGGGGGATCCGGGTCGAGGTCGGCGACGGCAGCCCCCACCTTCCGCACCGGTGCAGCTACGGACCGACGGCCCAGACCGGTCGCGGCCTCGCCCTGCTGGAGCTGCAGGCCACCGAGTGGGGCGTGCGGGCCGAGGCCCGGGGCAAAGTCGTCTGGTTCCGAGTCGACCTCACCCCGCGCGCCTTCCAGGCTGCGGAGGCTGAGCCTCACGAACTCATCGTCGGCGGCGGGCGCGGCAAGCAGAGCCTCGACGTGGTCCTGCTCGAAGTGCCGCTGGCGATGTTCGCCGTCTGGCGCCAGCACGCCGAGACGGTGCTGCGCGAGTACCTGCTCGCGACCCTCGAGGATGAGGCCATCGACGACCCGCTCGAACACCACGCAGCCGCGACCGACGCCATCGCCGTGCTGGCCGGAGCCATCCCGGACCCGCCGTCCGGAGAGTCGCCGGCCGACGTGCTGGCCCGGGTCAGCGAGCCACTGGTGACGGCCGAGCGCATACAGCTTCCGGTTCCCGTACCGGCTGTACCGCACTTCCGCACCCTCGGCACGGCCCTGGACGCGGCCAACGACCTGGCTGATGCGGGCCGCTTCCTGGGCCCGCCGATACAGCCGGAACTGGGCCAGCTGCGGCGTTGGCTGTGTGAACAGGTCGACAGCCAAGGACGTGGCGCGCCCCCTGCGCCCTGGGCGGGCTCCTACCCGACGTACGTCGGCCCCGCGCCTGCCCAAGCACCGGTTCGGCTGCCTCACGACGATGCGGTCAGCAGGTCGCGGGTGGCCATGATCGCCGCCGACGAGCACAGCCAGATCGCGGCCATCAGCGAGCCTGCACTGATGTTGCTGGGCTACGACAGCGAACAGCAGCTGCTGGGGCACCGGCTCCTCGCCGTGATTCCGCACCGCTACCGCCAGGCCCACCTCGCCGGTTTCACCCAACATCTGCTCACCGGTCGGCAGCCGCTGCTCGACACCACGGTGGAGGTCCCAGCGCTGCGCCGCGATGGCACCGAGGTCCCCGTCGCGCTGCACATCGAGCGCCAGCACCACGATGGGGAGACCTGGTTCGTCGCCATCCTGCGCCCTGTGTCGTGATCGACAACGCGTGAGCGGGCCGGAGCCCACAGCGCCAGGTGGGGTGACGGACGGTCTAGCATCACCGGATGCAGTCGGCCAGAGGGACACCGAAGGACGCCGCGACACGGGTGGCTCTGGTGCTCGACGCCGGTGGCGCCCGATCGGCGTACCAGGTGGGTGCGCTGCAGGTACTGCTGCCGGCTCTGGCGGAACGCGGTACACGCCCCCGCGTGGTGATCGGCACCAGCGCCGGTGCACTGCTCAGCGGGTCCCTCGCCGCAACGGCTCACCTGGACGCCGACGACCAGGTCGCGCGGCTCAAGGACGTGCTCGGCCGGACCACCAAGCGGCACGTGATGCGGCCGCTGTGGAGGCAGGTGCCCGAGGTGCTGGCACGCTACGCATCGGAGACGCTGGGCCTGTCGGCCTTCCGTCTACGCGGGTTGTTCGGGACCCAGCCGCTCTCCCGGACTCTCTCCCAGTCGATCGACTGGGAGAGCCTGCACCGCAACGTCGAGGAGGGTCTCGTCGAGGCCGCGGCGGTCACGGCGACGTCCGTGCGGACCGGGCAGGTCGTCATGTTCACCGAGTCCGCCTCCCCGCTGCCGCGCACGGCGCCGGGCGACCGCCGTCGCTTCGTCGCCACTCGGCTCAACGTCTCCCACCTGATGGCCTCCGCGGCGATCCCGGCCCTGTTTCCTTCCGTGCGCGTCGACGAGCCGGCCGAGGCCTCTGGGTGGTACGTCGACGGCGCCACCCGCCGTCGGGTGCCCCTCGCGCCGGCTCTCGAGCTGGGTGCCGATCAGGTGGTGGTCGTCGGCACCGGCGGGCTCCGTCCGCCAAGTCCCGACCTCGACCGCGACAGGGTCGCCGTCGACCTCGGAGACAGCGTGGCGACCCTGCTCGGCGCGGTCATGGACGACCCGGTGCGCCACGATCTGCGGCGGCTCGCGGAGATCAACGCGATGTCCGAGGATGCCGAGCTGGCCCCTGTCCTCGGACGCCACCGCGAGGCCAACGGCCAGCAGCCGTATCGCACGGTGCCCTACGTCGCGGTCGCCCCCGAGGACGGCGGGGAGCTGGCTCGCGCCGCGATGCACGTCTTCCGTGCCAACCACGAGTCGCTTCGCCGCACCCTCGGCGATCCAGACATGCAAGTCATGCACCGGCTGCTCGGCAGCGACAGCCCGCTGCAGGGCGAGCTCTTGTCCTACCTTCTGTTCGACCCCGACTTCTTCGACGCCGCTTCTGAGCTCGGCCGCCGCGACGCCCAGCGTTGGGTCGAGGACCATCCCCAGCTGTGGCGGACCGACTGGCTTCCCGACCCTGCGAGCTGAGGTGCGCGAGCGGCTGCCCTGGTAAGTCCCGATCCTCCGCGCCCGTGGGGGTAGGAAATCCAGTTCTGACCTCGCGATCTCCAGTCTTGGGCCGCGGTCCGGCCGGCGTGACCGGAACGCATCCTGGTGTCACCCAGGACGCGGAGTGCGGCCTACCATGCATCGCAGCACGCCGTCCGAGTCATCGCCTACGCGCTATGACCTGCATCGTCCGACGTACCTTGCGTGAGCGCGCTAGCCAGGGCGGGCGGTACCGCGCATGCTGGGTTGGGGACGGTCGGGCGAAGAGGGGCGGGAGCCATGGGGATCATTACCCGCGGGTTTCGCGGGCGCCGCGTGGACGACGGCGGTCGGACGCCGCCCGGTCAGTATCTCACCGGCGACTTCCCGGTGTTGTCGGCCGGGCCGACGCCTCGGGTTCCTCTTGACGCCTGGACGTTCACGGTCCGCGCCGAGTCCGGCGACGTGCAGGCGTGGTCGTGGGCGGAGCTCACCGCGCTGCCGGTCGAGGAGGTCACGGTCGACATCCACTGCGTGACGCGGTGGAGCAAGCTGGACACCGTGTGGCGGGGGGTGTCGATGGACACGCTGTTGGCGAAGGTGGAGACCGCCGCGGACTACGCACTGGTCCACAGCTACGGGGGCTACACCACCAACCTGCCGCTGGAGGACCTGCTCGGCGGCCAGGCATGGGTGGTCTTCGAGTACGACGGTGCTGAGCTCGGGCCCGAGCACGGCGGGCCGGCGCGGCTGCTCGTCCCGCACCTGTACTTCTGGAAGTCCGCCAAGTGGGTGCGCGGGATCGACCTGCGGCACCAGGACGAACCGGGCTTCTGGGAACAGCTCGGCTACCACGACTACGGCGACCCATGGCGCGAGCAGCGATACCAGGGAGACTGAGCGTCCGCCGGGCCTGGCGACCGGCGGTGCTGGTGGACCGATGGGCGGAGACGTCCTCTGCGAGCACGCTCGTGCTCGAGGTCGACGACTGGCCGGGGCACCTGGCCGGCCAGCACGTCGACGTCCAGCTGACGGCCGAGGACGGGTACCAGGCGTCGCGCAGCTACTCACTGGCCGCCCCCGCCGACGGCGACCGGATCGAGATCACCGTGCAGCGCCTGCCCCGCGGCGAGGTCTCGCCGTTCCTCGTCGACGAGCTCGCCCCCGAGGCCGTGTTGGAGGTGCGCGGGCCGCTCGGAGGCTGGTTCGTGTGGCGTGCGAAGGACCGCGGGCCCGTCCTCCTGGTGGCCGGCGGGTCGGGCATCGTCCCGTTGATGGCGATGATCCGTGCCCGCGCGGGAGTGAGCCGGGCGCCGTTCCGCCTCCTCTACTCGGTCCGAACACCCCAAGACCGCATCTACGCCGCCGAGCTGCACCGTCGGGCGGAAGACGACGGCGGCCTGGACGTGGCCTGGGTGCACACCAGGACCGCACCCGCGGGTGACCCGCGCCCCCCGGGTCGCCTGGGCGCTGATGACCTGGCGGGCCATGGCTGGCCACCCGACGGCGACGCGACCTGCTACGTGTGCGGCCCCACCGGCTTCGTCGAGGCCGCGTCGACCCTGCTGCTGGCCGCCGGCCACGACCCGGGGCGGATCCGGACCGAGCGGTTCGGTGGAGCATGAGCGAAGGATGGAGCTGAGATGGACGCGACGTACGACGGCAACATCCTGGCCGGACCGCTGGCCGAGGTGTTCACCGCAGAGATCACCACCGCCGTTGCTCGGTGCCGCAACTGCGGCCGGTCCTCGGCTGTGGCGGAGCTGGCGGTCTACGGCCCCGACCCCGGCCTGGTGGCACGCTGCCCGGGCTGCGCCGAGGCCATGCTGCGGCTGGTCCGGGCCCCGGACGCCATCTGGCTGGACCTCAGCGGCGTTATTGCGATCCGGCTGACCCCGAGCACGAGTGGCTAAGCAGCTCGCATCCCTGGGCGTTCCTACGTCTCAACCAGGCACGGAGCCACCATGACACGAAACTCTCGCCTCTAGGTCCGGTGCGCAGACAGATCGCTACCCGCGGGAGCACTCGTTTTTCCGACGTCCTCGAGATCCTCGGAGGAGGAAGAGACCAGGGGTCTGTCTTGGCAT
>Ga0075331_1000035_pt1 | contig 24230 bp, 23 predicted proteins | sample MayberrySE_TuleA_FD_120090 | JGI IMG/M metagenome (GOLD analysis project Ga0075331, IMG submission 120090) | Natural and restored wetland microbial communities from the San Francisco Bay, California, USA, that impact long-term carbon... | ecosystem: Environmental > Terrestrial > Soil > Wetlands ... | reverse complement strand
GGGCCTGACCGCCGACACCGACAAGGTGCGGCTGCAGCCCCTCGACCTACCGGAAGGCCCGCAGCGATGACGCAGTCCGCCGCGATCGACGTACACCTCACGCCCGACTACGCCGGTCGCGCGTTGCGGACCGACGCCGCCGCGGGCCTGACCGCCGACCCCAAGTGGCTACCGCCGAAGTGGTTCTACGACGCCCGTGGCAGCGAGCTGTTCGAGCAGATCACCCGGCTGCCCGAGTACTACCCGTTCCGCGCCGAGCGCGCGATCCTCGACACCCGGGCGGACGAGATCGCCGCACTCACCGGTGCGCACAGCCTGGTCGAGCTGGGGTCGGGCTCCTCGGAGAAGACCCGGCTGCTGCTCGACGCGCTGCGCGATCACGGGAGCCTGCGCGCCTTCGTGCCGCTCGACGTCTCCGAGGCGGCACTGCGGGAGGCGGTCGCCGCGATCGGAGATGCCTACCCGGGGCTGCAGGTCCATGGCGTCGTCGGGGACTTCACGGCTCACCTCGACCAGCTGCCCGGCGAGCCACCGCGGCTGGTCGCCTTCCTCGGCGGCACGATCGGCAACCTGCTGCCCGAGGAGCGGGCGGAGTTCTTCGGCTCGGTCCGCGCGGTGCTCGACACGGGCGAGTGGCTGCTGCTCGGCACCGACCTGGTCAAGTCGCCGGACGTGCTCGTCCCGGCCTATGACGACGCCGCCGGGGTGACCGCGGAGTTCAACCGCAACGTGCTGCACGTGCTCAACCGCGAGCTCGGCGCCGACTTCGACGTCGAGACGTTCCAGCATGTCGCCCGCTGGAACGCCGAGCACGAGTGGATCGAGATGCGGCTCCGCGCGACCCGGGAGATGCGTGTGCGGCTGCCCGAGATCGGCCTCGAGGTGCACTTCGCGAAGGGCGAGGAGCTGTGCACCGAGGTGTCGTCGAAGTTCCGCCGCGCAGGTGTCGAGTCCGAGCTGTCGGCCACCGGCTTCCACCTCGAGCAGTGGTGGACCGATCCTGGCGACGACTTCGCGGTCTCACTGGCGCGAGCGGTCTGACCCCGTCAGCGGCTGATCGCCCGCAATGCCTCGGCGAGGCGCAGGTAGTCGTCGGGTGAGTTGTAGACCTGCGCCCCGATGCGGACGTACCCCTGGCCGTCGAACCAGATCGGCGCCGCCTCCACTCGGTGCTCGACCCGCAGCCGCCGTACCAGGATCTCGACGTCGCTCAGGCTCGTCAGCATCCCGTCCGGCAGCCGCACCAGCCGCATGGCCGGCGCCGGGTGCCTCGGCAGCCCCTCCGTGCCGGTGCCCAGCCGATCGGCCACGAGCTGCTGACCGAGGCGGACCAGCTCGGCGTTGCGTCGCACCTGCTGCCACCCTCCCACCCGGTCGAAGAACTCCAGTGCGGCCGGCAGGCTCAGCCAGCCGGAGTAGTCCAGCGTGCCGGGGTGGTCGAAGCGGACCGGGAACGGCTCGTCGGTCGCCCAGGACAGCACGAGGGGCTGCAGCGCGACCCGCCACCGGGGTGAGGCCCACAGCGCGGCCGTACCGCGGACGGCGAACGCCCACTTGTGGAAGTTGCCGACCCAGAAGTCGGCACCCAGCGCCGACGGGTCGGTGTCGATGTGGCCGGGGACGTGCGCGGCGTCCACCAGCACGGCGGTGTCGGGATTCGCGCCACGCACCGCGGCTGACACGTCGGCCACCGGCAGCGCCATGCCCGTCGGCGAGGTGATCTGGTCGACGACCACCAGCCGCGTCCGCGCGGTCGTCGCCGCGGAGAACGCCTCGGTGATCTCGGCATCCGTCGCGGCCAGCGCGACCGGCACCTCGACCACCCGCGCCCCGGTACGCCGGCACCAGTGGTCGACCGCGATGCGCACCGAGCCGTAGACCATCGCGCCCAGCACGATCTCGTCGCCGTCGCACAGGTCGAGGGAGGCCAGCACCGTGGAGACGCCTTCGGAGACGTTACGCACCAGCGCGGCCTCGTCGGCGGCGAGATGCAGGAAGCCGGCCGCGACCGACCGCGCCTTGGCGATCTCGTCGTGCACCACGGTGCGGTTGAAGTGGTGCGGGTTGCGTTCGGACTCCGTCCGCCACCGCTGCGCGGCCTCCGTCACCGCACACGGCACGGCGCCGAAGCCCCCGTGGTTCAGGTGCGCGAACGAGGGATCGAGGTCGAACAGCGAGACCGCAGAGCCAGGCATGCGCCCCATTGTGGCGGCCGTGGACAACCCGGAAACCGGGTGACAACCCCGGTCGCTGCGCATACAGTCGATCGGCCCCCTACCTGTGTCCGCGACCGCGGAGGTCTCGCCATGCCCGACCCGAGCGCTGACCCGAGCGCCGACCTCGGCGACGCAGCGCTGGCCGCCGAGCGCGCGCACCTCGACGCCTCCCGTGCCAACCTCGCCCGGATGCGCGAGCGCACCGCCGGGCTCGACCGCAACACCGCCGGCGACTGGGTGTCGCAGCAGTTCCTGGAGTCCGCACTGGCCGTGCGGATGAGGCAGCTCGAGGACGACCCGACGGTCCCGCTGTTCTTCGGCCGGCTCGACTACGACGCCGCCCACGCCGACGGTCGGGGCGAGCGGTTCTACATCGGCCGCCGCCACGTCACCGACCCCGACGGTGAGCCGATGGTGATCGACTGGCGTGCGGAGATCAGCCGGGCGTTCTACCAGGCCAGCAAGGCCGAGCCGATGGGGGTGGACCTGCGTCGGCGGTTCGGGTTCGTGCAGGGCGGTCTCACCGCCTACGAGGACGAGCACCTCACCGCCGGTGAGGAGGAGGCGCACTCGGAGATCCTCGAGACCGAGATCGAGCGGCCCCGGGTCGGTCCGATGCGCGACATCGTCGCCACGATCCAGCCCGAGCAGGACGTGATCGTGCGCAGCCGGCTCGACACCTCGGTATGTGTCCAGGGTGCCCCGGGTACCGGCAAGACCGCCGTCGGGCTGCACCGGGCAGCCTTCCTGCTCTACGCGCACCGCGAGCAGCTGCACCGGCAGGGGGTCCTGGTGGTCGGCCCCAACGCGTCGTTCCTGCGCTACATCGGCGACGTCCTGCCCGCCCTGGGCGAGATCGAGGCCACCCAGACCACCGTCGAGGAGCTGGTGGGCGCACGGGTGCCGATCCGGGGGCAGGAGACTGCCGAGGTGGCCACGCTGAAGGGGGACGCCCGGCTGGCCGAGGTGCTGCGCCGGGCGCTGTGGGCCAAGGTGGGCGTGCCGACCGAGGGCCTGGTCGTGCCCCGCGGCTCGGCGCGCTGGCGGGTCCCCGCGTACGAGGCGGAGGAGATCGTCGCCGAGCTGCGCGCACGCGGTGTGCGCTACGGTGCTGCGCGCACGATGCTCCCGCAGCGGCTGGCCCACCGGGTGCTGGTCAAGATGGAGCTCTCGGGCGACTCCCCCGACGACCGCGTGCACGCCGCCGTCGCCCGCAGCCGCCCCGTCAAGACCTACGCCGACGCCCTCTGGCCGAAGACCGACCCGGCCAGGCTCGTCTTCGGCCTGCTGTCGTCGCGTGCAGAGCTGGCCCGGCACTCCGACGGCCTGCTCGCCGACGACGAGGTCGACCGGCTGGTCTGGTCCCGGCCGGCGCGGTCCGCAGCCAGCACCCGCTGGTCCCTGGCCGACGCCGTGCTCGTCGACGAGGCCGCCGACCTGATGGAACGCACCACCAGCCTGGGCCACGTCGTGGTCGACGAGGCGCAGGACCTCTCGCCGATGATGCTGCGCGCGGTCGGCCGGCGCTGCTCCACCGGCTCGGTCACGGTGCTCGGGGATCTGGCGCAGGCGACCACGCCGTGGGCGACCCGCGCCTGGAGCGACGCGCTCTCCCACCTCGGCAAGCCCGACGCACGGGTCGAGGAGCTGACGCTCGGCTTCCGGGTGCCGCTGGACGTCATCGAGTACGCCGCACGGCTGCTGCCCGAGATCGCACCCGGACTGGCACCGCCGACGTCGGTTCGACGTACCCGCGGTGATCTGGAGGTGACGGCCGTCGCCGAGCCGGTGCGGGCGGCGGCGGAGGTGGTGCGTTCGCTGACCACGCGCGCGGGCTCCATCGGCCTGGTGGTGCCTGACGCGTTGTCCGCGGCCGCAGGCCGGGCGCTCGAGGCAGCCGGTATCGGGTTCAGCCGGCTGGGCGACGCGGACGACGTCGAGGCGCGGGTGGACCTGGTGCCGGCGAGCCTCGCCAAGGGCCTGGAGTTCGACCACGTGGCCCTGGTGGAGCCCGGCGCGATCGTGACCGGCGAGCCCGACCCCGTGACCGGGCTGCGCCGGCTCTACGTCTGCCTGACCCGCGCCGTCACCTCCTTGCACGTGCTGCATTCGCAGCCGCTGCCGTCCGCGCTTGCCTAGGCTGGCGGACGTGGATGCAGTCCGGGCGGCGCTGTGCGAGCGGTACGCCGAGCCGCACCGCCACTACCACGACCGGCGGCACCTCGACGAGGTCCTGGCCGCGGTCGACGTGCTGGCGGCCGAGGCCCAGCACCTCGAGGCGGTCAGGTGGGCGGCCTGGTTCCACGACGCGGTCTACGACGTGGGGTCCACCGACAACGAGGAGCGTTCGGCGCAGCTGGCCGAGCGGATGCTGCCGGGCTCGTTCGCGGCAGAGGTGGCCAGGCTGGTCCGGCTCACCGCCACCCACAGACCCGGCAACAACGACCCCGACGGCGCCGTCCTGTGCGACGCCGACCTGGCCGTGCTCGGAGCGGACGAGCGGCGTTACGCCGAGTACGTCGACGCGGTGCGCCGGGAGTACGCCGCCGTCCCCGACGACGCGTTCGCCGACGGGCGGGCGGAGGTGCTGGAGGCGCTGCTGGAAGGCCCGATCTACCACACCGCGACCGGTCGTGAGCTGTGGGAGGAGCGCGCCCGCCGCAACGTCAGCGCCGAGGTGCGTCGGCTCCGCGACCGGGCTTAGGCCGCCGCAGGCCCGCGTCGCGCAGGGCCTGCACGATGTCCCGGCTCGACACCGGCTTCGCGCCGGCCGCCACCACCGCGTCGTACCGCTCCTCCGGCACGTCGTAGTGGTCCCGGTCGAACCCGCGCTCGGGGATGCCCAGCCGCAGCGCGAACGCGTGCAGCTCGTCGTACGACGTGTCGCTGGCCAGGTGCGACCAGAGCCGGCCCCAGCGCGGGACCGCTGGCGGGTCGATGAGGATCATGGCGACTGCAGCCTCCGGACGTGGTCGTCGAGCAGTGTCCGCCACGACCGCACGAACGCCGGATCGACGAACGACTTGTCCCACGACCCGTCAGGTCGCACCGACGACCCGAGGTGGAACTTGCGGATGCCCGCCCGCAACAGCCAGGGCATGTGCTCGGCACGAAGGCCGTCACCGACCAGCATCAGTCCTGCCGCCTCCGCGTCGGCGGCGGCGCGACGGACCAGCTCGTCCTGCCCGCTGTCGACGCCGAGCGCCGAGCCGGCGGTGAGGACCGAGTCGAGCCCGGTCAGCTTGCGCACGTCCCGCCATGCGCGATCGTTGTCGAGCGCGTGGTCGAACGCGCGGTGGAAGGTCCACGGCGCACCGTGCAGCGCGTCGGCCAGGGTCTCGCAGACGCCCAGGTCGATCTCCAGGTCCGAGTTGAGGAAGCCCAGGACGACGCCTTCGGCTCCGGACGAGAGGTAGTCGCCGGCGAGCCCGGCCAGACGGGTGACCTCGCCGCCGGTCGTGGCGAACCCCTCCGAGAGCCGGAGCACGACGCGGACCGGCATGTCGCAGCCGCGCACCACGGCCCGGACGTCGGACGGTGCCGGCGACCTGGCACCGAGATCCGACCACGCGCACAGCTCGACCCGATCGGCACCGCCGGCCTGCGCGGCCTCGGCATCGGCCAGGTGCAGCGCGACGATCTCGAGCAGCGGGTCATCCATGATTGGTCCAGCGTGCCAGCATGGGGAGCATGTCCGCAGACGACCCGCTGATGACGGCGCGCGCACAGGTGCTGCACGACCTCGAGGTGTGCCGCCTCGCGGACGCCACGTCGGTGTCCGCTCTGGAGGAGTCGGTGGCGCACCGCGGCTGGTGGCTGTCGCAGTGGCCGGACGGCCGGGAGCTCGTCGCCGGTCTCGTGGCCCAGGACGTGCAGGACGCGCTGTTCGACAACCACACCGGGCGGTGGCCGCTGTGCACGGCGTGCGACATCCTCAAGGAGCACTCGCTCACCATCGAGCCCGAGCTCGGTCCCGACCCGCACTGGGTCTGCCCGGAGTCCGGCATCGTGGTCAGCCCGCTGGGCAACCTCCCCTGAAGGTCAACGACGACGCAGGATCCAGCGCAGCACGAGCAGGAACACCACCAGCCCCACGGCGTACGGGCCGTAGCGCCTCGCCAGCACCGGCAGCACCGTGGCACCCAGGTTCAGCTCCGTCGCCGCCGGCCGTGGTGCGGCCGGCGCGGGTGCCGGCGGTGGCGCCTCGCCCCCTGCGGGCTCCGCCACCGGCTCCGCCGCCGCGGCCTCAGGCGGAGCCTCGGGTGCGGCGGCCGGCGGGCCCAGCTTGGTCTGCAGGCACTCGATGAACTGCGCGAGCATCTTGTCCGAGACGTCCTGCATCACACCGCGTCCGAACTGCGCCGGCTTGCCGGTGATCGCCAGCTCGGTGTCGACGCGGACCGACGTACTCGTCCCGCCGTCCGAGCTGAGCTGGGCGGTGACCGTCGCGGACGCGGTGCCGTTGCCCCGCCTGTCCTTGCCCTTCGCCTCCAACACCGCCCGGTAGGCCGACTCGTCACGCTGCACGAACTGGCCCGATCCGTTGTACAGCAGCGAGATCGGCCCGAGCTTGACCTTGCACGAGCCGGTGAACTCGTCGCCCTCGAACGACGAGAGCGTGGCACCGGGGAAGCACGGGACCACGAGCTCGAGGTCGTTGAACGCTGCCCAGGTCTCCTCGATCGTGGCCGGGACGCTGAACTGGTGCTCGAGCTTCATCATGCCCCCGCCGCGGCGAGCACCGCGCGGCCGGTCAGCACCGTCGCCAGGTGCCGCCGGTAGTCGGCGTCTCCGTTCGCGTCGTTCGGTGGGCTGGTGCCCTCCGCGGCCGCCGCTGCCGCGGACCTGATCGCCTCCGCGGTGGCGGGTTGGCCGACGAGGGCCTGCTCCACCGCGGTCGCGCGGACCGGCGTCGAGCCCATGTTGGTCAGCCCGACCCGCGCCTCGGCGATGCTCCCGCCCTCGACGCGCACGGCGGCAGCGACACCCACGATCGACCACTGCTGCGAGACGCGGGTGAACTTCTCGTAGTGGGCTCCCCAGCCGGTGTGCTTCGGCACCCTGATCTCCACCAGCAGCTCGTCCTCGGCCAGCGCCGTCGTGAAGAGGTCCTCGAAGAAGTCGGCCGCGGCGACGGTACGGCGGCCGCCCGAGCCGGCGATCACCATCTCCGCGCCCAGCGCCACGACCGGCGCCGGCAGGTCGCCCGCCGGGTCGGCGTGCGCGAGCGCTCCACCGAAGGTGCCGCGGTGACGCACCTGCGGGTCCGCGACGGTCTCGGTCGCGAGGGCGAGCAGCTTCGCGTGCTCGTGCACCAGCGGGTCGGACTCGATCGTGTGGTGCGGCGTCATCGCACCGATCGCGAGCGCGTCGCCGTCGTCGCGCACGCCACGCAGCTCCTCGATCCGGCCGATGTCCACGATCACCTCAGGCGCCGCGAGGCGCAGCCGCAGGACGGGGATCAGGCTCTGGCCGCCGGCCAGCACCTTGGCGTCGTCGTGCTGACCGAGGATGCGCAGCGCCTCCTCGACCGAGGACGGCGCGTGGTAGTCGAACGATGCCGGGATCATGACTGCCCCTCCTGGGTCATTGCGGTCGACTGCTCGCTCTGTGGCACGGCCGGCGCCTCGGGCCGTCTGCCCTGAAGCGCCGACCAGACCCGATGAGGCGTGCAGGGCATCTCGATGTCGTTGATGCCGAAGGGGCGCACCGCGTCGATCACGGCGTTGACGACGGCGGGGGTCGACGCGATCGTGCCGGCCTCGCCGACGCCCTTGACGCCGAGGTCGTTGGTGGTCGACGGGGTCTCGGTGCGGTCGGCGACCAAGCTCGGCAGGTCGGGCGCCGACGGCATCAGGTAGTCGACGAACGAGCCCGTGACCAGCGTGCCGCTCTCGTCGTACACGGCCTCCTCGTACAGCGCCTGGGCGATGCCCTGGGCGACGCCGCCGTGCACCTGCCCCTCGACGATCACCGGGTTGATGACCTTGCCGACGTCGTCGACGGAGACGTAGGAGCGGATCGTGACCATGCCGGTCTCGGTGTCGACCTCCACCGCGCACAGGTGGGTGCCGTGCGGGTAGGAGAACGACTCGGGGTCGAACGTCGCATCGGAGTCCAGGGATGCCTCGACGCCGTCCGGGAGGTCGTGGGCACTGAACGCGGCGAACGCGGTCTCGGCGATCGACACACCCTTGTCCGTGCCGCGAACCGTGAACCGGCCGCCACCGAACTCGAGGTCGTCGGGGTTGGCCTCGAGCATGTGCGCCGCGATGACCTTGGCCTTCTCGATCACCTTGTCCGCGGCCTTGGTGACCGCGATGCCGCCCACCACCAAAGAGCGCGATCCGTAGGTGTCCAGGCCCTTGGGCGAGACCTGGGTGTCACCGTGCAGGATCTCGATGTCCTCGAAGGGCACCCCGAGCCGGTCGGCGACGATCTGGCTCCACGCGGTCTCGTGTCCCTGGCCGTGCGGTGAGGTGCCCGTGACGACCTCGACCTTGCCCGTCGGCAGCATCCGTACGGAGGCGTTCTCCCAGCCACCGGCGGCGTAGTTGAGCGCACCCAGCACCCGGGAGGGGGCCAGTCCGCACATCTCCGTGAAGGTCGAGATGCCGATGCCGAGCTGCACGGGGTCGTTCGCCTCGCGGCGGCGTCCCTGCTCGGCACGCAGCGCGTCGTACCCGAACAGCTCCTTGGCCTTGGCCGTCGCGGCCTCGTAGTTGCCGGAGTCGAACTCCAGACCCGCGGAGGTGGTGTAGGGAAACTCCTCGTGCTTGATCCAGTTCTTCTCCCGCAGCTCCAGCGGTTCCATCCCCAGCTCGGCCGCCAGCTCGTCCATGATCCGCTCGACGGCGAAGGTCGCCTCCGGCCGGCCGGCGCCGCGATATGCGTCGGTCGGCGTCTTGGTGGTGAACACGTTGCGGCACTCGAACCGGTAGGCGGGGAACTTGTAGATGCCGCCGAACATGAAGGCGCCCAGGATCGGGATGCCGGGGGTGACCAGGCACAGGTAGGCGCCCATGTCGGCCAGCAGGTCGGCGTGCAGCGCGGTGACGGTGCCGTCGCGCTTCGCGGAGACCGTGATCCGCTGCACCTGGTCCCGCCCATGGTGGCAGGAGAGGAAGCACTCGCTGCGCGTCTCGGTCCACTTCAGCGGACGTCCGAGCTTCTGCGCGAGAACCAGCAGCGCGGCCTCCTCACGAGGCACCTGCAGCTTGCCACCGAAGCCACCACCCACATCCGGTGCGATGACCCGGAGCTTGGACTCGGACACGCCCGTGATCAGGGAGAGCGCGACCCGCGACACGTGCGGCACCTGCGTCGCGGACCACATCGTGACCTGCTCCCCGGTGGGGTCGACGACGATGGAGCGAGGCTCCATGAAGGCCGGGACCAGCCGCTGCTGCCGGAACGTGCGCTCGACGACGACATGGTCCTCCGAGCTGCGAGCGTCCTCGATGGCCTGCTTCGCGTCAGCGCCGGATCCTGCCTCCGCCGAGTCGAGCACGAAGTGCGCGCTCAGGTTGCTGCCGAGGTCGGGGTGCACGAGGTCGGCACCGTCGGCCAGCGCGGCAGCCATGTCGAGCACCGGCGGCAGCTCCTCGTAGTCCACGTCCACCAGCTCGGCCGCGTCGACCGCCTCGGCGGCGGACCGCGCGACGACCGCGGCGACGGCCTCACCGGCGAAGTTGACGGTGTCGACGGCGATCGGTGGGTGCTGGGGAGCCTTCTGGTCGGGGGTCACCGTCCACACGGTGAACATGGAGAGCTTGCCCTCGCCGATGTCGCGCCCGGTGAAGACGCCGACCACGCCGGGCGCCTGCCGGGCCGCCTCGGTGTCGATGCCGGCGATCCGGGCGTGCGCGAAGGGGCTACGGACGAAGCGCAGGTGCAAGGTGCCCTGCGGGGTGATGTTGTCGGTCCAGCGGGTGCGGCCGGTGATCAGCCGCTGGTCCTCCTTGCGCCGGCGGGCCGAGCCGATCTCGGCTGCGGGACGTTCCTCGACGGCCGTCACTGCGACGCACCTCCCGTGGCGGCCGCGCGCACGGCCTTGACGATGTTCTGGTAACCGGTGCAGCGGCAGAGGTTGCCCTCGAGTCCCATCCGGACGTCCTCCTCGCTCGGGTCCGGGTGCTCGACGAGCAGGTCGATCGACTGCATGATCATCCCGGGCGTGCAGTAGCCGCATTGCAGGCCGTGGTGCTCGTGGAAGGCCTTCTGCATCGGGTGCAGCTCGCCGTCCTGGGCGAGCCCCTCGATCGTGGTGACCTCGTGGCCGTCGGCCTGAACCGCCAGCATCGTGCAGGACTTCACGCTGCGCCCGTCCAGGTGCACCGTGCAGGCTCCGCAGTTGCTGGTGTCGCAGCCGACGACGGTGCCGGTCTTGCCGAGCCGCTCGCGCAGGTGGTGCACCAGCAGCGTGCGTGGCTCGACGTCGTCGGTGTAGCTGGTCCCGTCGACGCTGACGGTGATCCGAGTCATCCTGCCTCCATGGGTGAGCAGTCCCTCCCCTGTGCACTATGGGGTGATCGTGCCTCGCTGTGACACCTGTCACAAGGGGCCTTTAGGCATGGTGACCCACCGGAGGTTGCAGAAAGGTTGCAGCCGGGTTCAGCCGGCGTCGTGGTGGATGGGCCCTTCCTTGGTCCCCAGCCGCTCGCCGTCGCCGCCCCAGCGCAACGCGATGATCTCGGCCGCGATGCTGACCGCCGTCTCCTCAGGCGTGCGGGCGCCGAGGTCGAGACCGATGGGGCTCGACATCCGCGCCAGCTCCTGTTCCCCGAGGCCCGCCTCCACCAGCCGCTTGAGCCGGTCGTCGTGCGTGCGCCGTGAGCCCATCGCCCCGATGTAGCCCACCTCGGGCAGCCGCAGGGCCACCTCCAGCAGGGGTACGTCGAACTTGGGGTCGTGGGTGAGCACCGCCAGCACGGTGCGATGGTCGATCCGTCCGGCGTCGACCTCGGCCTGCAGGTAGCGGTGCGGCCAGTCGACCACCACCTCGTCGGCGCCGGGGAACCTGGTCGCCGTCGCGAAGACCGGGCGGGCGTCGCACACCGTCACGTGGTAGCCGAGGAAGGAACCGATCCGGGCGACCGCGGCCGCGAAGTCGATCGCCCCGAACACCAGCATCCGCGGCGCCGGGGCGAACGACGACACGAACACCCGCATGCCCTCACCGCGACGTTGGCCGTCGGGCCCGTAGGTGAGCGTCTCGGTGCGCCCCGAGGCCAGCAGACCTCGGGCGTCGTCGGTGACCGCGTCGTCGGCGCGCTCCGAGCCGAGGGACCCCGCGTGCGAGTCGGGTCGCACCACGATCCGGCGGCCGACCCAGGACTGGTCCGGGTGGTCGATCACCGTGGCGACCGCGACCGGTCGGCCCTGCTCGACGTCGGCCGCCACCTCGGAGAGGTCGGGGTAGGACGCCGGGTCGACCCGTTCGACGAACACGTCGAGGATCCCGCCGCAGGTCAGCCCGACCGCGAAGGCGTCGTCGTCGCTCACGCCGTAGCGCTGGAGCTGCGGCCGCCCGGACTCGAGAACCTCCTCGCCGACGCTGTAGACCGCGCCCTCGACGCAGCCGCCGGACACGCTGCCGACCGCCTCGCCGTCGGCCATGACCAGCATCGCCGCACCCGCCGGACGCGGCGCCGACTTGAAGGTCGCCACGACCGTGCCCACCGCCACCGGCTTGCCGCCGCGCCACGCGGTCATCAGCTCGGACAGGACGTCACGCATCGGCGACCACCTCCAGCAGCCTGTCGAACGCGGCCAGGCTGTGCCCGGCCACCAACTGGTCAACGTATGGCATGGCGGCGGCGATTCCCGCCTGTACCGGCTGGTACCCGAGCTTGCCGCGGTGGGGATTCAGCCAGATCACCTCGTGCGCGAGTCGCGACAGCCGCGCCATCTGCTCCCCCAGCAGCGCCGCGTCGCCCCGCTCCCAGCCGTCACTGCACACCACCACCACCGCCCGGCGGGCGGTGCCACGCTGCCCCCAACGGTCGAGGAAGACCTTGAGCACCTCGCCCAGCCTGGTGCCACCCGACCAGTCCGGCACCGTCTCGCCGGCCTGCAGCAGGGCCTGCTCGACGTCCCGGTGACGCATCGCGCGGGTGAGGTGGGTGAGCCGGGTGCCGATCGTGAACACCTCGGTGGTGGTCGGCGCGGCGCGGGTCATCACGTGGGCGAGCCGGAGCAGGGCGTCGGCGTAGGGCGCCATGGACCCGGACACGTCGATCAGCAGCACCACCTTGCGCGGACGAGGCCGGCGCCGTCGGTGCAGGACCCGGGCCGGCTCACCGACCTGGCGCAGCTGGGCCCGCAACGTCCGTCGGGCGTCGATCTCCCCGGTGTGGGCAGCCCGCCGGCGGTTGCTCCGGCGCAGCGAGGGGCGCACCCGCAGCGTGTCGAAGAGCCGCGCCAGCTCCGCTCTCTCGGCACCGGACAGCACGGCGATGTCGCGATTGCGGAGAACCTCCGCGGTGCTGGCTGCGACCCCGAGCGGCTCCCCGTCTGCTTCCTGGCCCTGCTCGGTCCCCTCGTCCAGGGCGGCCTGGACCACCGTCGGCGGGTCGCTCCGGCTGCGTTGCCGGGTCGGCAGCTCACCACCGAACCATGCGGTGAAGACCTGGTCGAAGCGCGCGAGGTCGTCCGGCCCCGGGCACAGCGTCGCCCGGCCTGCCCAGTAGACGTCGGCGGTGCGGTTGGCGTCGAGCGTGGCCACCGCCCGGAGGAAGGTCTGGGTGCGGTCGGCAGTGACCGGCGTACCCGCGTGCCGCAGTGCCTCCGCGAACCCGACGAGCACGCTGTCGACGGCGGGGCGCATGGCTAGCTCGCCAGCAGCCGGTCGAGCGAGTCGCGCACGCGTTCGACATCCTCGCGGTACTTCAGCACCGCGCCGAGGGTTGCCGCCGCCGTCTGCACGTCGAGGTCGCTGCTGCCCAGCGCGGACAACGCCCGTGCCCAGTCGAGGGTCTCGGCGACGCCTGGTGGCTTGAGCAGGTCGAGGTCGGTGCGCATCCGCTGCACGGTGGTGACCACCTGCTCGGCGAGTCGCTGCGAGACCTCCGGCAGCCGGGTGCGCACGATCTCGATCTCGCGGGCGAGGCCGGGATGGTCGATCCAGTGGTAGAGGCAGCGGCGCTTGAGCGCGTCGTGCACCTCGCGGGTGCGGTTGGACGTGAGGACGACGATGGGTGGGGGCGAGGCGACGACCGTGCCGAGCTCGGGGATGCTCACCTGGTGGGTGGACAGCACCTCGAGCAGGAATGCCTCGAACTCGTCGTCGGCCCGGTCGATCTCGTCCACCAGCAGGACCGCCGGGCTCTCCCGCAGCGCGCGCAGGACGGGCCTCGCGAGCAGGAAGCGCTCGTCGAACAAGGACTGCTCGACCTGCTCGAGGTCGGCGTCGTGCTCGGTGGCCTCGACCGCCCGCAGGTGCAGGATCTGCCGGGGGAAGTCCCAGTCGTAGAGAGCCTGGGTCGCATCGATGCCCTCGTAGCACTGCAGCCGGATCAGCGGGATGCCGAGCGCCTGTGCCAGCGCCTCCGCGAGCGCGGTCTTGCCGGTGCCCGGCTCACCCTCGAGCAGCAGCGGACGGTCGAGGGTCAGCGCGAGATATCCGACCGTCGCCAGGCCGTCGTCGCAGAGATAGCCGGTGCCGGACAGGCGGGCGGCGAGGTCCGCGGCGGACTCGACGGGCAGCATCTGTTCAGCATGACCCAGCGGTGCCCTCGTTTCCAACCGAGTGGCCGGCCGGCAGCCCCGAGGGCGTGTCGACGTCGCGGCCGTCGGCGAGGTCGGCGCACTCGACGTCGACCGCCTCGTGCCGTTCGAGGTAGTGCCGCGCGCCGACCTCGCCGCGGGCGTCCTCGACCACGGCCGACCAGTGGTCGCGTCCGATGAGCACCGGATGTCCGGGCGCTCCGCCGTAGGTCGCCCGGACGAGCGCCGCGGGGTCGGCCCGGCCGGCGACCCGGCGGACGGCGTCGGCGGTGACGCCGGGTACGTCGACCGGCACGATCACGACACCGACCGGTTCGGCGTACCCCGTCAGCCGCCGCAGACCGGACCGCAGCGAGGCGCCCATGCCCTCGGCCCAGTCGGTCGCCTCGACGAGCTCGACGCCCCGGTCGGGACCGTTGCTCAGCTCGCGGCGGACCTCGTCGGCCTGCGCACCGATGACGACGACGACCGGCCGGCAGCCGGCGTCGCACAGCGCCCGCGCGGTGCGGGCCACCCACGTGGTGCCGTGCTCGTCGCGGACCAGCGCCTTCGCGGCGCCCATCCGCCGCCCGGCGCCGGCGGCCAGCACCAGTCCCGCGACTCGTTCGCCCATGCTCAGAGCAGCTCGTCGAGCAACCCGTAGGCGCGGGCCTCGGCACCGGAGAGCACCCGTCCGGACCTGAGGTCGTCCTCGACCTCGCCGGCGGCACGACCGGTCACCTCCGCGATGCGGTCACGCAGCTGGGCGACCTGGCGCTCGTGCTGCTCGGCGAGGACCGCCACCTCACCGGCCGTCCCCTCGACCGACGCCTGCGGCAACGACAGCACGAACAGCGCGTGCGGATGCGCCGCCCGCCTGGTCGCGGCGCACAGGACGGCGGCCGCTGGCCCGGGCAGCCGCCCCCGGACGACCGCGTGCACGGGAGCAGGGAGCAGGTCGATGGCGTCGGCGAGTGCGAGCGCAGGCTCCAGGTCCGCCTCGCTGCACGCGAGGTGCAGGGTGATCGGGTCGGTGTCGGCCCCACCGAGCAGCAGCAGACGGCTGAGGACCTGGTTGGCGGTCTCGGTGTCGAGCCGGCCGCCGACGAGGACGATCCGTTGCCCGAGCAGGCGGTCCGCGAGATCACGGTCGCGGGCGGACGGGTCCGAGTCCTCCGGGGGCATCGGTGACCACGTGGCGTTCGGGCGGCTGAGGGACATGGGCTCCTCCTGTGACTGCCCCCAGGATGCACCCCGGACGCCGGCGGGAGGAACGACCGGGGTCACGACGCCACGTCCTCCGCGGCGCGCAGGACGCGCAGCACGTTGTCGGTCCGGAGCCTCGCCAGGTCGCGCTCGCTCCAGCCGCGGCCGCGCAGTGCCGCGAACAGCCGTGGGTAGCCGGCGACGTCCTCCAGTCCCCGGGGCATGAACGCCGCACCGTCGTAGTCGCCGCCGAGCCCGACGTGTTCGACACCGGCCACCTCCCGGACGTGCTCCACGTGCGCCACCACGTCGTCGAGGGTCGCGACCGGCGGCGGGTCGTGCTGCGCCCGCTCGCGCAGCAGCGGCTCCATCCGGGTGTAGTCCCGCGGGTCGATCCCACGTGCCTGCGCCTCCTCCCCCGCCTGGTCGAACCACGCCGAGTGCGCCTGCGACACGAACTTCGCCACGAACGTCACCATGCACACCCCGCCGTTGACGGCGAGGGTCTCGAGCACGTCGTCGGGGACGTTGCGGGGGACGTCGCAGACGGCGCGCGCGGACGAGTGGCTGAAGAGCACCGGCGCGGAGGTGACCCGGAGCGCGTTCCGCATCACGTCGGCCGAGACGTGCGAGAGGTCGACCAGCATGCCGAGCCGGTTCATCTCCCGCACGACGTCCTCGCCGAACGCGCTGAGACCGTGCAGCACCGGGTCGTCGGTGGCGGAGTCGGCCCAGGAGACGTTGCAGTTGTGCGTCAGCGTCAGGTAGCGGACACCGAGCTGGTGCATCATCCGCAGCACGGCGAGGGACTCGTCGATCGAGTGCCCGCCCTCCATGCCCATCAGCGAGGCGATCCGGCCGTCGCCACGTGCCCGGTCGACGTCGTCGGCGCTCGTGGCGAGCGTGAGCCGCTCGGGGTAGCGGTCCACCAGCCGCCGCACGAAGTCGATCTGCTCCAGCGTCGCGGTCACGGCCGCCGGGCCGGTCAGCGAGCACGGCACGAAGACCGACCAGAACTGCCCGGTCACCTCTCCCCTCGCCAGCCGCGGCAGGTCGGTGTGCAACCGCGGCTCGCCCGCCAGGAGGTCGACCGCGTCGAGGTCGTAGTCGGCCAGCTCGCGCATCGCCCACGCCAGGTCGTTGTGTCCGTCGATCACCCGGGCAACCTACGCCGTCCGGGCGGCGATGCCGGGTCCGGGCCGGCTCTGCGGCACACTGCTCGGGTGGCAGAGCTGAGCAGACTCGAGCAGGATGTGCTGGCCGAGGTCGACGAGAAGGAGATCCTCGCCGACCTCGAGGCGCTGGTGCGCATCCCCAGCGTCGACGGCACTGCGGCCGAGCACGAGGTGCAGCAGTGGTGCGCGGCCCGGCTCGCGACGCTGGGCCTGACGGTCGACCACTGGCCGATCGACGTCGCGACCCTGCGCACCGATCCGGAGTTCCCCGGCATGGAGGTCGAGCGCGACGAGGCGTGGGGATGCGTCGGCACCCTCGGCGTCGACGGAACCGTGCCCGCGTTGGTCCTCTACGGGCACGTCGACGTGGTCCCGCCCGGCGACCTGGACCTCTGGCCCGGCAACGACCCGTTCAGCGCGCACGTCGTCGACGGCGTGATGCACGGCCGCGGGACCGCTGACATGAAGGGCGGTGTCGCCGCGGTTCTCGGCGCGGTCGCGGCGCTGCAGCGCGCCGGGGTCACCCTGCATCGTGCGCTCGCCGTGCACACCGTGGTCGCCGAGGAGGACGGCGGCCTCGGCACGTTCGCGACCTTGCGCCGCGGGCACAGCGGGGAGGCCTGCGTGATCTCCGAGCCCACCGCCGGCGAGATCGTCTCCGCCAACGCCGGCTCGCTGACCTTCCGGCTCGACGTGCCGGGGCTGGCCACGCACGGCTCCACCCGCACGCGTGGCGTGAGCGCCGTCGAGAAGTTCGAGGTGGTGCACACTGCCCTGCGTGCGCTCGAGGCCCGCCGCAACACCGTGCCCGACCCGCTGCTGGAACACCTCGACGTCGCCTACCCGATCTCGGTCGGCACGGTCCGGGCGGGCGACTGGGCCAGCACGGTTCCGGACCGGCTCATCGCCGAGGGCAGGTACGGCGTACGCCTTGGCGAGTCGGTCGCCGAGGCGCGCGCCGAGCTCGAGGCAGCCGTGGCGGCGGCTTGCGCGGAGGACACGTGGCTGCGCGAGCGCCCCGTCACCGTCTCCTGGCCCGGTGGGGTGTTCGCCTCCGGCCGGCTGCCGGAGGGGGACCCGCTGCTGGGCCTCGTGGCGCGGGCCGCCCTCGACGCCGGCGCCGGCGATCTGCCGCCGGCCCGTGGTGGACCCTACGGATCGGACCTCCGGCAGTACGCCGCGGCGGGCGTGCCGACGGTGCAGTACGGTCCCGGCGACATCCGCTTCGGCCACTCCACCGACGAGCACGTGCGGATCGCCGACGTCGTGCACTGCGCCCGCACGTACGCCCTGCTCGCGATCCGGCGGTGCGGCGCGTCGTGACCGGCGAGCTGCGTGTCCGCTCGGTCGTCATCCCCGACAGCGAGCTCGGCTGGCGGTTCAGCCGGTCGGGCGGGCCCGGCGGGCAGTCGGTCAACACCGCCGACTCGCGGGTCGAGCTCATCCTCGACATCGCCGGTTCGCCCTCGATCCCGGAACACCTCAGGCAGCGCGCGCTGACGCGGCTGGCGCACCGGCTGGTCGACGGCACGCTCGTGGTGACCGCGGCGGAGCACCGCTCACAGTTCCGCAACCGGGTCGCCGCCCGCGCCCGACTGCGCGACCTGCTCGACGATGCCTTCGCACCCCCGTCGCCGCGGCGCCGTCCGACCCGGCCGACACGCGGATCGAAGGAGCGACGGCTGGCGGGCAAGCGCCGCCGCGCCGAGACCAAGGCGCTCCGCCGCCGGCCGCCGCCGTAGGCCGCACCCTCGCAGCCGGGCTCGCACGTGGCTAACCCTTGACCGACCCCGCCATCAGCCCGCCGACGAACCAGCGCCCGAGCACGATGTAGACCACCAACGTGGGCAGCGACGCGATCAGCGCGCCCGCCATGCTGGCGGAATAGTTCTGCAGCTGGCCACTCGCCAGGAAGTTCAGCGCGATCGTGACGGGCCCGTTGCGGGAGTTGGAGAAGAACAGCGCGAAGAGGTAGTCGTTCCAGGCCGAGGTGAACTGCCAGATCAGCACCACGACGAACGCCGGCGCGGATATCGGCAGGATCACCGACGCGAACGTGCGCAGCATCCCCGCCCCGTCGACGCGGGCGGCCTCGATGAGGTCCTGCGGCACCCCTGCGTAGTAGTTGCGGAAGATCAGCGTCGTGATCGGCAGCCCGAACACGACGTGCAGCACGATCAGGCTCGGCACACCGCTCGGTACGCCGAGACCCTGCATCAGCTCGACCAGCGGGATCATCACCGCCTGGTACGGGATGAACATCCCGAACAGGATCAGCGTGAAGACCAGGTCGGCGCCGGGGAACCGCCAGCGGGAGAGCACGAAGCCGTTCATCGAGCCCACGAACGCCGAGATCAGCGAGGCCGGGATCACCATCGAGAAGGTCCGCCCGAGTGCCGGGGCGAGCTGTTGCCAGGCCTGCGTCCAGCCGTCGAAGACCCACTCCCGCGGCAGCAGCCAGGCCCGGTCCGGCGTGGCATCGCCCGGGCCCTTGAAGCTGGTGATGATCAGCACGTACGCCGGCATCAGCACCACGCACAGGAAGAACAGCAGCAGCAGGTACTTCACCGGGCGCACCCAGCCGCGCTGCTCCTTGGCCTTCGGCGGCTTCACCACCAGCCGGTCGGCGCCACCGGTCGGCGCCGGGATGGTCGACGCGGTCATCGGCTGCGCTCCTGACGGTAGGTGGCGACCAGGTACGGCACGATCAGGACCGCGACGATCAACAGCATGACCGTGCCGATGGCAGCCGACAGGGCGTAGTCGCTGCGGGTGAACTCGATCCACATCTGGGTCGCCGGCACCTGCGTCGTGTAGTTGCTCTGCCCCGCGATGGCCATGATGAGGTCGAAGACCTTCAGGGACATGTGCCCGATGATGATGATGGCCGACAGCGCGACGGGGCTGAGCTGCGGGAACACCACGTGCCGGTACATCCGCCACTCCGACGCGCCGTCCATCCGCGCAGCCTCACGCAGCTCGTCGGGAACCCCGCGGAACCCGGCGAGGAACAGGGCCATGATGTAGCCCGAGAGCTGCCAGACCGCGGGCATCGCGATGGCGAGGATCCCCCATCGCTCGTGGGTCCACCAGGAGGTCTGCAGGAAGTCGAGCCCGAGCGAGCCCAGCAGCCGGTTGAGCCCGGACGCGCGGTCACCCTGGGCGTTGTTGAGCAGCCACCGCCACACGACTCCCGAGGCGATGAACGAGACCGCCATCGGGAACAGGTAGATGGTGCGGAAGATGCCCTCGCCGCGCGCGCCGCGCTCGAGCAGCCAGGCCCACAGGAACCCGAAGAACAACGCGCCGGCGAGGAACGCCGCCGTGTAGAGGAGCAGGTTGCGCAGGGAGAACAGGAAGGTGTCGTCGGAGAACAGCGCCTGGTAGTTCTCCAGGCCGACGTAGCCCTCGGCGGGTGCCCGGGTGTGCCGGTCGGTCAGTGACGTGTTGACGTTGACCGCGATCAGCCCGTAGACGAACACGCCCACGAGCACGATGGTCGGACTGATCAGCAGCAGGGGCGGGCCGAACCGCTTCAGTCGGTGATGCATGGTCGCCTCCGGGCACGTGGGCCGGGCGGAGGTACCGCCCGGCCCACCTGCGTCAGGTTCGGGTCAGCTCTCGAGGTGCTGCTCGGCTGCTGAGACCAGGCCCTCCTGCAGGCCCGCGACGTCGCCGGTGCTGCCGAACTTGCTGACTGCGGCGGTGATGTCGGTCAGCCAGCTGACCGAGGCTGCGGCTCCGTGCGCGAGCGAGGACACGATGGCGTCCTGCTGGAAGGACTCGATCGCCGTCTGCTGGTACGGACCGAAGTCGGAGGTGTCCGCCTCGGTGTTGGCCGGGATGGAACCCTTCGCCTTGTTGAACGCGGTCTGCCCCTCCGCGCTGGCCACGGTGTCCAGCCACGCCTCGGTGGCCCCGGGGTTCGGCGCGCCGACCGGCATCGTGAACGAGTCGGCCAGGAAGTCGAAGACACCGTCGGTGCCCGGCACGGGGAAGGTGACGTAGTCGGTGCCGAACTCCTTGTCCTGCGTCGCGAACGCGGCCTCGGCCCAGTCACCCATCACGTTGAACCCCGCCTTGCCGTCGATGACGAGCTGGGTCGCGTCGGGCCAGTCCAGCGACTGCCGGTCGCTGTTGGTGTACTCGAGCAGCTTGGCGTAGTCCTCGAGCGCGGCGGTCACCTCCGCCGACCCCCAGTCGGTGCTGCCGTCCCACAGCCCGTTGTAGGCCTCCTCACCGAGATCGGCCAGCAGCACGGTCTCGAGCAGGTGCACCTGGGTCCAGTCGGTCGCGATCGACAACGGGATCGCGCCGGAGGCCTCCACCTTGTCGAGCGCGGCGAACCACTCGTCGAGGCTCGCGTACGTCGCCTCGGGGTCGACGCCGGCCTTCTGCAGCACGGCGGGGTTGGCCCACACCACGTTGGCCCGGTGGATGTTGGACGGCACCGAGTAGATCTCGCCGTCCTGGTCGAGCTGCTCGAGCAGCCCCTCGGGGAAGAGCTCGTTCCAGCCCTTCTCCTCGTACATGTCGGAGATCGGCTCGATGTCGTCCTGCACGATGTAGTCGGTCAGCTCGGCGCCGGCGTGAGCCTGGAAGGTGCCGGGCGGGTCGTTGGTCTGCAGGCGGGAGGCGAGCACGTTCTTGGCCTCGCTACCGGCGCCACCGGCGACGGCACCGTTGACGAACTCGAGGTCGGGGTTCTGCTCCTCGAAGACACCGACGAGTGCGTCCAGCCCCTCCTTCTCGCTGCCCTCGGCCCACCAGGTGAAGACCTCGACCTCACCTTCCCCCGATCCCGAGCCTCCTCCGCCGCCGCAGGCGGCGACGCTCAGCAGGGCGGTCGCCACCAGTGCGGCCCCCACCCGACGCGTGATCCTCATGTTGCCCTCCATGTCCGACGCGTGTCGTCCGGTTGTCGCTCGCACGTTGCGCACATCACCCTACGTCCGAGGCTATCCGCGCAACGGCCCGGGCGCTCCCCCATCGTCGTTCCCGGGACGTCATCGACGTCGTCACGCGTCGCGGTCGCGACCCAGCGGGAACCACAGCTCGTACCGGTCCGCCGGGAAGACCGCCTCGGCGTACTCCACCGGCCGGCCCGCCGCCAGTGCGCGACGCACCAGCCGCAGGACGGGCCGGCTCGAGGCGATGTCGAGCAGGCGCACCTCGTCGTCGTCGGGCAGGCTCGCGACGACGGACTCCTCACCGGAGTCGGGCAGCAGGCCGCGCGGCTCGAGGTAGTGGTAGAGGCTGTCGGCGAGCATGTCCTCGGTGACGTCGCCGACGAGCGAGGCCGGCAGCCAGGTGCGCTCCAGCGCGAGCGGGATGCCGTCGCCGAGGCGTAGCCGCCGGATGCGCAGCGCCGCCCCACCGAGCGGCAGCCCCAGGAAGGCCGCGACCAGCGGCGGCGGCCCGGTGTCGGGCACGCACTCGATCAGCCGGGTCGACGGCTCGAGGTCGTGCGCACGCACCGCGTCGGCGAAGGAGCCGAGGCGCACCCGCAGCGCGAGTGGCCTCGGTGCCCGCAGGTTGCCGCGCCCGTGCACCGTGCGGACCAGCCCCTCCCGCGCCCGGCCGGCGATGGCCTGCCGGACCGTCATCCGGGCGACACCCCACCGCTCGGCGAGGACGCGTTCGGCCGGGAGCGGCTCCCCCACCTCGAGGTCGAGGACCATCGCGCGCAGCTGCTCGGCGATGGCGACATGCTTGGCCGGTCCCGCGCTCGTCGTCACCCCGTCATCATCGCAGGCGCTACTCGGTGGTGATGGCACGCAGCACGTCGAGGCGGGCAGCCCGCCGGGCGGGCCAGACCGCGGCCAGGACGCCGATCACCGCCGAGGCCGCGACGAAGGCCGCCAGCTGGCCGAACGGCACCTGCACGGCCGTCAGCCCCTCGTCGGCCACCGACTCCAGCAGCACCAGGCCGAAGACCACCCCGAGCACCACGCCCAGGGTCGCTCCGAGCACGGCGATGACGACCGACTCCAGCCGAACCATCGTGCGCAGCTGCCGTCGGCTGAGCCCCACCGCACGCAGCAGGCCGACCTCGCGCGTGCGCTCGATGACCGAGAGCGCCAGCGTGTTGACGATGCCGAGCACCGCGATGACGATCGCCAGACCGAGCAGCGCGTAGATCAGCATCAGCAGCTGGTCGATCGGCGCGCGCTGCTCCTCGGCGTACTCCGCCTGGTCCTTCAGCGTCACGGTCGGCAGGTCGGCGATGACGGCCTCGATACCGGCGGCCACGTCGGCCCGTTCCGCGCCGGGCTCCTTGACGACGTAGGCGGAGCTGTCCGCCGGCGCGACCCCGGCATCTTCCATGGTCCGCAGCGGCATCAGGTAGTTGGTGTAGACCCCCGGCGCCGGCTCGAACAGCCCCACCACCTCCAAGGACTGCTCACCCTTGGGCAGGCTGACGGCGATGGTGTCGCCCACCGAGATCCCGGTGTCCTCGGCCCGCTGTCGTCCGACCAGGACGCTGCGGCCGTCGACCGCTGCCGCGTCGGCCCGGTCGATGTCGAGCTGCAACGCCTCCTGCAGGGCAGCGAGGTCGGTCCCTCCGACGGCGGCCCGGGACCCGTCGACCTCGCTCGGTGCGTAGCGCAGCCGTGCCACGGTCTGCACGCCGTCGACCTCGGCGACCTCGTCCGCCACCTTCGGTGAGAAGGGGACGCCGATGGCGTTGGACACCACGAAGTCGGCGCGGAAGCTGTCCGCTATCGACTCGTCGACGCTGGCCTTGGCGGACTGGCCGACGATCGCCATCGTCGTCACGAGCGCCAGGCCGATCATGAGTGCCGACGCCGTCGCAGCCGTGCGCCGCGGGTTGCGTACGGCGTTCTGCTCGGCCAGTCGGCCGACGGTGCCGAACAGCCGGCGGTAGAGCAGCCCCACGGCTGCGACCACCGGGCGACCGATCACGGGGCTGGTCAGCGCGACACCGAGAAGCACCAGCAGGACGCCGGTGCCGACGAACCACACGGCGTCGTCCACCCCGCCGAAGAGCCCGTACACGATGCCCGCGCCGCCGATGACGGTCATCGAGAGCCCGGTGACCAGGCGCCGGTGGATGGACGTCTCCGGCATGGCCACGTCGTCGCGCAGCGCCTCGACCGGGGCGATCCGGCTGGCTCGCCGGGCCGGAAGGTAGGCTGCGAACGCGGTCACGATCATGCCGACGCCGTAGGCCACGATCGCCGTACGCGGCTCGAACGCCAGGCCGCTGCCGGACAGGTCCAGCCCGAACTGCGCGAAGACGAGCTTCAGCGCCTGGGCGAGGCCGAAGCCGAGCGCGAGACCGAGGGTCGACCCCACGAAGCCGATCACCAGCGCCTCGAACAGCACCGACCGGGTCACCTGCCGTCGGCTCGCGCCGAGCGCGCGGAACAGCGCCAGCTCCCGGCTGCGCTGGGCCACCAGGATCGAGAAGGTGTTGACGATCAGGAAGCTGCCGACGAACAGCGCGATCGCCGCGAACACCAGCAGGAACGTCGTGATGAAGCCGAGCGCCTCGGTGACGTCACTGGCCTGTTCGTCGGCGACGGTATCGCCCTCGGTCGCCTCCAGGTCCTCCGGCAACCGAGCGTTGACGCTGTCGGCGAGCTCCGCCTGGCTCACGCCCTCCTCGGCCGTGACCCAGATGTCGGTGTAGACGTCGCGTCCGCCGTGGAACAGCTCCTGAGCGGTTCCGGTGTCGAAGATCGTGAGGCTGGCACCGGCGAGGCTGCCGCCGCCGAACTCGGCCAGGCCCACCAGCTCGGCCTGCAGCGCCGGTTGCTCGCCCGACGTCACGATCGGAACCCGGTCGCCGAGGTCGTACCCGGCCTTCTCCGCCGTACGCGAGTCGAGCGCGACCTCGCCGGGTCCTTCGGGGGCGCGCCCCTCCTGCAGGGTGAGGCCGTCGTTGCCGTGCGCGGCCGGC
>Ga0075331_1000033_pt1 | contig 24666 bp, 27 predicted proteins | sample MayberrySE_TuleA_FD_120090 | JGI IMG/M metagenome (GOLD analysis project Ga0075331, IMG submission 120090) | Natural and restored wetland microbial communities from the San Francisco Bay, California, USA, that impact long-term carbon... | ecosystem: Environmental > Terrestrial > Soil > Wetlands ... | reverse complement strand
GTTCTCGCCCTCGAGGCTGTAGGCATGGAACAGTTCCCGGAGCAGCGTCTCCATCTGCGCGGGCAGCTCGGACGGCGCTTCCTCGGCGAGGACATCGGCCAGGTCATCGATCCGCACCTGGGGGAACGCGCCGGGGAAGCTCGACGTGGCGCGGGCTGCGAAGGCCAGAGCAGCATCGTGGCCTGGCCCCAGCTGGCCGAGGTCAGCAGCGTCGGACCCACCGACGAGCGAGTCCCGCAGCGGTGCTCGGAGGTGCAGGACGTACCGGTGTGTGCGATCGACCATCCGCCGGTCGGGTGGCCACACCGACACCGATCTCACCCGTCCTCCGACATCGGTGACAGTGACGAACAGGTCCAGAGAGCGCTCCTTGTCTGTCGGTGCACTGCCCGATCGGGCACCGGGCGGGTTCATCGCTCGAAGTCCGCGGTACGCGTGTCGCAGGAGCAGGCTGCCGTCGAGAGGTGCGAGTGCATCAGGACGGCGCAGTGCGACGCGGGCAAGGAAGGTGGCGGCCCGCAGCGGCACGGGTCCACGGCCCTTCAGGAGGCGCGCGATGTCTCCCTGCTCGAACCAGATGTCACGCAGCGGTGCCTGGTCGGCTCCCGAGGCCAAGGCCTTGGCCAGGAAGACACCATCGATGCCGCCGGCCGACGAACCCGCGATCACGTCGACGATGACGCGCGTGGGCACACCGTCACGCTCGGACCTGCGTCGCAATGCAGCAGCGTAGGCGGCCCGGGTACCCGTCAGGGAGGCTTCGTTGTCGGTGCCGAGGGCCTGCGACGCCTCGGCGAGCAGCTGGATCTCGCGAGTGATCCCGGCCATGTACACCGCCAGTGACACCCCGCCGAAGCACACCAGGGCAAGCCGTATCTCGCGTCCTCCCCGTCCAGCAGAGGCGTTCATCGTCCCTCCCAACGCCGGCTCCCCGCGCTGTCAGCTACTGGTGCGGCGCCATGCCGCGAATGCGTTGGTGACACCCGACAACGCTGGACGTAGCTCTGGATGGTGACGCAGCAGGACGCTGGCCATGGAGTTGTCAGCGATCCAGTCCAGCCCGGTCTGGGTGTAGACCTGCGGCGTGTAGTAGTCGGTGAAGAACCGGTCGCTGTTCAGACGACGTGAGGCCATCAGCACGAAGATGCGGAACGCGGTGTCGCTGAAGGCGAATCCCTTGGGCCGGCGCTCGGCGTAGAGCCCGACGAGGAGGTCGACCTGTTCGATGTCGCCGCCATAGACGTCGGCGATCTCCTTGGCCCACTGCGCGTCGTCCGTGAGCTCCTCGAAGGTCGTGAACGGCTTGAGATGGAGTAACCGGCGGAACTCGTTGTAGCGGGGAACGCCGAGCTCCCGCGTGCGCACGATGTCGGTCGCGGCCAGGTCCGTCAGCTTGCCGTCGGGGCGCTCGAACTCCTGCAGGAAGCGCGGATAGTTGTGCATCGTCACCAGCCCCGGCGGCTGTGTTCCGAAGGAGTACAGCAGGTCGGTCATGCCGGTCTTGGCAAGTACATCGACGCCGTTCGGCCCAGCGAGGTCCCGGAAGGTGCAGTCGCGAAGGAGATGGTCGTCGGTGATGCTCCGTAGGGACCAGTCGTCACGCAGCAACGGGTGCATGCGGTAGACCGCGACGAACTCCTCGGTCAGTGAGTAGGGGATGCCGTAGTGGTCGGCCTTGGCACCGGGAATGCCGCTGATGACTTCGCTGTCGCTGATGCGGCCGAACAGCCTTTGTGCGCGCTCGCCGGCGAGGCCGAACCAGTTGGCCCGCAGCGCCGCGACCGTGGTCGGGTGACTGATCACGGCAGGGGTCCACTCGACGGTGTGGATCTTCGCCAGCAGGGCCGCGTTGATCAGACGGGCGCGCTGGAACAGCTCCTCGTCACTCCAGGTCGGATACTCCGCCTTGAGGCGGTCACAGATCGCGTTGTGCTCATGGGTGAACAGGGTGATGAGCATCGCCATGCCTACCCAGAAACCGGGCACGCGCGACGGGTCCTTGTCGGGGTCGGTAGGGCGTGGCAGCGAGCCGTCTTCCAGCACGATCAGCTTGCCGTCGGTCCCGCTGCGTCGAGCCTGTGTGGCCTCCTCGGACTCGCCGTAGATCTGAGAGCCGTCCCACCAGTGGGTGAGCACGTTGATGCTCGTTCGCGGCCCCATGGACCCCTTGGGCCGAGTGGGGTCGTCCATCGTGCGCAAGATGGTCATCGAGCCGTCCGGCCAGGTGTCGTCGTCGTCCAGCTCGATCACCCAGGGGTTGTCCTTGGGGCTGGTGCCATGGCTGAACCAGTCGTGGATCATGAACTGCAGCCAGGCCGCAACGAGCGAGTTGGCGCCCTCGGCGGCGGCGAGCTCATGTCGCGTCATCAGCCGCCGGCTGATCTGTCGCGGGTTGGGGTGCAGGACCTCGTCCGAGGTCGTGCGTCCCACCCGGTCCAGCGGAATATTGCGGCCGAACCGCGATCCGGCCATCCCCATGCCAGGACTCTCCAGGTCGTTCCAGCTCCCTTCGGGGGAACGTTCGGTACGGCGATGTGCGTCCGGAGGTGGTGGCGTGGGCGCATCGACCGAGGGCAGCGTCCCGGTATCGAACAGGTTGTGCTGCCGCAGCTTGGTTCGTAGGCCGACGAGAACACCGAGACCCAGCGGGACCGGCAACCGGTGCCAGCCCCACTTGTGGTCGACGTACTGTGTGAGCGCGGTGAATGCTCGTGAGAACGGTGTCTGACGGTAGGTGCTCACAGGTTCTCCCGATCGGTGGTGGTGGGACGACGTCGACGCCGCCGAGTGCGACGGCGTGCAGCCTTGAGGAGGAGGTCGCTGGCCTTCTCGCTGACCATGTAGGTCGGTGTGACGATGAAGAAGCCAGGGATGCGGGGGAACACAGAGGCGTCGACGACTCGCAGTCGATCCACTCCGTGCACGCGCAGCCGGCTGTCGACCACCGCCATCGGATCTGAGCGCGGTCCGATCCGAGCAGTGCAGGAGGCGTGGTGTCCCCATGCTTCGTTCTCCACGAAGGACCGCAGCTGCGCGGGCGACTCGAGGGCGGGACCCGGGTGCAGCTCACGGGTGACGACGGCGCCGGCACGCCGGTTGATCTCCCGCACCAGCTCGACACCGCGGACGACATCGTCGAGGTCTTGATCGACGTCGCCCTGTCCTCCTGGGGTGCCCTCGTCCGCTCCCTCGCTGAAGTAGCGGAAACGCACCAACGGCGCGTCGCGAGGGTCGGCGGACCGTAGGGTCACCCTGCCGGCGGTGTTGCCGGTGTGTGCCTTCAGGACCGCCCAGGTGAAGCGCCGGCGGCTCTGCACCAGCTCGGCGGAGTAGCCGGGGAAGTACCCGCGAAAGTCTGCTGGCAGGCCGAAGATGAACAGGTCCGGGTCCCGCAGCTGCGGCCTCGAGCGGTGGATCAGCCCGACCACCGCGCCGTTCGTGGCGTAGATGCCCTCACCGTGCTCCCACTGTTGCCAGTGTGGGTCGATGGCATCGCCACTCTGCGGGGGACGGAAGGCGGCGCCCTCGATGAGCGCGAAATCCTCGGCCACCTCGCTGACCACGCCGACTTCGTAGCGATCCTGCAGGTTGCGGCCGACCCCGGGCAGGTGGACCCGACAGGCGATGCCGTGCCGCTGCAGCTCCTCGCGGGGGCCGATTCCCGAGAGCATGAGCAGCTGAGGCGTGTTGAACGCGCCTGCAGCGAGCACCACCTCGTGGCGGGCGGACGCTGTCCGCAGCGGACCGAGCTCACGTGTGTCCGGTTCACGGCTGGCCCGGTAGGACTTGGGATGCTGGGCATACTCCACGCCTGTGGCTGCGCCGCGGTCGTCGAGCAGCACGCGGCAGGCCAGGGCGCCGGTTCGGATGTGCAGGCGGTCGGGGTGCTTGGCGGCGACCGCGAGGAGTCGTTCGCGTGAGCCGCTGCGGCAGCCGGTGGAGATCGACGTCGGTATGCGCCACAGCCCTTCGCCACCGGCCTGCACGGAGCGCCAGTCGTTCGGGTCGGTGGCACCGTCGAGAAGCTCGAGCGGGGCAAGCGGGCGGTCCAGCAGCCCCGCCAGTGACGACTCCGCGGAACCGATCAAGATCTTGAGCAGCTGCCTGTCGCGCGCGACCAACCCGGGGTCGGCCAGCGTGGTCCCGAGCCACCCGTCGAATCCGTGGCGACCCTTGTTGACGTAGCGGTCCGACAGCAGCGGAAGGGTGACCAGCACCCGCGCCAACCAGCGGTTGTGGGGGAGCATCCGGGGCCGGTCCCGGTAGGCGCAGCGCTCCAGCCGTTCGAAGTAGCCGCGCATGGTCGGTGCGCGCCACGACCGGTCGCCGGTCAGGGCTGCGATGGCATCCCAGTCGCTGTTGTGGGGGTAGACCGTGATCATGGCGTGGTGTGCGGTGCAGCCGCCCAGCGTGCCCGCTCTCGGATAGAGGACGCCGCGTCCTTCGACCTGCTTGGGATCCAGCGCGGCGCGCCCGGGGTCGTCATAGTGATCGACGAAGTAGTCCCAGCTCAGGTCCGCGTCCTCCGACGCCAGCGCATGGAAAGCCGGTACCCGGTAGGTCGGCGGGGAGTCGTCGCCACCGGCCTCGAGCACGAGCACGCGGTGCCCACCCTCTGCCAGGTTGGCGGCGAGTGGACCACCCCCCGCTCCGGATCCGACGACGACGAAGTCGAAGGTTTCCACGGTCAGCTAGCCGCGGGTTCGGCGCGCGAGCAGGGCCAGCACGGTGTTGGTCGCGGAGATCGCCACCAGCAGTGTTCCTGACCGGCGGGAGACGTCGCCCCGAGCGGTGATCAGGGCGGCCGTGAGCGTGTCGGAGGCATGGACGAGCGGCGCCTCGTCGAGGCTGCGCTGCAACTCGCTGCCCCGGCGTACCAGCAGGTCCCGCCCGATCAGCACCGTTCGGATCCCGAAGAGTCGGAAGGCATAGATCGCGGCGGGGCTAGCAGGCTCGTCCGGGTCGATTCGCCCGATGAGGACCTGTGGCGCGACGAGCCCGAGGGCGCCGTTGACGATCCGGACGAGCGCGAGCGTGATCCGTGCACCCTTGGCGACGCGGCCCTGTGCCATCGATACCCCCTCGATGTGGCGCCGGGCATCGTCACCCTGCGTCGATGTTCGGGATTCTCCCGGTCACGAAGCGGTGCCACAATAGCCCCAATGGACTATATGGCGTCGCACTATCACGTTAAGTGATGGAGGTCGTCGGCATCGCGCGCCGGGTCGATGAGGCTGTGGCATCGGCGTCAGCCCAGCGGGCAGCTGCGGCGAGATCGATGTGCACGGTGGTGTAGAAGTCCACCAGATGGTGCAGGTAATGCACTTCTCCCGCGGCAGCCGATGCCTTGTAGGCGTCGAGGGCGGCGGCGTAGTGGGACTCGGCCTCGGTCCGGCGGCCCATCTGCTCAAGGACGCGACCGAGCTCCTGCCGCGCGGTCGGGCGCGGCACACGCATCACGACGCGTCGCAGGCGAGCCTCGGCCGCGTCGAGCCGACCGCGTGCGACGGCCAGACCGGCGAAGTGCTCGTCGACCAGCCAGTATCCGGAGTAGGCGCGGTCGGCACGGTCGTAGTGGTCTTCGGCGTCGCCCTCGCGTCCACGGCGTAGAGCGAGGCTTCCGCGCTTGAGCTCCAACCAGGCGAAGGCTCGCATCTGCTTGGCACTCAGCTCCTCCTGTGCCGCGGCATAGGCGCGATCGGCGCTCAAGTCGTCACCGCAGGCGTCGAGGAGCCCCGCCAGACGCGACAGGACGTCCCAGCTGGGCGGGTCCAGCAGCTCCTCGAGCTCGGTACGTGCCTCTGCGACATGACCTTGCCGCAGGCGCGCATCAGCCAGCAACGCTCGTGCGGGGCGCGAGTGGGCCAGGCCGACGACCCGTTCGAGGTCCGTGACGACATCGCTGAACCGGTGCAGGGTGAAGTCGATCTGGCCAGTGAGGAGGCACAGGTCGCCGTTGAGGCCGAGCCGGCCGATGGCGTCCTCGACCTCGTGACGCAAGGCCGGAAGGTCGTCCACCTGCCCCGCCAAGGTGGCCAGGTGATAACGGCGGTACAGCAGACGTGTGGCGCCTGAGACGTCGTCCGGCTCCCGGGCAAGCGCTGAATGCAGCCTCGCGACGTCGGCTCGGGTCTGCCCGAGCTCCGTGTCGTAGTCGTGGATCACCACGGTTCGGCCAGATAGGGGAATCGGGGAAGGAAGTCCTTGTCGTTGGACAGCGGGTTCGGTGGGGTCTTCGGCACGACCGGCGCCGTGTCCCACACCTTCTGGTCGCCCAGGGTCTCGACGTTGTAGGGCGAGCCCTGGATGTCAGCGCTCATGTCGAGGAACATCGCCAGGAAGCGGGTCGCAACCTGGTCCTCCAGCCTGCGGCCGAAGGGCCACGTACCGGTGGTGTCCATGTCGATCGAGCACACGTTGGGAATGAAGATCTCGAAGGGACGCCGGAGCGGGATGTCCAGGCCGTGCTTGTTCCACGAGTCGTCCGGCATGTTCAGTCGCTGGAAGATGACCTTCTTCACCCTGGGGAACGCCGCCAGTGCCGACCTGTACGTGCGGTGCACCGACACCGGTGCGTCGTCATGGTCGAACGACGTCTGGAGGCCGAGCGCGCTGATCGACGGTCCGAAGCCCCAGCCGAGGTGCGCGAGCCGCCGCACGAACTGCCGGGCCAGCAGGAAGTTGTTGGCGCCGAGCTGCCGGCGGTCCTCGCGTTCGTTGAGTCCGGCGTCGGCGAATGGCTGGCCCACCGTGTCGACGACCTTGTATCGCTTGAGCTGATCGTCGCCGTGCGCGCCGTCGACCAGCGCCCACGGGTGCTCTCGCCAGAAGAGCTGGTCGGGGATGGTGTCCACCTTTGCCGAGGCCTTGAGAACCCAGCTCTCTCCCCAGGTGGCCACGACTCGGTCGGCGCGTGGCTCGCCGGTGATGAAGTCGAGCGGAATCTCCAGCACGATCGCGTTCACGTTGCGGCCGGCCTGCGCATCTTCGCCGGAGTAGACGAAGCGGTAGTTGCCGTCGGCGTCCCTGGCGAATCGGTCCCCGGTCCACTCGTAGGGGCCCGGTGGCAAGTTGAGCTTGACGCCGTAGCCGTGCCGCGGCTTGTCCGGGTCGAAGTTGAACAGGTGGTTTCCTTCCAGCTCGAGCAGTGTCTTGGGGATGGGCAGCTCACGCAGGTCGGAGGTGTGGGGCACGTGGTAGAACTGCGGCGCGTAGTTGATCGACCGGAAGAAGCCGGGAAGGTCGTTGAAGAACGCGTCATCCCGACCTCCGACGAACGCCCTGATGCCATGTCCGCTCGGGCTGCTCAGCTCGTGCACCTCATTGGTGCTGACCGTCCGGGTGAAAGTGCCGCCATGGAAGCCCAGGAACTGGACGTTCGCCTGCTGGTCCTCGGTCATCGTCACCCTGATCTCGGGTGCGCTGAAGTTGCCGAAGTAGGTCTCGCGCACAGCCTCGAGCTGCTCGACCATCGACCGTAGCCTGGGTTCGTCATCGCGGCGCGCGTCCAGCCGGGGGTGTGACGTGACCAGGATGCGGTAGAGCATGTCCGTGTCGAGGACGCCCGTGTCCGGGACCGGAGCAAAGGTCAGCGCGACGACGACACTCTCCCCGAGGCTCTGGTCGTCACTGGGATATCCGAACAGGTCGTACAGATCCGCCGCACTCATGTCGATGTCGGCAAAGATCGAGTTGACGGCGTTCGGGTCATTGTGGTCAGCCATCGTCCGCCCCCTGCCCGACGGCACCCGCAGGCTCCGACGGCGCTTCCAGACCAACAGCCGGTGCTGGTCTACTCACTGGCAGTAAACTCGTGCCAGCGTTGCGTGTCAACGAGCTGCACGAGGTCAGGCTCGTGCCGGGATCGCCATGGTCGACTACACCCGGGGGTGTTCGTGTGGGCAGGGTTCGGGTGACGGCGTACGGGCGCTTTCCGCCGGAGCGCTTCATCGGTGCCCTCACCGATTTCGGTCCGGAGCGTGGCAGCACGTGGGGGAACAGCGACCCGGAGTTCCTCACCGTGCATGACACCGGGCCGAGGTGGGCCGAGGTGACCGAGGGGACGGGACAGGCCGGCGGGATCTGGCAGCGCTACAGGTGCGACTGGTCCACTCCCGGAGTCGTGCGACTGGATGTGCTCGACAGCAACGCCTTCGGCCCCGGTAGCTCCTGGGAGTACAAGGTGACGGCCGTCTCGACCGGCACCCGCATCGACCTGGGCATCACGCGAGTCCCGACGACCCCACGAGGCCGAGTCCTCGACCTCCTGCTCGCGCTCGGCGGGACGTTCTACTTCGGTCGAGACCTTCGTCGCACGGTGGCACGCCTGGAGGCTGCTACGGAGGCGCGCCCGCCGTCGTCGCGGGACTGATGTGCGGCCAGGCGTCGTGGTCCGGGTGCCGAGGTGACCGCGGTGCCTTGCGCACGGCAAAGTACCCTGCACGGCGAGGGAGGCAGTGGACCGACGAGCGTCTGGACGCGGCCACTGCAAGCACAGTCTGTAGGAGGCGAAGATGGCAGATGCACCCAGGGACGCCCTGGCGGGCGCGGTGTTCACCGGGCTTGCCGAGCTGATCTACCAGCGCGACTCCTACGACGGGGTCTTCGCTGCGCTCTGTGAGGCGGCGCCTCAGCTGGTCAAGGGCTGTGACCACGCCAGCCTGATGATCAAGCGTGACAACCGCTTCGTCACCGCGGCAGGCAGCGACGACATCGCCCAGCACATCGACAACCTCGAGCGCGAGCTGAGCGACGGACCATGTGTGGATGCGATCGTCGACGAGGCCTACCAGCTCGATGCCGACCTGCGTGAGTGCAGCCAGTGGCCACGGCTCGCCCGCCGGGTGGTCGCCGAGACGCCCGTGCGGGGGGCAGCAGGCTTCCGCATGGTCGTGGACAGCCAGAAGGTCGGCGCGCTCAACGTCTTCTCCGACACCCCCAACGGGCTCACCCAGGCGTCGGCCGACCAGGCCACGATCCTCGCCGCCTTCGCATCGGTCTCGCTCACGGCCCTCGAGCACAAGGAGCAGGCGACCACCCTGCGCGGCGGCTTGCAGTCCAACCGCGAGATCGGCAAGGCCGTCGGCCTGCTGATGTCAGCACACAAGGTGAGCGACGAGGAGGCCTACGGCATCCTGCGAAAGGCCTCGCAGGACATGAACATCAAGCTGATCGACGTCGCCCGCGAGGTCGTCACCCATCACAACCACCGGTAGGCCGCCGGGACACGCCTACGCGGTCACCGGGACGGCATGGTCGACATCGTGTCCGGCGTGGCCGGGTCCGTTCCCCGACGATCGAGGCTGCCCGTGCCCGGGGGGGCAATCGTCATCTCGTCGCAGGCTCGTGCTCGATCTGCTCGATTGGCGTGACCGTGCCGTCCCTGACCAGCCGCACTGTCCGGTGGCGATGCCGCGCGAAGCGCCAGACGGCCAGCACGCCGTACACGCAGGACAGCGCGATGATCGTGAGCCGGTTCGCCTCCGCGCTTGCGAAGACGCTGACGAAGAACTGCACGAGGAAGAGCGACAGCAGCGCGACCGCACCGCGGAAGGTGATGCTGCGGTCGATCAGCACCGCGACCGCGAAGAGCGACTGCGCTGCGGTGATGAGCAGCTCGTAGCGCTGCTCGGTCTCGAGCGGAAGCCCTGCTGTGCTGAGCGCGGAGAGTCCGAACACGATCGGTAGCCCGCCCACGAGCAGGGTCCACTGGTTGACCTTGCTCGACAGCAGCGTGCCCAGCGAGTCGGCGGCCTTGAGGCGCCATGCGTAGAGGCAGGCGACGATCAGCTCGGGCGACTCGCTGGCCAGTGGGGCGATCCACTGCACGAGCAGGAACTTGGAGATGCCGAGCTGGTCACCGGTGCTCACGAGGCTCTCGGCGAAGTGCTCAGCGGTCAGCAGGATCATCAGGGCGGCGACCACGAACATGGAGGTGACCCAGGTGCGGCGGGCATGGGCGGGACGAGTGCCGACCCACAGCGACACACCCAGCAGGTCCGGCTCGGAGGGCGACATCCTCGACAGCCGCCAGGCGTAGCCGGCGAAGATGCCGACGAACACCACGGTGTCCCACAAGGTCAGGCTGTCCCTGAGCGGGAGCGTCAGCGAGTACAGCGTGGCCATGCCCAGGAAGGCGATCTCCACCGACATCGCCGGAGCGAGCCGCACCTCGCCGACATCGGTGGACTCCGACGCCGCCTGCTCGCCGTCGGCACGGGACCGCCGCGCCCACCAGACGGCGAACGTCGCCACCAGGACGACGAGCGGCCAGCCCACACCGACGAGGACCCGGTTCGCCCCGGTCATGTTGGCCAGCGCGAGCGAGCAGACCTCCGGTGGGGCACCTGACTGTCCAGCCTGGTACGCACCACCACATTCCAGGGCGAAGACGAAGTCGACGGCGTACTCGGGCAGAACGGCCAGCAGGGCGAGCAGCGCGAGAGCGAGACCTGCGTTGATGTCGACCTGAGCCGCCTCGGCAGCCCAGGAGAGGATGAACGCCGCCCCGATGATGGCGACGCCGTAGAGGACTGCGTGCAAAGCCGGTGGCAGGTGCACCGCAGGCAGCCCGAGGTAGGTGGCAGCGCCGAGGTAGCAGCCGGGGAGGGTCACCGCAGCGGCCAGCAGCAGCTGCACGGGGAACCGATCGGCGGCTCGCTGTCGCTCGTCCATGGCACACAGAGTTCCCCGCCCGTCGAGGGCCATGCCTCTTCGCCGCCGTGACGGTGCTCATCGTCGGTCCTACAGTGGCGAGTGTCGGACTTTGGCGAACCACCGGCCGCCGCGGCATGGTGGCATGTCGATACCCGCTCGGGCTTCGAGGTCGTGCACTTCCGGTCCGTCGTCGGTGGCTACGGCGTCGACGGGACCACGGCTGCCGTTGAGGACGGCCGGATCTGGTCCGTCAGCTACTCACTCGAGCTGGACCGGACCTGGAGGACTCGTCACGCCGAGGTGGTGGCGCGGTCGGCAACGGGGGAGTGCCGCACGACACTCGAGGCGGACGGTGCCGGTCACTGGTCGGTCGACGCCGTGGCTGCGCGGCGCTTGGACGGCTGTCTCGACGTCGACCTCGAGTCCTCGGCGATGACCAACGCACTGCCGGTACGCCGACTCGGCCTCCATGAGGGGGAGCGGGCCGACGCCCCGGCGGCGTACGTGCGCCTGCTCGATCTGGCAGTCGAACGCCTCGAGCAGACCTACGTCCGTTCGACCGACGACGGGGATCACCAGCGCTACGACTACGCGGCTCCGGCCTTCGACCTCGCCTGCGTGCTCGTCTACGACGAGTCGGGCCTGGTGATCGCCTACCCGGGCATCGCCACCCGCGCCGCCTGATCGTCCGGCTCAGCGGAGGTGGTGCTCGAAGGCGTACGCCGCCGCACCGGTACGCGAGCCCACGCCGAGCTTGGCGAAGATGTTGCTCAGGTGCCGGGCGACCGTCTTCTCACTCAGGACCAGGTCGGCCGCGATCTGCGGGTTGGTCCTTCCCTTGGCGACGAGGCGGAGCACCTCGACCTCGCGCGCCGTCAGCCCGCCCGGCCGTGGCTGGTGGTGCAGCAGCGCGTCGACCTCGGCCACCCACGGTCGCGCGCCGAGCTCGTGGAAGCCCCGGCGCGCGGCGGTGAGCTCGCCGGCGGCGGACTCGTCGTCGCCGAGCTCTCGGAAGGCCAGCCCGATCAACATCCGGGTCCTCGCGGTCTCGAACGGCGCGTCCAGACGCATCCAGAGCTGCTGCGACCGGCGTCCTTCACTCAACGCCTGCGCCGCGTCGGAGGCGCTGAGGTGCACGAGGCCAGCGGCGTACGCCGCCATCGCACGCAACGCCGTGCAGCCGAAGGTCGTCGCCAGCTGCTGCATCTCCTGCATCGCCGAGCGGGCTGCGTCGATGTCACCGGCGGCAAGCAGGATCTCGGTGGCCGCGGGCAGCAGACGGGTGCGATGCACCTGTTGAGGCGTCTCGTCGAGGAGGCGACGGGCGGTCGCCTCGGCGGCGCCGGTGCGTCCTTCGGCGAGCGACAGCAGCGCGAGGCCGGGCTGCGGGTCGTGACCGTATCCGCTCGCCGCGGAGTACGCCGCCTCCGCCTCGGCATGCCTCCCGCAGATGCGCAGCACATCGCCCTGCTCCGCGAGCGCGAGGCCGGCCGCCGGGGACCATCCGCTCGCCACGTACCGCCGGCAGGCCAGGTCGAACTCCTCGAGCGCCGCAGCGAACGCTCCATGCAGCCGCATGATCTGCCCGCGGTGCACTGCACACTGGCCGGTAAACGGAACCAGGTCCGGCTGGCTCTCGCACCAGCGGCTCAGGGCGGCGGTCCACTCCTCGGCACGCCCGAGGTCCGAGATCTCCTGGCAGCCCTCGATCATCGTGCAGTAGACCTGCCCGGCGATGACTGGAGAGACCTCGGAGGAGGCAACTCCCACCATCGCCTCGTCGAACAGCGCCACCCCCTCCGCCGCCCTACCGGCGTAGAGGAGCAGGCGTCCCTCGCTGCACAGGCCCAGAGCGACCAGGTCCGGGTCGCCGAACCGTCGGCCGATCTCGGTGATCCGCGGTGCGATCGATGCCGCCGCGGGGAGGTCGCCCTCCGAGATGCGCTGGTGCATGTCGTGGATCAGTACGTACCCACGCTCCACGAGGTTCTCGGGCTGTGTCTCCAGGAGCCGGTGAGCCCGTGCCACCCAGCCGCCGGCGACCGCCGCGTTCCCACTGGTCAGCAGGACCAGCCCCAGCCAGAAGGCGATCCGGACCGCACCGAGCGGCTCGTCGGCGTCGAGCTCTGCCTGATAGGCCTGCTGCAGCACGCGCACGCAACCGTCGTTGTCGCCGAGCAGGTACGCCGACATCCCGAGCCGGAGCAGGTCGTCTCGGCTCAGCCGCTCCGGGTCGACCCCGGACAGCTGCTCGTACGCCCCGGCCCACTCGCGGCGTTCGAAGGCCTCGCGCCCCCTCACGAGCTCCTCGACGATGCCCATCGCGCATCACCCACTTGGGAGGATACGCGCGCCGGGCCTCGTCCGTCGCAGTCGGTCGCACCCTGCCGAGTCAGGCCGCGCGGCGTGCCGCCACCTCCCGGCGCCGCTCGGTCCGGTGGGCCCGCTCGACGATGCGGTCGGCGATGTACGCCGCGTCCCGGCCGACGCCGGGCAGCAGCATCGAGCTGAACGCATACTGGAACGACAGCCCGCAGAAGAACAGCCCGGGTGCGCTGTCGACGACGCCGCGGAACTCCCTCGGCCAGCCGTCGGGACCGAGGACGGGTACGTCGATCCAGTCGAAGACCTGCTTGAAGCCGGTGCACCAGACGACGTTCGCGACATCCGGAGCACGCCCGTCGTCGAGCACGGGGCGCCCCTCCTCGACACCGGTGACGCGGGCGGTCAGCCGCTCCACTCCTCGTGCCTCGAGATCCTCCCGCTTGACTCTGAGCGCAGGTCCGCCGTGGAAGCGCACCTCGTTCAGCGCGTGCCGGCCGATCGGAGTCCGCCGGGTGATCACGTGCCGGAACAGGAAGACCAGGACCGGGAAGGCGAACCGGGCGGAGGGGCTCTCGAGCCGGACCGCGAGCTGGCCGCAGTCCCGCCCGCAGAGGATCGTCGGGTGCGTCGCGGCCAGCTCGAAGGCGATGTCGGTGCCGGAGTGGGAAGCTCCGACGACGAGCACGGCGCCCCCCTGCAGCTGCTCGGGCCGGCGGTACTCGCTGGAGTGCATCTGCACGATCGCGGGGTCGAGCTCGCCGGCGAAGGCCGGGACCGACGGTGCGCGCCCGAAGGTCCCGGTGGCCACGACGACGTTGTCGGCAGCGATGCGTCCGTCCGGCGTGCTGACGGCGTACCCGCCACCGTCGGCCTCGAGTCGCTCCACCCGCACGCCGGTGCGGACCGGGAGGTCGAACCGCTCGGCGTAGGCCTCGAGGTAGTCGGCGACCTCGTCCTTCAACGGATAGCTCCACGGCGAGCTCGGGAACGGCATCCCCGGCAACCCGTCGTACCTCGCTGGTGTGTACAGGCGGAGGGTGTCCCACTGCTGCCGCCAGTTGTCGCCGACCTGCGCGTTGCCGTCGAGGATGACGAACGGTCGGCCTCGTCTCCTCAGGTGGTAACCAGTGGCCAGCCCTGCCTGCCCCGCCCCGATGATGACGGTGTCCATGCGCTCGCTGCTCATCTCGCTCCTCCAGCGGTGACCGTGGGAACCTCGATGCGCTCACGGTATGGACGCCGGACCGCTTGGCGCGTCGGGCAGATCACCCATCTTCGGGACGATCGCCGTGGGCAGGTTCGTGCACGGGCGCAGGGTGACCGAGTGGATCCGCTACGGAGTCGTCTGCACCTCACCCGAACCGGTGACGAGCCAACGCCACGCTGCCGGACTGGGGTCGGTGTTACCGGCAGTGTCGGTCGCGCGGACGGCGAGCGTGTGCCAGCCGGGGTCGAGGTCGGTGTACTGCTGCTCGGAGGCACAGGGGACGAACGCCTGGCGGTCCAGGCTGCAGGAGAAGGACGCCGGCTCGTTCGCACGGAAGACGAAAGTGGAGGGGTCGCCGGTGGTGGGGCCGACCGGGATCCACGTCTGGGGAGGCGTGTCGTCGCCGTCGCTGGTGGCGGTTGGCGTGCCGGTGTCGTCGCTGCTGGTGCCGGTCGGTGCGGACGAGTCCTGCGCTCCCGTCTCCGGTGACGTCGGCGAGAGGCTGGCCGGTCCGGGGCTGGTCGACATACCCAGCTCAGGCGTGGCATCCGGCAGGCGGTTGGTCAGGTCGTCTGCGCGGGGTGAGCTCTGCTGGTCCGTCGGTCGCCCACCCGCGGCGCTGGGCCCCGGCGAGTCGGTGTGGTCCCGGGTGTCCTCCGGCGTCTGTCGGCGTTGCAGCGACCGTGCGTCCATGGTCGACGGCAGTGGGGTGCGCCGGCTCGCACGCGACGTCGTCCGCCCGTCATAGCGTCCCTCCGACGGTGCCGGCCCGGCAGTCACCTCAGAGCTCTCCTCGCCGAGCTCGGCGGCGGCTACGAGCGCTCCCCCCGACACGGCCAGCGCCACCGCAACCGCACCGGCCACGCGGATCCCTCGTCGGCCAGACAGACGTCCGATCTGCGGCCCACGTGGAGGCAGGGGTATGGGCAGGCGTCGGCGAGCTCGATGACGCATGACGCGGCTTCTCCGTCCCGGTGCGGCGGTCCCGCTGCGCGGGGTCTGACTGAACCCGAGGACGCTAGCAGCCGACTGCAGGGTGTCCAACCTGAGCGTTCAGCGCCGTGCGGATACCGGACCGTACGGTCCCTGTCCGATGTGACATTGGACCCTGAGCCGGTCGGCCGGGAGAGGCGATGATGCGAATGACGGGGGACATCGGAGCCTGAGCCCGGGAGGTCTCGAGATGGCGACCACACGCATCCAGCACCGCATCCTGATCATCGGCGGCGGCAGCGCCGGAGTCAGCGTCGCGGCTCGGCTACGTCGCGCAGGTGTCGACGACGTCGGTCTGCTCGAGCCGTCGTCGACCCACTACTACCAGCCGCTGTGGACACTGGTCGGCGGGGGATGCGTTGCCGTCGAGAAGACCGCACGTCCCGAGGCGTCGGTGATGCCCAAGGGGGTGGCGTGGGTGAAGGCGGCGGCCGAAGGTGTCGACCCCGACAACCGGACCGTCATCGCCAGCGGTGGACTGGAGATCGGCTACGACCATCTGGTCGTGTGCCCGGGACTTCAGCTCGACTGGGACGGTGTCCCCGGCATGGCAGAGGCGATACGTACGCCCTTCGTCTCGAGCAACTACACCTACGAGCTCGCGCCGAAGACCTGGCAGCTGATCAAAAACATGCGCTCCGGCACCGCCGTCTTCACCATGCCGTCGGGGGTCATCAAGTGTGGCGGCGGACCGCAGAAGATCGCCTACCTCGCCGCGGACTACTGGCGTGAACAAGGGGTGCTCGACGACATCCGCATCGTGCTCGTGCTGCCGACTCCGGCCATGTTCGGGATCAAGGAGTTCGCAGACGAGCTCGATCGGGTCGTCGCGCGCTACGGCATCGAGGTGCGCCTGAACTCCGAGCTGGTCGATGTCGACGGTGCGGGACGTCAGGCGGTGATCGTCGACCATGCCGACGACACCAAGGACACCATCCACTACGACCTCATGCACGTCGTGCCGCCGCAGTCCGCACCGCACTGGCTCAAGCACTCGCCGTTGGCCGATCCCGAGAGTCCGGGTGGCTACGTGCAGATCGACAAGCACTCCATGCAGCACAGTCGGTACCCGTCGATCTTCGCCCTCGGGGACGCCGGGTCCTCGCCGAACGCCAAGACGGGGGCCGCTGTCCGCAAACAGGCGCCGGTCGTGGCCAAGAACCTGATCGCCACGATGAACGGACGCCCGCCGACAGCCAGGTACGGCGGCTACGGGTCATGCCCGTTCATCACCGCACGTGGCAAGGTGCTGCTCGCGGAGTTCGACTACTCCATGCGGCCGACGCCGTCGTTCCCGTTCATCGACACCACCCACGAACGCAGCGACATGTGGTATCTCAAGCGGTACGGCCTGCCGGCGTTGTACTGGAACCTGATGCTGCGCGGCCTGGCCTGAGCGTCACCGCTCGTCGACGGTCTCAGTGGTCGTCGAACTCCGCGGGGCTGCGGTCGAACAGAACCGCGCTGATCCGCTCCTGCTCGGGCCGCCGATGCATGGTCACTCGCCTGGTCGCCCAACTCGACTCGGCATCCGTGCGCAGGCGGGTCCTGCTGCCTCGGCGCATCGTCTGCGTCGCCACCTCGATCTCCTCCTCACCGATCGTTCTCTCACTGCCCGTTACCCACTCGCGGTGTCCACATGAGCCCGCCGGCCGGTACGGTCACTCGCCGTCACGTGGCGTCGGTGCACGTGCAGCCCAGGGCGTCACAGCCGACGACGTTGCGGTGTCGGGGGACATCGAGCTCCACGCATGCCGGATCGGTGCACTCCGGGCGGCCGGAGGCGTGCACCACCAGATCGCCATGGCAATGGTCGAGGGCCTGGGCGCAGTCGGGACAGCGGGACGTCATGACGCCGACTTGTCCGCTCGCTCGGTCTTCTGCCCCTTGATGGCCTTCTCCAGCTCGTCGCGTCTCATCTTCGAGCGACCCGGCACGTCGAGATCCCGGGCGATCCTGTCCAGCTCCGACTTCGACAGCTCGGACAGGTCCGCTGACTCCTTCTTCTTGCGGCCGCCGGTCGAGCTGCCCTTCCTGCCGCGTCCACCGCGGGCGGCCTCGACACTGCGCCTGAGCGCATCGGAGAGATCCACGACGTTCGTCGACTCGGGAGGCTCGGACTCGGTCTTGATCGTGCGCCCCGCGGCCTTGTCCTCGATGAGCTGCTCCACGCGTTCGGTGTAGGTGTCCGAGTAGTCCTCCGGCTTCCAGGGTCCCGCCATCGAGTCGACCAAGGAGATGGCCATGTCGAGCTCCTTGCCCCGTGGTGCGCTGTCCGGGAGCTCGCCCAGCTGGTCCTTGGGTCTGCGGATCTCGTCGGCGAAGAACAGCGTGTCCAGGGCGAGTACGCCGTCGTCGGCGCGGATCGCCGCGAGGTACTCCTTGCCGCGCATCACGAAGTTGCAGATGCCGGCACGGTTCGACTTCTCCAGCGCCTTCACCAGCAGCCCGTACGGCCTGGACCCGGACGTGTCCCCGGGTCCGAGCCAGTAGGTCTTCTGGAAGTAGATCGGGTCGATCTCGTCGAGGTCGACGAACGTGTCGATGTCGATCGAACGAGACCGGCCCGGCGCGATCGCGTCGAGCTCCTCCGGCTCCACGACGACGTACTCGCCGTCCGCGATCTCGCGACCCTTCACGATGTCGCCGTAGTCGACCTCCTTGCCGGTGCGTTCGTTCACGCGTTGATAGCGCACCCGGTCAGAGGTGCCCCGCTCGATCTGGCGGAAGTGCACCGTGTGGTCCTGGGTGGCGCTGTAGAGGCGCACCGGGATCGACACCAGGCCGAAGTTGACCGTACCGCTCCAGATGGGTCGAGCCATCAGCAAGTCCTCCGACGAAGGGGGCCGGCGGGACGGGCCTCAGGAGGACAGTCGGGAGCGGAGCAGCTCCTTGCCCTGCTCGGCGCCCTTGCGGCTGTCGGCCTGGGCCTTGCGGAAGAACTCTGCGAGCTCGTCGTCGCCGTCGCGCTCGGCATCCTGGATGTACTCGCCGAGGCGGAGCGCGTTGCTCAAGCAGGCCTCGGTGAACCAGATGATGTTGTAGGTCTTGTCCTTGGTGCCGGTCACGCGGCCGGTCTCTGCAGTCATCGTGCTCTCCCTCCTGGCTCGAGACTCTCTTCACAGGTTCGGTGCCCATGACGTCTTCGAACATGCGGTCCCCGGCGCACCGGAGGCACCTGAGCTCGCCGTGGTGCGGCCCGGCTGACGTCTGGCAGGCTGGGCCGATGGAACTTCGCACCCTTGGTCGCAGTGGTTGCGCTGTGTCGAGCTTCGCGCTCGGGACGATGACGTTCGGTGCTGAGACGGACGAGGCCGGCTCGTTCGCGCAGCTGGACAGTTTCGTGGCGGCGGGCGGCAACCTCGTCGACACCGCGGACGTCTACAGCAAGGGCGCCTCGGAGGAGATCATCGGGCGCTGGCTCGCGGCTCGGCCTGCCGATGTCCGAGACCGTGTCGTACTCGCGACGAAGGCCCGGTTCCCGATGGGGCAGGACGCCAACGAGGTCGGGCTCTCCCGCCGTCACCTGCAGCGGGCGGTGGAGGACTCGCTGCGGCGCCTCCAGGTGGACTGTGTCGACCTCTACCAGGTGCACGCGTGGGATCCGGTCACGCCACTGGAGGAGACGCTGCGTACGCTCGACGGGCTGGTGCGGGCCGGCAAGATCCGCTATGTCGGCCTCTCCAACTTCACCGGCTGGCAGATCCAGAAGGCGGTGGCGATCGCACGGGCCGGGGGCCTGGAGGTGCCCGTCACCCTGCAGCCGCAGTACAACCTGCTCGTGCGCGAGCTGGAGTGGGAGGTCGTGCCGTCGTGCCTGGACGCGGGTCTGGGGCTGTTGCCGTGGTCCCCGCTCGGGGGAGGGTGGCTCACTGGAAAGTACCGCGCCGACGCGCCGCCCGAAGGCGCGACCAGATTGGGGGAGAACCCGCAACGCGGCGTCGAGGCCTACGACCGCCGGTCGACGCAGGAGCGCACCTGGGACGTGGTCGCCGCCGTGCGCAAGGTCGCGGAGGCACGCGGGATCCCGATGGCTCAGGTCGCGCTGGCGTGGGTGGTCGACCGTCCCGGTGTCACGTCGGTGATCGTGGGCGCCCGCACGCTCGAGCAGCTCGACGAGAACCTCGCAGCCGTCGGCGTGCATCTCGACGCCGACGAGACCGCGGCGCTGGAGGCTGCCAGCGACCCGGCCGCCGCCGACTACCCCTACGGCGGGCCGGGCAGCGACCAGCGCAGCCGTAGCCTCAGCGAGGCGCGCTGACGTAGTGCACGCCGAGGCCCGAGCGCCCCGGTGCTCGGTCGGGCCGCAGGACGAGGTCGTCGTCGTAGTCGCCGCCGTTCTGCGAGCGGAACGGCAGGGGCTCGTCATCCGGCAGCGCAGCCAGACGCGCACGCAGCCGGGCGGCTGACCGCTCGTAGTGATCGCGGTCGACCCGGTCCGCGCCATGGATCACCACGGGCGGCAGCACCGCCATCCCGGTGTACCAGAGCGTCCCGTGCAACAGCGGGAACAGGACCTGGTCGACCTCACCGTTGATCCCACGCGGGCTCATGGCCGGCTCGGGGCTGCCGGTCGTCACCACGACGAGGGCGCGCTTGCCCGCGAGCCTGCCCTCGCCGTAGCGCAGGGTGCGTCGTGGGTCTCGTGGATCGGCGACGCCGTAGGCGAACCCCTTGACGAACACCCGGTCGAACCACCCCTTCAGGATCGCCGGCATGCCGTACCACCAGAGCGGGAACTGCACGACGACCGCATCGGCCCGGTCGAGCTTCGCCTGCTCGGCCCGGATGTCGGCACTCAGCGTGCCGGTGGTGTGGGCCAGCTTCGAGGCTCGCGTGACCACCAGCCGCTCGTCGGGCTCGTGGTGGGTGAAGTCGTCGGCGTCGACGATGGCCTTCCACTTCATCGCGTAGAGGTCGGACACCTGGTAGGTGTGCCCGAGATCGTGCAGCACGCGGAGTCCTTCGGCGTGCAACGACCCGCTCAGCGAGCGGTGCTCAGGGTGGGCGAGTATCCACAGGACCTTCATGCCTCCAGGCTCTCGACCCCGACCACGCGCGACAATGGCCTGAACGCCAACATGTGAAAGAATCGAGCCATGGCCGCTCGCACAGCAGGCAGGCATCGCGTGGCAGTGCTCGTCCGCCACGGCGTGATGCCCATGGAGCTCGGGCTCGTGCACCAGATCTTCGGTGCGGCGAGATCAGCCGGCGACACTCGGCTGTACGACGTCGTGACCTGCACACCCGAGCCCGGCGAGGTGCGCACGGACGCCGACTTCCCCATCTACGTCGCCTACGGGTCGGCGTCCCTGGCCCGGGCCGACACGGTCGTGGTCCCGGCCTCCCACGAGGAGGACGAGCGGCCCGACGGTTCCCAGTCCGCGTCGGTGCTCGAGGCCCTGGCGCAGATCCGCCCAGACGCCCGTATCGCCTCGATCTGCACCGGCGCGTTCGTGCTGGCCGCTGCCGGCCTGTTGGACGGCCGCCGTGCCACGACGCACTGGAAGTCGGCCGCGCGCTTTCGCGAGCAGTATCCCGCCGTGCACCTCGACCCGGAGGTGCTGTACACCGACGAGGGCGCGGTGCTCACGTCGGCGGGGGAGGCGTCGGGTATCGATCTCTGTCTGCACATGGTCCGCTGTGACCACGGCGCCGCCGTCGCCAACGACGTCGCTCGGCTGACGGTCGTCTCGCCCCACCGTGAGGGTGGTCAGGCGCAGTTCATCAAGCAACCGATCCCGAGGCTGCGTGCCTCCGGCACGCTCCGGGCGCGCACCTGGGCGCTGCGACACCTCGACCGGCCCGTGAGCCTGCAGGACCTCGCGACCCGAGAGTCGATGAGCACGCGCACGTTCTCACGTCGGTTCCGGGAGGAGGTCGGCCTGTCCCCGCTGCAGTGGCTCATCCAACAGCGCCTCACGCGAGCCCGGCAGCTGCTCGAGGAGAGCGACCTGCCCGTCGACCAGGTGGCGGCGGAGTCCGGATTCGGCACGGCGGCGTCGCTGCGTCAGCACCTGCACGCCGCGATCGGCCTCTCGCCCACGGCCTACCGCACGGCGTACCGCGGGCCGTCGGCCGCCGACTAGCCTAGCCGCGCCGTCGCAGTCCGCGCAGGGCGCCGATCCATCGGCGGGCAGGGCCGTCACGACGTGACGGCGTCGCGGGCGCCGCGGCGCGAGCCGGTCGTCGCGCCCGGTGCCGCCGCCAGCGTTCGACCATCTCGGCTACGTCGAGCGTGCGCACGACGACCGGCGGGCCGTGCATCGGTCTGCTCCAGCACTCGCGGACGCGCGCGTTGAAGTCCTCGACGAGCTCGCGGACGGCCTGCTCCGTCGGCTCGTGGAGGAGTTGGTCGGGCAGGGACTGCGCCTCCTTGCGCAGAGCCAGCTGGGGCGGCAGCGCTGCGGTCATGTCCAGACGCTCGCGCTCGATGAGCCCCCTGACCCACCAGTCCTCGTCGGGCTGCCGCTCGAGGCGCAACGGCTTGCCCGCACCGGGAAGGTCGTCGAACTCACCACGCTCCTGGGCTTCACGGATCTGGCGCTCTACCCAGGACTCGTACTGCGCGCCCATAGGGGCGATCGTACCGGCCCGGCGCTTCCACGACGGCCGCGCGTCAACGCGCACGACTCGGTCCACGCACGAGCAGGGCAGCACCTGCGAGCAGGCCGGCGAGGCCCGCGAGGTCGGCGGCGACGAGGCCCTGGTGGGGGGTGACCTCCCACAGCACGACGCCCTCCGGCTGCACGTCGACGTAGACCCAGGTCAACGACAGCACGACGAGGGCGAGCGAGGCCAGCCGGGACCAGATGCAGCCGAGCACACCCGTGACCAGCATGGCGGCACCGAGAGTCAGAGCGATCACACATCCAGCATGCGAGAGAGGTGCCCGATCGTGCCGCCTGTTACTCGGGGTCGTCCGGTGCCGCGTCGTGCTCAGCTCGGGTCGTCGGTGGACCCCAGGGCGTCGTCGACGGCAGTCTCCCCCTCGGTGCGGGGGTGGTCGTGGTGGATGATGAGGCGCGATGGTGGCGGCTGCTCCACCGTGGCCTGCGGCGTCTCCTCCTCGGGCTGTGTGGTCATGCCCGGCCTCCCCTCGCGTGCTGGTGGTCCCTTGCGTTCACAGCACCTTGGTGCCGTACATCTCTCCCAGCGGGTCCGCGATCAGCTCGAGCCGGGTGCCGTCCGGGTCCCGGAAGTAGATCGACGTGCCGCTCTCGCTCAGATACTCGACGCCGGCCCGCTCGAGGTTCCCCTTCAGCCGCTCCCACCTGTCCGGCTCGACCGAGATCGCGATGTGGTGCAGCCCGCCGAGCACCTCGGCGTACTCGCCGAGATCGAGCCCCGGGAAGTCGAAGAAGGCAAGCAGGTTGTTGTTGCCGATGTCGAAGAAGAAGTGGTTGGACCCTTTGTAGTCGCGGTTCTCGAAGATCTCCGTGAGCGGGAACTCGAGCACCTCCTGGTAGAAGCGCACCGTGCGCTCCACGTCAGAACAGACCACAGCGAAGTGGTGCAGCCCACGCGCCGACGACGGCGGCCGCTGCGCCTCCGGGCGCAGGTAGGTGGAGCGGATCCGCTCCCGCTCCTGGTCGATGGCACGGGTGTCGATCTGCGTCATTGCGGTCCTTTTCAGATTCGGAAGAACAGGTTGAGGTAGCGGTCGGCGACGGCGCGGTCGCCACGGATCGTCCCCGCGTTGCTGCGACCGAACGCGGTGAGCACGAAGCTGCCCGGGTCGAACTCGATCACGGTCTCCAGGTCGGCCGTGTCGCCGGGCTCGTACGACAGCCCCTCGGGGTCGACGTGCACGCGGGTGCCGCCGGCGTTGGCACCGCTGGTGATGCGGATGCCGATGTCGCACGGGGGCGTGTCCTGGGCGACGGTCGTCGTGTACTTCCACAGCACGAACATGAACGGTGTGAGCAGGTCGGCGGTGTCGCCGGACAGGCCGTGTGCCCGGCCGGTGCCCTGCCGGACGTCCCAGGAGTGCACGCCGTAGTCCATGAGCTGGAACGCGGGGTAGAAGAACGCCGGCAACGGTCCCATGTAGAAGTGCGGGACGAGCAGCTCGCTCCACTCCTCACGGCTCAGGGCGGTGAACGCCTCCATGATCTTGTCGAAGTCGGCGCGCAGCCGCTCGACGAGAGCCGGCCGGGGCTCGGTGCGGAGCGCGAGGGCCTGCTCGTTGGCGCGGGCGGCCATGCCTGGCAGACCGTACGGCGGCCCCACGTCGGTATGGCTGCGGGCGGCGTCGAAAGCGACGAAGTAGGCCTCGGTTGTGTCCACGAGGTGCCCGACGACGTCACGCACCTGCCAGGTCCCGGCTCCGGTCGGCGCCTCCCACACCTCGTCGCTGTCGACCAGCTCGAGGAACTGTCCGGCCTCGTTGCGTACCACCTGCAGGATGGTGTCCTTGCCCTCGGGTGACATGGCGTTCCAGACGCTCACGTGGCACCTCCCGGGTCGTCGGGCTGGGCTCGTTGCATCTTCAACGGTACGCCGGACGGGTGGCCGCGGCTATCCACCGACCAGGGCCCCGTCGGTGCGAGCGGTCGGTGCGAGCGGTCAGTGCGAGCCGGTCTCGACCAGCAGGACGCCGCCGATGATCATGGCGATCCCCAGGGCCATCGCCCAGGTCAGCGGGTCGTCCCAGATCAGTCGCCCGGCGACAGCCGTGATCGCCACACCGAGACCGGCCCAGATGCCGTACGCGATGCCGACGGGCATACCGAGCTTGAGCACCTGAGCGAGCAGCGCGAACGCGACGATGTAGCCCACCACGGTGGCCGCGAGCCAGGGGAGGCGCGTGAGTCCTTCCGAGGCCCGCAGGGACAGCGTCCCGATCAGCTCGGCCGCGATCGCGGCGAGCAGCAGCAGCCAGGTCATGATCGTGCCCTCCTCGTCAGCTCGGCGAGCCGCTCGTTCACTGCGGCGACGCGGTCGGCGTCGAGGTCGTAGAGGCCGAGTGCCCGGGCCAGCCACAGCCCGTCGGCTGCGAGCCGGGCCACGAGCAGGTCCAGGTCGACGCCGTCGTCGGCCGTCCAGGTCCGGACGGCTTCGCGCCAGGCCTGTGCCGAGCGCGGGTCGAGCGCCGCTGCGGCGAGTAGCGCCAGCTCGCGGGAGGGATCGTCCTCCGGCGCGCAGGCGGCCTGCACGTAGGCACGGGCCGCTCGGCCCTCCGGCTGCGGATCGGCCTCCACGGCGCGCTCGACCTCGTCGGTCCAGTCCGCGAGCGCCGCCTTCACGAGCCCCGCGAGCAGGGCCTCCTTGCTGGCGAAGTGGTAGAGCAGGCCCCCCTTGCTGACCCCGGCCTCGCCGGCCACGGCGTCGAGGGTGAGGGCGGGTACGCCGTCTCGGGCGGCGATGGCGATGGCGGCGTCGATGACGCGGTCACGTGCGGCAGTCATTCCCTTTACTGTACCGGCTGTACGGTAAAGTTCGGAGGGAATGTGGCCGGCCCCGAGTGTGTTTTACGTGAGCAC
>Ga0075331_1000032_pt1 | contig 24909 bp, 20 predicted proteins | sample MayberrySE_TuleA_FD_120090 | JGI IMG/M metagenome (GOLD analysis project Ga0075331, IMG submission 120090) | Natural and restored wetland microbial communities from the San Francisco Bay, California, USA, that impact long-term carbon... | ecosystem: Environmental > Terrestrial > Soil > Wetlands ... | reverse complement strand
CGTGTCGCCGACCTTGACCTTCCAGGTGACGATCTCGGCCTCGGTGAGGCCCTCACCCACGTCGGGCAGGTTGTACTGCTTCGCGTCAGACATCTCTTACAGCGTCTCCTGCTCTTCAGTAGGCCAGCGAACGGTCGACGGCGTCGAGGACCCGGTCGAGGTCGGGCAGGTAGTCCTCCTCGATCCGGCTCGGCGGGTACGGCGTGTCGAAGCCGCCGACCCGCAGCACCGGTGCCTCCAGGGAGTAGAAGCACTCCTCGGTGATCCGCGAGGCCACCTCCGCGCCGAGGCCGAGGTTGACGTGGGCCTCGTGGACGACGACCGCATGGCCGGTCTTGCGGACCGAATCGTAGACGGGCCCGAGGTCGAGGGGCGAGAGCGTGCGCAGGTCGATGACCTCGATTCGCCTGCCCTCCTCCGCGGCCGCGGCGGCGCTCTGCACGCACGTCTTCACCATCGGCCCGTAGGCGAGCAGGGTCAGGTCGGTGCCCTCCTGGACCACGCGGGAGGTGTGCAGCGGGGGCGGTGCGACCGACAGGTCGAGCTCGGCCTTGTCGGCGTGGTACTGCCGCTTGGGCTCCAGGAAGATCACCGGGTCGTCACTGGCGATCGCCTGCTGGATCATGTGGAAGCCGTCGACCGGGTTGGAGCAGGCCACGACCTTGAGGCCGGGCGTGTGCGCGAACTGCGCCTCCGGGCTCTCGCTGTGGTGCTCGACCGCGCCGATGCCGCCACCGAAGGGGATGCGGATGACGATGGGCATCTTGAGCTTGCCCTGGCTGCGGAAGTGGATCTTGGCCACCTGGCTGACGATCTGGTCGTACGCCGGGTAGACGAAGCCGTCGAACTGGATCTCGCAGACGGGACGGTAGCCACGCATCGCGAGCCCGACGGCGGTGCCGATGATGCCGGACTCGGCGAGCGGGGTGTCGATGACCCGGTCCTCGCCGAAGTCCTTCTGCAGACCGTCGGTGATCCGGAAGACACCGCCGAGCTTGCCGACGTCCTCGCCCATCATGAGGACCTTGGGGTCGGCCTCCATCGCGGCCCGCAGGCCCTGGTTCAGGCCCTTGGCCAGCGTGATCTTCGCCATCACCGCGCCCCTTCCATGTGAGCTCCCTCGAACGACTCGAGGTAGCCGGCGAACTGCTCCTTCTGGGTGGCCAGCTCGGCCGTCTGCTCGGCGTACACGTGGTCGAAGATGTCGAGCGGGTTCGGGTCGGGCAGCGCCCGGCAGCCCTCACGCAGGTGCTCGCCCATCGCCTCGGCCTCCGCGTCGACCTCGGCGTAGAACGCGTCGTCGGCCACGCCGTTGCGGCTGAGGTAGGCCTTGACCCGCGCGATCGGGTCCTTGAGCTTCCAGTGCTCGAGGTCCTCGTCGAGCCGGTAGCGGGTGGGGTCGTCGGTGGTCGTGTGCGCACCCATCCGGTAGGTGTAGGCCTCGACGAAGGTCGGGCCGCTGCCCTCGCGGGCACGCTTCAACGCCGCCTGTGAGACGGCGTAGCAGGCGAGTACGTCGTTGCCGTCGACCCGGACACCGGGGAAACCGAAGCCTGCGGCCCGGCGGTAGAGCGGGATGCGGCTCTGCCGCTCGATCGGCTCGGAGATCGCCCACTGGTTGTTCTGGCAGAAGAATACGACGGGCGCGTTGAAGACAGAGGCGTAGATGAACGCCTCGTTGACGTCACCCTGGCTGCTGGCGCCGTCACCGAAGTAGGCGACCACCGCGCCGTCCTTGTCGGCGTCGCCGGTGCCGACGACGCCGTCGCGCTGCATGCCCATGGCGTAGCCGGTGGCGTGCAGGGTCTGCGCGCCGATGACGATCGTGTACAGCCCGAAGTTGTTGTCGGCGGGGTTCCACGCGCCCTGGTCGACACCGCGGAACAGGCCGAGCAGGTTGAGGGGGTCGACGCCCCGGCACCACGCGACGCCGTGCTCGCGGTAGGTCGGAAAGGCGAAGTCCTGGGGGAGGAGCGCACGCCCGGAGCCGATCTGGGCGGCCTCCTGGCCCAGCAGCTGGGCCCAGATGCCGAGCTCACCGTGGCGCTGAAGTGCGGTGGCCTCGGTGTCGATGCGTCGGGTCAGGACCATGTCCCGGTAGAAGCCCTTGATCGCCTCGTCGTCGAGGTCGAAAGAGAACTCGGGGTGCTCGACGCGCTCGCCTTCGGGCGTGAGCAGCTGGACGAGCTCGGGGCCGCCGGCGTCGTGCGCGCCGGCCGGACGCGGTCCGAAGACCGCCCCGAGGTCGGCTGCACCGCCCGACGGCTGTGCCTGGACTGAGTCAGTCACCAGTACTCCTCTTGTCTTCATCGACGCGCGGGGTCGCCCGCGTCGCGGAGCCAGCAAACGAGGACGCGCGGCCGCACAGGGGTGGCGCACGCGCCCCGCGTCCGTCCGAGCTGTGACCCCAGCCACAGTCCGGATGGGCTTACGGTACCGACACTTCCGCCGGCGGTCCTAATCGATGTCCAGACCGTTATGTCGCTGATTGCGGCACCTCGTCCACACCCTGAGCAGGCTGTCTCAAAGTCGTGCCTGGCTGTCCGAAAACCGCGGGACACCGGCTGTCTCGACCCCTACCCTTGTCAGGAGTAAAGCAAGGAGACGCTCATGACGCCGATGGCTCCCGCCAAGCCGCTGCTGGTCGCGCTCGCGCTCAGCATCGTCTATGTCGTGTGGGGCTCGACCTACCTGGCGATCCGGATCATGGTCGAGGACATGCCGGCACTGCTGGCAGCCGGTGGCCGCTACCTTCTCGGCGGACTGCTGCTCGGCGCGCTGCTCGTACTGCTGCCCCTGCGGGGCACGGGCGGACTGCGCCGGCTGCGCGTGACGCCCGCGGAGCTGGCCGGCACGGCGCTGCTGGGGCTGCTGCTGCCCGTGCTCGGCAACGGCGTCGTGACCATCGCCGAGCAGCGCGGAGCGCCGTCCGGCATCACCGCGCTGCTGATCGCGGCGGTGCCGCTGTGGGTGATGGTCTACCGGCTCGCCTCCGGCGACCGGCCCGGCCGCTGGACGGTGGCAGGCGTGCTGATCGGCTTCGGCGGCCTGGCCTACCTGGTGCTCTCGACCGGTGTCGGGGGCCCGGTGCCGGTCGGCGCGGCGCTGCTCATCGTCGCCGCGTCGATGGCCTGGTCGTTCGGCTCGTGGGTGCAGCCGCGGCTGCGACTGCCGCGCGACCCCTTCGTCACCACCGTGTGGGAGATGCTCTTCGGTGGCGGGATCATGGTGGTCGCCGGCCTGCTGAGCGGTGAACGGCTGGCCCCCGGCAGCTACGCGGCGTCGTCGTGGTGGGCCTGGGGCTACCTGGTCGTTTTCGGTTCGGTGGTGGCGTTCTCGGCCTACGTGTGGGTGCTCGCCCACGCCCCGATCTCGCTGGTCGCCACCTACGCGTACGTCAACCCCGTGGTCGCGGTGTTCCTCGGTTGGCTGGTGCTGTCCGAGCCGGTGACGACGCCGATCGCGCTGGGCGGCGCGGTCGTGGTGGCGTCCGTGGCGGTCGTGGTCGGCTCCGAGCGCCGCCCCCGGCGTACCCGGATGCTGCCCGACACCCCCGAGGCCGAGCCCGTCCGCGCCTGACGCCCGGTCGAAACCTGCGACATGGTTGTTCGGGGCCTGGCCCGGGCAACCACCTCGCAGGTTCCGAGCAGGCTGTGGAGGGCGGCCGCGGCGATCGCCGGCCCCTTGCCATCCTGATGGCCCATGGCCACGCGCACCCGCCCGGTCCGCCCGCTGCGCCGCAAGGACCTCATCGCGGCGGGCGTCACACCGATGCAGATGCGCGGTCCCCGTTGGCAGCGCGTGGGTCCCGGCCTCTACGTGCCCGGCTGGGTCGACGTGCGCCGCCCTGATCAGCGGATCGTGCAGGCCGCCGGCCGACTCCGGCCGGGCGGTGCGGTCGGGGGCTGGGCCGCTGCGCGACGGCTGGGCGTCACGCAGCTGGACGGGCTGGACTGGGACGGCACCACGCTGCAGCCGGTGCCGCTGTGCCCCGGTCCCGACCACCAGATCCGGCCGGAGCCCTCGATCGCGGTGTGGGCCGACTGGCTGCACACCACCGAGATCGTCGACGCCGACGGCGTGCCCGCCACCATCTCGCCGCGCACCTGCTTCGACGGGATGCGACGGGCGCCGACCCTGGTCGATGCCGTGGTGTTCGCCGACCTGATGCTGCACGCGGGCCTCGTGACGCTCGAGCAGATGCGCGAGTACGTCGCACAGCGATGGGGATGGCGCGGCGTACCCCGGGCACGCCGCGCCCTGGGGCTCGCCGACCCCATGGCGCGCAACCGGTGGGAGACCCGGATGCGCATGGCGTGGGTGCTCGACGCCGGGTTGCCGCGGCCGTTGTGCAACCCGCCGGTCTTCGACCTGTACGGCAACCTGCTCGGATATCCCGACCTCATCGACCCGGAGGCCGGCACGGTCGGCGAGTTCGACGGCGGGCTGCATCGTGAGCTGGCGCAGCACGGGCAGGACAACGAGCGCGAGGAGCGCTTCGAGGACAGCGGACTGGTGGTGACGCGGGCGGTCAGCTTGGACTTCAAGGATCGCGGCGCGCTGGCGGCGCGGATGCGCAGGGCGCACGTGCGCGGTCGTGGTCGAGACCGGCGCCGCGACGGTTGGACGCTGGAGCCGCCGCACGACTGGGACGCCGCAGGCAGCGAGGCCGACCTGACCGATCTGCTCGCCGCTCTGGACGGCAGATGATCGTGAAGACCTGCGACCTGGTTGTTCGGGGCATGGCCCGGGCAACCACCTCGCAGGTTCCGAGCGGAGCTGTCGCCTGAGTTCAGGCCAGCGAGTCCATCCAGGCCCGATGCAGAACGGCGAACCGACCGGACCCGCCGGCGACCAGCGCCTCGGGAGAGCCGTCCTCGACGATCCGGCCGTGCTCGAGCACCAGGACCCGGTCGGCGATCTCGACGGTCGACAGCCGGTGCGCGATGATCAGGGCCGTCCGGTCGGCGAGGATCGTGCGCAGCGCCCGCTGCACCAGCCGCTCGCTGGGTACGTCGAGCGAGGAGGTGGCCTCGTCGAGGATCAGCACCGCGGGGTCGGCGAGGAACGCCCGCGCGAACGCGACCAGCTGCCGCTGCCCGGCCGACAACCGGCCACCGCCGTTGCTCACCTGGGTGTCGAAGCCGTCCGGGAGCGCGCGGATGAACTCGTCGGCCCCGATCGCACGCGCCGCCGCCCGCACGTCGGCGTCGGAAGCCTCCGGTCGGCCGAAGCGGATGTTGTCTGCGACCGACCCGGAGAACAGGTAGTTCTCCTGGGTGACCATGACCACCGCGCGCCGCAGCGTCGGCTCGTCGAGGTCACGTGCATCGACTCCGTCGATCAGCACCCGGCCCGACGTGGGGTCGTAGAACCGCGACAACAGCTTGGCGATCGTGGTCTTGCCGGCACCGGTCGTGCCGACGAGCGCCACAGTCTGGCCGGCCGGGACGGACAGGTCGAGACCCGGCAGCACCGGCCGGCCGGCGTCGTACTCGAAGACCACGTCGTCGAAGCGCACCGCACCGGCCGGCGCCTCCAGCGGCAACGGCGCTACCGGCTCGGGAACGCTGGGCTCCTCCTCGAGCACGCCGGACAGCTTCTCCAGGGCGGCACTCGCTGACTGGAAGGTGTTGTAGAACTGCGAGATCTCCTGCATCGGCTCGAAGAACTGCCGGAGGTAGAGCAGGAACGCCGCGAGCACGCCCACCGTGACCTCGCCGTGGTAGGCGAGGTAGGCACCGTAGACCAGCACGACGGCGATCGTGACGTTGCCGATCAGCTTGATGCCGGGCATGAACAGGCCGACGAGCCGGAACGACGTCAGGGTCGCGTCGCGGTAGTCGTCGTTGACGTCCTCGAAGATCGCCTGGTTGCGCGGCTCCCGGCGGAACGCCTGCACCGCGCGGATGCCGCCCATCGACTCCACGAAGTGCACGATGACGATCGCGACCGTCTCCCGGGTACGCCGGTAGGCCCTCGCGGATGCCCGGCTGAACCACCAGGTCAGCAACCACAGCAGCGGGAAGCAGGCGAGCGCCACCAGGCCGAGGTGCACGTCGAGCACCAGCAGCAGGATCGCGGTGCCGACCAGCGTGAGCAGGGCGGTGACCAGGCCGTCGAACCCGGTGTCGAGCATCTCCTTGATCGCGTCGACGTCGGAGGTCAGCCGTGAGATCACCCGGCCGGAGGTGTACTTGTCGTGGAACGACGTGGAGAGCCGCTGGAAGTGGTCGAAGACCCGGCGGCGCAGCGTCAGCAGCACCTGCTGGCCGATCCGGCCGGCCAGCATCAGGAAAGCGCGGCGGGTGAAGGCCTGCGTCATCGCCGCGAGCAGCACCGCCCCGACCACCGAGAGCAGGATCGCCGGACCCTTGTCGGCGACGATCGGCGGGATGCCGGCGTCGATGCCGACCTTGACGAGGTAGGGGACCGCCAGCCGGGCGGCGTTCTCTACGAGGACGATCGCGACCAGGTAGCCCAGGGCCTTGTGGTGCGGGCGGAGCAGCTCGCCGAGCAACCGCCGCGAGCGGTCGCGCAGCCGCAGCGACGTCTGGTGCGAGATCTCGTCCTGCTGCTCGGCCGCGACGCCGCGCCAGTCGCTGCGGGCCTGGGTGTCGCTCATCGGTGCGCCCCCTCCGAGCTGAGCTCCGCCTCGTCGCTCTCCGCATCCTGGCCGAGCAGCTCCAGGTAGGCGGGTACGTCGCGCAGCAGGTCGTGATGCGTGCCGACGTGAGTGATGGTGCCGCCCTGCAGCAGCGCCACCTTGTCGGCGAGCAGCACGGTGGAGGCGCGGTGCGCGACGACGATGCCGGTCGCGTCACTGAGCACCGTGCGCAGCGCGTCCTCGACGAGCGCCTCGGTGTGCACGTCGAGGGCGGACAGGGTGTCGTCGAGCACGAGCACGCGCGGCCTCGACAGCACCGCACGGGCCAGCGCCAGCCGTTGCCGCTGGCCGCCGGACAGGGACAGGCCCTGCTCACCGATCCGCGTGTCGAGGCCCCACGGGAGGTCGTGCACGAACGTCGCCTGCGACACCTCGAGGGCGTCCAGGGTCTCCTCCTCGGTGGCGTCCGGCCGGCCGAGCGCAAGGTTCTCGCGGGCGCTCATCGAGAACAGCGTCGGCTCCTCGAAGGCGGTGGCCACGATGGTGCGCAGCGACGAGAGCCGCAGGTCACGGACATCGGTGCCGTCGACGGTGATCCGGCCGCTGGTCACGTCGTAGAGCCGAGGCACGAGCGCGGTGAGCGTGGTCTTGCCGGCCCCGGTCGCACCGACGATGGCGACGGTCTCGCCCGGTGCGACGTCGAGCCACACGTCACGCAGCACGGGCTCGTCGGCGCCGGGGAAGCCGAAGCCGACTCCCTCGAACCTCAGGTGGCCCCGCGCGTCAGCGAGCTCGAGCGGTCCGTCGTTGATCGAGGGCGTGGTGTCGAAGATCTCGTGCACGCGGTCGGCGGCGGTCATCGCCTCCTGACCCATCGCCAGGATGAAGCCGAGCGCCTCGACCGGCCAGATCAGCTGCAGCATCAGCGTGATGAACGCGACCAGGGTGCCCTCGGTGATGTCGCCCCGGCCGACGGCGAGCGCGCCGAGCAGCAGCACGAGCACCAGCGAGAGGTTGGGGATCACCTCGAGCAGCGTCCAGAACTTCGAGGACAGCCGGACCTTCTCGACAGACGTGTCGTAGAGGCGGCGGGCGTCGTCGTCGAACTTGTCGAACGCGTAGCGGCGGCGGCCGAAGGACTTGATCACGCGGACGCCGACCGCAGCCTCCTCCACCTGTGTCGCGAGGTCGCCCTGCTCGTCCTGCACCTTGCGGGAGACGACGGTGTACTCGCGCTCGAACCGCATCGACAGCACCACGATCGGCACCGCGAACACCGCCACCAGCACGCCGAGCGGCCAGTAGAGGTGGACCATCAGCCCGACCGTCACGACGAGGGTCAGGATGTTGATGCCGAGGAAGAGCAGACCGAAGCCCATGAACCGCCGGATCGTCGACAGGTCCGTCGTCACCCGCGACAGCAGCTGCCCGCTCTGCCAACCGCCGTGGAACGACATCGGCAGACGCTGCAGGTGCGCGTAGAGGTCGTCGCGGATCGCGGTCTCCATGCCGATGACCGCCTTGGCCTGGACCCACCGACGCCACAGGATCAGCGCCGCCTCGACGACGCCGAGCGCCAGCGCGGCCAGGCCCAGCGGCCAGATCAGGCCGATCTCGCGGTCGGCGATCGGGCCGTCGATGATCGCCTTGGTCACCAGCGGGATCGAGAGGCTGACCCCGACACCGAGCACCGCGGTCACGACCATCACCGCCCACTCGACCCGGTAGGGCCGCAGGTAGGGCAGCAGGCGCCAGAGTGAGCGCACGCCACTCCAGCGCAGCCGTGGGGCCGGATCGGTGGCGGTGTCGGTCGAGTACGGCGGCATCAGTGGCGGGACCCCCGTCGGTCACAGAGAGGCAGGTAGTAAGCGCCACAGTACCCAGTGCCTCTGACAGGCCCAACGCATGACCACCACCCCAAACCGGCTTGACCCGGGTGACATATGTCCGTTTTGCCGCGGCCCGGCGGAGTCGGCCTGATACTTGCGGTTACCGGATCGGCACACACAGGGAGGGGGCATGACCTCAACCACCGCAGCTGCCGCGCCTGCTGCCAGCCGCGCGTTCGACGCCGCAGTGTTCGGCTCGGGCCTGGTCGTGCTCGGCATCGTGCTGTTCCGCCTGCCGGAGGTTGCCTGGTCCGCGCACTGGCTCTACCTGCTGAGCATCCCGCTGATCGTCTTCGTCGCCCACTTCCCGCTCATCCTCGATCGGGCCGAGGGCAGCATCGAGATCGGTTTCGACTCCTGCGTGCTGATGTTCCTGGTCTGCATGCTGCCTGCCGAGCACGCGATCGCGCTGTGGTCGCTCGGCGTCGTGCTCACCCAGGGCGTCAACGACAAGCGCGCCGCGGCGAAGCGCTTCAACATCGGCGTGGGCATCCTCGGCGGGGCCGCTGCGGTCTGGCTCGTGAGCGCCGTGCGCGGGGATACGGTGGGTACCCCGCGAGAGCTGGCTGCGGTGGCGCTGGGCGCGGCGGGTTACTTCGTCATCGACTTCGTCATCTCCGCGATCTCTGTGGGCCTGGAGGAGAGCTCGTCGGTGCTGCGCCAGCTCGTGCAGCCCGGCGCGGCGCTCGCGGTGGCGTGCTTCGTGCCGTTCGACTCCCTCGGCTACCTGGCTGCCGTCGTGGTGCGGTCGGCGCCGTGGTGGGCCGGGCTCCTGCTCGCGGTACCCCTGGCCACGCTGCTCCTCGCAGCCCGCGCCGTGACTCGTGGACGGGAGAACTCGCGACGGCTCGGCGTGCTCTTCGACAGCGCGGTCCGCGCGCAGGCGCTGTCCGAGACCGGCCAGGTGGTCGACGTACTCGTGGCACAGGCGGGCCGGCTGCTGCACGTCCGACACGTCGAGGTGCGCACGTCACCGCCGGGGACGCACGAGATCGGGGCCGAGCTCCGTGACGGCCAACGCCGGCTCTGGGTGGTGGCGCCCGCGAGGCATCGAGCCCGGTCGACGGTGGCCGAGGATCAGCAGGCGCTCGAGGCGATGGCGGCTGTGTGGTCGGACGCGTTCGAGCGGCTGCGGCTCACCGAGGAGATGACCCGCCTCGCCCGACACGACGCCCTCACCGGCCTGCCCAACCGCGCGCTGCTGCTCGACCGCGTCGAGCAGGCGCTGCGGAGCTCACGGCGCAATGGGCACCGGACCGCCCTCCTGTTCTGCGACCTCGACGGCTTCAAGCGTGTCAACGACCGGTTCGGGCACGCCTCCGGCGACGCCGTGCTCGTCGACGCCGCGCTCCGCCTCTCCCGATGCGTGCGCGAGTCGGACACCGTGGCCCGGCTCGGCGGGGACGAGTTCGCCGTGCTGCTGCAGGACGTGCGCGAGGACCAGGTCGACGCGACCTGCCGGCGCGTGCTTCAGGCGCTGGCCTCGGGCGCCGAGGTCGCCGGCCACCAGGTCCCGCTCAGCACGAGCATCGGGGTGGCCACGGCGGACGCCGACCAGACCGCCGCACACCTGCTGCGCAACGCCGACATCGCGATGTACCAGGCCAAGGCGCTCGGCAAGGACCGGTTCGTGCGCTACGAGCCCTCGCTGGGACGCGCCCGCGTGCTCCGGCTGGAGATGGTGGAGTCGCTGCGCGCCGCGGTGGCGGATCGAGCGCTGACGCTGGTCTACCAGCCTGTCGTGCGGCTCGACACCGGTCAGGTCGTCGGCGTGGAGGCGCTCGCCCGGTGGGACTGTGACGGCGCGGCCGTCCCGCCGGACGCCTTCATCACCGCGGCCGAGGAGAGTGGCCTGGTGGTGGCGCTGGGCGAGCTCGTGTTCGACCTCGCCGCCGCCGACGCCGACCGGCTGACGGAGGCGGCCGGCGCGCCACTGGTGCTCAGCGTCAACATCTCCGCGCAGCAGCTGCGCAGCTGCACCTTCGTGCAGATGGTGGAGTCGGCCGCGGCACGGATGCCCGGTCTGCGGCTGACCCTGGAGCTCACCGAGCGCGACGTCGTCGACAACGACCCTGCGGTGCTCGAGACGATGGCGCAGCTGTCCAAGCAGGGCGTGCGGTTCGCGATCGACGACTTCGGGATCGGGTTCTCCTCGATCGGCTACCTGCAGCAGCTGCCCGTGCACGTGCTCAAGACCGACGCGTCGTTCTCCGCCCGCATCGATCACGACGAGCGCTCCTGCGGCCTGCTGCGCTCGATCGTGGTGATGGGGCAGGCTCTCGGGCTCGACGTCGTGGTGGAGGGCATCGAGCGGTTCAGCCAGGTGGAGCACCTCCGGGCGCACGTGGGCGCCGGTCTCGGCCAGGGCTACCTGCTGCAGCGGCCACTGCCGCTGGCAGACCTCACCCGGACCCTGGAGCGCACGCGGGACGGAGCCGTGGGACCCGTCGTGGAGCTCACCCGCGCCCGCTGACGAGGCACGACCGGACTCAGCCGCGTGGGAACTCCCGCGCCACCCGCAGGAAGATGTCGTTGGCCTCGGGCTCACCGATCGTGACCCGGGCGCCGTCGCCGGGGAACGGCCGGATCATCACGCCCGCCCGCTCGCACGCGGCCGCGAAGTCGACCGTCTGCTCGCCCAGCGGCATCCAGACGAAGTTCGCCTCGGTCTCGGGCACCGGCCAACCTGCCTCCCGCAGCGCGGTGACGACCCGGACGCGTTCCTCGACGATCGCGTCGACCCGCTCCATCAGCGCCCCCTCGGCGTGCAAGGAGGCCAGCGCCGCCTGCTGGGCGACGTGGGAGACCCCGAACGGCAGACCACACTTGCGCACCGCGTCGGCGATCGGCGCCGGCGCGACCCCGAACCCGACCCGGAAACCGGCCAGGCCGTAGGCCTTGGAGAACGTGCGCAGCACGCACACGTTCGACCGGTGGCGATAGACGTCCAGACCGTCCACGACCGAAGCATCCCGCACGAACTCGCGGTAGGCCTCGTCGAGCACGACCAGGACGTGCGGCGGCACCCGGTCGAGGAAGGACATCAGCTCGTCACGGTGCACCACCGGCCCGGTGGGATTGTTGGGCGAGCACACGAGCACGACCTTGGTGCGCTCGGTGACGGCGTCGGCCATCGCGTCGAGGTCGTGCCGCGCATCGGCCGTGAGCGGCACCTGGACCGACACTCCCCCGACGACGCCGACCGCGATCGGGTAGGCCTCGAACGAGCGCCAGGCGTAGACGACCTCGTCGCCCTCACCCACGAGGGCCTGCAGCAGGTGGTAGAGCACCGCGACCGAGCCGGTCCCGACCGCGAGGTGGTCCACGGGTACCCCGAACCGCTTCGCCAGCCCGTCGAGCAGGTCGACGCAGCCCATGTCGGGATAGCGGTTCATCGTGGTGACCGCGGCGGCCGCCGCCTCGAACACGCCGGGCAGCGGCGGGTAGGGGTTCTCGTTGCTGGACAGCTTGTACGAGGGCGCACCCTCGGCGGCAGCGGCTGGCCGGCCCGGCTTGTAGGTCGGGATCGAGTCGAGGGCCGGACGGGGGACGGGAGCGGTCATGGCGGTCACCTTAACGTCGCGCCCGGCTTCCCGCGCACCGAGACAATGTGGAGCCGTACCCACCCCCGAGCAGGCCGCCGCGATCGTGTGAGCGGGCCCCGATCGGTAGATTCGGTGGGGTGACCCGACTCCACATCGTCACCGGCAAGGGCGGCACGGGGAAGTCCACCGTCGCCGCCTCGCTGGCGCTCGCGCTCGCCTCCGGCGGCAGGAAGGTGCTGCTGACCGAGGCCGAGGGGCGTCAGGGCATCGCGGGGCTGTTCGACGTACCGCCGCTGCCGTACTCCGAGGAGAAGATCGCAGTCGCGCCCGACGGCGGGGACGTGTACGCGCTGGCCATCGACCCTGAGGCGGCGCTGCTGGAGTACCTCGACATGTACTACCGGCTCGGCCGCGCCGGCCGCGCGCTGGACCGCTTCGGGGTCGTCGACTTCGCCACGACCATCGCCCCCGGCCTGCGCGACGTCCTGCTCACCGGGAAGGTGTACGAGGCGGTGCGCCGCAAGACCCGCAAGGGCAGCGAGCGGCACGTCTACGACGCGGTCGTGCTCGACGCGCCACCTACCGGGCGGATCACCAGGTTCCTCAACGTCAACGCCGAGATGGCGGGGCTGGCGAAGGTCGGCCCGGTGCGCAACCAGGCCGACTCCATCATGCGGCTGCTGCGGTCCCCGCAGACAGCCGTGCACGTGGTCACGCTGCTCGAGGAGATGCCGGTGCAGGAGACCGGCGACGCGCTCGACGAGCTCGCTGCGGCCGGCCTCCCGCTGGGCACCGTCGTCGTCAACATGGCGCGCCGCAACGACCTCGACGACCGGGCACTGACCGCGGCCGAGTCGGGCCGCCTCCCTGACAAGGGCATCCGGGCCGGCCTCGAGGCGGCCGGGCTGGACGCGGACGGCGCGGCCACCCAGGCGATGGTGCATGGCCTGCAGGCACTCGGCCAGGCGCACGCGGAGCGTGTCCTGCTCGAGCAGGAGCAGCGCGCCGCCGTGGCCAAGCTGGGCCGCCCCGTGACCGAGCTGCCGCGGCTCAACGAGACGATCGACCTCGGCTGCCTCTACGAGCTGGCGGCCGAGCTGCGTGAGGGAGGCCTTGCATGACCCGTCGCACCCGCGTCGGTCCGCTCGCGTCGAGGCCGCACGATGCCGAACGGCTCGACATCGACGCGCTCCTCGCCGACCGCGACACCAACATCATCGTCTGCTGCGGTGCCGGCGGGGTCGGCAAGACCACCACCTCGGCGGCGCTGGCGATGCGGGCGGCCGAGCAGGGGCGCAAGGTCGTCGTGCTCACGATCGACCCCGCCCGCAGGCTCGCGCAGTCGATGGGGCTCACCGAGCTCGACAACACGCCCCGCCCCGTGACCGGGTTCGACGGAGAGCGTGGCGGCAGCCTGGACGCGATGATGCTGGACATGAAGCGCACCTTCGACGAGGTCGTGGAGGCGCATGCCAGCCCAGAGAAGGCACGCCAGGTGCTGGCGAACCCCTTCTACCAGGCGGTCTCGAGCTCGTTCGCCGGCACGCAGGAGTACATGGCGATGGAGAAGCTCGGCCAGCTCCACGCTGACGCGCGCCGCACCGGCAGGTGGGACCTGGTCGTCGTCGACACCCCGCCGTCGCGGTCGGCACTGGACTTCCTCGACGCCCCCGAGCGGCTCGCATCGTTCCTCGACGGGCGGTTCGTCCGGCTGCTGATGGCTCCGGCGAAGGGGCCGGTGCGCCTGCTCTCCGCCGGGCTGGGGGTGGTGACCAACGCCCTGACCAAGGTCCTCGGTGCCCAGATGCTGCGCGACCTGCAGACGTTCGTCGCCGCTCTGGACACGTTGTTCGGCGGCTTCCGGGCCCGCGCCGAGCAGACCTACCGCCTGCTGCAGGCGCCGGGTACGGCGTTCCTCGTGGTGGCGGCACCGCAGTCCGACGCGCTGCGCGAGGCGGCGTACTTCGTGGAGCGGCTCGCCGAGGAGCGGATGCCCCTGGCCGGGCTGGTGCTCAACCGGCTCACGCCCGACGCCGTACCCGGCCTGGACGGCGCGGATGCCGCGGCGGGGGCGGCGCGACTCGAACGTCACCACGAGCACCCGGTGACCGCACACCTGCTGCGGCTGCACGCCGAGGCAGCCGCCACGGCCGATCGCGAGGAGCACCTGCACCGCAGGTTCACGGCCGCCCACCCGCACGTGGCGACAGCCGCCGTGCCGGCGCTCCCGGGTGACGTGCACGACCTCGACGGGTTGCGTGAGATCGGGGAGCTGCTGGCCGGACCGGCCGCCGCCTGAGCGCAACAGCACGCCCGGGACACGCGGCTCCCCCCTCCTGGAGCCGCGAACCCCGTGCGTCGCTGCGCTGCCGAGACGTATCAGGCGCTTACTGCGGCCCCTCGGCTGTACCGGGTGTGCTCGTCACGTGCGGCCTCGAGCAGTGCTCGCCAAGACGTGACATTGGGGCGACGGCGCAGCAGCGCGCGGCGCTCCCGCTCGGTGAGACCGCCCCAGACCCCCCACTCGATCTGGTTGTCGAGTGCCTCGGCAAGGCACTCCGTGCGGACGGGGCAGCCCTGGCAGAGCTGCTTCGCCCGGTTCTGTGCGGCACCCTTGACGAAGAGCTCGTCCGGTGCCTTGGACCTGCAAGCGGCGGCTCCCGCCCAGTCGTCGTTCCACATGCTGCGCCCTCGCCTCCCGAGATGATGGGCCACGGTCCGCCGAGCTCCCCCCGGCTGGTTGGTTGGTGTTTCAACCGACAGAACACGACCCTATGGAGAGCAGGCACCGCTGCGTCAGACCCGCAAGGGTGGACTTGCTATAGCCCATTTGGACTACGGTTGTCAGGCTTTTGGTACGTGCAAATGTGAAGAATGGTCGGGCAGGCCGTACCCTGGCAGGCATGTCGAGGCTCAAACAGCAGGCGGGGGCTGTGCCCGCTCTTGCGGTCATGCTCGGCGTCAGCGTGCTCACGGGCGTGCTGGTCGCAGGTCTGGCCCTCCCCTTCGCAGGCCTGCTCGGAGTGGGCGCCAACGAGGCTCGGCAGACCGCCAACACCATGCCGCTCGAGCTCGAGGACGCACCCTCGCCCGAGCGCACCCGGATCCTGGCGTCCAACGGCAAGGTTCTTGCCACCGTCTACGACGAGAACCGGGTCCGGCTCGACTCCCTCGACGACATCTCGCCGGTGATGCTCGACGCCATCCTGGCGATCGAGGACCACCGTTTCTACGACCACGGCGCCATCGACGTCGAGGGCACGATGCGCGCGCTGATCGCCAACCAGGCCGCCGGCGACGTCACCCAGGGCGGGTCGTCGATCACTCAGCAGCTGGTGAAGATGACGCTGTTCGAGCAGGCGGACACCGACGCCGAGCGTGCCGCGGCGAAGGCCGACACCTACGGCCGCAAGCTGCGCGAGCTGCGTTACGCCCTGTGGGTGGAGCAGCACCGCGACAAGAACGAGATCCTGCTCGACTACCTCAATATCGCCTACTTCGGTGACGGGGCGTACGGCATCGAGGCGGCCGCGCGCCACTACTTCGGCGTGCCGGCCAGGAAGCTCGACCTGCGTCAGTCCGCGATGCTCGCGGGGCTGGTCAAGAACCCCTCGGGCTACGACCCGACCAACAGCCCGGACAGCGCCAAGCAGCGTCGCAACACGGTGCTGGATCGGATGGCCGGCCTCGGCGAGATTCCTCGCAGCCAGGCCAACAAGGTCAAGAAGCAACCGCTCGGTCTCGACATCCACTCCACGGCCAATGGCTGTGTCAGCTCCCGGGCTGAGTTCTTCTGCGACTACGCGCGTTCGTGGCTGCTGACCCAGCCGGCCCTCGGCGAGACCGTCGAGGAGCGCGACCGTCTGATCAGCCGCGGTGGGCTCACCGTGCGCACGACCATCGACCTCCGGTTCCAGCGCGCAGCCGACCGCGCGGTCCGCCAGTCGGTGCACCCCAAGAACAACGCGATCGGTGCCATCGCGATGGTCGAGCCGGGCACCGGTCACGTCAAGGCGATCGCACAGTCGCGCCCGATGGGCAGTGACGACAGCAAGGGCCAGACCTTCGTCAACTACCTGCTTCCGGAGGAGTACGCACCGCAGAACGGTGGCTTCCAGGCCGGCTCGACGTTCAAGGCCTTCGTGCTGGCGGCGGCCATCGAAAAGGGCCTGAACATGCGCGAGCAGATCTACTCGCCGGAGTCGATGAGCATCGACACCAACAGGTACGAGCCCTCGACCTGCCCGAGGCGCAACCTCGCGGGGACGTGGAGCGTCAGCAACTCCACGGAGAGCGGCAGCATGGACATGTACTCCGGCACGCAGCTCTCGGTCAACACCTACTTCGCGCAGCTGGAGCTTCGTACCGGTCTGTGCAAGCCGTGGCGGCTCGCCAAGTCCATGGGTATCCGCGACCCCGGCGACATGGTGGCGCCGTGGACGCTGGGCACCACCCCGGTCTCGCCGGTGGAGATGGCCGAGGCCTATGCGACCTTCGCTGCCCGTGGCCGGCACTGCGTCGCGCTCCCGGTGACCCAGGTGCTCGACCGCAACGGCAAGCCGGTCGACGTCGACGGCAAGTCGTGCGATCGGGTGATGAAGAAGTCGACGGCGGACGCGGTCAGCGATGTCCTCCGTGGCGTCATCGAGGGCGGCTTCGCCGACGCCTACCGGCTGGAGTCCCCGGCTGCCGGCAAGACCGGGACGATCAGCAACAGCATGGCCGTGTGGTTCATGGGCTACACCCCCGAGATGGCCACGGCCTCGATGTTGGCCGGCGCCAACCAGGAGGGTCACTGGGTCACGCTGAACGGCCAGACGGTCGGCGGCAACTACATCAGCGAGGCCTCAGGTACGGGACATGCGGCGCCGATGTGGTACGCCGCGATGAACCCGATCCAGAAGTGGCTGCCCAACACCCCGTTCAAGCGGCCCAACCCCGGGGCCGTCACCGGTGTGCCGGTGCCGGTCCCGTCGGTCGGCGGCATGGACCCGGACGCCGCGCGCCGACTGCTGCAGTCCAAGGGCTTCAACGCGGTGATCTCGGGCGGCCTGGTCGACTCCTCCTACAGCTACGGCACGGTGGCCTACACCTCGCCCGGCTCCAGCGACACGGCGTACTCGGGGCAGACGGTCACGATCTACGTCTCCGACGGCAGCCCGTACGTCCCGCCGGAGCCGGATCCCGCGCCTCAGCCTGAGCCGCGCCCGTCCCCGAAGCCCACGCCCCCGCCACCTCCGGACGATGACGATGGTGGCGATAACGGCGACGGACCACCCGGCGACGGACGCGGCGGCGGCGATGGCGGCGGCGGCGATGGCGGCGGCGACTGACGCAGGACCGCCTGCAGGGTTCAGGCGCCGAGCTGGCGCTTGACCTCGGCCGCGACGCCAGCGCCGTCGGCCCGGCCCTTGACCTGCGGCTGCACGACGCCCATCACCTTGCCCATGGCGCGCATGCCCTCGCCGGCCGCGCCGGTGGTATCGATCGCGGCCCGCACGATCGCACTGATCTCCGCCTCGGTGAGCTGGGCGGGTAGGTAGTCGGCTATCACCGCGGCCTCGGCCCGCTCCTTGTCCGCCATCTCCGCGCGGCCCGCGTCATCGAACGCCTGGGCGGCCTCCCGACGCCGCTTGCCTTCGGACGCGAGGACCTCGATCACCTGTTCGTCGGTCAGCTCGCGCGAGGTCTTCCCGGCCACCTCGGCATTGGTGACCGAGGTCAGGACCATCCGCAGGGTTGACGACCGCAGCTCGTCCCGGGCCTTGATCGCCGCGGTCAGGTCGGTGCGAAGACGCTCCTTGAGTTCAGCCATGTGGACAGTGTGGCAGCCTTGGACAGATGCACGGTCTGGCGAAGGCGGCGGTGGCAGTGACGGCGGCGGGTGTGGCCGGAGTCGGCTATGCCGCAGGCTACGAGGTGCGCGCCTTCACGCTGCGCCGGTTCGACGTACCCGTGCTGCCGGCAGGCAGCAAGCCGCTGCGCGTCCTGCACGTGTCCGACCTGCACATGACGCCACACCAGCGCGACAAGGTCCGCTGGGTACAAGGGCTGGCGGCGCTCGAGCCCGACCTCGTGGTCAACACCGGAGACAACCTCGCACATCGGCGGTCGGTGCCGACGGTGCTCGAGGCGCTCGGCCCGCTGCTGGAGCTGCCGGGTGTCTTCGTCTTCGGATCCAACGACTACTACGCGCCGGTCCTGAAGAACCCGGCGCGCTACCTCCTGCCGGAGGGGCAGACCAAGAGCGTGGGCCCGCCCACGTTGCCGTGGGAGGACCTGCGCGACGGCCTCACGGCGCACGGCTGGCACGAGGTCGACAACAGCCATGACAGCCTCACCGTGGCCGGGGCCCGGCTGGCCTTCGTCGGCGTCGACGACCCGCACCTGGACCGCGACGACCTCGACGCCGTGGCGGGCTCCGCCGACGACACCGCGGTCCTGGCGATCGGGGTCGCGCACGCGCCCTACCTGCGAGTGCTCGACCAGTTCACGGCCGACGGGTACCAGTTGCTGCTCGCCGGCCACACCCACGGCGGACAGCTCGCGCTGCCGGTCAAGGGGGCCCTCGTGACCAACTGCGACCTCGACACCCGCCGCGTGAAGGGGCTCTCGCAGCACACCGCAGGAGGCCGCACGTCGTGGCTGCACGTCTCCGCCGGACTGGGTACGTCGCCGTACGCGCCGGTGCGTTTCTGCTGCCGCCCCGAGGCGACACTGCTCACTCTCCGGCCGGTTTCATGATGCGGCAACGGCTCCGGTAGAGTGGCGGCGCGCTCGGGCTGTGGCGCAGTTTGGTAGCGCGCGTCGTTCGGGACGACGAGGCCGCAGGTTCAAATCCTGTCAGCCCGACAAATTCGAGGCCCGGTCAGCGGATCCGCTGGCCGGGCCTCGTGCTGGCGGGGTGCACACGGGCCGCATCGATACGGCACACTTGGCGACTATGAGGTTGCTGCGTCGGGACAATGCCTGGCCGGCCCGCCACCCTGCGGGTGGCCGGTTGCCGAACCTGCCCGGCCCGGTGGGCGCCGCCGCTGTGGGGCTGCTGTGCGCCGTACTCGCCATGCTGCTGGTCGCCCTCGGTGAGCGCGGTTGCGACGCCGTGCTGGGCACACCGTCGTGCGGTGGCGCGGGCGTGGTCCTGCTCGCCGTCGTGGCCGCTGCGATGCTCTCCGTCGGCCTGGTACTGCTGCGGCTGCTCGACGCACCCGATCCGGGCATCACGAACCTGTTCGGCTTCTCGCTGTTCGTGATCGTGCTGATGAGTGCCCTACTGGAGCAGATCTTCTCCACGACGATGTGGATCGTGCTGCCGCTGCTCGGAGCCGCTTGTTACTCCGTCGCGGCCCTGCTGTCGACCGGTCTCGCTCGGATCAGCGACAGCAGCTGACGGACACGCAACATCCCGCGCGGTCCTGCCGGCTCCGGGGCGTTGGCCCCTCGCGGGCGGGATCGCGCGGGATGTTGTCGTACGTGGCGTCGGGTGCAGGCCGTCAGCCGGCGGTGAGCTCGCGGGCGACCAGCTCGGCGATCTGCGCGGTGTTGAGGGCTGCACCCTTGCGCAGGTTGTCGCCGCACACGAAGAGCTCGAGCGTGTTGGGGAAGTCGAGTGCCTGCCGCACCCGGCCCACGAAGGTCGGGTCGGAGCCGACGATGTCGGCCGGTGTCGGGAAGTCCCCCTTCTCCGGGTCGTCGATCACGACCACGCTCGGCGCCTCGACCAGCGCCTGCCTGGCCTCGTCGACGTCGACCTCACGCTCGAATGTTGCGTGCACGGCCAGGGAGTGCGTGGTGATCACCGGCACCCGCACGCAGGTCGCGGAGACCTTGAGGTCGGGGATGCCGAGGATCTTGCGGGACTCGTTGCGGACCTTCAGCTCCTCGCTGCTCCAGCCATCGTCCTTCAACGACCCCGCCCACGGAACCACGTTGAGCGCGATCGGCGCGGGGAACGGCGAGTCGTCGCCGAGCTTGTCGGAGACGGCGCGCCGCACGTCGCCGGAGACGGAGCCGAGGCTGCGGTCGGCCGCCACCACCTCGAGCTCGTCCTGCAGACGGTCGACGCCGGCGGCACCGGAGCCGGAGACCGCCTGGTAGGAGGCGACCACGAGCTCGCGCAGTCCCCAGCCGCTGTGCAGGGCACCGAGTGCGTCCATCATCGTCAGCGTCGTGCAGTTGGGGTTGGAGATGATGCCCTTGGGCCGGTTGCGGATCTGTGCCGGGTTGACCTCCGGCACCACGAGCGGTACCTCGGGGTCCATCCGGAACGCACCGGAGTTGTCGACCGCGACCGCGCCCTTGGCGGCGGCGATCGGGGCCCACTCGGCGGACACCTCGTCGGGCACGTCGAACATCGCGACGTCGACGCCCTCGAAGGCTTCCTCCGACAGCGCGACGACCTCGACCTCCTCACCACGCACCACGAGCCGCTTGCCTGCGGAGCGCGGGGAGGCGATCAGCCGGATCTCGCCGTACACGTCCTCGCGCTGGGAGAGGATCTGCAGCATCACCGTGCCGACGGCGCCGGTAGCGCCGACCACGGCCAGGGTGGGCTTGCGGATGCTCATCGGCCGGTACCTCCGTAGACGACTGCCTCGACCTCGTCGCTGTCGAGCTCGAACGCGGCGTGCGCGGACGCGACGGCCTCGTCGACCAGATCCTCCTCGACGATGACCGAGATGCGGATCTCCGACGTCGAGATCATCTCGATGTTGACGCCGGCGCTGGCCAGTGCGGCGAAGAACTTCGCGGTGACGCCCGGGTGCGAGCGCATGCCGGCGCCGACCAGGGAGACCTTGCCGATGCGGTCGTCGTAGAGCAGCTGCTCGTAGCCGACCTCGTCCTTGAGCCGCGCCAGGGCGGTCATCGCCGTCTGGCCGTCGGAGCGCGGGAGGGTGAAGGAGATGTCGGTGCGGGCCGTGGACGCCGCAGAGATGTTCTGGATCACCATGTCGAGGTTGATGCCGGCATCGGCGAGCGCCTCGAAGATGCGCGCCGCCTCACCCACCTTGTCGGGTACGCCGACCACCGTGATCTTGGCCTCGCTGCGATCGTGCGCAACGCCGGAAATGATCGCCTGCTCCATCTGCTCCACCTCTTGGTCTTCGATCCAGGTGCCGGTCTTCTGCGAGAACGACGAACGCACGTGGATCGGGATTCCGTATCGACGGGCGTACTCGACGCACCTCAGGTGCAAGATCTTGGCCCCGCTGGCCGCCAGCTCCAGCATCTCCGCGTTGGAGATCCGCGGGATCTGGCGAGCCGTCGGCACGATCCGCGGGTCGGCGGTGAACACGCCGTCCACGTCGGTGTAGATCTCGCACACCTCGGCGTCGAGCGCGGCTGCGAGGGCCACCGCCGTGGTGTCCGACCCGCCGCGGCCGAGGGTCGTGATGTCCTTGGTGTCCTGCGAGACGCCCTGGAAACCGGCGACGATCGCGATGTCGCCGTCGGCGAGGGCGCTCTCGATGCGACCCGGGGTGACGTCGATGATCTTGGCCTTGCCGTGCGAGCCGTCGGTGATCACGCCGGCCTGGCTCCCGGTGAAGGACCGCGCGTTGTGGCCGAGGTTGGCGATCGCCATCGCCAGCACGGCCATCGAGATCCTCTCGCCCGCGGTCAGCAGCATGTCGAGCTCCCGCGCCGGCGGTAGCGGCGACACCTGCTCGGCGAGGTCGATCAGCTCGTCGGTCGAGTCGCCCATGGCCGAGACCACGACGACGACCTGCTTGCCTTCGCGCTGGGTGTCAACGATCCGTTGTGCCACCCGCTTGATCCCGTCGGCATCGGCGACGGACGAGCCGCCGTACTTCTGTACGACAATGCCCACAGATTGCTCCTCATCTCGGTTTCCGGACAGGTCACGGAGCACGCCGAACGAGGCGCTACTCCGAACCTAACGTTGCCTCGATGCACGCCTCAGCCGATCCAGATACCGAGACCCGAGTCTCAGGTGGCGGGCGCAGGTACGACGGACTCTCCAGTCGCGTCGAGGCGGTCGTGCGCAATGACGGATTGTAGCGCACGCAGGACGGCCGATGCCTCGGCCCCCCAGGACGAGACATAGCTGAACTGCCACCACCACAGCGCCTCGGTCGGCCGGCCGGCCCGGTGGTGTCGCAGCCCGTGGGCGACCGACTGCGCGATGTCGGCAAGGTCGTCGGAGAGCTTGGAGACGATCAGCTCGGGATCGGGGATGTAAGGGTCGAAGACCTCGGTGAAGTCGTCGATGTCACCGAGCAGGGTGGCCAGCCGCAACCGCAGCTCGTCGAGGTCGTCGTCGGGGCCGGTGTCGGGCTCGTACTTCTCGTCCGGCACGAAGTCGGTCTGCACACCCAGGCGGGCGCCGGCCAGCAGCAGCTGGGAGACCTCCAGCAGCAGCAACGGCACTGCGCGGCCGGCGTCGTCGCTGCGCGCAATCTCCCGCAGGGCCAGCAGAAAGCTCTCCGTCTGGTCCGCGATTCCCTGTGCAAGATCCTCGATCTCGCTGGAACCAGCTGTCATCGGTGCCTCACTCATCGACTGATCGCCTCCCTTCGAACGCCCGTCCCAAGGTCACCTCGTCGGCGTACTCGAGGTCGCCGCCTACGGGCAGTCCACTAGCAAGCCGCGTGATCCGCAACCCCATCGGCTTGAGCAAGCGCGTGAGGTAGGTCGCGGTGGCCTCGCCCTCGAGGTTGGGATCGGTGGCGATGATCACCTCGGTGACGACCCCGTCGGCGAGCCGTTGCACCAGCTCACGGATCCGTAGGTCGTCCGGCCCGATGCCCTCGATCGGGCTGATCGCACCGCCCAGCACGTGGTAGCGCCCGCGGAACTCCCGGGTGCGCTCGATCGCCACGACGTCCTTGGACTCCTCCACCACGCACAGCACGCTGCCGTCGCGTCGGGGGTCGAGACAGATCCGGCACTGCTCGGCCTCGGCGACATTGCCGCACACAGTGCAGAACCGCACCTTGTCCTTGACCTCGAGGAGCACCTCCGCGAGCCGGCGGACGTCGACCGGGTCGGCTGCCAGCACGTGGAACGCGATGCGCTGGGCGCTCTTGGGACCCACACCAGGCAGCCGACCGAGCTCGTCGATGAGGTCCTGGACGATGCCTTCGTACATCTAGAAGCCCAACGTGCCACCCGGGCCCCCGGCGCCGCCGCCGAGGTCGCCCAGGCCGCCCTGCCCCTCACCGAAGCCGGCGAGGGGGCCGAGCCGCTCGCTGGCGATCTTCTGCGCCTCCGCCGTGGCGTCGCGGATCGCTGCCACCACGAGGTCGGAGAGAGTGTCGGTGTCGCCCGGGTCGCACACCTCGGGCGAGATGTTGAGCGAGACCAGGTCTCCGGTGCCGGTCACGGTTGCCTTGACCAGCCCGCCGCCGGCGGTGCCCTCGACGCGCTCCTCGGCGAGCTGCGCCTGCGCGGCCACCAGCTGCTCCTGCATCTGCTGCGCCTGCTGAAGCAGCTGACCGAGGTCGGGCCCGCCTTCGCTGTTGTCTCCGGTCGGGAACACGGGGATCTCCTTCGACGTACTGGACGAGATTCGACTGCGACGAGCCTACGGGAGGCTCACTCGTGGGGGATCTCCTCGATCATCCGGGCGCCGAGCTCGCGGGCGAGCAGCTCGTCGTGACCGAGGTCGGAGTCGGCCACGGTGGGGTCGTCGGGATGGGCGTCGTCGTCGGAGACCGAGCCGCCGGCGGCCCGCGCGCCACCCGAACGGGTCGGCTGGATGGCCTCACGCGCCGATGCCTTGACCGCGGGCGAGGCGGTCACGCGCAGCTCGGAGTCGGGCGGGGAGTCCGCCGCGGGTGGAGGCGGCGGCTCGGGCGCCGGGTCGGACTCTGGGTCGGACTCTGGGTCGGACTCTGGGTCGGACTCTGGGTCGGACTCTGGGTCGGACTCTGGGTCGGACGCCGGCGCGAGGTCGGCCTGTGGTGCCGCCGGCCTCGCTGGAGGCGGCGAGCTCGCCCTGGGTGGTGCGGCCGCAGGGGACGACCCGTCGATGATCGCCTCGATCCGCACGTCGAGCCCGAGTACGTCGATCAGGGCCTGCCGCAGGATCTCCTCGCTGCCACCGCTGACGAAGCTGTCGCGCGCGCCGGCGTTGACCAGGCCGACGGTGAGGGTCTTGCCGTCGAAGGCCGAGAGCTGGGCGTTCTGGCTGAGCAGGATCCAGGTGAAACGGCGGCGGGCCTTGACGTTGTCGAGCACGTCGGGCCACATTCGGCGCACGTCGACGAGTGAGAGGCCGCTGGGCTGGTCGGGTGCGGGAGTCTGCTGGTCCGGCGCAGGCTCGGCGGGCTCGGCGGGCTCGGGCGTCGGCTCGGGTGCGCGCTGCGGCGGTGCCTGCGGCTGCGGTGCGGGGGTCTGCGGCGGGGCCGACGTCGGGTCGGTCACCGCCGAGGCTTGGTCGCGACCGGTCGAGATCGTGCCCCCGATCGCCATCCGTCGCTCGATGCGGTCGAGACGGGCATGCACGCCCTCGGCGGAGTCGTCGGCGCCCGGCAGCAGCACACGGGCGCAGATCAGCTCCAGCAGCAGCCGCGGGGCCGTGGCGCCACGCATGTCGGTGAGGCCCTGGCTGACGACGTCGGCCGCTCTCGCCAGCTCGGCGGCACCGAAGCGGGCGGCCTGCGACGTGAGCCGCTCGGCCTGGTCCCCCGGCGCCTCGACAATGCCTTTGCTCACCGCGTCGGGCACGGCAGCGACGATGACGAGATCACGCAGCCGCCGCAGCAGGTCCTCCCCGAACCGCCGTGGGTCCTGCCCGGTCTCGATCACCTTGTCGACGACGGAGAACACCGATCCCGCGTCGCCGGCCGAGAAGGCGTCGACGACCTCGTCGAGGAGCGACTCCGGGGTGTATCCGAGCAGGCCG
>Ga0075331_1000031_pt1 | contig 24926 bp, 22 predicted proteins | sample MayberrySE_TuleA_FD_120090 | JGI IMG/M metagenome (GOLD analysis project Ga0075331, IMG submission 120090) | Natural and restored wetland microbial communities from the San Francisco Bay, California, USA, that impact long-term carbon... | ecosystem: Environmental > Terrestrial > Soil > Wetlands ... | reverse complement strand
CGCAGCAGCTCCCCGGTCTCCCGTCCCGACACGGTCCGGTAGCGGTCGTCACCGATCCGCTCGAACACCGACGGCGGCTTGTGGCCCGGCGTCCGCTCGCCTCGTGCCTCGAGCCGGCCCTCGCGCACGCTGAAGTCGAACGCGGCACCCTCGGAGTACCAGCGGCCGAGGATGCCGGTGAGCTCGTCGGGCACCTCGGCGCCGGGCCGCCACGGCTCCACGGGTGCGGGCTCGTGCTCGATCGCGTGCGTCGCGAGCTCGACGGCCAGCTCCGCGGGGTCAGGGGAGGACGTGGAGTTCGTCAGCACGAGGCCCGCCGTACCCGACTGTCGGTGCACGAACAGCCCGCTCACGTGGCCGGGCATCCCGCCGGTGTGCCCGACGAGGATCCGGTCGCCGGACCGCAGGAGCATCAGGCCCAGGCCCCACGCCAGCTGCCAGCGCTCGAGGTCGGCCATGATCTGTGGCTGACACATCTCCTCGGCGGTGTCAGCCGAGAGCACCTCGTCGTTCGGCGAGGCGAGGAACGACGCCCAGGTGGAGAGGTCGTCGAGGGTGCTGGCGAGCCCGCCTGCCGGTGCCAACGCCTTGATGTCGACGAGCGGCTCCCGCACGGGTACGTCGCTGAACGGCGGCACGTAGTAGCCGACCGCGTGCAGGGCGGACAACCCGAGCCCGGTGCGTTTCATACCGAGCGGTTCGAGGATGCGCTCGCGCACGCACTCGATCCACTCCCGCCCCTCGAGCCGCGCGACGATCTCGCCGAGCACCGCGTAGCACAGGTTGGAGTAGTGCCAGCGGTGGTGCGGTCCGAGCACACGCTCGGCCTCGTTCCAGCTCTCCACCAGCCCTGCCCGGTCGGGGTTCTGCAAGGTCTCCCACACGTCACCGACCGGCTCACGCTGCATGCCCGTGACGTGGCTGAGCATCTGCCGGATCGTGACGTCGCCGTGCCTGCTCTCGGGGACGTGCCGATCGACGGTGTCGTCGAGGCTGAGCCTGCCGGCGTCCCGCAACGCCATCACCAGCACGGCGGTGAACGTCTTGCTGATCGAGGCGATCAGGAACTGCGTGTCGCGGTCCGGCGGCGATCCCGCGGCGTCGAGGTCGGCCGACCCCACACCCTCGTGCCACAGCACGTCCGCGCCACGCGAGACACCACCGACCATGCCCGGCACCCGGTGGCGGCGCTGCCGTTCGACGAGCGTGCGAGTCAGGGACCGGCGGGACTGTTCACTCAGCTCGACCATGCGACCGGACGATAGCGCTCCGTCAGTCGTTGCGCTCCCAGCCACGACGTGCCGGCCGGGAACCAGGGCGGGAGCCGGCGAGCTCGCGGCTGCGATAGACCACGTAGGGGCGGAAGAGGTAGCCGATCGGGGCACTGAAGGCGTGCACGAGGCGGGTGAACGGCCACAACGCGAACAGCGCCATCCCGATGATCGTGTGCAGCTGGAACGAGAACGGCGCCTGCGTCATCAGCTCGCCGTCGGGCTGCAGCACGAAGATCGACCGGAACCACGGAGAGACGGTCTCGCGGTAGTTGTGCTCGTGGCCGATCACGCCCGCACCGAGGAGGGTGGTGGCGAGCCCCGCCACGATCGCCAGCAGCAGGACGGCGTACATCAGCTTGTCGTTGGCCGTCGTCGCCATGAAGACCGGTCCGGTGGTGCGGCGGCGGTAGATCAGGATCGCCGCGCCACCCAGAGTGCTCACCCCCGCGATGCCGCCGAGCAGTACCGCCTGCACGTGGTAGGCGTGCTGGCTGAGACCCATGGCCGCGGTCCACGACGCGGGAATCACCAGGCCGATGACATGGCCGATGACGACCACGAGTATCCCGAAGTGGAACAGCGGGCTGCCGATGCGCAGCAGGGCGCTCTCGTACAGCTGGGACGACCGGGTGGTCCAGCCGAACTTGTCGTAGCGGTAGCGCCACCAGGTGCCGACCACCAGGATCGCGATCGTGACGTAGGGTGCCGCGACCCACAGCAACAGCTCCACCGCGTTCACCGAGAGCCTCCCGCGTTCGTGCCCGCCACCGGCCAGGGCAACGGCTGGCCTCCGACCGGCGGGGAGTCCAGTCCGACCTGCTCGACCGGCGGACCGGCCATGGTCAGCCGGCGTGCCTCACGCAGGTCGTCCGGCCCGGCCGCAGGCAGCGTGGTCGACACCGCCTCGACGACTGCGGCGTAGGGCGAGCCGGCCTTGACCAGCTGCTCGTGCAGCATCGAGACCGGCGTGCGGTGCTCGGCGAGGAGCGCGTAGCCGGCCTTCGGGTCCACGGTCGCGGCGAACTCCAGCACCACACCCAGGTGATCGGGCAGCTCGTCAGCCGGCGGCTCCACGCCCGCGGCGCGGTAGGCGTCGGCGAACCGCAGCAGCGCCATGCCCCGGTTGCGGGTGTCGCCGGCGGTCCAGTAGGTGAGGTAGAGGGTGCGGCGCCGCTGCCAGTCGAAGGTCTCGACGTACTCCTCCTGCGCCTGGGCCAGCGGGGTCGATCGCAGGTGGTGGACCACGCCGGACAGCATCCGGCGGCGTGCCGCCACCAGCTCGGGCAGCGCGGCCGTCACCAGGTCGAGCCGGCCGGCCTGGTGCTCGTCGGGGTAGCCGAGCAGCACCGAGCACGCCTGCCAGGTGAGCTGCCGGTCGTTGTCGCCGCGACCGCCGAACAGCCTCATCGTTCCTCCTCGTGCGCCGGTGGGAACAGCCCCTCGGGCCGACCACGGCCGTCCCAGTTCAGCAGGTTGACCCGGGGCGCCTCGGAGACGCCCGCGGACGCGCCCTCGGCGGTCTGGCGATTCTTGAGGGCGTGGAAGTTCTCGACCGCCATCGGCACCGGCTGGCCGCTCGACTCCCCGAACGGCCCGGATCCGGAGACGTACATCCCGGGTCCTCCCTCGTAGTCGAGCGCGCACTCCGTCGCGGTCTCCTCCAGCCGGTGGCCCTGCTCGGCGTACGCGCTGGGGATGACGTAGCGGTCCTCGTACTTGGCGAGGGCGAGCAGCCGGTACATGTTGTAGACCTGCTCCTCCTCCATGCCCACGGCTGCGGGGATCTCCGGACGGGTCTCGCGGCCCAGGTTGATGTCACGCATGTAGGAGCGCATCGCGGCGAGCTTCTTCAGCACACCGTCGACCGTCGCGGTGTCGCCGGCGGTGAACAGACCCGCGAGGTACTCCAACGGGATCCGCAGCGCCTCGATCGCACCGAACAGGTTCCCGGCGTCCTCGGCGTCGTGGCCGTCCTGGCTGATCGCGTCGACGACCGGCGACAGCGGCGGGATGTACCAGACCATCGGCATCGTGCGGTACTCCGGATGCAGCGGCAGCGCCACCTCGTACTCCTTGGCCAGCGCATAGACCGGTGAGCGGCGGGCCGCATCCAGCCAGTCGTCGGAGATGCCCTCCGCCCGGGCGGCCGCGATGACCTCGGGGTCGTTCGGGTCGAGCATCAGGTCCAGCTGGGCTCGGTACAGGTCGGTCTCGTCCGGCACCGACGCCGCCGCGGTCACCTTGTCGGCGTCGTAGAGCACCAGGCCGATGTAGCGCAGCCGCCCGACGCAGGTCTCGGAGCACACCGTGGGCAGGCCGACCTCGACACGCGGGTAGCAGAACGTGCACTTCTCGGCCTTGCCGGTGCGGTGGTTGAAGTAGACCTTCTTGTAGGGACAGCCGGAGACGCACATCCGCCAGCCGCGGCACCGGTCCTGGTCGACCAGCACGATGCCGTCCTCGGTGCGCTTGTACATCGCGCCGGAGGGGCAGGAGGCGACGCAGGACGGGTTGAGGCAGTGCTCGCAGATCCGCGGGAGGTAGAACATGAAGGTCTCCTCCAGCTGCAGGCGCACCTTCTCACTGACCTTCTTCAGCACCGGGTCGCCCGGCACGATCTCCGGGCTGCCGGCGAGGTCGTCGTCCCAGTTGGCCGACCAGCGGATCTTCATCGGTTCTCCGCTGATCAGGCTGCGCGGCTGCGCGACCGGGAAGGTGTCGCCGAGCGGCGCGCTGATCAGGTTGTCGTAGTCATAGGTCCACGGCTCGTAGTAGTCGTCGATCGAGGGGAGCTTGGGGTTGGAGAAGATCGTGGCGAGCTTCTTCAACCGCCCACCGGATTTCAGTCCCAGCCGGCCGCGTCGATCGAGTGTCCAGCCGCCGCGCCACTCCTCCTGGTCCTCGTAGGTGCGCGGGTAGCCCTGGCCGGGCCGGGTCTCGACGTTGTTGAACCACACGTACTCGACGCCGGATCGGTTGGTCCACGCCTGCTTGCAGGTCACCGAGCAGGTGTGGCAGCCGATGCACTTGTCGAGGTTCATCACCATCGCGAGCTGTGCCATCGGTCGCATCAGTACTGGACCTCCTGGTTGCGGCGGCGCACGACGGTCACCTCGTCGCGCTGGTTACCGGTCGGACCGAGATAGTTGAAGGCGAAGGACAGCTGCGCATAACCGCCGGCCATGTGCGTGGGCTTCACCAGCAGCCGGGTGAGCGAGTTGTGGATCCCGCCGCGCAGCCCCGTCGTCTCGGTGCGCGGCACGTCGATCGTGCGCTCCTGTGCGTGGTAGACGTACACCGTTCCCTCGGGCATGCGGTGGGAGACGATCGCCCGGCAGACGAGTACGCCGTTGCGGTTGACGGCCTCGACCCACTCGTTGTCGGAGACGCTGATCCGCTCGGCGTCCTGCGGGCTCATCCACATCGTGGGGCCGCCGCGCGACAGCGACAGCATGAGCAGGTTGTCCTGGTACTCGGAGTGGATCGACCACTTCGAGTGCGGTGTCAGGTAGCGCACCGTCAGGCCGACACCGTCGCGCCGCGAGCCGAGCTCCGGCTCGCCGAAGAGGCGCGCGATGTCCAGCGGTGGCCGGAAGGTCGGCAGCTGCTCGCCCAGCTCCTCCATCCAGTCGTGGTCGAGGTAGAAGTGCATCCGCCCGGTGAGGGTGTGCCAGGGCTTGAGCTGCTCCACGTTGACGGTGAAGGGTGCGTACCGACGGCCGCCGGTCTCGCTGCCCGACCACTCCGGGCTGGTGATGACCGGGACCGGCCGGGCCTGGGTGTCGGCATAGCTGATCCGCTTGTGCTCGTCGCCCTCGGCGAGGTGCTGCATCCGCTGGCCGGTACGCCGCTCGAGCTGCTCGAAGCCCTCCACGGCCAGCCGGCCGTTGGTAGTGCCGGACAGCGCCAGGATCGTGTCGGCCATCTTGACGTCGGTGTCGATGGCGGGGCGGCCCTCGCCCGCCCCGCTGCTCATCACGCCGTGCCTCTCGGCGAGCTGCGCCACCTCCTGCGTGGGGTGCACGGTGACGCCCTTGGTGGTGAGGCCCAGGGTGTCGACCAGCGGGCCGAGTGTCTCCCACTTGTCGGCCATCGCGGGGTAGTCCCGCTCGACGACGGCGATCTGACCCATCGTCCGGCCGGGCACGGGAGTCTCACCGGTCTCCCGCCAGTCGTTGACCACGCCGCCGGGGAACGCCGTCTCGCCCGGGGTGTCGTGCTGCAGCGGGGTCATGACGACGTCACGCCGGACGCCGAGGTGCTCACGCGCGAGCCGACTGAAGGCGCGGATGACGGCATGGAACGCCGCGTAGTCCGACCGGGTCTCCCACGGCGGGTCGATCGCCGGGGTGAACGCGTGCACGTACGGGTGCATGTCGGTGCTGGAGAGGTCGGACTTCTCGTACCAGGTGGCGGCGGGCAGGACGACGTCGGAGAGCAACGTCGTCGACGTCATCCGGAAGTCCAGCGACAGCAGCAGGTCGACCTTGCCTTCCGGCGCCTCCTCGGTCCAGGTGATGTCGTTGGGCCGCAGGTCGGGCTCGGTCTCGTGGGCCTGCAGGTTGGCCGACGTGCCCAGCAGGTGCCGCAAGAAGTACTCGTTGCCCTTGCTCGACGATCCCAGCAGGTTGGCCCTCCACACGGTGAGCGTGCGGGGCCAGTTGCGCGGGTTGTCGGGATCGGTGACGGCGAGCCGCAGGTCGCCCGACGCCAGCTGCCCGGCTACGTAGTCGCCGGGCGCCCGGCCCGCCTCGTCGGCCTCGTCCGCCAGATCGAGGGAGGACCGGTCGAACTGCGGGAAGAACGGCATCCAGCCCATCGCGACCGACTGCGCGAGCACGTCCATCGTGTGTCGTCCTGCGAACTGGCCGCGACCGAGCGGCGAGGACAGCGCGTCGGCCCGGTACCCGTCGTAGCGCCACTGGTCGGTGTGGGTGTACCAGTACGACGTGCCGGTCATCTGCCGCGGCGGCCGGCACCAGTCGGTGGCCATCGCCATCGTCGCCCAGCCCGTGATGGGCCGGCACTTCTCCTGGCCGACGTAGTGCGCCCAGCCACCGCCGTTGCGGCCCATGGACCCGGTCAGGATCAGCAGGGACAGGATCGCGCGGTAGCTCGCGTCGCCGTGGAACCACTGGCAGACACCGGCGCCCATGATCACCATCGATCGACCGCCGGAGTCCTCGGCGTTCTGGGCGAACTCACGCGCGATGCGGATGACCTGCTGCGCCGACACCCCGGTGATCTCCTCCTGCCACGCCGGCGTGTAAGGCTGCTCGACGTCGTCGTAGGACGAGGGCCAGGCGCCCGGCAGGTCGCCCCGGTGCACGCCGTACTGCGCGAGCATCAGGTCGAACACCGTGCACACGAGGTGGTTGCCGACACGGCGCACGGGCACGCCGCGCACGAGCACGTCGCCGGACCCGTCGGGGGTGTCGAACCGCGGGAGGCTCAGCTCGACCGAGCTCGGCTCCTCCCCGGGAGCGTGGTCGCCCAGCACGGTCAGCTGCGGGACGATGCCCTCGAGGTCGAGGTTCCACCTGCCCACACCCGACTCGGTGTAGCGGAAGCCGAGGGAGCCGTTGGGGACCGCCACCTCGCCGGTGGCACCGTCGACGAGCACCGGCTTGAACGCCGCGCCTTCCGTGTCGTCGCCGAGATCGGCGGCGGTGAGGTTCTTGCCGGCGACGTAGCGGCCGTCACGCTGCTCCACGCGGACCAGGAACGGCAGGTCGGTGTAGCGCTGGATGTAGTCGACGAAGAACGGCGTCCGTCGGTCGACCAGGAACTCCTTGAGGACGACATGTCCCATGGCCATCGCCATCGCGCCGTCGGTGCCCGGGGCGCACGGCATCCACTCGTCGCAGAACTTCGTGTTGTCGGCGTAGTCGGGGCTGACCGCCACGACCTTGGTGCCGCGGTAGCGCACCTCCGCCATCCAGTGCGCGTCGGGGGTGCGGGTCACGGGGACGTTGGACCCCCACATCAGCAGGTACGACGCGTCCCACCAGTCGCCGGACTCGGGTACGTCGGTCTGGTCGCCGAACACCTGGGGAGAGGCGACCGGCAGGTCGGCGTACCAGTCGTAGAAGGAGGTCATGGCGCCGCCGAGCAGCTCCACGAATCGCGAGCCCGCCGCGTGCGAGACCTGCGACATGGCCGGGATGGGGGAGAACCCGGCGACCCGGTCGGGGCCGTACTCCTTGATCGTGTGCACGTGGGCGGCGGCGACCATCTCGGTGGCCTCGTCCCAGCTCACGCGCACCAGCCCGCCCTTGCCACGGGCCTGCTGGTAGCGACGTCGGCGCTCGGGATCGGCCTGGATGTCGGCCCAGGCGAGCACCGGGTCGCCCAGCCGCTGCTTGGCCTCGCGGTACATCTCTACCAGCGGTCCGCGGGCGTACGGGTAGCGCACCCGGGTGGGGGAGTAGGTGTACCAGGAGAAGGCGGCGCCGCGTGGACAGCCGCGTGGTTCGTACTCGGGGCGGTCGGGACCGACCGTGGGGTAGTCGGTCTCCTGTGCCTCCCAGGTGATGATCCCGTCCTTGACGTAGACCTTCCACGAGCACGACCCGGTGCAGTTGACCCCGTGGGTGGAGCGCACCACCTTGTCGTGACTCCACCGGTCGCGGTAGAAGACGTCGCCCTCGCGGCCGCCTCGGTGGGTCACGGTGCGGTTGTCGTCCGAGAACGTGCTGCGGGAGAAGAACCGGCCCGAGCTCAGCAGGAGATCCGAGACCGGCCCGTCGATTCCTGGTCTGGCGGCGTTCACGTGGTGCTCCCTTGCTGGACGGGGTCCTTGGACAGCTTGACGAACGTGAAGACGGTGGCCACGAGCGCGGTGAGACAGAGCAGCACGAGCCCCACGGTGTAGTCGTTGTCGGCGGCGTCGTAGGTGGCGCCCATGACCAGGGGCGGGAAGAAGCCGCCGAGCCCACCGGCCGCGCCGACGATGCCGGTGACCGCGCCCACGCGGGCGGCGGGCGCTCGGCGCGCGACCCAGGCGAAGACCCCACCGGTGCCGATGCCGAGCACGAAGGCCATCAGCAGGAACGACAGCCCGGCCGGGACCTCCGGCGCGGGTTGGAGCGCGACGACGAGGGCCATCACCGCACACCCGGTGAGGCTGGCGAGCACCACGGTGCGGGGGTGCCACCGGTCGGAGAGCACGCCGCCGAGCGGACGCGCGAGCACGGCCGCGATCGCGAATCCCGCCGTGCGGGTGCCGGCCTCGGTCTGGCTGAACTCGTAGACGACCTTGAGGTAGGTGGGGAGGTAGGTGGTGAACGCGACGAAGCCACCGAAGGTCACCGCGTAGAGGAACGACATCGCCCAGGTCACGGGAAGGCGAGCGGCGGCGGCCAGACGGGGCACGACTGCCGCGGTGTTGGGCTGCCAGTCGGGTGCGTCGCGCATCAGCGCGAACACCGTCGCAGCGGTGACGGCGAGAGCCGCGGCCACGATCAGGTGGGCCGCGACGTAGCCGAACCAGTCGACGAACCGAGGTGTGAAGAAGGCCGAGAGAGCGGTGCCGCCCATTCCTGCGCCGAAGACGCCGGTGGCGAAGCCGCGCCGACTCGGTGGGTGCCAGGCGTTGACGAACGGGATGCCGATCGCGAACGTCGTACCCGCCAGGCCGAGGAAGAAGCCGAAGAGCAGCAGCAGCGGGTAGGAGTCGATCGAGCCGGCGAAGGCGACCGCCAGCACCGGTGCGATCGTCACAGCGGTGAGCAGGCCGAACATCGTGCGCCCGCCGTGCCGGTCGGTCATGGCGCCGACCGGGATGCGGCCGATCGACCCGACCAGCACGGGCGTGGCGACCAGGAGCGAGGTCTGGGTGCTCGACAGCGACATCGCCTCGGCATAGCTGGTGCCGAGCGGAGCGATGAGGTTCCAGGCCCAGAAGTTGATGGCGAAGGTTCCGGTCGCCAGCACGAGGTTACGCGTCGCGAGCCGCTGCTCGCCCACTGTGTTCGAGGTCACTTCGGGAAACTATCCCCCGAAGGCAGGTGATTTGAAGGGCGGCAGACTGCGTGTCGGGGGCCGAAGGTCCTGTCCCTCCGGTTCCCGCGGCGTGCCTGCGAAGACGCTCAGCTGCAGCCAGTCGGGCACCCGGCGACGTAGGTGCTCGGGCCCCGCCAAGGTCAGGTCGCCCGACCGCTGTGCGGCCTCCCAGCCCCGATCGCCCCGCCAGACCCGGGTCATCGTCCGCAGCGGGCACTCGAGCCTCACCGCGACCTCGAACCCCGGGTCGGCGTCGCACACGTCGACGCCGTCGCGGGTCATCACCAGCCACCACTCCCTGGCATCCCCGGAGACGTCCGGGAAGCGAAGCTGCAGGACCGTGCGGCCGGTGGGCAGGTCGGGCAGCGACACCCGGCGGTGCATGTCCCACACGAGCAGGTGCGGGTCGAGGTCGGGGTCACCGAGCTCGGTGATCCAGCGCGTGCCCCACTGTCCGAGCGCCTCGACCACCGGCCGCAGCTCCTCGCCGGCGGGGGTCAGCCGGTAGCGACCGTCGGAGTGCTCGACCACGCCGGCGCGCACGAGGTCGCGCAGCCGACGGCTGAGCAGCGTCGGAGACATCTTCGGCACGCCGCGGCGGATGTCGTTGAAGCGTTCGCTGCCACACATCAGCTCGCGGAGCACCAGCAGCATCCAGCGCTGGTCCACGAGCTCGGCGGCCTTGGCGACGGGGCAGAACTGCCCGTACTCGCTCACCCGTACGACGGTACACATCCTGGACCGATCGCGCTCCAGTTCGCGCACTGGCGACGACCTCGACGAGCGCGGAGGCTGGGCCCGTCAGCGTGATCGAGCTCAGGAGAGGGGCCACGACGATGACCACCATCACGCACACGCCGCCCACGGTCCAGGAGCAGGCCGGGATCGTGCTGCCGCACCTTGCCGGGTACGTCGCCCACCGCGGGGTCGCGATCGGACTACGTAGCGGGCTGCTCGCCGCGCTCGCGGATGCCGAGAGCGGCTCCGGAACCGGCCTCACCCCGGGCGCCCTGGCCGATCGTCTCGGCCTGGACCCGTTCTACGTGGCGGTGTGGTGCCGCGCGATGTTCGCCGCGGGGATCTGTGAGCGGGACGGCACCGACCTGACGGAGTCGACCTATCGGTTGGCGCCGCACATGGCCACGCTGCTCCTCGACGACACCTCACCGGCCTACGTCGGCGGGACGTTCAGGGTGCTGGAGCAGCCCGAGATGTTCGACCGGTTCGAGGCCAACCTGGCCACCGGGGAGCGGCTGTGGTGGGACGAGTGCAGTCCGGACTTCATCACCGGCGTCTCAGGCACGGGCAGCCCGTTCTACACCCGCCTCGTCCCGGGTGGCCTCCAGCAGGTACCCGGGCTGGAGGCTGCACTCACCGCGGGGGCGCGCATCCTGGACACCGCCTGCGGCACGGGTCGCGGACTGGTGCGCCTCGCCACGACGTACCCGGACTGCACGGTGGAGGGTGCCGACGGCGACGCCCACTCCATCGCCTCCGCTCGGCAGCTGTTGCGAGACTCGGGCCTGGGCGAGCGGGTGTCGGTGCACGTGAGCCCGCTGGAGGAGCTGCGGCTGCCGGGCCGCTTCACCCTGATCACCAACAACATCTCGATGCACGAGTGCCGTGACGCCGACGCGGTGGCGGACCGGGTGTGGGACCTGCTGAAGCCGGGTGGCTGGTTCGTGATCTCCGACTTCCCGTTCCCCGACACCGACGACGGTCTCAGGTCGGTCCCGGGGAGGGTGATGACGGGCATCCAGTTCTTCGAGGCCCAGATCGACGACCAGCTGCTGCCGCGGTCGGCCTACGACGACCTGCTGCGGCGGCACGGCTTCACCGGGATCGGCTGGTTCTCCCTGACCCCCATGCACGCCGTGACCTACGGGCGGCGGCCGGCCTGAGAGGTGGCGGGTGACACACCCGGTGAGGGAATACATCCGGATCGTCCGGTCTTGCACCCGGGTGTGACCAGCCCGCCCCGCGCCGCCCGTTCCGACCGCCCTGAGCGACCGCCGGGGCAGACTCCGGGGCAGACGCCTGGGCACACTCTGGGGCAGGTCACCCCGACGGGGCGCAGGTACGGCCAGCTCGTGCTCGTGCTGGGGGCGTTGATCGCGCTCGGACCGCTCACGATCGACATGTACCTGCCGGCCCTGCCGGCGATGGCCGACGAGCTGCAGGCGAGCGACTCGGCGGTGCAGCTGACCCTGACCGGCATGCTCGGTGGCCTCGCCGTCGGCCAGCTGATCATCGGACCCCTGTCGGACTCGCTCGGTCGTCGCCGTCCGCTGATCGCCGGGGTCGTCACCCACGGGCTCGCCTCCCTGCTGTGCGCGGTGGCGCCGACGGTCGAGGTGCTCAGCGCCGTGCGCGTGCTGCAGGGGTTCGCCGGCGCCGCGATCTCGGTCGTGGCGCTGGCGATCGTGCGCGACCTGTTCTCCGGGGTGGCGGTGGCGCGGCTGATGTCCCGGCTGATGCTGGTGATCGGCATCGCCCCGATCCTCGCGCCGAGCCTGGGTGGGATCATCCTCGGCTGGACCTCCTGGCGGGGCATCTTCGTAGTCCTGGCGGTGGCGGCGTCGCTGCTGGTGCTCGTCGCTGCGCTCGGCGTGCGGGAGACGCTGCCGGTCGAGCGCCGGCGGTCGGCCCGGCTGCGGGCGACGCTGGGCACCTACAAGATGCTCGTGCGCGACACGACGTTCCTCGCACTGATCTTCATCGCGGGCATGATGATGTCGGCGATCTTCGCCTACGTCTCGGGATCGTCGTTCGTGCTGCAGGGCGCCTACGGCCTCGACGAGCGCACCTTCGGCCTGGTCTTCGGCGCCAACGCGGCCGGGTTGACCGTCTTCACACAGGTCAACCCGGTGCTGCTCCGTCGCTTCGGGCCTGCCTCCGTGCTGTCCGGCGCGATCCTGCTCGCGGTCGCCGCGTCGAGCCTGCTGCTGGTCGCGGCCGTGACCGGTGTCGGCGGGCTCGCGGGCGTGCTGGTGCCCCTCGCCCTGATCATCGCCTCTTGCGGGCTCGCGCTGCCGAACACGCCCGCGCTGGCCATGACCCGGCACGGCGAGGCGGCGGGTACGGCGGCGGCGCTGCTCGGTTCGGTGCAGTTCGGCGTCGGCGCACTGATCGCACCGTTGGTGGGCCTGTTCGGCAGCGGGAGCGCGGTGCCGATGGGGTCGGTGATGGTGCTCGTGACGGTCACCGCGGGGGTGCTCATGTTCGGCGTCGTGCGACGCGACGCCAGCGTGCACGTGCTCGACTGAACCTCGTCAGCGACCCTCGTCAGCGACTCTGCAGCGCGTCGAGGGCGACCGCCATCGACGCGGCGAGCCGGAAGTCGAGCCGCGGGTCGGGCACGGTGATCGTGTAGCGGTCCCGGATCGACTTCTTGCGCTCGCTGCTCATGACGACCTCACCGGTCGCGGTGTCGGCGAAGTCGAAGTGGAAGACGAACGGCACCCACACCTCGCCGAGGACAGGCAGGAAGTCCCACACCCGGCGGAGCACCGCGATGGTGTGGTTGCGCTCCTGACCAACCGCCTCCAGCCCGGCGCCGGAGAGCCGCCAGGTCGAGCGCAGCAGGCTGGCGCCGAACTCCTTCTTGAAGTAGCCCAGCGGCTGCCCTGCCTCGTCGTAGACGTCGTAGCCGGAGCCGAGGTCGATCGTCTTGCGCGCCTTGAAGGAGAACACCGGACGGGTCTTGGCCTGGTCGGCGTAGAAGGTCACCTGCTCCTTGAACGCCATCCGCTTCTGCTGGGCGAGTGCGAGCAGCGTGCCCTGGGAGCCGTCGGGGTTCGCCGTGTAGAACTCGTAACGGTTGACCATCAGCGTGATCTGCTGACGCATGAGGAACTGGGGGACGTGCATCGCGGCCCTACGGGCGCTCTGGCTGGGCTCGGACAACGGTGGTCTCCTGGCTGCGCCGGTGTGGTCGTGGAAGGAGGCGAGCAGGAACGGCGTCACGTCCTTGCCTCGCACGTAGGAGTCTGCCAGGCAGGCGAGCGCTTCGTAGGATCGCGTCGTGCGGGCCTCGGTTATCGGGTGGCCGTGTCGGGCGTGTGGGCATAGCCTCATCAAGGGGCCCGGTCGGGGGAGCCGGGTGCAGGTGTTCGATGGCCGCCGCTGGGAGGGGCAACAGCCATGGCACGACCCATGTTGCTTGCAGTCGACAGCGATCCGACGCTCCTGGGGCGGGTGGAGGCTGAGCTGCAGCGCCGCTACGGCCCCGACTTCAAGGTGCGCGGGGAGCTGTGCGGCGCCGATGCCCTGCGCCAGCTCGAGGGCGCGCACGAGCGCGGTGAGCCTGTCGCCGTGGTGCTCGCCGACCAGTGGCTGGCGGACATGCCGGGCTCGCAGCTGCTCGCCCGGGCTCGGGTGCTGCACCCCGAGGCCCGGCGGGCGCTGCTGGTCGAGTGGGGCGCGTGGGCCGACCGGCCCACGGCGGAGGCGATCCTGCAGGCGATGGCCGTCGGGGACATCAACTACTACGTGCTCAAGCCTTGGACCAGCCCGGATGAGCTGTTCCACCGCACCGTGGCGGAGTTCGTGCAGGAGTGGTCGCGCAGTGACGCGAGCACCGAGCGCGAGGTCGTGGTCGTCTGCGACCGCCACTCCGCGCGGGGACACGCCGTCCGCAGCCGGCTGACCCGCAACGGGATCCCGCACGTCTTCCGCGAGACCGGGTCGGCAGCCGGCCAGGAGACCCTGCGCAAGATCGTCGCGGACCATCCGGAGGCGGTGGGCGCCGAGGTCGTGGTCTGGATGCCCGCACTCGGCGGCACCGTGCTGGTGGACCCCGACGACACCACCGTCGCAGAGGCATGGGGCGTGCCGACGACGCTGGCGGAGGACGACAGAGACTTCGACGTACTCGTCATCGGGGCCGGCCCCGCGGGTCTCGCCACGGCCGTCTACGCGTCCTCGGAGGGCATGCGCACGCTGGCGGTCGAGCGAGAGTCGATCGGCGGCCAGGCAGGTTCGAGCTCGTTGATCCGCAACTACCTAGGTTTCTCCCGCGGCATCAGCGGCGCCGAGCTGGGCCAGCGCGGCTACCAGCAGGCGTGGGTGTTCGGCGCCCACATGCTGCTGATCCGAGAGGTGAGCACCCTGCGACGCGTCGACGACAGGTTCGAGGCCTACATCGACGGCATCGGTGAGGTCACGGCACGCGCGGTGGTGCTGGCGACGGGCGTGTCCTACCGCCGGCTCGGCGTGCCCGAGCTGGAGGCGCTCAGCGGCGCCGGGGTCTACTACGGAGCGAGCGTGTCGGAGGCGCATGCGATGACCGGACTGCGCGCGGTCGTCGTCGGTGGTGGCAACTCGGCCGGTCAGGCCGTGCTGCACCTGCAGCGTTACTGCGAGCACGTCACGCTGGTCGTGCGTTCGGCCGCGTTGACCGACGGCATGTCGCAGTACCTGTGCGACGCGATCGACGCGGCCGCCCGGATCGAGGTGCGTACCGACTCCGAGGTCGTGGGAGGGGGTGGGGACGGCCGGCTCGAGCGGGTGGTCGTGCGGATAAGGTCGACCGGAGCGACCGAGACACTTGCGGCGGACGGGCTGTTCATCATGATCGGTGCGCAGCCTCGCACGGACTGGCTGCCCCGTGAGGTCGCTCGCGACTCCCGCGGCTTCGTCTTCACCGGCGCCGACGCGGTGGCCACGGGGGGCTGGCCGCTGGTGCGCCCGCCGCAGCCCTACGAGAGCACCGTGCCCGGCCTGTTCGCGGTCGGCGACGTGCGGGCGTCCTCGGTGAAGCGGGTGGCGTCCGCCGTCGGCGAGGGTTCGGTCGTCGTCTCGCAGATCCACTCCTACCTCGCCGAGACCCGGTCCCGGCCCGCCCGGGTGGTCGGACATGGCTGAGGTCTCGCTGACGGGCCGGTTCGCGCGCTGGAGGCTGGCGGCAGGGGGGATCGCGCTCGCGCTGCCGCTCATCGGCTTCGCGCTGCTGCTCGGTCGGCCCGAGCTCGACCTGACCTGGGAGCACCACCCGTCACACTTCTGGCTGGTACTGGCGGTCGCCGCGATGAGCGCCGTACTCGCCTACGGCACCGGCGTCGCGGCCCTGCAGCGCGGCGACGCCCGAGTGATGCTGGTCTCGCTGTGCTTCCTCGTCACGGCCGGCTTCCTCGGCCTGCACGCGCTCGCCACCCCGGGGGTGCTCCTGGAGACTCCCAACGCGGGGTTCGTGCTCGCCACGCCGGTCGGTCTCGCTCTCGGATCCGTCTTCGCCGCGATGTCGACCGCCGACCTCGAGGGAGAGGTAGGCGTCCGGATGATGCGCATCGCCCGCAGGCTGCGTGTCGCCGTCCTCGCCGGCATGGCGCTGTGGGCCGTCGTGTCGCTGGCGGCGCTCCCGCCGCTGGACAACACCGCGCCACCGGAGCGGGCGGCCGGCGTGCTGCTCGCCCTGGCCGTGCCCGCGATCGCGCTCTACCTGTACAGCGCCTGGCGCTACCTCGAGCTCGCACGCAAGCTGCCGTCGCTGATGCTGCTGTCGATGCTGTGCGCCTTCGTGCTGCTCGCGGAGGCACTGGTGGCCGTCACCTTCGCCCGCAACTGGCAGCTGTCGTGGTGGGAGTGGCACGTCCTCATGCTCGCGGCGTTCGGGCTCGTGGCCGCCGGTGCGCGGGTGCAGTGGCACGAGGAGCGGTTCGCCGACCTCTACCTCGCCGACACGGTGGCCGGGAAGCGGGAGATGAGCATCCTCTTCGCCGACCTGCAGGGTTTCACCAGCTTCTCCGAACGGCACCGCCCGGAGGAGGTCACCGCCATGCTCAACGCCTACTTCGAGGTGGCCGTCCCGCCCGTCGTACGCCGCTTCGGGGGCGACGTGGACCGCATCATCGGTGACGCTCTGATGGTGACGTTCAACCGGCGCGGCGACCAGCCCGATCACGCCCGACGGGCCGCGGGCGCGGGCCTGGCCATGCAGGAGGCGGTGGGCCGGGTCGCAGCGGCCCATCCGGAGTGGCCCCGGTTCCGGGTCGGCGTCAACACCGGCGAGGTCTCCGTGAGCCTGCTCGGCACCGAGGGCGGCCGCACGCACACGGTGATCGGGGACACGGTCAACGTCGCGTCTCGGCTGGAGGGCAGGGCTCCGGCCGGAGGCGTCGCGATCGGGCCGGGCACCCGGTCGCAGCTGCGTGGCGCGCGCACCGAGTCGTTGGGGCGACTGGACCTGAAAGGCAAGGCCCAGCCACTGGAGGCCTACCTGCTGCTGGCGCTCGACGCGGCGGAGTAGGGCGACACGGAGTAGGGCGACACGGAGTAGACACCGGGCTTGTGTCCGGCGCGGTCCGGCAGGGAGAGTGGCGCCCCATGGAACCCATGAGCCCTGCGTTCAGCACGTCGGTGATGCTGCTCATCGCGGCCGGCGCCGTCGCCCTGCTGCTGTTCTTGATCATCAAGGTGAAGCTGCACGCGTTCATCTCGCTGGTGCTGGTGAGCGTCCTCACCGCGCTCGCCGTGCGGGTGCCGCTGGCCGACATCCCGGACGTGTTGCTGTTCGGCTTCGGCGACACGCTCGCGTCGGTGGCGTTGCTCGTCGGATTCGGTGTGATGCTCGGCCGCCTGCTCGAGGTCTCGGGCGGTGCACAGACGCTGGCCGACACCATGATCGCGCGGTTCGGGGAGCGACGAGCACCATTCGCGTTGGGTGTCGCCTCCCTGCTTTTCGGGTTCCCGATCTTCTTCGACGCCGGCCTGGTCGTCTTCCTCCCGATCATCCTCACCGTTGCCCGCCGCTTCGGCGGGTCCTTGCTGCTCTACGCACTGCCCGCCGCGGGCGCGTTCGCCGCGATGCACGCCATCGTCCCACCGCACCCCGGCCCGGTGGCGGCTTCGCAGTTCCTGGGCGCCGACGTCGGCTACGTGCTCCTCATCGGCATCCCCGTCGCCGTGCTCTCCTGGTACGTCGGCGTGTACCTGTTCTCGCGCTGGATCGGTGCGCGCATCCAGGTGCCGGTCCCGGCCATCCTCGGAGGCGGCGAGACCGACGCCGAGGCGGAGGCGGAGCCGCAGCATCGCGGACCAGGCTTCGGTGTCGTGATCAGCCTGCTGCTGCTGCCGCTGGTGCTGATCTCGCTGAACACGGTGGCCAGCACACTGGTGACCACCGGCGTCGCACCGGAGGACGCCGCGTGGGCCTCGGCGATGCAGCTGATCGGCGAGACACCGATCGCGCTGCTGATCACCCTCCTGGTCGCGATCCCCGTGCTGGGCACCCGTGACCGGTCGATGGCCGACGTCGACCGGCTGCTCAACGACGCGCTCGGGCCCATCTGCGCGATCATTCTCATCACCGGCGCCGGCGGCATGTTCGGCGGCGTGCTCGAGCTCAGCGGGATCGGCGAGTCGCTGGCGGAGTCGCTCGACGCGCTCGGGCTCCCGCTCATCGTCGCGGCGTTCGTCATCGCCACCGGCCTGCGGGTCGCGCAAGGCTCGGCGACCGTCGCCCTGACGACGGCCGCCGGGCTGATCTCGCCCGCCGTCGAGGCGACGTCCGGCCTGAGCGAGGTCGACCTCGTCGCCCTCGTGGTGGCGATCGCCGCCGGTGCCACCGTGCTCTCGCACGTCAACGACTCGGGCTTCTGGCTGGTCAGCCGCTTCTTCGGCATGGACGAGAAGACGACGCTGAAGACCTGGACGGTGATGGAGACGACCTTGGGGACCACCGCGTTCGCCATCAGCGTCGTGCTCTGGTACGTGTTCTAGATGGGCGACCGCACCGACGTGCTGCACCTCGTCTTCATGGGGGTGGCCGGCTCCGGCAAGTCCGCCGTCGGACGGCCGGTGGCCGACCGGCTCGGGCTGGAGTTCGCCGAGGGCGACGACTTCCATCCGCAGGCCAACGTGGACAAGATGTCGTCGGGTCGGCCGCTCACTGACGACGACCGGTGGCCCTGGCTGCGCGCGTTGGCCGAGTGGACCCGTGAGCACGACGCGGCCGGGCGGTCCACTGCGATCACGTGCTCGGCGCTGAAGCGCAGCTACCGTGACGTGCTCCGGCGTGGGGGTGCCGGCACCTGCTTCGTGCACCTCACCGGCGACAAGGGTGTCATCCTGCAGCGGATGCAGGCGCGCGAGCACTTCATGCCGCCGACCTTGCTGGAGTCGCAGCTCGACACGCTGCAACCGCTGCAGGACGACGAGCGCGGATTCTGCGTCGACATCGCCGATCCGCTCGACGTCGTCGTCGACACGGTGCTCGGCCGGGTGAGCTGAGCCGTCCGCCGGTTTCTCGCATCCGGCCATCCGCTCGCGCAGGTATGGCATTCTTCTCGCGAGCCGAGGGCAAGGGGATCGAGATGACGAGCCACGACGGGACCGTCGAGATGACGGGCGTCGAGACGCGACGAAGCCGAATGCAGTGGAAGGACTACGTCAGCGTCGGGGTGACCCTGCAGCTCGCCGGCGTCATCTGCTGGTTGGCCGCAGCGAGCGACGGTCACCGAGGGCCCGTCGGCACGATCGTCGCCGTGGCGCTCCTGCTCGCCGGCGTGCAGACAGCGTGCGTCGGCCTCGTGGCCAAGGGCGTGCGGCTGGCTGGCGACCCCGAGGGCTGAGAGCCGGATGGTCTACACCAGCGAGCACCCGCCGTTCGCCGTCACCGTCGACATCGTGGTGCTGACGGTTCGGCACGACCAGCTCAGCGTCCTCGTCGTACGCCGCGGCAGCCCACCGTTCGAAGGCAGGCTGGCCCTGCCAGGCGGCTTCGTACACGTCGACGAGAGCCTGGACGCCGCCGCTCGCCGCGAGCTGGAGGAGGAGACCGGGGTCGGGCTCGAGGCAGCCCATCTCGAGCAGCTGGCGTCGTACGGCGAGCCGGACCGGGATCCCCGGATGCGCACGGTGAGCGTGGCGTGGCTGGCCGTGCTGCCCGACCTGCCGGAGCCCACGGCCGGCAGCGACGCGTCGGATGCGGTCTGGATGCCTGTCGCCGACCTCGGCTCTCGCCGGCGCCTGGCGTTCGACCACTTCGAGATCCTCACCGACGGCGTGGAGCGGGCACGGTCCAAGCTCGAGTACTCCGCCCTGGGCACGGCCTACTGTGGTCCCGAGTTCACCGTGGCCGAGCTGCGCCACGTCTACGAGGTCGTGTGGGGCGTGACCCTCGACGCCGGCAACTTCCATCGCAAGGTCACCGGCATGCCCGGTTTCGTCGAGCCGACCGGTGCACAGACCACGCGGGGCGGTGGCCGCCCCGCGGCGCTGTACCGCGCGGGGACCGCCGAGCTGCTGCACCCCGCGCTGCTGCGCGAGTCACTTCGCTGACCGAGGGGCCGGCGTCGGCCATGATGGAGTCATGGGCGCACCGACCTTCCGGTTCCGGCACCGCTGGCACGTGCCGGTCGAGCGCGCCGACGCCTACGCCGTGCTGTCCGACCTTGCCGACTACCCGCGGTGGTGGCCGCAGGTGCAGTCGGTCGAACGCATCGACGACTCGACCGCTGCGGTGGTCTGCCGGTCGCTGCTGCCGTACCGACTGCGGTTCCGGATGCGGGTCGCTCGACAGGATCCCGACGCCGGCGTCCTGGAGGCGCGGCTGAGCGGTGACCTCGAGGGCTGGTGCCGCTGGTCGCTGGCCCACTCGGCGCCCCCCTCCGTGTCTGCAGAGCGACCCGCTCCCGGCGGAACCACGTTGCTCTTCGAGCAGGTGGTGGTGACGCCGAACCGGCTGCTGCGGTCGCTGGCCGTCCTCGGGCGCCCGGCGCTGCGGCTGAATCACACCTGGATGATGCGCTCCGGGCACCGGGGGCTGCTGCGTCACCTGTGCGCGGATCGCCCGCCATGACCCGCCCTGACAGGGTTTGAACAAGGCTGTGGGGGTAACTGAGGAGACAGGGACCGACCCCAGAAGAGAGGGAGACATGAGTTTCTTGCTGTGGCTCATCGCCGTCGTGCTCGTCATCGCCGGCATCGTGAGCCTGATCCGTGGGCAGATGCTGTGGGGCATCGTGCTGATCGTCCTCGGCCTGTTGGTGGGTCCGGGTGGGGTCAGCATCTTCACCTGACCGCTCGACGTGGTCGCTGGCGCCGCCGGGTCGATGACCCGGCGGCGCTCCCATGTGCGGGTTGGGCACCGTTGGCACGGCAGGATGGTGGTGGCACCCGCGGACGGAAGGAGTCGACATGACCCGGTGGTCCCACGTCGCAGGAGAGGACAGGGCAGAGACCTATGCGGCCCGCTTCGACGCCCTCGCCGCGTCCGGCGCCGAGGTGCACGGGGAGGCCGACTTCTGCGACGCCCTGCTGCGTCCTCGGTCGCGGGTGCTCGACGCCGGCTGTGGTACCGGCCGGGTCGCGATCGAGCTGGCTCGTCGTGGCCACGCGTGCGTCGGCGTCGACGTCGAGCCGTCGATGCTCGCGGTCGCCGGTGACCGTGCTCCGGACCTGCCGTGGGTCCGCGCCGACCTCTGCGAGCTCGACCCCCAGGTGTCGGACGTGCTGTCGGACCCGTTCGACCTCGTCGTCGCGGCGGGCAACGTCGTACCCCTCGTGGCGGCGGGCACCGAGCCTGCCGTCGTCGCCAACCTGGCAACGCTGCTGCGGCCGGGTGGGCTGCTGGTGGCAGGTTTCGGGCTCGATCCGGCGCACCTACCGGTCGCCGAGGCGACGGTCGGTCTCGAGGACTACGACCGCTGGTGCTCCGACGCCGGTCTCACGCTCGAGCAACGGTTCGCGACCTGGGACGGCGATCCCTACGAGGGTGGCGGCTATGCGGTGAGCGTGCACCGGCGGCCGGCCTGATCACCAGCACGGGGGACGGCGGTGGTGCCACGGTGCGGCCTCCTCCACCTGGGCGGCGAGCGAGAGCAGCACGTGATCCTGGGCCGGCCTCCCGGCAAGCATGACGCCGATCGGTAGCTTCCCTGCCCAGTGCAGCGGCAGGGACACCGCGGGCATGCCCGTGACGTTCCACGCGGAGGTGTACGGCGTGAAGCGCTTCTGGTTCTCGAAGTCCCGTTCGGGGGCCGCGTCGTCGCGCAGTGCGCCCACCGGTACCGGTGGCGACGCCAGCGTCGGGGTGAGGACCGCGTCGAAGGGCGTCAGCACCTGCACGGCACCGGCGGCGAGACGGCGCAGCTGACTGATGGCGAGCCCGAAGTCGGGACCGGAGACCAGGCGGCCGCGTTCGGCCAGCCAGCGGGTGAGCGGCCGGAGCTTCGGGCTGGCCGCCACCTCGCTCGGCATCAGCGCCGACAGGACCGACCAGCAGGTCTCGAACACGGGTACGGCGTCGGCCGGCAGCGGCACCGGTACGTCGACCACCTCGTGCCCGAGGTCGGTGAGCAACGCCGTGGCCTCCTCGTAGGCGGCGAGGCAGTCGGCGTGCACCGGCGTGTCGACGATCACCGGCTCGCTGAACCGGGCGACTCGCAGCCGGCCGGGCGGGCGGTCGCACCAGCCGAGGTGCGTCTCGCCCGGCGGCAGGTCCGGCGCCCAGCTCGGCTCGCCGACAGCAGGTCCGCACATCGTGTCCAGCAACGCCGCGGCGTCGCGAACCGTGCGTGCGATCGCGCCGTGGGTCGCCAGGCCGATCGGGTCGCCGAACATCGGCGCGGAGCTGATCCGCCCGCGTGACGGCTTGAGCCCGACCAGCCCGCAGACGCTGGCGGGGATGCGGATCGAGCCGCCGCCGTCGGAGCCGTGTGCCCAGGGCACCAGGCCGGCCGCGACCGCCGCGGCAGACCCTCCGCTGGAGCCGCCGGCGCCGAGATCGAGGTCCCACGGCGTCCGCGCCGGGGGAGCCACGTCCGGCTCGGTGTAGCACGGGCTGCCGAACTCCGGTGTGTTGGTCTTGCCCAGGCTGACCAGGCCCGCCGCCGTCAGCCGCAGCACGACCTCGTCGCTGACGTCGGGCACGAAGTCGTGCATGGCTCCCGACCCGAACGTCGTGCGCACACCGGCCGTCGCGGCCAGGTCCTTGATGGCGACGGGTACGCCGCGCAGGGGGTGCTCGCCGCGGCCGGAGTCCACGGCGCGGGCAGCCGACCGTGCCTCGTCGGCCGTCACGGTGACGAAGGCGCCGAGCCGGTACGACAGCGACTCGATCCGGGCGAGGTAGTGCTCGACGAGCTCGCTGGAGGTCGTGTCCCCGCGTCGCAGGGCGGCGGACTGCTCGAGCGCGGTCAGGTCGTGCAGCTGGGTCATGCCGCCAGACGCTAGCGGGTCGGTCAGCTCTCCGCGGACAGCCGCTGCTCGACGCGCTCGACCTTGGCCACGAGCTGGCCGGTGTATCCCGGCCGGATGTCGGCCTTGAGGACCAGTCCGACCCGGGGGGAGTGGGCGGCGACCACGTCGACGGCGCGTTTCACCACGGCCATGACCTCGTCCCACTCACCTTCGATGTTGGTGAACATCGCGTTGGTCTCGCACGGTAGCCCCGACTCGCGTACGACGCGGACCGCCTCGGCCACCGCCTCGCTGACACCGCCGGTCTCGTCGCCCCCGCCGGGGCTGATGCTGAATGCCACGATCATGTGCACAGCCTCACACCGCATGGACCGTCCTCCAAGCCTTGACCTCAAGTGAAGTTCAAGTTGCAGGGTGATGCTGTCGCCGCACGGCGCACACATCCGAGCCAAGGAGACATCACATGCCAGTCGCAGTCGTCACCGGTGCCTCGCGGGGTCTCGGCCTCGAGGTCAGCCGTGCACTCGCCGCACGGGGGTGGACACTCGTCATGGACGCCCGGGAGGGAGTGGCTCTCGCACGAGCCGCCGAGGAGGTGCGCGGTGAACATCCTGTGCGAGCGATCAGGGGAGACGTCGCCGACCCTGGACATCGCGCGGACCTCGCGGCAGCCGTCAGCGACCTCGACGGGCTCGACCTGCTCGTCAACAACGCGAGCACCCTCGGCCCGACGCCCATGCCGCACCTCGACGAGCTCACGACCGACGCGCTCGCCCAAGTGCTGGACACCAACGTGCTCGCACCGCTGGGTCTCGTCCAGCTGCTGCTCCCGCGGCTCCGGCGACAGCGCGGCTGCGTCGTCAACGTGACGTCGGACGCCGCGCGGGAGCCTTACGCCGGCTGGGGCGGCTACGGGACGTCGAAGGCTGCACTCGAGCAGCTCACGGCGATCCTGGGCGCCGAGCAGCCGGAGCTGCGGGTGTACGCGTTCGACCCGGGGGACATGCGTACCGCGATGCATCAGGCGGCATTCCCGGGCGAGGACATCTCCGACCGGCCGGAGCCGTCGAGCGTCCTACCCGCGCTGCTGCGGCTGCTGGACGAGGACCTGCCGAGCGGCCGGTACACGGCAGCGGCCCTGACTCAGTCGGCCGGGGTGGTCGCATGACGCGTGTCGCCGCGCCGTTGACCCGCTTCGACCTCCCGGCCGACGGTGTCGCGAGGCAGCCGCCCGAGGCGAGGGGTCTCGCGCGCGACGAGGTGCGGATGCTCCTGGCCGCCCCCGGACGGCTCGAGCACCATCGGGTACGGGACCTGCCCGGGCTGCTGCACCCGGGTGACCTCGTCGTGGTCAACACCTCCGCGACCGTCCCCGCCTCGGTGCCCGCCTGGTGGCGCGGCACCCGGACCCGGGTGCACGTCTCCGGCCAGCTCGACGACGGCCACTGGGTGGTCGAGCTGCGCCGGCCGGACAACTCCGGGCCGGCGACGCCCGAGGTTGGCGACGTCCTCCGGCTCCCTGGCCGGCTCCGCCTACGGCTGCTCTCGCCGTACCCGGACCGAGCCGGCCAGCATCGCCTCTGGCGGGCGGTGCCGGTGCCACAGGAGGAGCGAGTGGCCTACCTCGCCGAGCACGGTCGGCCGGTCGAGTACGACTACCTCGCCGGTGAGTGGCCGCTGGAGGCGCGGCAGACGGTGTACGCCGGCGAGCCGGGGAGCGCCGAGATGGCCAGCGCCGGCAGGCCGCTCACCGAACGGCTGCTGGTGCAGATGGTGGCCCGCGGTGTCGTCGTCGCGCCGCTCGTGCTGCACGCAGGCGTGTCGAGCCAGGAGAAGCACGAGCCCCCGCAGCCGGAGCGCTTCACGGTGCCGGAGGTGACGGCCCGGCTGGTGAACTCCACCCGCGGCGTCGGCCGACGGGTCGTGGCGGTGGGGACGACCACGGTCCGGGCGCTGGAGACGGTGTCCGGACCGACCGGCGAGGTCCATCCGGCTACCGGCTGGACCGACCTCGTGCTCGGGGACGGCCGGCCCGCCCGGACGGTGGACGGCCTGCTCACCGGCCTGCACCCGCCTGAGGCGAGCCACCTGGCGTTGCTCGAGGCCGTCGTGGGGGCCGATCTCGTCACCGTCGCCTACGCTGCGGTGACCGAGCGTGGAGCCTCCGGTCGCTATCTGTGGCACGAGTTCGGTGACACGATGATTTTGCTTTCCTGAGCGTCGATCAACCTGCCCAGAAGGTCTAACTTTGCTAGTAGACGTGGGGGTAGTGCCCCATCTGTGGGGGAGTGGCATGGGGAGGGACGCATATGCTGGGTCGTCGCCGACACGAGGACACCGGACGCGGCGCGGGGCGCGGTTCGAGCACGGGACTGTTCGCACGCGACCGCCCGCAGAGCCCCACGAGGATTCCGGCGCAGGGTGGGCCGCGGGACGACGGCTGGGACGGGTTCCGGCTCAGCGAGGACCCGAATGCCTACCCCTCCACCCACCCCGACCACCCGGGAT
>Ga0075331_1000030_pt1 | contig 25434 bp, 15 predicted proteins | sample MayberrySE_TuleA_FD_120090 | JGI IMG/M metagenome (GOLD analysis project Ga0075331, IMG submission 120090) | Natural and restored wetland microbial communities from the San Francisco Bay, California, USA, that impact long-term carbon... | ecosystem: Environmental > Terrestrial > Soil > Wetlands ... | reverse complement strand
CGCGGGCGTCCAGCGCTCCCCCGGGCGGCCGTAGCCACTTGCCCCGAGCGAGGCCAGCAGCACCTCGACGCTCGACGGCGAGGTGAACTGGTAGCCGACCGCGGACCCGAGGTCGGCGCCCGACGACGCGTCGAACACGTTCGCCACCGTCGTCCCCGAGTAGCCGGAGTAGCTCAGCCACTGCTGGTTCCCACCGCTGGTGGGGCTGCGCATCAGCTCGATCGGCGTACCCGGCTCGAAGCCGTCGAACACGGGATGCTCGACCGACGGCGTGTAGGCGATCGGTGCGGGGATCGAGGAGTACTCGACGTCCTCCGGGTCGCCGCGCAGGTCGCTGAGCGATCCGATGGCGTCGCCACCCCACTGCCCGGCCAGGACGACCGACACCTCGGCGTCCCGGGCAGCGTCGAGCAACGGCAGGAAGTCCTCCTCGTAGGAGTAGACGCTGTCGTTGAGGATCACGACGTCGAAGTCGCCGACGCGTCCGGCCAACGTCGCAAGGTCGGGTTCGCCGAAGGTCGTGACCGCGAAACCGTCGCCGGTGAGGAGGTCGGCGATCGAGGAGCGGTAGTCCTCCACGACGGCGACCTGGCGTGACGGTTGCAGCGTGAAGTCCGCGGTCGCCGCAGCCCCTGCGGACACGTCGACCTCGGCCTCCTGGTGCTGGAAGCCCGGCGCGGCCACGCGCACGGTCCACGTCCCGGCCGGCACGTCGGTGACCGCGTAGCTGCCGTCGTCGCCGGCCGTCGCCGACAGCGGCGCGTCTGCCACGCTGATCTCGGCGCCGGACACCGGCTGCCCGTCCTGGCCGGTCACCGATCCGGCGATGCTGCCGGTCGGTGTCGGCTCGAGCACGACGTCGCGCTGGACGCGCTCGCCCGCCTCGACCGCGACGGTCACCTCGCTCGGCTGGTGGCCGAACGAGCGGCCCTCGATCGTCCAGGTGCCGGGACCCAACGCGAGCGTGTAGGCACCGTCGTCGCCGACGTCGACGGTGCGGCCGCTCTCCCGCACCGACACCGCGCCTGCCAGCGGGTCTCCTGCGGAGTCGCGCAGGGTGCCTTCGACCACGCCGCCCGTCGCACCCGGCGCCAACGCGTACGCCACGGCGTTGCGCAGCAGCCGTTCGGCCTCCGGTGTCCAGGTGTCGGCCGGCTCGTCGCCGTACGCCGGCGTGCCGTAGGTGCTCACCGAGAGAGTGCCGACGAGCAGGTCGACGGCGTGGGTGCCACGCGGCCGGACGCCCACCAGGTCACCACCGCTGGTGTCGTCGCTCGAGACCGTGGCGAGCACCTCGCCGCTGAAGTCGCCGAACCAGCTGTGCTCCGCGCCGGGCGCCACCACCTCGAACGTCTCGGGCAGGCCCTCGAACACCGGGTGGTCGGTGTCGACCGTCGTCGCGACGACCGCGCCGTCGTTGCGGCCCTGCCCCACGGTGCCCGGATCGCCGGTGTAGGTGTTGAGGTAGCGGAACGAGCCCCGTCCGAACTGGTCGAGCCACACGACCGAGATGCCCGCTTCGACGGCGGCCCGGTCGAACGCCGCCAGGCCGTCCGGGCCCGGGTCGTGTCCCGAGTACGACGCGAGGTTCGCGATCACCAGGTCGAGGTCGGACAGTGCGGCGGTGTCGTCCCAGTCCACCTGCACCGGTTGGTAGCCCCAGTAGCCCAGGTAGCCGGCGAGGGTGTCGGAGTAGTCGTCGATGACACCGACGCGGGCGGTGGGCTGCAGGTCGACGTCGTGCTCGAGCGGCGCTGCGGTCGCGACCGTGAGCTCGGCCCGGTACCGCACCGCGCCGTCGGCAACGACCTCCAGGGTGTAGCTGCCCGGTTCGACCACGTCGAGCGAGTAGGTGCCGTCCGCAGCTGACGTGGTGGCTCGCGGGTGGTCGATCAGTCGGATGTCGGCATCGGACGCCGGCTCGCCGTCGATCGCCACGACGCCCGAGACCGACGTCGCCCCCTCGACCGGTTCCAGGGCGGCGTCGACCTCGGCCGCACCGCCGACGGTGACGGTCACGTCGTGCTCCTGAGCGGCGTACCCGAACGCCGAGAACCGCAGCGTGTAGTCGCCGGGCGGCAGGTCCAGGGTGTAGTCGCCGGCGGCGTCGAGGTCGGCGTGCTGCCGCGTGCCGACGACGTCGACAGCGCCGTCGACCGGCGCACCGTCGGCGTCGGTGACGGTGCCGGTGACCGTGCCCAGCTCGGGTGCCGCCGCCCACGTCACGGCGTTGACGTAGACCTGGACGCCGTCGGCGGTCCAGTCCTCGTCGACGTTCTGGAACAGGCTGCTGCTCAGGCCCCCGAGCAGCACGTGCACGCTGCCGGCCGACCGCGGCTGGTAGGCGACACCGACACCGCGGTTGCCCTCGTCGGTGGCGAGGTCGGCGACCGTGAAGCCGGAGTAGCCCTCGATCGCACCGGAGTGCCGATCCGGGCGCAGCACCACCGGGTCAGGGGCGACACCTGCGAACACCGGGTGGTCGGTGGCCACCTCCTGATACCGCGTCTGGCCCTCGTTGGAGCGGACCCTGACGACGTCGGACGGGTTGCCCTCGTACTCGCGGAGCAGCCGGACGCTACCGTCGGAGCTGAAGTAGGCCTCGCTGAACACACCACTCACCTGGGCGTCGTCCATCGCCTGCATCCAGGCCCGGAACGTGCCGACGCCGGGGTCGCTCGGGTCGTTGAAGGCGATCACGTCGAAGTCGTCGACCCGGTCGAGGTCGCTCCACGTCAGCTGCTCGGCGACGAGCTCCCGATCGGTCAGGGTGGTCGTGATCGCGCCCCGGTAGTCGCCCACCACACCGACCCGCGCCGCCCGGTGCAGCGTGACGTCGGCGGCGGTCGTGGTGTCCGCGGACACGACGACCTCCTGGGTCGCGGTGAGGTGCTGCGGTGCCCTGGCCCGGAGGGTGTAGGTCTCTGCGGGTACGTCGGTCAGCGTGTAGCCGCCGTCGGCAGCGGTCGTCGTGGCGTACTCCGTGCCGACGAGGGAGACCTCCGCACCCGCGACCGGCGCGCCGTCGTCGCCGACCACCGTGCCGGCGATGCCGCCGGTGCCGGCGACCTCCATCGCCACGTCCACCGTCTGCCGGTCACCGGCACCGACGGTGACGGTGCGCTCGACCGAGACCATGCCCGGGGAGGTGAGACGCAGCGTGTGCTCCCCCGGCTCCACCAGCAGCGAGTAGCTGCCGTCGGCATCGGAGGTGGTCGCCTCTCCGGTTCCCAGATCCGTCACCGTCGCGGTCAGCGGGCCGTCGGGACCGGTCACCGTGCCCGAGACCTCGCCGAAGGCAGCGTCCATCGCATAGCCGACCGCATTGCCGAGCACGGTGTGACCGGCGTCGGTCCACTCCGAGTCCGGATCGCCCCACGGCGCCGCGGCGAGGCCGGCTGCGAGGACGTGCACGCTGTGCCTGCTGCGGGGCTGGTAGGCCAGTCCGCTGCCGACCAGCTGGTCCTCGTCGGTGAACAGGTCGGCGACGCTGCGTCCGGAGTAGCCGGTGAAGGCCGACCACTCGTGGTCGGGCACCAGGATCTCGCTCAGCTCGCCCGGGGTCAGGCCTTCGGTCAGTGGGTGCTCGACCCGGGAGATCAGGCCGACTCGACCGCTCCCGCTGTAGCTGTCGACGATCTCGGCGGGGTCCCCGAGGTTACGGCTGAGGTGGCTGATGCTGCCGTAGCCGATGCTCCACTGGTCGAGCCACACGACGCTCGTGCCGGCCGCGTCCGTGGCGTCGATGAACTCCTGCAGCGCAGCCGCCCCGGGGTCGTCGTCGGCTCCGTTGGCGACGACGGCCTGGTAGCCGGCAGGTGACTCGGTCACGGCGGCGTACGTGCTCGCCTCGGCCCGGAACCCTTGCTCGGTGAGCTCGTCGAGCATCCGCCCCTCGTAGTCACCGATCACCGCGACCTGGAACCGCTCCAGGGTGGCGTCGACCGCTGCGGTCTCCCCCTCCGCCACGGTCACCTCGACGTTCTCGGTCCGGTAGCCGGCGAGCTCGAGGTGCACCGAGTAGGTGCCGGCCGCCACCTCGGCGAAGCCGAAGTCGCCGGACCCGTCGGTCGTGGTCGCCTCCACCGGGGTGTCCGGCAGCGTGACGGTCACCCCGGACAACGGTTCGCCGGTCTCGTCGACGACATGGCCACTGAGGGCGCCGCTTCCGACCGGCGACAGCGCAACGTCCGTCTGCACGGTGCGGCCGGCAACGAGGTCGACGGCCTCCACCTGCTCGGCGTAGCCGTAGGCGGCGACACGAAGCTCGTAGCTGCCCGGCTGATGTGCGATCTCGAAGGTGCCCGTGTCGGGGTCGCTCGTCGTGCGCCGGCCGGTTCCGACCAGCTCGACGGCTGCGGCCACCGGTCCGCCCTCTGCGGTGACCGTGCCACGCACGGTCCCGGTCGCGGTGTAGGAGCGGACGACGCCGGAGGTGTCGGCCGTGACCAGGGTGCCGTCGGCGTAGGCGGCCGAGGAGGTGACGTTGGCCGCCATCGTGTCGCTCCAGACCTGCTGCCCGGTGGCGGCGTCGATGGCGAACACCTGCCGGTCCAGCTGGGAGCCGGCGACGACGTAGCCGTCGGAGCTGACCAGCGAGGAGGACGAGACCGGGCCCGAATTGCTGTGCCGCCACACCGGCTGACCGGTCGCGCGGTCGTAGGCCACGATCGCGCCGCTGCTGTGTGCGCCGGCGATCACCAGCTCGCCGTACACGGCCGGTGTCGTGCCCTGGCCGTCACCATGGCTGCTGTCCTCCCACAGCACGTCGCCGGTGCTCGCGTCGACCGCCAGCATGCTGCCGTCCCAGCCGTTCTCGTGGGTGGTGCTCGCGTAGACGACGCCGCCGGAGACCGACGGACCGCCGACGAAGTAGTCGTCGTGCTCGGCACGGTCGAGGGTCCACGCGACGTCACCGGTCGCCGGGTCCAGCGCGGTCATCGTGGCGTCATCGGCGCTCGCCACGACGAGCAGGTCCTCGGCGACGGCCGGTCCCGCGAAGACGTCGGCCCCCACGTCTCGGCTCCACCGCACCGCTCCGGTCTCGGCGTCGAGCGCATAGACGGTGTCGGTGCTGTCCGAGGTCGGCCCGGTCGCGGCGTACACCGTGCCGTCGACCACTGCCGGAGTGGTGTAGACCGTCAGCCGGCCGGGTGTCTCCTGCTCCCAGACCACCTCGCCGGTCCGGGCGTCGAGCGCGGAGATGCCTCCCGCAAGGCCACCGCCGACATACACCCGGCCGTCCAGGACGGCGGGCGCGCCCCGCAGCACCTCGGACGTCTCGTGGGTCCAGCGGACGTCACCGGTGGCGAGGTCGAGCGCGGTCAACCGGCCGTCGTCACCGTTGACGAACGCGGTGCCGTCGGCGACGACCGGCGAGCTGAAGGTGACGTCGGAGCCGACGTCGCGCTGCCAGCCCCGACGCAGGCTGGAGGCAGCCAGGGCCGACGGCGACACACCCGTGCGGGCGGCGTTGTTCTGGAACTGCGACCATCCGGGCTCGGCCACGGTGCCCAGAGCCTCCAGCTCCCGATCGAGGGTCTGGTCGCCGTCGACGGTCACGCTGCCGCGCCACGGGGCATACCCCGTGGCGACGATCTGCACCGGATGGCGGCCCTCGGGTACGGCGACCGAGTAGGCGCCGTCGGCGTCGGTGAACACCGGGTCGACGCCGGGTGCCTCAACGGAGACGCGGGCGCCGCCGAGCGGTTCCGACGCTGCGGTGACGGCGCCGGACACCGTGTAGGTCTCGGCGGCCTCGAGCCGGATGTCGCGCACGTAGGTCGCACCGGCCTCCACCTCGACCTGCACCGACTGCGGGGCGTGGCCAGGCGCGGTGACTCGAAGCTCGTGGCTGCCCTCGGGGACGGTCAGGGTGTAGTCACCGGTCCCGGTGCTGGTGGTGGAGGCCCACTCGACTCCGGGGACACGCAGCGTCGCCTCGACCGGCCCACCGGGTCCGGTCACGGTACCGGTGAGCAGGGCGGAGTGCGCGGCCTTGCCGACAGCGGCGTAGGCGTCGGCGATGCCGCGGCCGTAGTCGTTGTCGGGCAGCGCACCCATGTGCGGTTCGGTGCGCGCAGTGCTCTGCAGCAGCTCGCGGGCCTGGTCGACCGTGAGTCCGGGCGCGCTCGACAGCATCAGTGCGACGACGCCAGTAGCGTGCGGCGTGGCCATGGAGGTCCCGCTGATCGTCGCGTAGCCGGTCTCGGACAGCTGCCGCGGCCAGGCCGAGTAGATGTGGTGACCGGGTGCGGACACCTGGGGCTTGGTCATCGAATCGCCGTCCCACGTCACGCCGCCGCGGCTGGAGAAGCCAGCCACCACGTCGTTGACGTCGGTGGCGCCGACGCCGATCGAGTGCGGGTAGCTGCCCGGGGAGCCGACGGTCTGCGGCGCAGGCCCGTCGTTGCCGTTGGCGAACATCGGCACGATGCCCGCGGCGATCCAGGCGTTGACGTCGTCCCAGAACTCGGTGTCGTAGGTGGCCGCGGAGCCCCACGAGTTGTTCACCACGTCGGGCGCGGCCGCGGGGTCGCCACCGGGTGCGAGCATCCACTCGAATCCTGCATGGATGATGCTGTCGTTGGTGCCGCCGAAGTCGGAGAATATCTTCGCCGCGATCCACTCCGCCTCGGGCGCGACACCGACGACGTCACCGGGAGCGCCGCCGGCGATCGTGCCGGTGACGTGCGTGCCGTGGCCGAAGCCGTCGCCGGGTGTCGGGTAGTCCTCACCCGTCGGGACGTACCAGCTCGCAGCGGTGTCGCCGGTCGCCCCACGCCACGAACCCGCCAGCGCGGGATGGTCGCCGTCGACACCGCTGTCCATCACGCCGACGACGACGCCCTCGCCGCGGTCGCCGTACTCGCCCCACGTCTTGGGCGCGCGCACCCGCTCCAGCCCCCAGGTCGGGAGCTTGGGAGCGCTCTCGGGATCGGGGTCGGGCAGCCGGATCTCGTCGTCGAGCGTCACACTCGCGACGTCGGGATGGCGGGCGAGCCGGTCGAGTGCCACGCGGTCGACCGTGGCGGCGAAGCCGTTGAAGACCCAGAACGGCCGCAGCTCGGAGGCGTGACCGGCGGCGCGTTGCGCGCGCAGCAGGCGACCGACCGCGGGGCGGTGCTCGCGTGCCGTCGCCCGCAGCTGGGCGACGACTGCTGCCGCACGGGCGTCCTGTGCCACCTCGGTGATGCGCCGCCGACGCTCGGCTCGGCCGAGGCCGCGGCGGTCCTGCAGATCCTCGACCTCGGCGCGGACCGCACCGACGCCGGCCGCGCGGGCCCGCTCCTGCAGCCCATCGGGGTCGGCCTGGGTGCGCAGCCGGATGATGACCGGCACGTCTCCCCCGTCGGCCGCCTGCGCGCGGACGTCGGCAGCGATGCCGGCGGCCCGGCCGCTGGAGCTGCCTGCACCGGCTGCGGGCCCGCCGGAGGCCGGTTCGTCGGCCTCGTCGGCGGAAGGACCGGTGCCGGCTCCGAGCTCGGCGAAGTCTCCGGGCAGCCCGTCGGTGATGTCGACCGTCGTCGACTCGCGGTCGACGCCGTCCGGCGTACCCGACGACGGCTCGGCGGGCCCCGGTGCGGCCGGAGCCGCCGATGCGACCGGAGCGAGCGTGCAACCCAGGAGCAGCGCCAGCGTCAACGCCAGGAGGGATCGCACGACGGATGAGAACGGACGACGCGGCCAAGACGATCCAGCACGCACTGGGTACCCCCGTCAGGTCCACCGCCACCGCACGGCTGGCCGGGTTGCGGCGCTCACCGCGGCGTTCGGCAGGTCGAATAGTGTGCCACGCACCGTAATCGATGCGACACATGCTGTAAAGACCCGGACGTGCGAGGGCCACCCAACAGTCAGGCGCCCGCGACGCCGTGCGTCGCGAGCGCCTGACAGACACCCGGTGGGACTCAACCCTTGTGCTTGGTGACCTCCTCGGTCGCCGTCGGCAGGATCTTGTGCAGGTCGCCGACGACACCGAAGTCGACCAGCTCGAAGATCGGCGCCTCCTCGTCCTTGTTCACCGCGACGATCGTCTTCGAGGTCTGCATCCCGGCGCGGTGCTGGATCGCACCGGAGATGCCGGCCGCGACGTAGAGCTGCGGCGACACCGTCTTGCCGGTCTGGCCGACCTGGTAGGAGTGCGGGTACCAACCCGAGTCGACGGCGGCACGCGACGCACCGACGGCGGCGCCGAGGGAGTCGGCGAACGCCTCGACCGGCTCGAAGTTGCCACCGGTGCCACGCCCACCCGAGACCACGATCGCGGCCTCCGTCAGCTCCGGGCGACCGGTCTGCTCACGAGGCTTGGACTCGGTGATCCTGCTCGTCCTGGCCGCGTCCGTGATCGACACCTCGAAGGTCTCCACCTCGGCCGCACCGTCGGCGGCCTCCGGAGTCGCGGAGTTCGGCTTGACCGTGATGATCGGCGTGCCCTTGGTGACCCGCGACTGCACGGTGTAGTTGCCGGCGAACACCGACTGGGTCGCCACCGGACCACCGTCGCCGGCCTCGATGTCGACGGCGTCGGTGATCACGCCGGAACCGGTCTTGATCGCCAGCCGGCCGGCGACCTCCTTGCCCTCGGCGTAGGACGGCAGCAGCACCGCGGCCGGGGACGTGGCCTCCACCAGCTGCGCCAGCGCCTCGGCCTTCGGCGCCACGAGGTACTCGTTGATGGCCGGGTCCTCGACCACGTAGACCTTCGCCGCGCCGTACTTGGCCAGCGCCTCCTTCGCCGCGTCCACGCCGGAGCCGAAGAACACCGCCGAGGGCTCACCGAGGCGGCGCGCCAGCGTCAGCAGCTCCGAGGTCGTCTTCTTCACCTCACCGTCGACATGGTCGACGACTACCAGAATCTCGCTCATAACCTCTCGACTCCTCAGATGAACTTCTGCCCGGCAAGGAACTCCACCAGCTTGCTGGCGCCGTCACCCTCGTCGGTCACGATCGTGCCTGCGGTGCGCGGCGGGCGCGGAGCGAACGAGTCGACGGCGCTCCACGCGGCCGACAGACCCACTTCCTCGGCCGACACCTCGAGGTCGGCCAGCGACCACGACTCCACCGGCTTCTTCTTCGCCGCCATGATCCCCTTGAACGACGGGTACCGCGGCTCGTTGATCTGGTCGGTCACGCTCAGCACCAGCGGCGCAGTCGCCTCGATCGTCTCGGTCGCGGCGTCGCCGTCCCGGCGCGCGGTCACGGTCTGCCCGGACACGCTGACCTCGGAGGCCATCGTCACCTGCGGCAGCCCCAGCCGCTCGGCCAGCATCGCGGGTACGACGCTCATCGAGCCGTCGGTCGACGCCATGCCGCACAGCACGAGATCGACAGTGCCGTCTTCGCCGATCTTGCGAACCGCCTTCGCCAGCACCAGCGACGTCGCCACCGAGTCCGACCCGTGGATCGCGTCGTCGACCACGTGCACCCCCTTGTGGGCGCCCATCTGCAGCCCCTTGCGCACCGCGCCGGCAGCACCTTCGGGCCCGACGGTCAGCACCGTCACCTCACCCTCGGACGCCTCCACGATCTTCAGCGCCTCCTCGACCGCGTACTCGTCGAGCTCGGAGAGCAGGCCGTCGACCCCGGCCCGGTCCACGGTGTTGTCGGACTCGTCGAACCGCCGGTCGGCTGTCGCGTCAGGCACGTACTTCACACAGACGACAATGTTCATGGCCGTGTGGCTCCTCCTGAGAGTCTCTTCGAGCCCGACGGGTCTCGTCCGGGCCTCCGGCGAGCGCGGTCTTTCCTCGCACGCTTCGCCTGTTGCCGCCTGAACTTACCTGCAGGTAGCCAAGGTGGCCCATAGGGGTGGGCTATGGGTTGGGTCACGTTTTCCCTCGACGCACAACCTACGCTGACGTGGTGGAGATCACCGGCGAGCGCACCGTCCCCGGCATCGCGCACGAGAACTACTGGTTCCGCCGGCACGAGGTCTGCTACCGCCTGCTCTGCGCGTCGGTTCCCGGACTGGACGTGCTCGAGGCAGGCTGCGGCGAGGGGTACGGCGCCGCGCTGCTCACCGCCGCAGGCGCCCGCGTCGTGGCGCTCGACTACGACGCCTGTGCCACCGCCCACGTGCGGGCGACGTACCCGGAGCTGCCGGTGCTGCGGGGAAACCTGGTCGACCTGCCCTTCGCCGATGCCTCCTTCGACCTGGTCGCGAGCCTGCAGACGATCGAGCACCTGTGGGACCAGCCGGGCTTCGTCGCCGAGTGTGTCCGCGTGCTCAGGCCCGGGGGGCGGCTGGTGCTGACCACCCCCAACCGGCGCACCTTCCCGCCCGGCAACATCTTCCACACGCACGAGCTCGACGCGCGCGAGCTGCACGACCTCGTCGCCGAGCGGGCGCGGGTCGTCGAGCTGGCCGGGCTCTCCCACGGCGACCGGCTGAGCCGGTGGGAGCTCGCACACGGCGACCTGGTCCAGGCACAGCTGGCCGGACCGCCCGAGTCCTGGTCGAGCGACCTGACCGAGCTGGTCGACTCGGTCCGCACCGCGGACTTCGACCTGCGCTCGGGGGCGGTCGGAGAGCCCCCGCTGGAGGGCTGCCTGGACCTCTGGCTGGTCGCGGTCAGGCCTTGACGAGTCGCTGCACGAGCTTGCCGACCACCAGGTAGGCGACCGCCGCGATGCCCCAGTTGACCAGCGCGTTCTTGGCCTCGTCGGGCGAGCCGTTGTCGCGCTCGAAGATGAAGATCTCGCCGAGCGGACCGGCCAGGGTGTCGGCTGCGTCGCTGAACCACTGCACGACGGAGTTGGCGGGGTTGGCCTCGAGCGCGACGAGGAGGGCACCGATGGCGAGCACGGCGGCGCAGAGCGCGGCCACCAGCCACACCGCGCCGGCGATCCGGTTGCGCACAAACGCCTGCCCATCGCGCAGCCGGCGCATGGAGAGTGGGCTGCGGCGGCTGCCCGGGGCGTTGTCGCCCGAGCTCTCCGTCCGCGCGCGCTTGTCCGTCACTGCCATGTCCTTCCCTCCTGCTGCTGCAGGCGACCCGCCGGTGATCCGGTGAGTAGCATCGCGTCACCATGCGCCTGTTGTTGCTGTCCTGGGAGTATCCCCCACTGGTCTACGGGGGTCTCGCCCGACACGTGCACGCCCTGTCAACGACACTGGCCGGATTAGGTCACGACGTGGTCGTCGTCACCCAGCACGGCGGATCCTCGACGGCGCCCGACGACGAGGTCGTCGACGGCGTGCGGGTGCTGCGGGTACGTCAGGACCCGCCCCACCTTCCCGTCGACGACATCCTCGCCTGGACGATGGGGCTCGATCACGCGCTGACCCGCACCGCACTCGCCGCGCTCGACGGATGGCGGCCCGACGTGGTGCACGCCCACGACTGGCTCGTGGCCCACGCCGCGGCCAACCTGCAGGCCGTCTGGGGCTGCCCGCTGGTCGCGACCATCCACGCCACCGAGGCCGGCCGCTGGCAGGGGTGGCTGTCCGAACCGCTCAACCGCGCGATCCACACCGTCGAGTGGTGGCTGACATGGTCGGCCGATCGGGTGATCGTGTGCTCGGAGGCGATGCGGGGCGAGGTCGCCACGCTCTTCGGCGTACCCGTCGCGAAGACCGAGGTCATCGGCAACGGCGTCGACGTGGGCCGCTGGTCCGTGCCGGTGTCGGCTGCGGATGAGGCGGGGCGGCGCTGGCGCGGTGACAGTCAGGACAGAGCTCCGCTGCTCGTCTACAGCGGGCGGCTGGAGTACGAGAAGGGCGTGCACACGCTGCTCGCGGCGATGCCGACCGTGCGGCGACGGCACCCAGGTGCCCGGCTGGTCGTGGCCGGCCGGGGCGGCCAGGAGCAGACACTGCGTGAGCAGGCCCGCGCACTGCGGCTCGGACGCTGCGTGCGCTTCGCCGGCTGGCTCGACGACGCCGACCTACAGGGCCTGGTGGCCGCCGCGGACCTCGCCCTGGTGCCGTCCGCCTACGAGCCCTTCGGCCTGGTGGCGCTGGAGGCGGCAGCGGCCGGCACCGCGGTGGTCGCCGCCGACACCGGCGGGCTCGCCGAGGTGGTGCGGCACGAGCGCACCGGATGGCGGGTGCCCCCCGGCGACACCAGGGCCTGGGCGGACGCCATCGACTTGCTCACCCGCGACGCCGAGCTCCGCGCCACGCTGGCCAAGCAGGGGCAGGCGGTGGTCGAGGAGGACTACACGTGGGCTGCCGTCGCGCGGCGCACGGTGGCGGCCTACGACCGGGCGAGCACGGCTCCGGTGCACCAGCCGCGCCCGGACTTCGTCGTCGCGGAGGGCAATCAGCTGCGCTGAGCCGGTCGCCTGCTCCGCACCACCCGTCCGGGGACGCCTGCCACGATCGCGTGGTCCGGGTAGCGGCCGCGAGCGACGGTGTGCGCCGCCAGGACGCTGCCGCGGCCGACGTCGGCACCCCGCAGCACGCTCACTTTCGTGCCGATCCAGCAGTCCGGCCCGATGCGCACCGGCGACTTCACGATCCCCTGGTCCTTGATCGGCCGCTCGAGGTCGGCCGTGCGGTGGTCGAAGTCGGTGATGTAGATCCAGTCCGACAGCAGCGCACACGCCCCGATCTCGACGTCGAGGTAGCAGTTGATGACGTTGTCCCGCCCCAGCACCGACTTGTCGCCGATCCGCAAGGTGCCCTCGTGCGCCCGCAGCTTGGTGTCGTCGCCGATGTGCACCCACCGGCCGAGCACGATCCGGCCGAACCCCGGGCGCACGGTCACCTCCACCCGCCGGCCCAGGAACACGAATCCCTCGGTCACCACGTCGGGGTGCCGCAGGCGGAGCCGGGCGAACCGCCAGTAGCGGACCAGGTAGTGCGGGGTCCAGGCCCGGTTGGCCACGACCCAGCGCAGGCTGGCCAGGGTGAGGACCCGCGCCTGTCGCGGATCGCGGGTACGCCGCAACGCCATCCCCGGACTCTAACGCCGTACCCGGAGGCTGTGGACGAGGGCCGACCTTCCTGACGCGGCCCGTCCATCCTGGCGCGGGTGTGCCCCGTTGTGTGCGGTTTACCGGACTTGTCCCGAGCGTCAAGGTCAGGAAGAACTCCGACGGTCAGGAAGCCGACGATCGCCCGTGGCGGCCCGCCTGTGGACGACGCGCTCGGCGGGAGGGGCAGGTGCGCAACCGTAGGGGTGATGCGGAGCTTGCCCTACGTCTTCACGTCCGACGGCGCACGCCGAGCCGGCTACAGCGAGAGCCAGATCCGGCGACGTGTCACCAACCGCGAGTGGCTCCCCGTCCGGCGCGGCGTCTACCTCACCCGGAGGACCGACGCGAGGATCCGGGACGACCCCCAGCTGGGGCACCTGCTGTCGACCGCGGCAGCGATGTTGGTGACCCGGGGACCCTCCTGGGCGAGCCACTCGACCGCTCGCCGGATGCACCGGCTGCCGACCCTGAACGACGATCCGGCGGCAGTCGAGCTCACGGTCGAACCCGTACGAGGACGCAAGCTCAGTCGTCGTCACGACGGCATCGAGATACGTCCTGCCGCCGTACCCGAGACCCATCGCACCCGTCACCGAGATGTGCCCGTGTTGTCCGTCCCGCGCACCGTGGTCGACACCGCCCGCTGCCATGACCTCGCCGCGGGCCTCATCACCGCCGACGCCGCACTGCACCTGCAGCGAACCGACCGCGCTGCCCTTCGTGCAGTGTTGGACGACTGCGCCGGTTGGCCCGGCATAGTGGGCGCTCGCCGCGTGGTGCGACACGCTGACGGCAAGCGGGAGTCACCGCTGGAGTCTCGCTCGTTCGCCTTCTTCGTGGAGCACGAGATGCCGTTGCCGGAGTGCCAGGTCGAGCTCTTCGATCTCGAGGGCAACCTGCTTGGCCGGGTCGACTTCTACTGGCGCCGGTTCCGCCTCGTCGGCGAGGCCGACGGCAAGGTGAAGTACGTCGAGCAGCTCGTCGACGGGCCAGCACCCAGCGACCGCCTGTGGCTGGAGCGGCTGCGACACGACGTACTCGACGATGCCGGCGAGTCGGTCGTCCGGTGGACGCACCACGACATCACCAGGCGTCCACGCGCCACCCGGGACCGGATCTACCGGGCGATGGAACGGGCCTACCGTCGCCTGCACGGGAGGCCCGCCTCCTGACCGGTAGCGATCTTCCTGACCTGGGCGTGCCCCGATTTGTCGTACCCGCCCGATTACTCCCGCACACCGACGCCAGGAAGGGCGGCCAGGGTCAGGGAGAGCCGGGCTTCCGGGCGGTGACGGAGACGTTGTAGAAGAGCTCGTCGGGCACCACCCGGTCGAGCACGCGGTCGGCGCGCGACAGCGCCAGCCACGAGCGGTAGGCGAACATCCGCCACCGCACACCCAGCCGCTCCGCCGGCACCGCCGCCTCGAAGGTCCGCACCGGCCACCCCCACCAGGCCGCGAGCAGCTCCTCGGTCACCGTCGATACGTCGACGCCACCGGCACGCAGGACCGTCCGGGCGAGCGTGTCCGGGTCGAAGGTGTGCAGGTCGACCACCGCCTCCAGGGCGGCTGCGCGGGACGCCTCGTCGAGCTCAGCCTGCGGCCGGGCCCAGCGGGTGCGCAGTCCGGGCAGCCTCGTCGCCCGCGTCACCGCCGCCCAGGTCGCACGCGAGAGCCGGCGCGCCACCCAGTCGCCGTAGCGGGTCGGCTCGCCGCAGATCACCACCCGGCCGCCCGGCTTCAGCACCCGCAGCATCTCCTGGAACGCCCGCTCGACGTCGGGGATGTGGTGGATCACCGCATGCCCCACGACCAGGTCGAACGTGTCGTCGTCGTACGGCAGGGTCTCCGCGTCCGCGGCGCGGCCCTCGAGGCCGAACCCCAGCCCCTCTGCGTTGCGCTTGGCCACCTCGACCATGCCGGGGCTGATGTCGGTGACGTGCGCCTCCTCGACCACACCCGCCAGCTTGAGGTTGAGCGTGAAGAAGCCGGTGCCGCAGCCGACCTCCAGCGAGGTCGGGTACGGCCAGCCCTCCCGGCCGGCCACGGCCTCGAACCGGTCACGCGCGTAGTCGATGCAGCGTTGGTCGAAGGAGATCGACCACTTCTCGTCGTAGGTCTGCGCCTCCCAGTCGTGGTAGAGCACCTGCGCGAGCTTGGTGTCGTGCCACGCCGCGTCGACCTCCTCGGCGGTCGCGTGCGGGTGCGGAGCGTCAGGCAGGGTGTTCATCGACCCACGAACCCCGCCTTGGACTTGTCCAGGAAGGCCTGCATGCCGATGCCCCGGTCCTCGGTGGCGAACAGCGCCGCGAACTGCTGGCGCTCGATCTCCAGGCCGGTGTCGAGGTCGGTCTCCGTGCCCCGGTCGATCGACTCCTTGGCCGCCCGCAGCGCGTACGCCGGCCCCTGTGCGAACTGCGCCGCCCAGGCACGCGCGGTCTCGTAGACGTCGGCGGCGGGCACCACCTTGTCGACCATGCCGATCGTGAGCGCCTCCTCGGCCCCGACGTGGCGACCCGTGAACACGATGTCCTTCGCCTTCGCCGGTCCCACCAACCGCGACAGCCGCTGCGTGCCACCCGCGCCCGGGATGATTCCGAGCAGGATCTCGGGCTGTCCGACCTTGGCGTCGTCTGCGCACACCCGGACGTCGGCGCACAGCGCCAGCTCGAACCCGCCGCCGAGGGCGTAGCCGTTGATCGCCGCGACCACCGGCTTGGGGATCCTCGCCACGGCGGTCAGCGACGACTGCAGCGGGCCCGAGCGGTCGGCCATGTCGGTGTACGACATCTCCGCCATCTCCTTGATGTCGGCTCCGGCGGCGAACACGCGCTCACCGCCGTAGACGACGACCGCGCGTACGTCGGACCGCGTCGCGGCCTCGTTCGCGGCGGCCCGGATCTCCTCCTGCACCTGCGCGTTGAGCGCGTTCATCTTCGGCCGATCCAGCCGGATCGTGCCCACGCCGTCCTCGACCTCGAGCCGTACGAACTCGCCCACGAATCCTCCAAATGACGCATCCAAGTCACGTCGTACAGACGTGGACGCGAGCCTATGCCACGGCCCGCCCGGACCTGCAGGGGCGGCATCAGCCAAGATGGGCAGGTGAGCAGAGCCGCCGACCGACGCCCACAGCTGTGGCCGGGCCGGCACACGCCGCTCGGCGCCACGGTCGAGCCGGAGGGCACCAACTTCGCCGTGTGGGCCCCGGAGGCGACGTCGGTGCACCTGTGTCTCTTCGATGCCGCCGGCCGCGAGACCCGCTGCCGGCTGGACGAGAACACGCTGGGCGTGTGGCACGGCTTCGTGCCGGGCATCGGGACCGGCCAACGCTACGGGTTCCGGGTGGACGGCCCGTGGGAACCGGCGCGCGGTCATCGCTTCGATCCGGCCAAGCTGCTGCTCGACCCATACGCACGCGCCATCGACGGCGAGGTGGCGGCCGCGGAGGAGGTGCTCGGCTCCGCCCCCGGGGCGCCAGACGTGCGCAACGACCGGGACTCGGCCGCGTTCGTGCCCCGCTCGGTCGTCGTCGGTCCGGACGACTTCGACTGGGGCGACGACCGGCGACTCGGCCGGCCCTGGGAGGAGTCGGCGATCATGGAGCTGCACGTCAAGGGCTTCACCGCCACCCACCCCGGCGTACCCGAGAAGCTGCGCGGCACTTTCGCGGGCCTCGGGCACCCGGCTGTCACCGACTACCTCACCGACCTCGGGGTGACCGCCGTCGAGCTGCTGCCGGTGCACCACTTCGCGACGGAGCCGCAGGTCGCCGCGCGCGGTCTGACGAACTTCTGGGGCTACAACAGCATCGGTTTCTTCGCCCCGCACGCGGCGTACTCGGCGTCCGGCTCTCACGGCGAGCAGGTGCGCGAGTTCAAGCAGATGGTCAAGGACCTGCATGCCGCGGGGCTCGAGGTCATCCTCGACGTGGTCTACAACCACACCGCCGAGCTCGGCGCCGACGGCCCGCTGCTGTCGCTGCGCGGGTACGGCGACCACACGTACTACCGTCTCAACGCCGCCGGCAGCTATGTCGACTACACCGGCTGTGGCAACACCGTCGACGCCACCCACCCGCAGGCGCTGCAGCTGATCATGGACTCGCTGCGCTACTGGGTCACCGAGATGCACGTCGACGGGTTCCGGTTCGACCTCGCATCGGCGCTGGCCCGCAACGGCGAGGGCGTCGACCTGCGTGGACCGTTCCTGTCCGCCGTCGGGCAGGACCCGCTGCTGCGGGACGTGAAGCTGATCGCCGAGCCGTGGGACGTCGGCGCCGACGGCTACCGGGTGGGGTCGTTCCCGCCGCCGTGGTGCGAGTGGAACGACAAGTTCCGGGACAGCGTGCGCGACTTCTGGCGTGGCCAGGGCAACGTCAGCGAGCTGGCGTCACGGCTGGCCGGATCCAGCGACCTGTACTCCGACGACGGCCGGCATCCGTACGCGTCGGTCAACTTCGTCACCGCCCACGACGGATTCACCCTGCGCGACTTGACGACGTACGACGTCAAGCACAACGAGGCCAACCACGAGAGCAACCGCGACGGCACCGACGTCAACCGATCGTGGAACTGCGGCGTCGAGGGCGAGACGTCCGACCCCGGCGTCAACGTCCTGAGGCGCCGGCAGGCCGCGAACATGATGGCGACGCTGCTGCTCTCGACCGGCGTGCCGATGATCGTGGCCGGCGACGAGCGCGGCCGCACCCAGCGGGGCAACAACAACGCCTACTGCCAGGACAACGAGATCTCCTGGGTCGACTGGTCCTCCGCCGGGCAGTGGGAGTACCTGCACGACCTGACTCGCCGGCTGCTGCGGCTGCGGGCCGACCACCCGGTGCTGCGCCAGCGGCACTTCTTCGAGGGTCAGCCGGTGAGCAGCGGTGGCCGCAAGGACCTCACCTGGCTGCACCCGAGCGGCGACGAGATGGCCCTCGACGACTGGCACGACGCCAGTCTCGGCACCATCGGCGCGATGCTGGCCGGCGAAGGAATCCGACACCGCGGACCACGGGGGCAGAGCATCGTCGACGACTCCTACGTGATCTGGCTGCACGCGGGCGCTCACCACGGCGAGGTGCGCCTGCCGGAGCTGGCGGCCTGCTACACCGAGCTGCTGCGCACCGACGGCCCGTGCGACCCCCAGCCGCACCTGGCGGGCGCGACCCTGCGCCTCGGCGGGCGGAGCGTGCTGCTCCTGCGAGCCGCCGGCTCGGGCGCGACCTCATCCGCCGCTCCGAGGCGGCACGGGCGCGAGTGATGTCGTCGCTCAGGACGCCGGGCTCGCGCCGGCCTCGACGTCCGGCTGCGGCGCCGAGAGCAGCAGCACCTGCGCCTCCGCCCCCTGCTCAGGGGCCGCGGCCGGGGTGAGGCGCAGCGTCTCGCACACCTCGCGCATGAGCCGCTGGTAGAGCCGCCAGTCCTGCAGGGTCGGCGTGGCCAGGGTGATGAGTACGGCCACCGGCACGTCGGGGGCCTGGACCAGGACCTGCATCTCGCGCATCGCCACGCTGTCGGGATTCTCGGCGGGAACGTCGACCGTCCAGACCACCGCCGGCTGTCGGCCGAAGCTCGTTGTCTCCACGTCCGCCGCCGCTCCTCCCTGCCGCAGGCCGGCGGCGGTGCCGAGCAGTGCCAGCGTGCGGTCGGTGGTCGCGGTCTCGTGGAACCCCACGGTCAGGGTCGCGGTCGAGGCGTGGTCGTCGACACGGACCGCGCAGAAGGCCGCAGCCGCGATGTCGGCCGCCCGAAGCCTCGTGGCCAGCCCCTCGAGGTAGAGCGCCACCATCTCGCGGCGGTCTCCGGCCGCCATCGACAGCGCGTCGAGAAGCTCGGTCTGCGCAGCGACCCGCGCGGCGAGGTCGGCCTCCAACGGCACCGGGTGGAAGTCCGCCGGCAACGTCAGCGAGACACCCGGCAGCCGGGCCGTCGCATGCAGCATCACGGCCTCGCCTCCCCCGTGCGCCCCCCGGCCGTGGCGAAGCTGGCGGGTGGCAGGCTCTCCAACGGCACCGGAGTGCGAGCCCGGCGCGCGGCGGCGAGCAGCCGGTGGGAGGCGGGCGTCGTCGCGGCGAGCGCGCTCACCGTGGCCGTGAAGGCGCGGTCGAGGTCAGGCGTGGCCGCCCCGACCGCCACGCCGATCGTGGCGCCCACCGCGGTACCACCGGAGATCGCCGAGGCGGCCTCGGACAACGACCCGCCCTCGGCCATCGCCCAGGCACCGACACTCTCGTCCAGCCGGTGCAGCAAGGCCTCGGCCTCGGCCACCCAGGACGACACCCGCAGGCCGGCGAGCGGCTCGGCGGCACCGGTGAGCCGGCGCAGCCGGCCGGCCGTGGCCGCGGCGCTCGCCCTATGCTCCTCCACCAGCATCGCGGCCTGCCGTCGCAGCCGCTCGAGCTCGGCCGGCGCCGGGCCGTCGGGCGGCTCGAGACCGGCCGCCGCACCGGAGCCCGCGACCGCCGCGGCCTCGTCCCGGAGCATCGCCATCCGGTGCTGCCGCTCGTGCAGCTCCTGCTGCCAGGCCCCCAGGACGGCCGCCGCGTCGTCCAGCTCGGCGGCGACCCCGGCCACCCGACGGTGGAGGTCTGCGAGGTGCTCCACGAGACCGCCGGCCACGGGCCCCTCCCACACCGTGCCGGCCGCGCCGACCGAGGCCATCCGTTCAGCCGCCGCTCGCACCTGGTCGGCGCTCCGGCGCAGGCCGCCACAGAGGACCTGCACGGCGTCGGGGTCGCCGGGAAGGGGGGTGTCGAGCCCGGCAGGATCTGTCATCACGGGCCGCCCACGGAGTCGGACGCGCTCGTCGCCAACCGCTGCAGCACCGACTCGACCTCGGCGAGCGCGGCGGCGACCTGCCCCAGGCCGGTGGACGTCACGGCCACCACCGCGTCGGCGGCCGTGTCGACGTCGGCAGGCCCGACCCGGTGGGTGTCGGCCAGGCCGAGCTCTCGCGACGCCTGCGCGATCTCGGTGCCCGACGAACCGAGCACACCCGCCAACTGGTCCAGCTCGGCGGCCAGCGCGGACAAGTACGTCACCCGATGCTCCCCTGTCGCGGTCGGCCCTTCGTCGTCGAGACGATGATGCCGTCCTGCAGGGTCACCACCGGGTGCTTTTGCAGAGACTTCCCGGCCGGTGTCTCAGCCGCGCCCCGTGGTGCCACCGTGCCACTGGCTGACACCGTCCCTGAGATGCTCGTCGACCTGCTGGTGCGGCCACGCCACGAGACCGGTCTCGGCGGGCGAGGTGAGCATGTCGTGCCGCGGGAGCACGCGCACGGTGTAGCCGAACGACCCGGTCCGGCCGAGTGGCACCTCTCCCTCGAACCGGTGCCGGGACGCCTCGTAGCTCTCCGCCAGCGCGAGCGGCACGGTGCGGATGTCGGCCAGCTCGTCGTCGGTGTCGACCCGGCCGTGCACGACCTGCACCTCGACGTCGTCGGGGGCGAGATCGCCGAGCGCGGTGTAGACGCGGACCTTCAGCGTCGACCCGAGCTCCGGCTGGTCGGGGACGCCGGACGACTCGACGTGCTCGATGCGGACGGCGCCCCAGGCGGAACGGACCCGGTGCTTCCAGGTCGCGAGCTCCTTCGCCCCCGAGTAGTCGTCGTTGCGCGCCCGCGAGGACTCGGCCGCCGAGGTGTAGAGCTGGTGCACGTAGTCACGCACCATGCGGTTGGCCAGCACCTTGGGCCCGAGCGACTTCAGCGTGTGCCGCACCATCTGCAGCCATCGCACCGGGACGCCGGATCCGTCGAGGTCGTAGAACCGCGGGGCGACCTCGTTCTCCAGCAGGTTGTAGAGCGCGGTGGCCTCGATGTCGTCGCGTCGGTCGGGATCGTCGACGCCCTCGGCGGACGGGATCGCCCAGCCGTTCTCACCGTCGTACCACTCGTCCCACCAGCCGTCGCTGATCGAGAGGTTCAACGCGCCGGTGAGGGCCGCCTTCATCCCCGAGGTGCCGCACGCCTCGTACGGCCGCAGCGGGTTGTTGAGCCACACGTCGCAGCCGGGGTACATCGGCTGCGCCATCGAGATGTCGTAGTTGGGGAGGAAGACGATCCGGTGGCGCACCTCCGGGTCGTCGGCGAACCGCACGATCTCCTGGATGAGCCGCTTGCCGCCCTCGTCGGCGGGATGCGACTTGCCCGCGATCACCAGCTGGACCGGCCGCTCGGGGTCCAGCAGCAGCGCCTTCAGCCGCTCGGGCTCACGCAGCATCAGCGTGAGCCGCTTGTACGACGGGACGCGGCGGGCGAAGCCGATCGTGAGGATGTCGGGGTCCAGCACCGAGTCCACCCAGCTCAATTCGGCCGGGGCGGCGCCACGGGTCAGCCAGGAGTCGCGCAGGCGCTGCCGCACCACGTCGACGAACTGGGCGCGCAGCTCGCGCTTGGTGGACCAGATGGTCCGGTTGGAGACCTTGTCGACCGCCGACCAGACCTCGTTGCTCTCGATGGCGTCGAGGCCGGCCTCGCGTTCGGCCAGCTCGAAGACCTCGCGCGCGACCCAGGTGGGCGCGTGCACGCCGTTGGTGATCGAGGTGATGGGCACCTCGGTCACGTCGAAGCCCGACCACAGGCCGGCGAACATCCCGCGGCTGACGATCCCGTGCAGCTGGCTGACGCCGTTGGCGCGCTGCGCGAGCCGGAGCCCCATCACGGCCATGTTGAAGACCGACGGGTCACCGCCCTGGTAGTCCTCGGCGCCGAGCGCCAGGATCCGCTCCACGGGTACGCCGGGGCAGGCGTTGTCGCCACCGAAGTGCTGGTGCACGAGGTCGCGGGGGAAGCGGTCGATGCCGGCCGGCACCGGGGTGTGGGTGGTGAAGACCGTGCCGGCTCTGCTCACCTCGAGCGCCGTGTCGAAGTCGACGCCCTTGTCCGCCACCAGCTCGCGGATCCGCTCGACGCCCAGGAAGCCCGCGTGGCCCTCGTTGGTGTGGTAGACCTCGGGGGTCGCGGCGCCGGTGATCCGGCAGTAGACCCGCAGCGCTCTGACCCCGCCGATGCCGAGCAGCATCTCCTGCAGCAGCCGGTGGTCGCTGCCGCCGCCGTACAGCCGGTCGGTGACGTCGCGGATGACACCGACGTTGTCCTCGTGGTCGGAGTCGAGCAGCAGCAGCGGGACCCGTCCGACCTGCGCGACCCAGATCCGGCCGACGAGCTCCTGGCCGTCGGGGAGGCCGACCGTCACGGTGGCCGGCGTCCCGTCCTCCTCGCGCAGCAGGTGCAGCGGCAGCCCGTCGGGGTCGATCAGGGGGTAGCGCTCCATCTGCCAGCCCTCGGCCGACAACGACTGCACGAAGTAGCCGTGCCGGTAGAGAAGCCCGACGCCGATCATCGGTACGCCGAGGTCCGAGGCGGACTTCAGGTGGTCCCCGGCGAGGATGCCGAGCCCGCCGGAGTACTGCGGCAGCACCGAGGTGATACCGAACTCGGGCGAGAAGTACGCGACCTGCTGGGCCGCCTCCGGGCCGAGGGACTGGTACCAACGGTCGCCGCTGAGGTACTGCTCGAGGTCGGCGTGGCACATGTTGAGCATCCGCAGGAAGCGACGGTCGGACGCGAGCTGGTCCAGGCGGGCGCTCGGCACCTCCCCCAGCACTCGCACGGGGTCGTGTCCGCGGGACTCCCACAAGTCCGCATCGATGGCCTTGAAGAGGTCCTGGGTCTCCGGGTGCCACGACCAGCGCAGGTTGTTGGCCAGCTGGCTGAGCGGCTCGAGAGCGGCCGGCAGCACGGGGCGGACAGTGAATCGACGGATTGCGCGCACCGCCAAAAGGTAGGGCGCAACGGTGCGCCAGGGCCAATCCGACGTCCATTCTCCGGCGTGTCCGGCTCCTCGTGGTCGGGTCTGCGAAGTTTGTGTTCCCAGCAGGTGCAGCACGCAGTCAACCTGGGTAGGTTCGGTGACGATGGTTGGACGCATCCCGATAACTGACGTCAACCCGATGGTCGACCGAGGGCGCCTGCCCGCCAAGGCGACCGTCGGGGAGTCCTTCGCGGTCACCGCCACCGTCTTCCGCGAGGGCCACGACTCGCTCGGCGCCGGAGCGGTGACCTATGGGCCCGATGGCAGACCCAGACCGCTGGTCCCCATGCGGCCGACCGGTCGACGGCCCGACGAGATGCAGGCAGTCGTCACGCCCGACGCCGAGGGGCCGTGGACCTTCACAGTCGAGGCCTGGAGCGACCCGGTCGGCACCTGGCGGCACGCCGCGGAGATCAAGATCCCGGCCGAGATCGACGTCGAGCTGATGCTGGCCGAGGGAGCGCTCGTCCTGGAGCGGGCCGCCAAGGCGCTCCCCCGCGGGCGCAGCGTGGAGCGCAAGGCGCTGACCGACGCCGTCAAGGCGGTACGCGACACCAAGCGTCCCGTCGCCGTCCGTTTCGCGGCGGCGACCTCGCCCGAGGTGGACGAGATCCTGGCGGCCTACCCGTTGCGCGAGCTGGTCACCTCCGAGGGACCGTTTCCCTTCTTCGCCGATCGCGAGCGGGCGCTCGTCGGCTCGTGGTACGAGTTCTTCCCCCGCTCCGAGGGCGCCGTCGTCGATCCCGAGACCGACATCACCAGGTCGGGCACCTTCCACACGGCCGCCAAGCGGCTGGACGCCGTGGCGGCGATGGGGTTCGACGTCGTCTACCTCCCGCCGATCCACCCGATCGGCGAGGTCAACCGCAAGGGACCCAACAACAGCTTGGTGACCCACCCGGACGACCCCGGCTCGCCGTGGGCGATCGGGTCCAGGGACGGCGGCCACGACGCCGTGCACCCCGATCTCGGCACGCTCGAGGACTTCGACGCCTTCGTGGCCCGCGCGAGGAGCCTCGGTCTCGAGGTCGCCCTCGACCTGGCGCTGCAGTGCGCGCCCGACCACCCGTGGGTGAAGGAGCACCCGGAGTGGTTTACGACCCGGGCCGACGGCAGCATCGCCTACGCCGAGAACCCGCCCAAGAAGTACCAGGACATCTACCCGCTCAACTTCGACAACGACCCCGCCGGGATCTACGCCGAGGTGCTGCGCGTCGTGCGCCCCTGGTCGGACCACCCCGTCCGGATCCTCCGGGTGGACAACCCGCACACCACGCCGGCCGAGTTCTGGCAGTGGCTGCTGGCGGAGGTGCGCAAGACCGACCCCGACGTCATCTTCCTCTCCGAGGCCTTCACCAAGCCGGCGATGATGCGCACGCTCGGCATGGTCGGCTTCCACCAGTCCTACACCTACTTCACCTGGCGCAACGAGAAGGCGGAGCTCGAGCAGTACCTCACCGAGCTGTCGCACGAGACCAGCCACGTGCTGCGTCCCAACCTGTTCGTCAACACGCCCGACATCCTGCACGCCTACCTGCAGTACGGCGGTCCGGCAGCGTTCAAGGTGCGTGCGACGCTGGCTGCCACCGCGTCACCCACCTGGGGCGTCTACGCCGGCTTCGAGCTGTTCGAGCACGTCGCCGTGCGGCCGGGATCCGAGGAGTACCTCGACTCCGAGAAGTACCAGCTCCGTCCCCGCGACTGGGAGGCGGCCGAGGCCGAAGGACGCAGCCTGGCGCCGTACCTGACGCGTCTCAACGAGATCCGACGCGCCCACCCGGCCCTGCAACGTCTGCGCAACCTGGTCCTCCACCATCCCGACGACCAGGCGTTCCTCGCCTTCTCCAAGACCGAGACCCTGCCCGACGGCAGCGACGACACCGTGATCGTGGTGATCAACCTCGACCCGCATGCGACCCGGGAGACCACGGTCCGCCTCGACCTGCCCGAGCTCGGCATGGACTGGCACGACACCTTCGCGGTGCGAGACGAGCTGACCGGGGAGACCTGGCGGTGGGGTGAGCACAACTACGTCAGGCTGGACCCCGCGCGAGAGCCCGCGCACGTGTTGACCGTCCACCGCACAGCGAATGGGACCCATTGGTGACTGAGAGCCACGCAACCCCTGACCTCCCACCCACCGCTGACGGCCTGCCCGGCTCCGACCCCTACTGGTTCAAGCGCGCCGTCTTCTACGAGGTCCTTGTCCGTACCTTCAAGGACTCCAACGGCGACGGCGTCGGCGACTTCCGCGGTCTCGCCGAGAAGCTCGACTACCTGGAGTGGCTCGGCGTCGACTGCCTCTGGATCCCGCCGTTCTTCGTGTCACCGCTGCGTGACGGCGGCTACGACGTGGCCAACTACGTCGACGTCCTGCCCGAGGTGGGCACGCTCGACGACTTCAAGGCTCTGCTCGACGCGGCGCACTCGCGCGGCATCCGCATCATCATCGACTTCGTGATGAACCACACCAGCGACCAGCACCCGTGGTTCCAGGAGTCGCGGAGCAACCCCGACGGCCCCTACGGCGACTTCTACGTCTGGTCCGACAGCGACGAGGGCTACCCCGGCACCCGGATCATCTTCGTCGACACCGAGGCGTCGAACTGGACCTGGGACCCGGTGCGCGGGCAGTACTTCTGGCACCGCTTCTACAGCCACCAGCCCGACCTCAACTTCGACAACCCGGCCGTG
>Ga0075331_1000029_pt1 | contig 25625 bp, 25 predicted proteins | sample MayberrySE_TuleA_FD_120090 | JGI IMG/M metagenome (GOLD analysis project Ga0075331, IMG submission 120090) | Natural and restored wetland microbial communities from the San Francisco Bay, California, USA, that impact long-term carbon... | ecosystem: Environmental > Terrestrial > Soil > Wetlands ... | reverse complement strand
CGTGCGCGAGCCGATCCGGACGGTGCGCACCTCCGGTGCCTGGCCGGACTCGACGCGGACGGCATCCTGCGCGCAGGCCGGCACCATGCGGGTGCCCCGGCCGCGCGGGGTGAACTGCACGTCGCGGGCCGACGGGCCGTGCTGCGGGTTGAAGAAGCACGGCACCCGCAGCTCCGGCACCGGCTCACCGGCGAGCCGGGCACGCACGCAGGCCATCGCGTAACGACCGGTCGACAGCGTGTCGGTGACCTTGCTGACCTCGTCGGCGCGGGCCAGCTGGGGGACGAGTCGCTGCGCCGACTCGTACGAGTCGAGCGCGCGCTGGTAGTCGGCGCGACCCTCGGCGTCGAGGCGGCCGGCCTCGGCGTCGAGCCGCTGCAGCTCCTCGCCGAGCAGGGTGACGTCCTCGTCCGCGAGCGCCCGCACCCCGCCGAGCTCGGCCGCGTCCTGGTGCCCCCGGCGTCGGCGGTCCCACAGGTACCGCCCGGCCGCGACCGCGCTGCCCCCCGCCAGGAGTGCGAGCAAGACCTCCATGACTCCTCCTCGAGGACGACTCTAGGACCGGCGCCCTGGCCGGTCGCGGCCAGGACGACCCTCGACCTCGTGCGCACGGTCGCTGTGACCGGCTCCGAAGACGCCCCACCGGTCCGCCGTCGGGCCGAGGTGGTGTCCGGCTCCGTCGTCGCCCACCGGCGGCACGAACGCCCAGGCGAGGACCTCCCCCTGCGCGAAGGCGCCGCTGACGAAGTAGCCCGCGCCATAGGGAAGGTAGGCGTGCCCCGCATCCCAGTAGGGGACCCGGCGCTCACCGATCGTCACCATCAGGACGTGGGGTTCCTGGCCGGCCTCGACCCTGGCGGCGTCCTGCGCGCATGCCGGCACCGTCCGCGTTCCCCGGCGGCGCGGGGTGAAGACCACGTCGCGGACGGACGGCCCGTGCTGGGGGTTGAAGAAGCAGGCGACGCGCCGCTCGGGAAGCGGCGCTCCCTCCAGCCGGGCGCGGACGCAGGCCATGGCGTACCGCCCCGCCGAGAGGAGGTCGGTGACCTCGTCGACCTCGTCGTGAGAGCTCAGCCGGGGCACGAGCCGGCGCGCCGACTCGTAGGCGTCCAGGGCCCGCTGGTGGTCCGCTCGCCCCTCGTGGTCGAGGTGTCCCATCGCCGTATCGAGCCGCTGGAGCTCCTCACCGAGCAGCGTGACGTCCTCGTCGGCCAGGACTCGGACGCCGTCGAGCTCCACCGCGTCCTCGCGGCGCCTCGCGCGGCGCTCCCACGCCCAGCGCCCACCGGCGACGGCGACGCCCCCGACCAGCACGGCGAGCAGAACCTCCACGGCGCCTCCTGGTCAGCGGTCTGACGACCAGGCTACGACTGATGACCGTCGGAGGGGTCCCCCTCGGACCGAACGGTTCAGCCGGCGTGGTGCGGCGAGGACTCGACGGCGCGGGCAACCCCGACCCGCGACGTGACGTCGAGCTTGGTGAAGATGTGCCGCAGATGCGTCTCCACCGTCTTGGGGCTGACGAAGAGAGCCGCCGCGATCTCGGAGTTCGTGTAGCGGGCGACGACAAGATCGGCGACCTGCCGCTCCCTCTCGGTCAGCGAGGCGGGCCCGTGTCCGCTGGCGTCGCCGGGGCCGGATCGCCGGTGGACACGGCTTCCCAACCGCCGCAGCTCCAGCTCGGCGGCGTCACGGTATCGGCGAGCCCCCTGGAGGTGCAGCGCCGTCGCTGCTCTTTGGAGCTCGGCCACGGCCGGGTCCCGTTCACCCGCCCTGGCGAGCGCACGCCCGGCGAGGCTGCGTGCGAGGGCTGCCTCGATCGGGATGCCGGCCTCGTCCGCCGCAGCTGCGGAGACGAGCGCGCGCCGTGCAGCGAGGCGAGGATCTCCGCCCTCGAGCGCGATCTCGGCGGCAGCCCGTTCGGTCAGGGCCGCCGCCATCCGGAGACCGCCCATCCGGACAACGGTGTCCTGGGCACAGGCAGCCGCCCGCTCGGCCTCCTCACGACGCCCCAGCGCAAGCGAGCACCGGGTGAGAAGTTCGAGCCACTTGGCTCGGAAGCTGCCGCCGGGCATGAGAGGCAGATCGGGTCCGCCACACCGCTCGATCATGAGGTCGACGGCGTCGCCCAGGCCAGGGTCCCCCGACTCGAGGAGGGCCGAGCAAAGTGCCAGCGGGGCGGCCGCCGGGATGAGCCCGGCGTCTGTGCCCCGGGTCAGGTCGACCGCTTCTCGGGCTGCGCTGAGGGCGAGCTCCAGGTCACCGGCCAACAGGGCGATGAGCGAGCGGTTCAGGCTGAGTCCCGCCAGGCTCTGACCGTTGCCGAGCAGACGGGACTCCTCGATGGCCGCGTCGAGCTCTTCGGCGCCGTCCTCGAGCTCCCCACGGAGCATGCGCACCCACGCCAGCACCATGAAGGCGAACGGCACGAAGGCCGGCTGGCCGGTGGATCTGGCCACGGCGATGACGCGCTTCGCATGCACACCGGCTGCTGCGAAACGGTCCAGGTAGAGCTCGGCGCCGGCGAGGTGGACGGCGGAGTCGAGCCTTGCCGCCAGCTCGTGATCCGAGAGGGCATCGACCAGGACCGTCGCCTCGTCGCGGTACTTCTCTGCGTCGGGAACCAGCCCGCACAGTGCCGTACCCCATGCGAGTGCGGCGGCCGCGGTGGCGATCAGTGGTGCATCACCGAGTGGCTTCGCGGTCTCGAGGGCCTGCGCCGCGCGTCCGGCGATCTGCGGGAACCTCATCGTGTAGATGCCGTCGACCGCCAGCTCCAGCAGAAGTGCAACGGCTTCGGGCGAGGAGGGATCATCGAGGTCAGCGAGCGCGTTGGTCAGACGTTGGTTGGCAGCATCATGACGACCGAGGAGATGCTCTGTCGCTGCGCACGCCGTCGTGAGTCGGGTGCGCAGGGCGAGCGCGTCCGCGGGGGCGATCTCGTAGCTCTCGAGCAGGGCAGCATGGCTCTCACTGAAGTGGCCACAGGTCGCGAGAGCGCCCGCGCGGGCCATGAGTAGCTCCACCCGCGCCGCGGCCGGCGCATCGGCTCGGAGCACTCGCAGCGCGCTTGCGTACCACCGCGCAGCGCTCTCCGGGGCGCGGTGGGCAGCGTCATCGCCGGCCTGGCGCAGGACGGCGACCGCGCTGGCGTCACCCTGGCGGGCAGAGCGCTCGACATGGTGGGCGCGCTCGGTGGCGGCGGCGCCCTGGTCCGCCAGGAGGGTGGCAATCCGCTCGTGCGCGCCCAGGAGCCAGCCGGCCGGGGCAGAGTCGTACACGGCCCGCCGAACCAGCGGGTGCCGGAAGCGGAAGCGCCGGGGAAGGTCGGTCCGCCGGACGACACCGGCGGCGGTCAGCTCGTCGACCGCCATGAGCGCGACCGACTCGAGGACTCCGGCGGCGGCAGCTGCGAGCTGCGGCTCGAAGGTCGCACCGGCCACTGCTGCCCCCTGCAGGACGAGGTGGGCACCGTCGGTGAGCCCTGCCAGCTCGTCTGCGATGGCGGAGGCCACCGGCGCGGGTACGCCGAGGTCCGTGGCGAGTCGTGGCATCGTCCGGACTCTCGTCGTCTCGTGAGCGAGGGACCGGGCAAGCTGCTCGAGGTAGAACGGGTTTCCACCACTCTCGTCGAAGATGGACGCCGCCGTCGCCGGATCCCAGGATGCTCCCAGCATCTCGTCGGCCTCGCTCCTGGAGATCGGTCCCAACGTGATCCGGTCGGAGCTTCCGGACCGGAAGGCGCGATCAAGCCCCGCCCTGAGTCGGGCCGACAGGTGCTCGGGACGGGCCGCCACCGCGATCAGCACTCCGGCGTCGGGAGGCCTACGAAGCAGCGAACCGAGGAGTTCGTCGGAGGCGGGGTCGGCCCAGTGGACATCGTCGAGGATGAGGACCAGGGGCGCCCGTCCCGTCAACCGCTCCAACAGCTCGCGCACGGCGCGATGCGTCCGGAATCGTTCGTGAGCAGGCGCTGCACCCTGGTGCGCCAGGCCGGACAACGACGGGAGGATCCCGGCGAGCTCGGCCCGGACGTCGACGTCGAGGAGCTCAAGAACCTGCGGGTCGAGGCTCCGGACGTAGTCGTCAAGGGCATTGACGAACAACCAGAACGGCAGATCACGCTCGAGCTCGGACGCGAAGCCCGAGAGCACGAGCAGCCCGCGGTGACTGGCGCGTGTGGCGAGCTCACCGAGGAGCCGGGACTTGCCGATGCCGGGTTCGCCCGCGAGCTCGACCCACCTCGGCTCCCCGCGCGGGAGGTCGACGAGAGCGCCGTCGAGAAGCCGAAGCTCCTCGGTCCGGCCGACGAGCGGGGCGGTGGCTACGCCCATCTGTCCCTCCATGCTCAGCCTATGCCATGGGGAGTGGGGTGTGGCCGCTGCGAAATCAGGGATCCACCCCGATGTCGCCTGGCGACCGGGGACGCAGGCTCAGCACATGGGTCTCTTCCTCCTCCACCACCGTCACGCTCCGGAGGAGTGCGGCGCGGCGTACGCGTCGTTCAAGGGAGGATCCAGTCCCCTGCGCCACCAGGCTGCGCTGGCGTCCTGCGGCGAGGGCGGGCACGCCATGTGGTGGACCGTGGAGGCCGCTCACGAGACGGAGGCCCTCGGGCTCCTGCCCTATTTCGTCGTCGAGCGCAGCACGGTCACCAAGGTGGCCCGGATCGAAATCCCATGATCGACCGCCGCGCACAGGAGGGGACCTGGTCGCCTGGCTCGAGGAGTAGCTATGTCCCAACCGAGGCAGCACCACAACCTGGCCGCACGGATGGCGCGCTGGAGCGGCCGTCACCGTAGGGCAGCCGTCCTCGGCTGGTTGGGGCTGATGGCAGCATTGTTCGCCTTCAGCCTCGTCTCGCCGACGACCAAGATCGTCACCGAGACCTCCGGACCTGGTGAGTCAGGGCGTGCCGACACGATCCTCTACGAGGACTTCGAACGCCCCGCCCAGGAGAGCGTCCTGGTCCAGAGCACGGAGCACACGGCGCATTCCCCGAAGTTCCGGGCAGTAGTCCGTGACGTGCTGGACGCGGTCGGTTCCCTCGGCGAGGTCGCGTCCGTCGAGTCTCCGTACCGCAGGGCCGGGGCCGGGCTGATCTCGCCGGACCGGGCCTCCGCCCTGGTTCCGCTCGAGTTCGCCGGCCCGTCGGACGAGGCCATCGACAAGACCGATGCCGTGGTCGCGGCGGTTTCCGCGGTTCAGGAGGATCATCCTGACTTCTTCGTCGGCTCGTTCGGGGAGAGCACCAACAAGGCGCTGAACGCCACCTTCGCCGAGGATCTGAAGACCGCCGGCCTCTACTCGGTACCGCTGACCCTGATCATCCTGCTGATCGCGTTCGGGTCCGTCGTCGCCGCGGGGATCCCGCTGCTGCTGGGGCTGAGTGCCGTGCTCGGCACGATGGGCCTGGTCTCGCTGCTGAGTCCCGTTGTCCCGATGTCCGAGAGCACCTCGGCCATCGTGCTGCTCATCGGGTTGGCCGTCGGGGTGGACTACTCGATGTTCTACCTCAAGCGGGAACGTGAGGAACGCGCAGCCGGCCGCAGCGAGGGTGCAGCGCTCGAGGCTGCGGCCGCGACCTCCGGGCACTCGGTCCTCGTCTCGGGCATCACCGTGATCGTGGCGATGTCGGGCATGCTGCTCACCCGGGACGCGACATTCGCCTCGTTCGGCATCGCGACGATGCTTGTGGTCGCGGTGGCCATGGTCGGCTCCCTCACCGTGCTTCCGGCGGTGCTCTCGACGCTGGGCGACCGCGTCGACCGCGGCCGCGTGCCTCTCACCAGTCGTCTTCGCCGCACGGACGGCGAGGGACGGATCTGGGCCGCAGTGCTCGACCGGGTGCTCCGCCGCCCGGTGGTCTCGGTAGTGCTCGCCGGCGGAGTCCTGCTGGCCGTCGCCGCTCCCGCGCTGCAGATGACCACGGTGCAGCCCGGGATCGACACCTTCCCGCAGCACCTGCTCACCACCTACAACCGGCTCGACGCAGCCTTCCCCGGGACCGAGATCTCGGCCGTGGTGGTGGTGAAGGTCGACGATGTCCGGTCCCCCGAGGTACGCGCGGCGATCCAGGCGCTGACGGACAGAGCCGTGAGCACCGAGGTGATGAACGACCCGGTCGACGTGAGCGTCAACCCGGACCGCACGGTTGTCGCGGTGTCCATCCCGGTCGCCGGGAACGGCAGCGACGGACCGTCCAACGCAGCACTGGACACGCTTCGCGCGGACATCGTGCCCGCCACCGTGGGCTCCCTGGGCGATGCCGAGGTCGCCGTGACCGGGATGACGGCCCAGACCCGCGACTTCGACGAACAGATGAACACCACGGCACCTCAGGTGCTGGCGTTCGTGCTGCTGCTGGCATTCCTGCTCATGCTGCTGACGTTCAGGTCGCTGGTCATCGCTGCCAAGGCGGTGCTGCTGAACCTGCTCTCGGTCGGGGCTGCCTACGGTGTGCTCGTGCTCGTCTTCCAGGAGGGCTGGGGCAAGGGACTGCTGGGCTTCGAGGCCACCGGCGGGATCGATCCGTTCCTGCCAGTCCTGCTGTTCGTCATCCTGTTCGGGCTGTCGATGGACTACCACGTCTTCATCCTCAGCCGCGTCCGGGAGAGCTACGACGACGGCCTCCCCACCCGCGCCGCCGTCGCCCACGGGATCAAGACCACCGCCGGCGTCGTCACCAGCGCAGCCGTCGTCATGGTCGGGGTGTTCTCCATCTTCGGCGTGCTCCAGGCCATGATCCTCAAGCAGTTCGGCGTCGGGCTCGCGGCCGCCATCCTCATCGACGCCACCCTGATCCGGGCCGTCCTCCTCCCGGCTTCCATGAGCTTGCTGGACCGGTGGAACTGGTACCTGCCCGGCTGGCTCGAGTGGTTGCCGCGCCTCGAGCACGGACACTACGAGGCCGACGACACGACCGCTCCCGAGCAGGAACTGGCTGCCGTCCGCTAGGGCGTGGGCAGTGCGCCACTCGACAGGTGAGGAGAACGCGATGACCGAGAAGGATCTTCACGACCGCCTGGGGGACGAACGGGGAATGGTGTGGCACCTCCGTCCTCGAACGAGGCGGCTGCTCCTGCTGGCGCCTCCGCTTGCGCTCGCCGGATTCACGGTGCTCCATCCGCAACCGGACCACAGCGCACGAGGCTTGATGGACGCCTCGACCTGGTTCATGGGTTTCCACATGATCCAGCTGGGCCTCATCGGGCTCGTCGCCATCTCCGTGTTCCTGCTGGCGGACGAGTTCCACCGTGCGAGCGCGTGGCCGACCTGCTTCGGCATGGGCACCTTCCTCGTCTTCTTCGCCGCCTACGACACGTTGGCCGGCATCGGCACCGGGCTCGTGATGCGCAGCGCGCGCGGGCTTGCCGACCCCGAGCAGGACGTCGTGTTCGGCCTCATCTCGAGCTGGCCGGCCTGGGAGCCCTGGGTGGTCTGGCTCAGCCTGGTCGGAACGTTCGGGTGGGTGCTCGCCCTCGGTTCCCTGGCGGTGTCAGCGCGCGCGGCCGGCGCTCCCCGATCGCAGTGGACCGCTCTCGCTCTGGCGGCCTTCTTCCTCATGTTGGGCCATCCGGCACCGTTCGGCACCATCGCCTTCGGCAGCCTGTTCGTCGCCGCTCTCCTGCGCGAACGGCAGCGGTCCCGGGCTCACGGCGCCACCGGAACGACCCGGACCGGGGCTGCCCAGCCGGGTTACTCCATCTCGAGGAGCAGGTCGGCGTGACGCCCCCACACCCCTCAGCGGCCGGCACCACGCGTCCGTGAGACGGCTCGCCAGCAACACGAGGACGGTGGCGACCGCGTGCCACGCGCTGCCTCACTGAGGCCCAGCACGTCCCCGACGATCGCCCGGACGGGAGCCGGCTCCGCCTCAGAGCGCGTCGACCACCGCCTGGCGCCGCGCGTCGTGCTCCTCCTGGGTGATGAGGCCCTGGTCGAGCAGGGACCGCAGCTCGCGCAACCGCTCCTCGGCCGACCGCACGGCCGGGGCCGCCGGCTGCTCGGTGACCGGCCGGGCCGGCAGGTGCGCCGAGATGTACGACGCCTCCAGCCCGTGGTCCTCGAGCAGGGTCAGCTCCGTGGCCCGGTCCGGGTCCAGGCCGGCGTCCCGTGCCACCCGCCGGGCGAGCGAGACCCGCCAGACCGTGACGGCCACGGTCACCAGGACCCCCAGGAGCATGAGGGCCCCGAACGCCCCTGGGACACCCCCGTCCGCACCCGGCGCGAAGCCGTCGTCGTAGGACTTCACCCACTTCTGCCCGGTCCAGGTGCAGGTCGACGGCACCATGCTCTCGTTCATGTCGAAGCACCAGTCCGGCGCTTCGGCCGGGTCCTTGCGGGACGTGGCGAGCGGCATCACAGCCTCTTTCCGTAGCAGCGTGACTTCGGGGACCACGCGTAGTGCCCGAACTTCTCGACGGGCTCGTAGCCGGAGGACTCGTACAGCGCGATGGCCTCCGGCTGGGCGATGCCCGTCTCCAGAACGAGCACGTCCACCCCGAAGTCACGGGCGGTCTGCTCCAGGTGATCGACGAGGAGCCGGGCGAGCCCCTGGCGACGTCCGCGCGGGGCGACGTACATCCGCTTGATCTCGGCGAGCCTGGTCCCGTCGAGCCGTACCACGTCGGGGCGCAGCCGCCAGCCGCCCATGGCGACCGGGTCGTCGTCGCGGTACACCAGCAGGAACGCCCCGGTGGGGTGGTCGAACATGGTGGGGTCCATCGGGCTGCCGTCCGGACCGCCGTAGCGGACGACGTACTCGGCCTGGACCTCCTCGACGAGTGCCTGCACGTCGGGGTGCCTGAACGGGACTCGGCGGACGGTGACCAAGTCAGGCCATCGCGGTGCCGCAGGAGTCGCAGCAGCGCGCCTCGGCGTCGTCGCGGGTGCCGCAGCTGCGGCAGTACGGCCCGGGCGGCGGCGCGGCGTTGCTCATGGACGATCCCCGTTTCGGTGGTGTGCCGGTGCGGGTGACAGAATAGGGCCAGGTCGGCCCGCTCGGGCCGCGCGCTGACAACGGAGTCAGGTCACACCCCACCGACAACCGACGAGGAACGTCTTGTGACCGACACGATCACCATCCCCGACTCGCTCAAGCCCGCCGACGGCCGCTTCGGCGCCGGTCCCTCCAAGGTCCGCGTCGAGGCGCTGCAGCGGCTCGCCGAGACCGGCACCTCGCTGATGGGCACCTCGCACCGTCAGGCGCCGGTCAAGAACCTCGTCGGCCGCGTGCGTGAAGGCGTCTCCTCCCTGTTCTCGCTGCCCGAGGGCTACGAGGTCGTCCTCGGCAACGGCGGCGCCACCGCGTTCTGGGACATCGCCACCTTCGGCCTGATCCGCGAGCGCAGCCAGCACCTGTCGTTCGGCGAGTTCTCCTCGAAGTTCGCCAAGGCCGCCCAGCAGGCACCGTTCCTCGGCGACCCGACCGTGATCACCTCCGAGACCGGCACCCGCCCGCAGCCACGGCCCGAGGCCGGGGTCGACGTGTACGCGTGGGCGCACAACGAGACCTCGACCGGCGTGATGGCGCCGGTGAAGCGCGTGGAGGGCGCCGACGACGACGCGCTGGTGCTCGTCGACGCGACGTCCGGCGCCGGCGGCCTGCCCGTCGACATCACCGAGGTCGACGCCTACTACTTCGCACCGCAGAAGAGCTTCGCCTCCGACGGCGGGCTCTGGCTCGCGGTCATGTCCCCGGCCGCCCTCGAGCGTGCGGCCGAGGTCGCCGCGACGGACCGGTGGGTGCCGGCGTTCCTCGACCTGCCCACCGCCATCGACAACTCCACGAAGAACCAGACCTACAACACACCGTCGCTGGCGACGCTGTTCCTGCTCGCCGAGCAGCTCGACTGGCTGAACGGCCAGGGCGGCCTGGACTTCGCGGTGGGGCGTACGACGGACAGCTCGAGCCGGCTCTACACCTGGGCCGAGAAGACGTCGTACACCACGCCCTACGTGCAGGACCCCGACGAGCGCTCGCTGGTCATCGGCACCATCGACTTCGACGACGCCGTCGACGCCGCGGCCGTCGCCAGCACGCTGCGTGCCAACGGGATCGTCGACGTGGAGCCCTACCGCAAGCTCGGCCGCAACCAGCTGCGCGTCGCCATGTTCCCCGCGATCGACCCGGCCGACGTCGAGGCGCTGACGGCCTGCATCGACCACGTGGTCGAGAAGCTCGGCTGAACCCGGTCTCGCTGCCCGCTACTTGGCGTCGGGGTCGGGCTGGTGGATGCCGAACGTGTTGCCCTCGGGGTCGAGGTAGTACCCCTGCCACGCCATCCCGGTCAGCGCCATCTTGGGCAGCGCGACCTGGCCGCCGGCGGCGAGGATCTTCTTCTCCGTGGCGTCGTAGTCCGCGACTCCCATCGTGCACACGTAGGCGTTCGTGCCCTGTCCCGGTCCCGGGGCAGCCGTGGGCCGCTGGAGCAGCCCGCCGTTGATGCCCGGCTGGTCGTCGGGGCCGGTGACGATGCCCCAGTAGGGCGCTCCGCCGGTCGCCGAGCTCCAGTCCTGGAACTGCCACCCGAAGACGTCGCCGTAGAACGTCCGCGCGCGCTCCAGGTCGTCGGCCTGGATCTCGAAGTGCACCACCCGTGACATCTGCCTGCTCCTCTCGTTCCGTCGACGGGAGCGAGTCTTGCACCGCAGCGGCCGCGCCGACACCCTCAGCCCGTCGAGGTTCATCCGGTCGCGCTTGATGCGCCAGTCCGGGGGACAGACGTACTGCCGCCGGGCGGCCGCTGCCCGTCGGCGTCGAGGTGGACGAAACCGGTATACGCCACGGGGGCGCCCGTCATGCCCGGGCGGCCTCAGCCGCGGCGGCGCTGCGCGAGCAGCAGGAGCACGACGCCCAGCACGCCGACTCCCAGGGCGCCCGTCGCCCACCAGCCCCACGGCGCGTCGGAGGCTCCGATGCGCTCGGGGTCGGGCCGCGGCGCCGACCCGTCCTGTCCGTCCTGCGGCCGGGGCGCGGGAGCCGCCGTGGTCTCGTCCTCCCCGCTCGGAGATCCCTCCACCGCGGCCACGAGCTCGCGCGGCAGCCCGACCTCGAGCACGTCCTCACCGACACCCTCGCTGCTGACCAGGACCCGGCCGTCGCGCCCCACGGACAGGCCCTCCCCCTGCCGCTGGCGCGGCAGCGGGAACGACCCGACCACCTCGAACGCGGGGAACGTGAACAACGTGGCGGCGGCGTACCCCCGGAGCAGCACGTGCTCGCCGTCGGGCAGGAACGCCCCGTCGGTGAGCAGGCCGGGAACCCGGGCGAACGGCCGGAGCCGGTGCACCTCGCCCTCGACGAGCCGTCGCGGCGCGGCGTACACGACCCCACCGAACACCGTCTTGGACACCACGAACAGCCGACCGGTGCGCGGATGGGCGAGCAGGGTCTCGGCGTCGCGCGGGCCGCCGGGGTAGCGCAGCCCGAAGCGCGGCGCCTGGGTCGATGCCCCCGGCGTGACCCGGTGCAGCCACACCTCGTCGCGGCGCTCGAAGTTGTCCCCGACGTCACCGACCCACACCTCGCCGCCGCGCGCAGGCGCGAGCGCCTCCACGTCCTCGACGGCGTCGGCGTACGTGGTCACCCCGACGGTCTCCCCGGTGCCGACGTCGACGCTGAACAGCTCCGGAGCGGAGCCGGAGTCGTTGACCGTGTGCACCATGTCGCCGGCGTCGACGAGCCCGCTGGACTCGGTGACAGCGCGGTCCGCGAACGTGAACACGACGCGGCTCTCGACCTCCTGCGCCACCGCAACGGGGGTCGTCAGGGTCATCAGCAGCGCGACCAGGCCGAGGCCGAGCCGGCTAGCGCGCCTGTGCACGCAGCCGCTCGTCCAGCAGCTCCCCGAGCCGCGGGTGGAGGTCCCAGGTTCGGACCAGCTCCTCGTACTCGTCCGAGGCCCTCGGGTCGGGCTTGGCTCCGGTACGCACGGCGCGCAGAAGTGTGTTCCGGGGCGTGTGCCGGCTCTCGACGAACTCGATCACGTCGACCCGGTAGCCCAGCCGGCGCAGCAGGGACGCCCGCAGCGCGTCGGTCAGCGTGTCCGCGAACCGCTCGCGGAGGATGCCGTGCCGGGTGAGCGACGAGTACGGCGCCGGGGTCGGCGCCCGCCGGAGCTGGGCCGCGACGTCGTGGTGGCAGCACGGCGCGGCGAGGACCAGGGTGGCCTCCCAGGCCACCGCCCGCGCGAGCGCGTCGTCGGTCGCGGTGTCGCAGGCGTGCAGGGCGAGCACGACGTCCGGAGGTCCGGGCAGGACCCCGTCGAGCGACGCGTCCGCGATGTCGCCCTGGACGAACGTGATCGTGTCGGCGATCCGCAGCGACTCGGCGACCGCGGTGCTGTGGTCGCGCGACTGAGCCTTCACGTCGACGCCGACAACGTGCACGGGCAGGCCGCGAACCCCGGAGAGGAAAGCGTGGGCCGCGAACGTCAGGTAGGCGTTGCCGCACCCGAGGTCCACGACCCGCAACGGGTCCGCGGCCGTCGGTGTCCGCAGCCGGCCTGAGGACATCGCGTCGTCGACGGCCGGCGCGAGGTCCCGCAGGAACTCCTCCACCTGGCGGTACTTCGCCTGCCGGCTCGGCTTGATCCGGCCCTGCTCGTCGGCGATCCCGATCGCCCGGAGCACCGGGTGGTCCTCGGGCAGCAGCCGCGGCTTCCTCCGGTCGTGCGCCCGCGGCGACTCGTCCGGCTCCCCCTGGCCGCCGCCGGGAGAAGCCTGCCGCGGCGCGGTGTGCAGCATCGCCTCGAGCTTCTTGGTGACCCGCACCTGCACGGTCTCCGTCGCCGTCTCCACGTGCCAGTTGCCGAAGGGCTCGTCGAGCAGCTCATCCACCGCGTCTCGCGCATCGACGCCCTGCTCGTGGTTGGACGTGTGGGCCTGGGTCTCGTCGTACCGCACCACCTGGAGCCGCCGGCCCGCCTTCAGGTCGACGTAGCGCAGCTCGACGCGGCGCCACCGCGGGGTGGTCCCCTTCTGCCGGCCGGACCCGACCGCGCGTACCAGCACGGCGTCGTCGAGCAGGACCGCACGGACCCGGGCCAGCGCCCGCAGCAACGGCTCGGCCACGTCAGCCCCGGACGAGGGCGGCGACGGCGACGATCAGGATCAGCCCCACCAGGGCGCCGGGGATCACCATGCGGCGGTAGCGGGGGTTCATGGCTCAAGAGTCTACGAGCGTGGATCCGGCGGGGACGAAACGGACGACCCGATCGCGCTATTCAGCCGTGCAGGCACCGGGGGTAGCGTCGCGGGACGGGGTCATCCGCGAGGTGACCCGGCGGACCACCCAGGTCACCCCGCACACCGTTCCGAGAGGGGATAAGCCTGTGTTCATCCAGATCATCCAGGGCAAGTGCAGCAAGCAGGACGAGATGCGTGCGCTGACCGACCGCTGGCTGCAGGACCTCGCACCCGGCGCCGACGGCTGGCTCGGGGGGACCTACGGGTTCACCGATGACGGCGACTGCGTCGGCGTCCTCCGGTTCGAGTCGCGGGACAAGGCGATGGCCAACTCGCAGCGTCCCGAGCAGTCGGCGTGGTGGGCCGAGGCCGAGCAGCTGTTCGACGGGCCGGTGGAGTTCCACGACTGCGACCGCGTCACGCTGATGATGGACGGCGGGTCCGACGAGGCCGGCTTCGTCCAGGTCATCCGGGGCAAGGTCGACGACCCCGCAGCCCTCGAGTCAGGGGTGCACGCCATGGAGTCGTTGCTGCACGACGCGAGGCCGGAGATCATCGGTGCGACCGTCGCGATCGAGGACGACGGGACGTTCATCGAGACCGTGTCGTTCACCGACGAGGCCGCCGCTCGCGAGGGTGAGGCCCAGGCGATGCCGACGTCGGGCGAGCTCGCCGACGCGATGCGGAGCTTCGACCACATGGCGCACGACGTGCAGTACCTCGACCTGCACCACCCCTGGTTCGCCTCGAAGCGCTGAGGTCGCACCGGGCGGCTTGACGGTGCGGCGGGCCGGCGCGGCGGGCCGGTGCGAGGTCAGACCGTCGCGCGGGCCCGTTCGCGCCGGCGCAGCCAGGCGTGGTCGTTGACCTCGGGGTCGAGCATCCCCTGGGTCCGGCTGAACCACGCGGCCGCGAGCAGAACGCCCAGCACCGTCATCCCGCCGCCGCCGATCAGGGTCCAGCGCGCGCCGAACTCCTCGCCGATCCAGCCCACGACCGGCGCCCCGACGGGCGTGCCTCCCATGAAGATCATCATGTAGAGCGCCATCACCCGGCCGCGCATGACCGGGGCCGAGCTCAGCTGGACGGTGGCGTTGGCCGCCGTGATCATCGTGAGGGCGCTGAGGCCGAGCAGCGGCGTCATGAGGGCGAACGTGAGGTACGACGGCATCAGGCCGGCCACCACCTCGAGGAGCCCGAAGACCACGGCGGCGACGACCACGAGGCGGTAGCGCGGCTTGCCACGGCGAGCGGCGAGCAGGGCACCGGTCAGCGAGCCGACGGCCATCGTGGTCCCGAGCAGGCCGTACTCCGACGCGCCCTTGCCGTACACGTCGGTGGCCATCAGGGCCGAGGTCATCTGGAAGTTGAGCCCGAAGGTCCCGGCGAAGAACACGATCGCCAGCACCAGCATCAGGTCGGGTCGGCTCCGGACGTAGCGCATCCCGTCGCGGATCATCCCCGGTCCGCGGGCGGCCCGTTCGGTGGGGTGCAGGTCCCCGGTGCGCATCCGCTGCAGCGACCAGATCACCGCGCCGTAGCTGAGCGCGTTGAGGATGATCACCCAGCCGGTTGCCGCGGCGCCGGACCCGAGGGCGGCGATCATGAAGCCGGCGAGGGCGGGGCCGACGATGCGGGCGGCGTTGAAGGACGCGCTGTTCAGGCCGACGGCGTTGGTCAGGTCGTCGGCGTCCACCATCTCGCTCACGAACGACTGCCGCGCCGGGGCGTCGAAGGCGGTGCCGACGCCGAACACGAACGCGAGCACGTAGACGTGCCAGGCCTCGGCGACCCCCGTCACGGCGAGCAGACCCAGCAGCAGCGCAGGACCGGCCATCATCAGCTGGGTCACCTGGAGCAGGCGACGCTTGGGGAAGCGGTCGGCGATCAGCCCGGCGTACGGCGACAGCAGCAGCATCGGGAGGAACTGCAGACCGGTCGTGATGCCCAGCGCCGTCCCCGAGTTGGCGGTCAGCTGCAGGACCAGCCAGTCCTGGGCGACGCGCTGCATCCACGTGCCGGTGTTCGACACCACACCACCGGCCGCGTAGAGCCGGTAGTTGCGGTTCGACAGCGCTTGGAACGTGGGACTCAAGGGGTGGCGGGCCTCTCCAGGTCGTGCGGGTGGTCGTGCTGGGTCGGGCGTGGGTCAGGCGTGGGCGAGCTTGTCGAGCACCGGGGCGGCCCGGCGCAGGACCTGCCGCTCCTCCGGGGTCAGCTCGCGCAGCCGCGCCGCAAGCCAGTGGTCGCGCCGACGCCGCTCGGCCTCGACAGCCGCACGGCCCTGGTCGGAGAGCGCGACGACCACCTGGCGCCGGTCGGACTCGTGCGGGCGACGCGTGACGTAGCCGCCCTCCTCGAGGCAGCTGACCGTGCGCGTCATCGACGGCGGCTGGACGCGTTCCTGCGCGGCGAGCTCACCCACCGCCGCCTCCCCCAGCCTGTCGAGCAGGCCGAGGACCGCGAACTGGCCGGGGCTCAGCTGGTCGCTGTCGGGGTCGCGCTCGGTGCGCAGCCGGCGGCTGAGCCGGGCCACGGACACGCGGAGCGCGGACGCCAGGCCGGCGTCCGTGCGCGCCAGCTTCTCGAGAGTGGGACCCATGATGCTTAGCCTAACTCATTACCTGGGCTAAGTATTCCACTTTCAACCAAGGGCCGGACACGCCGACTCGGCCTCGCCAGGAGGGCCCGACGCGCCGCCTCGGCCCCGCCAGGAGGGCCGGACGCGCCGACTCGGCCGGGTCGGGCGGCCGGTCAGGCCATGATGTCGCGGCGCCGGAACCCGACGAGGCCACCCGCCAGCAGCGCTGCCGCGAGCAGGGTGAGCGACCCCACCGGAAGCCACGTGAGGTCCTCGACCGGGACGAGCGGCAGGTGCTCGAACGGCGAGATCCCGCTCGCCCAGCCCGGCAGGTCGAGAAGGCCGCCGAGCCAGCCGACCACGAACGTCACGCCGAGCCACGCCCAGACGACCAGCGTCATCCGCGGCAGCAGCCCGATCAGGGCGACGGCGCCGGCAGCGAGCGCCAGGACCCCCGGCAGGTAGACCAGGGAGTACCCCAGCAGCGCCAGGGCGTCACCGGACGATCCGCCGGTGAGCACGAACGCCAGCGCGGTGCCGGCACCGCCGACCAGCAGGACGACCAATGCGCCGAGCACCGTCACCAGCAGCGGCTCGAGCAGCGCCCGCGTGCGCGAGACCCCCGACGCCATCACCAGGTCCAGCGTCGCCCGGCTCTCCTCGTGCCGCACACGAAGCGCGGACCCCACCGCGAACGCCGCGGCGCCGAGCCCGTTGAACAGCAGGGAGGTGGCGAAGAGCGTGTCGGTGATGTTGCCGCCGGTGGCCTCGAAGTACTGGGCGAGCGTCGGGTTGTCGGCGACCATCTGCTCCATCTCCTGGCTGAACGACCCGAACATCAGCCCGAGGAGGAACATGCCGGCCGCCCAGCCGACCAGGGTCCCGCGCTGCAGCCGCCAGGCCAGGGCGACCGGGCTCGCGAGCCAGCCCGCCGCGGTGGCGGGACCCGGCCGCGCCGGGACGATGCCCGACCCGACGTCGCGGTGCACGGCCAGCAAGCCGGTCGCCACCGCGAGCAGCGCGACGAGCAGCACCGACAGCCCCAGCGGCCACCAGCGGTTGTCGTCCATCACCCGCACCTGCTGGGACCAGCCCATCGGCGAGAGCCAGGAGAGGAAGCTCTCCTGCACGTCGCCCACGGCTCGCAGGGCGAACGCGCCGCCGAGCACCGCGAGCACCAGGCCCGTGGCGGTCCGGCCGTGCGACATGAGCTGCGCCGCCACCGCCCCGACCGCGGCGAACACCGCTCCGAAGGCGGCCACCGCTGCGCCGTACAGCCAGGCCGCCTGGTCCGGCATCCCGGCGCTGAGCACCGACCCGGTGACCCCGAGCCCGACGACCGCGGAGGCGGCGAGCGCGACCAGCACCGACGCCGCGGCGCCGGCGTGCCGTCCCACGACGGTGGAGACGAGCAGCTCGGTGCGGCCGGCCTCCTCCTCGGCGCGCGTGTGGCGCACGACCGTGAAGGCGGCCAACAGGGCGACGCCGATGAACGCGGTCAGCGCGGTCTCGTAGACGAGGATGCCGCCCTGGGTGTCGAGCGCGACCGGCGGGCCGCCCATCGCGATCCCGGCCGGGCTGCTGCCGATGTTGTTGCCGTAGGAGGCGATCTCGGCGGGACTGTCGTACGTGGACGCCACGGCGGCCGCCGACGCGTAGGTGATCCCGATGATGGCCAGCAGCCACACCGGCAGCCGGATCCGGTCCCGGCGAAGCACGAACCTGACCAGGGAGAGCGTCCCGACGAGGCCGCTCACGCGACCGGCTCCTCGACGACCTCGCCGAAGTGCCGGAGGAACAGCTCCTCCAGCGTCGGCGGGTGGCTCACCAGCGAGCGGACGCGCAGGGTCGCCAGGTAGTCCATCGCCTCGTCGAGGTGGTCGGTGTCGACGTCGAAGCGGACCCGGCCGTCGACGTGGTCGATGTGGGCCACGCCGGGGACCGAGGCGAGGTCGTCGGCGGGACGCTCCGTCTCCACCATCACGGTCGTGCGCGTGAGGTGCCGCAGCTCGCTGAGCGTCCCGGACTGCACGACCTTGCCGGCGCGGATGATGCTGACCCGGTCCGACAGCGCCTCGGCCTCGGCGAGGATGTGACTGGAGAGCAGGACCGTGCGGCCCTCGGCCTTCGCCTCGCGGATGCAGTCCTGGAAGACGGCCTCCATGAGCGGGTCGAGGCCCGAGGTCGGCTCGTCGAGCAGGAGCAGCTCGGCGTCAGAGGCCAGCGCGGCGACCAGCGCCACCTTCTGCCGGTTCCCCTTGGAGTACGACCGGTTCTTCTTGGTCGGGTCGAGGTCGAAGCGCTCGAGCAGCGCGTCCCGGCGGGCCCGGTCCACGCCGCCGCGCAGCCGGCTCAGCAGGTCGATGACCTCGCCGCCGGTCAGCGTCGGCCAGAGACTCACCTCGCCGGGCACGTAGGCCAGGCGCCGGTGCAGCGCCGTCGCGTCGTGCCACGGTTCCCCGCCGAGCATGCGCACCTCGCCGGCGTCGGCACGCAGCATGCCGAGCAGGACGCGGATCGTGGTCGACTTGCCCGCCCCGTTGGGACCCAGGAACCCGTGCACCTCACCGGCCCGGACCTCGAGGTCCAGCCCGTCGAGGGCGACGGTCGCGCCGAAGTGCTTCACCAGCCCGTGGGCGGAGATCGCTGTCGTCATGCCGCCATGATGGCACAATTCACGATCTTGTGAATACACTGAATGTCATGAACGATCTCGCGTCGGCCGGCCAGGACTCCACCCGCCTCCACCAGGCGGTCGACGAGCTCACCGCCGTGCTGACCCAGAGCGGCATGCCCCGGATGGCGGCCCGGGTCTTCGCCTACGCGCTGGCCGAGGACTCCGACCGCTACACCGCGGCCGACTTCGCCGAGGGCCTGCACATCAGCCCGGCCGCGGTCTCGGGCGCGGTCCGCCACCTCGTCGCCGGCCGGCTGCTGTTCAAGGAGCACGCACCGGGCCTGCGCGCCGATCTCTACCGCGTCTACGACGAGGACGCGTGGTCGGCGATCGTCACCGCGCGCCTCCCGATGCTCTGGATGTGGGAGCAGGCCGTTCACGACGCCGCCGAGCTCGTCGGCCCGGAGACCCGGGGCGGCCGCCGGCTCGTCGAGTCCGAGGCGTTCTTCCGGTTCCTGCGCGAGGAGCTCGCGGCGATGCTCGAACGCTGGAAGCAGCACCGCCGCGAGCTCGAGGTCGCGGAGCGGGGTCAGGAGACCCCGAGCAGCTGACGCACCGGGTCGATCGCGAAGTAGACGACGAACAGCGCGGCCACCACCCACAGCAGCGGGTGCACCTCGCGGGCCTTGCCCCGCACCGCCTTGACCAGGGTGTAGGCGATGAACCCGGCCCCGATGCCGGCCGCGATGGAGTACGTGAACGGCATCAGGACGATGGTCAGGAACGCCGGCAGCGCGATCTCGATGTCGTCCCACTCGATGTGCTTGACCTGCTGCATCATCAGGAACCCGACGAGCACGAGCGCCGGCACCGCGGCCTCGTTCGGGATCACCTCGACGAGCGGCGCGAAGATCGTGGTGAGCAGGAACAGCACCCCGGTCACGACGCTGGCGAGCCCGGTCCGGGCACCCTCCGCGACCCCCGACGCCGACTCGATGTAGGAGGTGTTGCTCGAGACCCCTGCGGCGCCACCGGCCGCCGCAGCCAGCGAGTCGACCACCAGGATGCGCTGCGTGTTCGGCGGCACGCCCTCCTCGTCGAGCAGGCCGGCCTCGGCGCCGATCGCGGTCATCGTGCCCATCGTGTCGAAGAAGTCGGCGAGCAGCAGGGTGAAGATCAGCAGCGCCGCCGTCACCAGGCCCACGCTCTCGAACGAGCCCAGCAAGGAGAACTCACCGAGCGTCGGGAACGAGGGCATGTCGATCACCCTGTCCGGCAGGGCCGGGACGTTGAGTCCCCACCCGCGGGGGTTGGACTCCTCGGGGCTGATGAACGACGGCCCGATCTTCGCGATCGCCTCGATGACCACGGCCAGGACGGTGGCCGCGGCGATCGCGATCAGGATGGCGCCCTTCACGTTGCGGACGTAGAGGGTCACCATCAGCACCAGGCCGACCACGAAGACGAGCACCGGCCAGCCGACCAGGTTGCCCTGGTAGCCGAGCTCCACCGGGACGGGACCGGCACCGGTGCGACGGACGAAGCCGGCGTCGACCAGACCGATCAGCGCGATGAAGAGGCCGATGCCCACGCTGATGGCCGTCTTCAGCTGCGCGGGCACGGCGTGGAACACGGCGGTCCGGAACCCGGTCAGCACCAGCACCAGGATGATCAGGCCCTCCAGCACGACCAGTCCCATCGCGTCGGCCCAGGTCATGTCCCGCGCGACCGAGTAGGCGACGAACGCGTTCAGCCCGAGCCCCGTCGCCAGCGCGAGCGGGTAGTTCGCGGCCACGCCCATGAGGATCGTGAGCACGCCGGCCACGAGGGCGGTCGTCGCCGCGATGCCCGCGAAGTCCCCCCCGCCCAGCGCCTGACCGTCGGCGTCCACCGCCCCGAGGAGGATGATCGGGTTGAGGACCACGATGTAGGCCATCGTGAAGAACGTGACGAGTCCGCCGCGGACCTCACGGCCGACGGTCGAGCCACGCTCGGTGATCTTGAAGAAGCTGTCGAGGCCGGTGCGGTCCTGACGGCCGACGGGTCGCTCGGTGGTTCTGCTGTCCACAGGACTGTGCCTTCCTGGCGGTGCGTGCGAGGAGAGGGGAAGCCGACCCGGTGGGTCGGCGCACATCTTGCCAGAGGGGTATCTTCGCCTCGTGGACCTCCCCCAGGACCGTCCCGACGAGGTGCGCACGCACGAGATCGGCAAGCGCACGTTCATCGTCGCGGACGTCGACCCTCTCGACGTGGACGGCGTGCGCACGGTGGCCGTCGGCACCGGTCTGTGGCTGCTCGCGTTCGTGCTCCTGCTGCCGTTCTCCGGCAGGCTCGCCGACAGCGACCGCACCTGGTGGCTGTGGACGTGCCTGGCCGGGTTCGGCCTGGGCACGATCGGCTGGGACTACTGCCGGCGCAGGCGCAACCGGCGCCACGAACGGGACGCCACGGGGGCCTGACCCCGCCCGGACCGGCGAACCTAGAACTTCTCGAGCTCGTCCCAGGTCAGGGTGTCGAGCACCGGCTCGGGCAGCGGCGCCGGCAGGTTCCGCTTGCCGAGCCGCGCCTCGGAGTGCGCGCCGCAGCCGTGGTCGAAGGACACGACCCGGCCGTCGTCGTTGGCGTAGGCGTTCGCGCACACGCCGAACACCGTGGAGAGCGGACCGGCGAGCCGGACCAGGAAGCCGCACGTGCCGCAGCTCGCCGGGGCCGACTGGGCGATCGGCGCGGACGGGCCGTGCGAACCGTCGTACCACCGCTGGGCCGCCAGGTCGCGACCTTCGAGCGAGAGCACGCGCTCGCGGCCGAGCCCGACCTCGTCGGAGACGGCCTTCACGCTGTCGGCGTCGATGACCTCGTCGTCGGCGAGGTAGCCGGGCACGAGCCGCGGGTCGTCCTCCGCGGGCGGGAGGAGGTCACCGGGGCCGAGGTCACCGGGCTGGATCCGGTCCTTCCAGGGCACCCAGGCCGGGGCCACGATCGCCTCGTCGCCGGGCAGCAGCACCACCTCGTCGACGGTGACCGACTTCAGCCGCGGGGCCCGGGCGACGGTGACCGCCCACCGCCAGCCGCGGTAGCCGACCCGCCGGCAGTCGAAGAGGTGCGTGACGACACGGTCGTCCTCGGCGAGGTGCCCGAGGTGGTCGCCCACGACAGCGGCGTCGACCTGCTCCAGCAGCGCGCTGCGGGCGTTCTCGACCGCAGCCGCACCGACGGTGTCCGTCTTCGCCGCTCGTGCCTTCGTCATCACGCCGCCGATTCTTCCTCATGGGGGCGGTCGGTGTCGCGGGGGGCCACGGGTCGCCGCAGGTGTCCCGGCAAGATGGGGGCATGTCCGAGGAGGAGCGCCCCCCGACGTCGCCGGACCGTCCGCGGCTGCGTGCCGTCGGCGGCGGCGCGCGACGGGCGGCCTCGGCGTCGGCGCGCGGGGTCCGCAGGGCCGGCGGCGTCGGCGCGCGGAGTGCGCGCCGGGCCGGCCGGGCGACGGGTGCGGCCGCGGGCTACACGTTCCGGCAGACCCGTCGGGCCACGCAGGCGCAGGGCGCCGGTCGCAGCGGGCTGTCCCGGCTGATCGAGCTGCACGCGTTCAACGCCGCAGGCGACGCCGCGATCGCGATCTCGCTGGCGGGCACGCTGTTCTTCCAGGTCCCGACCGAGCAGGCGCGGGGCCAGGTCGCCCTGTTCCTCGGACTGACGATGCTGCCGTTCGCGATCGTGGCGCCGCTCGTCGGGCCGTTCCTCGACCGGTTCAGCCACGGCCGACGCTGGGCGATCGGGTCGACCCTGGCCCTGCGGGGGTTCCTGTGCTGGGTGCTCGCCGATGCCGTCGTGTCCGATTCCGCCGTGCTGTTCCCGGCCGCCCTCGGCTGCCTGGTGGCGAGCAAGGCGTACGGCGTCACCCGGGCCGCCGCCGTGCCCCGGCTGCTCCCCGACGAGCTCAACCTGGTGCGGGCCAACTCGCGGATCTCGCTGGCCGGCGTGGCCGGCGCGACGGTCTCGGCGCCGCTGGCCGTGGGCTTCTCGATGCTCGGGTCGCAGTGGTCGCTGCGCTACGCCTTCGCCGTCTTCGTGGGCGGCACGATCCTGGCGATCCTGCTGCCGTCGCAGGTCGACAGTGCCCTGGGCGAGGGCGACTCCGGGCTTCCGGGGATCGGCCGGCGCCGCAGCCGGGCCATCGTGCCGCGCACCGTGGTGATCGGGCTGCGCAGCAACGCGGGCCTGCGGCTGTTGTCGGGGTTCCTGACGATGTACATGGCGTTCCTGCTGCGCGAGTTCCCGTTCCCCGGGTGGGAGGACCGCCCGGAGCTGCTGCTCGGACTCATCATCGGTGCGGCCGGCCTCGGCAGCACGATCGGCATCAGCCTGGGGTCGGTGCTGCGCAACGTCCGTCCGGACCTGACCGTCGTGCTCGCGCTGCTCGTCGACGCCGCGATGGCGACGGTGGCGGCCGCGTTCTACGGGCTGCCCACCGCCGTGCTGCTCGGGCTCACCGCCGGGCTCGCGCAGTCCTTCGGGAAGCTGTCGCTGGACTCGCTGATCCAGCAGGGCATCCCCGAGCGCAGCCGCTCCAGCGCCTTCGCCCGGTCCGAGACCCTGCTCCAGCTGTCGTGGGTGGTCGGCGGGTTCATCGGCATCGCGCTCCCGCTGGTCCCCCACCTCGGGCTCGGCGTCGCCGCCGCGATCCTCGTCGCGTGGTCGGCGTGGGTGCTGACCGCCCTGCGGCAGCCGCCGCTCAGAGCTCCAGCTCGTCCGCCAGCGCCCTGAGCAGCTTCGCCGTCGGCCGGGCCGTCTTCGGATCGGGGTGCCGGCCCGCGCGGTAGCCCTGCTCGATGTTCTCCAGCAGCCGGTAGAGGTCCTCGACGATGTTCACCATGTCGGCCGGCTTCTTGCGCATGGACCGGGAGACCGACTGCTTGGGCTCGAGCAGCCGCACCTGCAGCGCCTGGTCGCCGCGGCGGCCCTGCACGATGCCGAACTCCACGCGTGACCCCGCCTTGAGCGTGGTGACGCCCTCGGGGAGCGCGTCGGAGCGGACGTAGACGTCGCCGCCCTCGTCCTTCGAAAGGAAGCCGAAGCCCTTGTCGGCGTCGTACCACTTCACCTTGCCAGTCGGCACGGCTCTGACCTCTTCTGCTGCTCGGGTTCCGCGGCGGACGGCCGCGGAAGTGCGTTGCCGGGTGGGAGTGACCAGGGTACGGCGGACCGGGTGACCGTCACACGGGGGTTTCCCGCAGCACGTGGTCGTCGAGCCAGGCCGGGAACTCCTCGAGGTCGCGGAGCACGACATGGGTCCCGGCCGCCCGGAGCTCATCCTCCGTGCAGCCACCGGTGAGCACCGAGACCGACAGGGCGTCCGCCGCGAGGGCTCCCTCGACGTCGTGGACGTGGTCGCCGACGTAGACCGTGGCCCCCTGCTCCCGGAGCACGTCCGCCTTGCCGACCCCCCAGAGCTCCCCGGCGAGGTGGTCGATCTCGAGGCGCAGCAGCTCGACGTGCCGGGCGGCGTTGGGGGTGAACTTCCCGGTCACGACCACGGTCCGCCCGCCGTGCCGGCGCACCGCCGCCAGCGCCTCGTGGGCCCCCACCAGGGTGGGGCTCGCCACCACCGCGTGGTCGGGGTAGAGCGCCCGGAACCGGTCGACGAGGCCCGGCAGCATCGCCGGCGGGTAGTACGGCGCGAGCATGTGGTCCAGGGGCGGGCCGAGCCGCTCGCAGAGCGCGTCCACGTCGACCTCGACGCCGTCGTCGACGGGATGCTCCTCGAGCAGGGCCCGGAGGGTCGCGCCGATCCCGGGGCGGCTGTCGATGAGCGTCAGGTCCAGGTCGAAGCCGACGACGAGCGGGGACTGGGGCACGGGCCCACTGTAGGTCGCGGCGTTGCCTCCCCCTCGCGCCCCTGCGACGATGGGAGGCCGCCCGGCCCGGCAGCGCCGCGAGGCCGGTGCATGTCCTGTGGTCCTGACACCGTTCGAGGAGAGGGGTTCCGTGAGCCCGCGCCCGCACCGCGCGTACCGCCTGCGCCTGGCCGCCGTCGTCGCCGTGGCGATGGTGCTGGGTGCGGTGACGCCGACCGCGCTCGCGTCGCACTCCGCGCCGGTCGGTCCGACGCGGGCGACCGAGCCGGGGCTCTACCTCGTCACCCTCACCGGGCACGGCACCGCCTCCCACCCGGCGACGCGTCCCGAGGCGGGCCGGCGGCTCGACCGGGACCGGACCGCGGTCCGCGAGCTGGCGGAGCGGCTGCGCGGACGTCAGGACCGGGTGCTCGCCGCTGTCGGCGACCCGGCCGTCCTGCGCCGCTGGACGACCGCGATCAACGGCTTCGCCGCACGGCTCGACGCCGGCCAGGTCAAGACGCTGCGCGGTGACGCGCGGGTCGCCCTCGTCGAACGCAACACCGTGCAGCGGACCGCGAGCGACGCGGCGGCCCCGCTCCGCCTCGAGCGCCCGTGGCGTGAGCTCGGCGGCTCCGACCGTGCCGGGGACGGCGTCGTCGTGGGCCTCGTCGACAGCGGCATCTGGCCCGAGAACCCTGCGTTCGCGGGACTCCCGCAGCAGGAGGCGGGCCGCTCCGACGCGCTGCCCGGCTTCCGCGGCGCCTGCCGCGAGGCCGAGCGCTGGTCAGCCGGGGACTGCAACGACAAGATCGTCTCGGCGCGCTGGTTCGTGGCCGGGTTCGGCGCCGACCGGCTCGCCACCCACGAGCTGCTGTCTCCCCGCGACGTGACCGGGCACGGCTCGCACACCGCGTCCACGGTGGCCGGAGAGGCCGACGTCGACGTGCAGATCGGCGAGCAGCAGTTCGGCACCAGCGCGGGCATGGCCCCCGGCGCCAGGCTCGCGGTGTACAAGGCTTGCTGGGCCGCTCCGGACCCCGCCGACGACGGCTGCGCGACGGCGGACACCGTGACCGCGGTGGACCGGGCGGTGGCCGACGGGGTGGACGTCCTCACCTATGCCGTCACGGGCAGCTCCGATCCCGGCGACACGGTGTCCCGGGCGTTCCTCGGCGCGACCCAGGCCGGGGTGTTCGTGGCCGCGGCCGCCGGGAACGACGGCCCCGGCCACGCCAGCGTCGACCACACCGCGCCCTGGGTGACCACGGTCGGCGCCGCGACCCGGCGGACCTACACCGGCAGCGTGCGCCTGGACGACGGCACCGAGCTCGACGGAGCCATGGTCTCCGACCACCGTGTCGACGATGCGCGCCTGGTGCACGGGCGGGATCTCGCCGCG
>Ga0075331_1000028_pt1 | contig 25914 bp, 27 predicted proteins | sample MayberrySE_TuleA_FD_120090 | JGI IMG/M metagenome (GOLD analysis project Ga0075331, IMG submission 120090) | Natural and restored wetland microbial communities from the San Francisco Bay, California, USA, that impact long-term carbon... | ecosystem: Environmental > Terrestrial > Soil > Wetlands ... | reverse complement strand
CCTAGACATCCCACGGTTCTAACGTGTCAAGGTCAGGCTGCCTGCGTGTGGTCGCTGCGGTGGGCCCAGGCGGTGTGCTCGTCGTAGAGGGTCGCGTGGCGCAGGCATCCGTGGAGGATGCCGACGAGGCGGTTGGCCAGTGCGCGCAGGGCTTTGTCGTGGCCGTCTCCGGCCGCGCGGCGGGCGTCGTAGAAGGCTCGTGCGCCGGGTGAGGCGGTCAGCGCGGCGAAGGCTTGCTGGCGCAGCGCGTCGCGGAGTCGCTTGTTGGTCTTGTAGCGGGCCAGGACGACGTGGCTCTTGCCCGATGCCTTGGTGATCGGTGAGGTGCCGGCGTAGTTCTTGCGGGCCTTGGCGTCGGCGTAGCGGTCGGGGTCGTCTCCGAACTCGGCGAGCACCCGGGCGCCGAGCACGGTTCCCAGTCCGGGCTGGGACCGGATCAGCTCAGCGGCCGGGTGCTGGCCAAAAGACGCCTCCAGCTGCCTCTCCAGGTCCGTGACCGCTGCGACCGACGCCGACAGGACACCGACCAGCGCGGACACGGTCGCGCCGAAGGCCTGGGCGATCAGCGGTGGTTGGGCCAGCTGCTCGGTGCGCAGGGCGATCTGGATGGCCTCGGCACGGGCGGTGAGGTTGCGTTGCCTACCGGCGCGGCGCAGCGCGGCCTGGATCCGGGGCCTAGTCAACGCCCGGCCCTGGTCGGGGGTGGCGGCGATGGCCAGCACCGCCAGCGCGTCAGCGCTGGTCAGCTGCTCGAACGCGACCAGGGCGGCGGGGTAGAACTCCCGCAGCGTCGAGCGCAGCTGGTTGGCCTGCTGCCCACGCATCCAGCACAGCGACTGGTGCCCCCGCGCCAGCACCTTGATCGCCTCGGCCAGCTCCGAATCCCCGGCGAGGGGTCGGTGCCGGTGCCGGTCGGTGCGGACCAGGTCGGCCAGCACGTGCGCGTCCCCGGGGTCGCTCTTGGCGCCCGAGACCGCGTGCCGTTCCCGATACCGGGCCACCGACATCGGGTTGACCGCGAACACCTGATACCCCGCGGCCAGCAGGGCCTGCACCCACGGGCCGCGGTCGGTCTCGATCCCCACCACCACCTGCGGGGGGCTCTCCAACCCGGAACTGTGTTCCCCGACGAGCTCATGCAACGTCGTGATGCCTTCGATGCCCTCGGGCAGTCGACGACGAGCCAGCACCCGCCCGGTCTCGTCCTGCACTTCGATGTCGTGATGGTCCTCGGCCCAGTCATCGCCGACGAACACCTGCACCTCGCGTCCACCTTCCCTTCCTGACCAACGCACTCATCGGAGTCACAGAAAGGCTCGCAGCGCCCTAATGGATCAGTGCTCACCGGCACGACATCCCACCAGCCGTCCACGCCTTCCCGAGCAACCAGCGGGGGCACGATCTAGGACTAGACCTCGCACGGTCTGGCTGGCGAAGTGCTCACCCACCGGCTGGACTCGAGCAACACCTTGCCGCAAAGCGAGGCGATGCAACCCCATTAGGTTGGCGTCATGACGTTCGATATTCCTCGCTACAAGCTCAACGATGGCCAGTCCGTGCCGGTTATCGGGTTCGGCACCTACCCTCTGCGAGGCGTCGACGGTGTTGACGCGATGGTGCACGCGCTCGAGGCGGGCTACCGGCTGCTGGACACGGCGGTGAACTACGGCAACGAGGAGGAGGTCGGCGAGGCCGTCCGCCGATCCGGACTGGCACGCGAGGACGTACAGGTGACGAGCAAGATCCCTGGCCGGCACCACGAGTACGACCAGGCGATCGGGTCGGTCGAGGAGTCACTGCGGCGCATGCGGTTCGACTACCTCGACCGGGTGATGATCCACTGGCCCAACCCTAGCGTCGGCAAATACGTGGAGGCGTGGCGCGCGCTGGTCGAGCTGCGCAACCGCGGCCTCGTCCGCTCGATCGGGGTCAGCAACTTCACCGAGCAGCACCTCCACGCGGTCATCGAGGACACCGGCGTGACCCCGGCCGTCAACCAGATCGAGCTGCACCCGTACTTCCCTCAGCAGGAAATGCTGCGCGTGCACACCGACCTCGGCATCCAAACGGAGGCGTGGAGCCCACTCGGCAAACGCAGTGCGCCGTTCGCCGAACCCCCGGTCTCGGAGCCGACGAAACGGTACGGCGTCACCCCAGCGCAGGTCATCCTGCGCTGGCACCTGCAGCGCCGCTCATTGCCGCTGCCCAAGTCGGCGACCCCGCAGCGGCAACGACAGAACCTCGACCTCTTCGGGTTCGAGCTCACCGACGCCGAGGTCGACGCGATCACCGCGCTGGCCCGTCCCGGCGGGCGGCTGTTCGGCGGAGACCCGGACAATCACGAGGAGATGTAGGCATCCGAACACAGGGGCGAGCCGCCGCCTCCCGGACGCTGCGTGCCGATGCCACGTCGACAGCGACGATCGCGTCATTCCGCCGTGAGCGCACCTGGCGTGAGCTCGGAGACTGCGCGTTGGCCGACAGTCGCTGGGCGCTCGCTGTGGCGTCTAGAGTCCAGTCATGGCGAACAAGACGATCGGCCTCTCTGACGAGCTTGCGGCGTACGTCGTCAAGGTCGGCGTGCGGGAACCCCACGCCCTCGCCCAGCTCCGGGAGGAGACCGCCACGCTTCCGCAGCACCGGATGCAGATCGCACCAGAGGAAGGTGCGTTCCTCGCATTCTTGGTCGAGCTGATCGGGGCGCGCCGGTGCATCGAGATCGGCACCTTCACCGGCTACTCCTCCATCGCCATAGCGCGCGCGTTGCCCGAAGACGGCAACCTGGTCTGCTGTGACGTCTCCGAAGAGTGGACCTCGGTGGCCCGGAAGTACTGGGAGGTGGCTGGGGTGGCAGACAAGATCGACCTTCGGCTTAGACCTGCCCTTGAGACCCTCGACCAGTTGCTTGCGGATGACCGGGAGGCGACCTTCGACTTCGCATTCGTCGATGCCGATAAGGCCGGCTACGACGGGTACTACGAGCGGCTGCTCCTGTTGGTGCGGCCCGGCGGGCTGATCGCCTTCGACAACACGTTGTGGGCCGGCGCCGTGCTTGATCAGAACGCCGAGGACGAGGACACGCGTGCCCTCCAAGCGCTCAACGCGAAGCTCGCCGAGGACGAACGAATCTCCCTCTGTCTGCTGCCGGTAGCCGACGGTGTGACGCTCGCGCGCCGGCGCTGAATCCGCTCGGACGGGGCCCGCCGCAGCCCCGTCCGGCTGGCTGAGCGTCGGCGTTTACACGCGCGCCAGATCGCATCTGACCAGCACGACCACGCGGACTGAGGCGATTCCGGTGCGCCGCCAGCCAGACTCGCCAATCGACGAGCCGACTCGGCTGCTTCAACGTCGCGATCACCGAAGCGCGTCTTACCGCCGCCTGGCGGCTCGCGGAGCAACGGAACCGAGCAGTGGTCTCGATCGGCCCGGCATCGTCCGATCAGGGGCCCATCCGAGACATCGAGGGCATCGGGTTCAGGCCCGGGACGGTGAGTCCGGGCAGCGCGTCGGGGGCAACCAGCATGAGAACGCCAAGCACGACCAGGACCATGGTTGTTCCGTACGTCGCCACGCGACGCCATGGGGCGGTCTTCTCGATCGCGATCAGCCCTGCGACCACGGCCATCCAGTTCACGCTCATCAGGCCCAGAGCGAAGAGCGACGCCATTAGCGCCCAACAGCATCCGACGCACCATGCGCCGTTGCCCAGTCCCATGCGGAGCGCGCCCGCCCAGCCGTCGCGCCAGGAGCCTAGCAGCGTGCCCAGCGGGCTGCGGCATCTGCCCAGGCAGACCTCCTTGAGGGGTGTCAGCTCGTAGCCCGCCGCCACCAGGAGCGTCACCCCGGCGATGGTCTGTCCGGCGTTGTGCCAGGCCAATGCGCCGTGCGCAGCATTCCTTGCGGTCACCGCGATCAGGAACGCGACCACCCCGGCAGTGGCCCAGGTGGCGAGGTAACCGGTGGTGAAGGCCAGAGGCAGGACGCGCGACCTGCTCATCCGTGCGTACAGGGCGACGGTTGGGGAGACCGACGGGAACATCATCGCCGCCATCATCACCACCCAGACGCCGAGGAACCAACCGAACGTGCCTAGGGCGGTCCAGGGCCCGTTGTCCATGCCGCGCATCGCGTCGATCGTCCACCACCAGCCGATGGCAGCCAGCGCGAAGAGGACGGCGACGATCCCCAAGTGGGCACGCGTCGCCGCGTACGCCGGCCGAAGGCTCGAGCGCGTGACCGACTCTGCCTCGGTCATGACCTCAAGCGGCCCAGGAGAAGCTCGACTTCGACAGGCCGGTTTTTCCCTCGTAGGTGATGCCGAAGGCGTTGATCCTGGTGCGCGTCGCCTCTGCCATGACCAGGTCAGACCCGACGGGGTGGAACATCCCGGCGAACCTCACGGGCTCACCGGTCTCGACGCCGAAGGGGACGATGTCCTGGATCTGGAAGTCGATCACGTCGTCTACCCGGACGCTGTGGAGCAGGCCGTCATCCTCGATGTCGATCGCCGCGCGCTGGGCACCGAGCATCTCCCCGATCAGTGGCGCGAGGCCGGCCATCGGCCCACCCAGCTGACCGCCGAAGACCTGGACGAGCTTGTCGAACTGCTCCTCGGAGGCGTGCTCGTCGACGAACACGCCGACGCGCCAATTGCCATCTGTCATGACCTTCGGGGTGTCGGCGATGAGCACGACCTTGCGCCCGGCGATGTCAATGCCGTCCACCGAGCCGTCTTGGAGGCTGAAGGCAAGGGTCACACGGCAAAAGTCGTAGGTGGCCCCGTGGTCGAAGGACGTGTTGCATGGGCACATGAGTTCGCAGGAGCAGGTCTCGCTGTAGCTGCCGGCCAGGTTCCACGCCATCGGACTCCCCCTCGCGCTCGCTTCCGGCCAGTGTCCCGCCGTGCCGAGCAGGGCGTCAACAATGCCCGTCGTCAGGTGCTCCTGCCCGTATCGTTGGCTAGCCAGCGCTTCTACGACGGGTCTGGAAAGTGCCCTCGGACGAGTCCCCCAATCCTGCTAGAACCGAACTGAGAGGCGAGCCGGGTAGGTGCGTCACATCGCCGCAAGCGGCAGTGGCCACTCTTGTCAACGGCGGCCGAAATGGCGGATTTAGACGGTGCTCTTGCTGACTTTCGAGGCCGCGTGCGCCGGTGACCCTTGAACATGTCGGACCGACCAGCATGCCGATGAGTAACTATCGAAGATGGGGGTGGCCTGATGGTGGTCCGGGCGTCGAGCGGGCGCTCCGTGACTGCGGCCGGACTTGTAGAGAAGGGCTAATGGGATCTCCACAGACGCTCAGCGAGGCCGACCGACGCCTTGTCGCCGCCTAGGCTGCCGACTGCGCAGAGCGCGTTCTTGCGCTATTTCAAGCTGAGGCTCCAGACGATGATCGTCCTCGTGCTCTCATCGGCCGAACCCGCGCGCTCGCACGGGGAGAGCTAGATACTCCCAAGGAGATTCGGCGTCGCTTCGCCGGTGGGGTCGGTCCGGGGCAGGCCAAGGCTCCTGCCGCAGCGGCAGTCTGCCCGGGCCGCCGGGCAGGCTGTCGCCGTCTGCCACATGGGCGCGCACGCTCTCGGTGCCGCCGCCTATGCCGCCAAAGCCGCCGGCCTTGCGGACCCGCAGCGGCCAGAAGCCGTCGAAGAGGAGATCCGCTGGCAGTTCGATCACATGTCGGCAGAGGTCCGCGCCGCCCTACGAACCCTCCCACCAGTCGGTGAAGATTCGTCAGGCCCCCTTGGGCCCGGTCTCCTCGCTTCAGGCCAACTCGGCACCATCATCCGTGACCTTCAAGCTCGTCTTGCCGATACCACATCTGATTAGTACAAAGCCAGAAACCGGCCTGTGCCGCGGGGCCGCTGAACGCCGGTTCCACGCCGCGTCATGCCGCCGCGAGTTGACCATGTCTCATCTCGAACCAGCTGGTTCGCGACCGACCAGCGGCGCCCAACGAGGGCCCCGAGGATCCAGGAGCACGACGCCCCGGGTCGCTTCGCGGCCGGATCGCCCCCCAAACTTCCGCACAACTTCCGCACGGACAGCCGTAAACCACCGGATCTCACCGGACAGAGCCGGACAACGACGAAGGGCCTCCGACCGGCAAACGTGCTGGTCAGAGGCCCTTTTCGCTGGGTGGCAGGTGCAGGATTCGAACCTGCGTAGGCATACGCCGACGGATTTACAGACCGACGCTGCCCACGCTGTCACCTGCGGCGATGTCGCTCCCCCCGTTCAACTTCAGCACGGATTCCCCACATTTCTTTCCAGCGGCTCTGCCTCGATCGGCAAAGGGGGGTCGGTCCCGGGCCGGGCTCCGGGAGGCCCAGCAGCCACTCGCCCGGGACCTCGGGCGAGAGGCTGCGTGGGTTTGAGGTTGCGCCTCCCGGTCAGGAGCGGGCGGGCGGCCGGGAGACCTGGCCCACGATGGCCTGGACCTCCTCCGCTGTCTGGGCACCCTCCAGTTGGGCGACCTTGTCCGGGTCGGAGAAGACCCGGGCGATCTGGCCGAGCATGGGCAGGTGGTCCTTGCCGGCGCCGGCGATCCCGACGACGAACTTCACCGGCTTGCCGGACCAGTCGAGCTCGTCGTCGTACCGGACGAAGGACAGTGCGGTGCGGTGCACTGTGTCCTTCGCCTCGTTCGTGCCGTGCGGGATGGCCAGCAGGCTGCCCATCGCGGTGGACACCGACCGCTCTCGCTCGTGCATCGCGTCGACGTACGCCGGGTCGACCGCGCCCGCCTCGACCAGCAGCCGACCCGCCTCGGTGATCGCGTCGTCGCGGTTGCGCGCGCCTCCGGACAGCACCACCGAGCTCTCGGGGAGGATCCCCTCGTCGGCGGCGACCTCGGTCTCCACGCCCGTCGAGGCTCCGGCCGGCTTGTTGGTGCGGTGGAGCAGCGTGACGATCTCGTCGTACCGCGGGCTGCTCATGAAGTTCTCGACCGTGACGTGCGCGGCGGACGGCGTACGCTCATGAGCCCTGTCGGACAGGTCGGCGTGCACGACGACGAGGTCGTACTCGTCGCTCAGGTTCGAGATCGCCTGGTTGACGACGGTGACGTCGCTGAATCCAGCCTCGGTGATCTTGCGACGCAGCACCGAAGCGCCCATCGCCGAGGAGCCCATACCCGCGTCGCAGGCGAAGACGATCGAGGTGATCGGGCTGTCGACGGATCCGCGCTGCGGCGGGAGCACCGCCGCGGTGGCCGCCGACTCCTTGCCCTTCATCGACTCCATGTGCGAGGCGGCCTCGACCAGGTCGCCCTCCTCACTGCGGTCCAGGCGCAGGAGCACCGCGGCCACCAGGAAGGACACCGCCGCGGCGCCGAACACACCGGCCGTGATGCCGACGAAGTCCCCGCCGGGGGTCTGGGCGTAGACCGCGAAGATCGAGCCGGGGGCGGCCGGGGCCCGCAGACCCACTTCGAAGGCCGTGAAGAGGAAGATGCCGGTCATGCCGCCGGCGATGGTCGCCAGGATCATCTTCGGCTTCATCAGCACGAACGGGAAGTACACCTCGTGGATGCCCCCGAAGAACTGGATGATCGCGGCACCCGGCGCCGTGGCCCGAGCCACGCCCCGACCGAAGATCGAGTAGGCGAGCAGCAGCCCCAGCCCGGGACCGGGGTTGGCCTCCAGCAGGAAGAGGACGGACTTGCCCGTCTCGGCAGCCTCGTCGATCCCCAGCGGGGTCAGCACACCGTGGTTGATCGCGTTGTTGAGGAACAGCACCTTCGCCGGCTCGATGAACAGCGAGGTCAGCGGGAGCAGTCCGTTGTCCACAAGGAAGTTGACGGCGTCTCCGAGCCAACCCATGACCACGCGCAGCACCGGGGCGACGGCGAACATGCCGACGACCACCATCACCGCAGCGAGGATGCCGGCCGAGAAGTTGTTGACCAGCATCTCGAAGCCGGGCTTGATCTTGTGGTGCCACAGCGCGTCCGCGCGCTTCATGAGGTACGCCGTGAGCGGGCCCATGATCATCGCCCCGAGGAACATCGGCGAGCCGCCCTGGTCCCCCACGAAGAGTGGGTCGCTGGTCGCCATGATCACCCCGATGAGGGACGTGGCCCCGACGACGCCGCCGCGGACGCCGTAGACGATCATGCCGCCGGTGTAGGCGATGAGGGTCGGCAACACGTAGAAGATGGTGGGGCCGACCACCGTGGCGATCTTCTCGTTGGGGGTCCAGCCGTCCGGGATGAAGAACGCCGTGATAAGTCCCCAGGCGATGATCGCGCCGATGCTCGGCATGATCATGTTCGAAAGCAACGTCCCGAACCGCTGGATCCGGACCCGGGCTCCGCCTCGGGTCGCCTCCGTGGTGGTGGTCATTTCTTCCCTCCGATTCGCCGACCGTGTGACGCCGGTCACAAGCTATTCCAAGCAGTAAACCTCACGAACGGGCCGATTGCCAAGCACTCGGGCTTGATTTCTTGCCCGTTCATGTTGGAATCGCTCCCAAAACGCCGTACGGTGAGGTCAGGCAACCGAGACCGAAGGAGAGAACATGAAGGCGCTGCGCTTCTACGCACCCGAGGATGTGCGGGTGGAGGACGTCCCCGAGCCGGAGTGCGGCCCCGACGAGGTCAAGCTGCGCGTGCGCAACTGCAGCACGTGCGGGACCGACGTGAAGATCCTCTACAACGGTCACCAGAACCTCACGCCACCGCGGATCACCGGGCACGAGATCGCCGGAGAGATCGTCGAGGTCGGGGCGGAGGTCAACGACGCCTACGGCTCCGGCTGGAAGGTCGGCGACCGCGCCCAGGTGATCGCCGCGGTGCCCTGCGGCGACTGCCACGAGTGCCGCAAGGGCTGGATGGCCGTCTGCCAGAACCAGACGTCCGTCGGCTACCAGTACGACGGCGGTTTCGCGGAGTACATGGTCGTCCCGCGCGAGGTGCTCAAGGTCGACGGCCTCAACCGCATCCCCGACAACGTCGGCTACGACGAGGCCTCGGCCGCCGAGCCGCTCGCCTGCGCCATCAACGCCCAGGAGCTGCTCGACATCGAGGAGGGCGACACCGTCGTGGTCTTCGGCGCCGGGCCGATCGGGTGTATGCACATCCGGTTGGCCCGCGGGGTGTACGACGCCGGTCCGGTGTACCTGGTCGACGTCAACGCCGACCGGCTCGAGCTCTCGGCCGACGCAGTGGGTCCCGACGAGGTCATCAATGCGGCCGAGGTGGACGTCGTCGAACGGGTCCTCGAGCTCACCGGAGGGCGCGGCGCAGACGTGGTGATCACCGCGACCGCGGCGAACGTCACCCAGGAGCAGGCGATCGCCATGGCCGCGCGGAACGGCCGCATCTCCTTCTTCGGTGGGTTACCGAAGAGCGACCCGACGATCACGTGCGACTCCAACGTGGTGCACTACCGCCAGCTGCACATCCACGGCGCGAACGGGTCCGCGCCCGAGCACAACAAGCGCGCACTGGACTACATCTCCTCTGGGCACGTGCCCGTGAAGGACCTGATCACCGAGCACATCCCGCTGGAGCGGGTCCTCGAGGCGTTCCAGATCGTGAAGAACGGCGAGGCGATCAAGGTCACCGTCGAGCCGTAACCCGGCCTGCGGGGGGCGGCCCCTAACCTCGGGAGGGACGCCCCGACCCGGGTGGCAGCGAGAGGAGCGCGGAGATGTATGCCGAGGAGCGGCAGCAGGCGATCGCCCAGCTCGTGGCCGAGCGCGGGCGGCTGTCCGTACTGGCGCTCGCGGAGTCCTTCAACGTCACCGCCGAGACCGTACGCCGTGACCTCTCCGCGCTGGAGCGGATCGGGCTGGTCCGTCGGGTCCACGGCGGAGCCGTGCCGGCGAACGCGCTGCCGGTCGTCGAGTCCGGCCTTCTGGACCGCGGTGCGGCCAACACTGCGGAGAAGGACCGGATCGCCAAGGCCGCACTGGACGAGCTCCCTCCGCCCGGCTCCACTGTGCTCATCGACGCCGGGTCTACCACTAGCCGTCTGGTCAGCCGACTACCGCGAGACCACCCGCTGGTGGTGGTGACGCATGCGGTGCCGCTGGCGGCCCGGCTCGCCACTGCCCCGCAGATCGAACTGCACCTGCTGCCGGGTCGGGTTCGGCACAACACCCAGGCTGCGGTGGGTCCGGAGACCGTGAAGGCGATCGAGGAGCTGCGGGTCGACACCGTCTTCTTGGGCACCAACGGCCTGACCACCGCGCACGGGCTCTCCACTCCCGACCGCGACGAGGCCGCGACCAAACGCGCCATGGTCAAGGTCGCCCGTCGAGCGGTCGTGCTCGCCGACGCCAGCAAGGTCGGTGTCGAGGCGCCGGTCCGCTTTGCTCGCCTGGACGAGGTGGACGTGATCATCACCGACAGCGGGGTGCCAGCCGACCAGCGCGAGGCGTTGGCCAAGGCCGGCCCGGAGGTAGTCGTCGCGTAGTCGGTCGCCCCCGGGCCGCGCTCGGGCTGGTGACAGAGCGAAGCCGCACGCGGTGCTCGCGCCATCAACCAGCGTCGAGGTCCTCCGCGACCAACTCGGCGATGGCGGCGGCCGCCTCGGCCTCGTCGCCGAGCTCGGCGCCCAGGATCTCAGCCCTGGACCTGCGTCTTGCCGCCGCTTCCGCCGCCGCTTCCGCCGCCGCAAACAAGAAGGCACTCAGCGCTCACCCACAACCGCGGTGCTCGACGAGCTCGGGCTCACCGACCTGGTCACCAACTGAGGCGCAATCTCGGCGCAGCGTTCGAGTATGGCGGCGGTCTCGGCGGGGTCAGGCTCAGTGTTCCAACTGCCTACTTCAAGGGTGCCGCCGAGAATGCAGTCCTCTGAGCGCGGGTGCACGTAGGCCCTGCCCCCCGGATGCTCCTCGTCGCGGACCGACAGATGTAAGCCCGGGTTCGTCACCCGAACGATCTGCCCCCGCACCGGATAGACCGTCTCGTCGCCGACCAGCGCACCCGCCGCCATGCCAGCCCCGTTCACGACTACCTCCGGGCTGAGGTCCAGCACCTCGTCCAGGGATGCAAGGCGTCGGACCGTCTGCTACGCTCCCGCGGCCAGGACCCTCTCGTGAAGGTGAGGCAGGTAAAGGGGCATCTCAACCAGGGGCACGACGAACCGCTGACCCGATGGGTAACCCGGAGGCAACTCGTCATCGCGCGCCGGGCGCACCTCGCCAACCGCCTCCATCCACGCCGGTCGTGGCCGCTCCATCTGCTCGGCGTCCCGGTGAAGCACCAGCGACTCGCGCATGACGACCCCCGGGACACCGCTGGCCGCCTCAGCAGCAAGGACTTCATAGGTGTCCGCGCCCCAACGCGCAACGTCCTCCGGGGGACCCACCGCGGTCGGAAACCAGACTGCCGCCGCAAGGAACGACGTAGTGCGACTCAACGGGTCCGCACTGACGACGGTGACTTCATGACCGTCTTGCAACAACATTCGGGCGCAGGCCAGCCCGCTCATCCCAGCCCCAACAACCACGACCCGCATGAAGACCATGCTCCCAGCGCCCCGCCCGAAGCGACCACTCTTCTCGTCCGGGGACCCTCCGAACGTCCTCATCTGCCGCATTCCGAGCGACCCGAACGAGTCGGTCAAGGCGCCGAGTGGCATCCTGAGCATCTGCGACCCAGCGTGTGTTGCGGCATGATCGCGGGCGTGGAGATCCGCCCTTACCGCGACGACGACGTGCCACAAATCGGCGCGGTGCACGCTGCCAGCCGACACGCGGCGTACGTCGGGCTGGTGACCCCGGAGGCCCTTGCTCGGGTCACCCCGCAGACGCAGGCCGAGGCATGGCGCCGACGCCTCCCCAACCAGCCCGACCCGTGGAGCATGCTCGTGGTCGTGCACCCCAACGACCGCCGAGTTGCCGGCTTCGTGCTGGGCAGCGGGACCGGGCCAGTCGCGACGCCGAACGCGATTCACGTTCTCCCCGAGTTGCACGGCAACGGCGCCGGACAGCTGTTACACGACCACATAGTCGGGAAGTTCCGGGCGTGGAGCTGTTCGACGGCGCAGCTGTGGGTCGTCGAGGGGAACGCTCGCGCTCAGTCGTTCTACCGACGCAATGGCTGGGCGCTCGATGGCGGGCAGGACACCCACGACATCGGCGGCGTTCAGGTGCCCATCGTGCGGTACCAACTATCACTGCCAAGCGCGGGGTCGCGGCTCCCGCAGCCAGCGCAACTCGCAGGGGTTACATGCCGACGTCCGGATCTGCCGCCGGTCGCGCGGCGCACTCCCGCACATCGAGCGTTAGGTCGCTCTGAAGGCTAGTGTCTCGGGCCTGTCTGCCCGGGACTACTTCTCGACGTAGGCGATGATGGGTGGGATGACGCCGTGGCGTTCCTGGGCGGCTGTGTCCTCGGGCGAGGGAGAGGTCATCAGCGCCTGCAAGCCCGCCATGTCGTGGATGTCGGCGGTGATCGCGACGTTGCTGCTGCCATCCGCCGCCACGTAATCCGTCACGTTCGTGGCGTACCTGCCGATGACCTCCGCCCGCTCGGTCTTGCCCTGGAGCCAGCGATCGAGTTCGACGACTGCGTGGGTTACGACCATCTTCGGCATGGCGAGTCTCCTTCGGGACGTCGGGAGGCCTTGGCGGGATGCCGACGCTCCCGAGTACGCCAAAATCTGCCCCCGGTCCACGGGCGGTGGCAATAGTCACTTGGGGTTGCCAGCCAGCCTGGGAGCGGACCCAGGACGCGCTGTTATGCCGCGTTGAGGAAAGACCGCTACGGGGGATGTTCGAACGCCCGCAGTGGAGCGACAACTACGTTTGTTGTCATGCCAATCGTAGACGTCACCTACGGCTCCCAAGTTGCCGAGCAGCACCTGCAGCGGCTCGCGAAGGCGCTGCCGCATGCTGTCTCGCTCGCAGTCGAATGTCCAGAAGAGCCCTACGATTGGGCCCTTCAGCCGGGCGATGTCGAGGTCCGATTCCACCCGAGAGGGCCGTACGACGTCAGCGGTCTCGATGTGCTCGTCGAGGTGCGCTCGAAGTGGTTCCCAAGCCGCGCAGAGATCCGGCAAGAACGATGCGACCAACTCTGTGACGCCATCATCGAAGTGGCAGGGACACGCAGCATCGGCGTCTACCTTTCAATGCCGGTCGCCGCTTGGTCGCAAGGCACGTAGTCCACGGCAGGGAGGTTTCCGCATCTGCCGCGGACAGTGAAGCTCGAGCGTGCCGAGTAGCTCCCGCTGGCGACGTTGTCCCCTCATACTGAGCGGATGCCATCCGGTCTCGGAAACCCGCTTCTTCACCCCGTCAGGTACTGGAGACACTGGGTGGTCTGTTCCGGCTGTGTTGCCGCGATGGTCTACGGAAGCCAGCCTGTCGCAAACGCCACAGGACACTTTGCCTTTGCACTTGGCTACATTGCCATCCTGAGTGTGTCCATGGCAGCTGGCCTTCATTGGGCGAATCGAGGCGTCGGCTGACCACGCGGTACCTGCAGCGTCCCATATGCCGCTTCATCTTGCCGTTTCACGGATCTGCCGCTGTTCGGGCGATCGCGCTGCTCAGTTGTACGCTCCCGGAGTGAACCTTGGCTTGACGGAGCTGGTGCTTATCACGCTCGTCCTTATCGCGACACTATTGGTGCCTGCCCTTGTTCTCTACCTAGTGTTCACGGCCGGTCGACGCCGTGGCCATGCTGAGGCCCGACAGGAAGCGCTGGCCGAAAGGCAGGACCCTGACTGGCGTCCCCTCTGACGGCTCGGACTCCGGGACTCTGCCCGCAGACGCCCTCATCGGACGTCCGGTCATGCCGCTGACGAGAGCTTCTGCAAGGACTTCTGCGGCAGACTGTTCGACGATGGAACCGCTACAGATCGGGCTCCCGAGCGATGGCCTTGCGATCAGAGACGTCCGCCGCGATGCAAGTGGCGTTCCCGACCGCGCGCTCTTTCGCTTGACCAAGGACGGGCTTGTAGCCGAAACCTGGGTGTACGCCCATGAAGGCCATGGGTTCGACGGGCTGACCACCTTTTTCCAGATGATGAACCAGGACTGGCGTGGCTGGTCGGGTGAACGGACGTGGTCTGCATTAGAGAGCGATCTACGGCTGACCGCCCGGCATGACGGTCACATTCGTCTGGGTGTCGTCCTTGTCGACTCGATCAACTGGTCGGTGCAGGCGGATCTGACGCTTGCACCCGGCGAGGAGTTGTCCGCGGCGGCCGAAGGTCTGGCAGACCTCATGGCCTAAACACACGGATCTGCCGCATTGCGCGCGCTCCTCGCCGATGGCGGGGGCGTCGAGGTTCTACGCTGCGGCCTATGGCCGACACTCTGGAAGAAGAGATGCGCCTTCACATGTCCGAGCCCTTCCCTGACTCCGTGGCGAAGGGGCTGGACTACGGGGAGGTGGATGCCGTCATGATCGGTGCCGACATCTACGGCTGGGCGAGCAGAGCCGATTCGCTCTCCGAGCTGGACCGGTCTCGCTTGCTGCAGGCCGCAGACGAACTCCAGCGCTCCATCGGGGCGTTTCCAAGAGACGCCCAGCCGTACTACGAGCGCGTGCTCCGAATCGCCCGGCTGGCTCTTGCCGTCTGATCGAAACGCACGATCATGCCGCCGACCGTGAAAGTCCCAAGGTGCGAAAGGGTACGGCGACGGATTGGTACTCCGTCGCCGTTGCATACCCCCGTCCCGATTGACGGCGCAGGCCAGAGGGGGTTTGCCGGCTTGGGCCGGGTGGTCGGCGCCAGGAACTTCCGCACGTATTCCACACGCGCTGGCTCGTGACAACCGGTGGTGACGGCGTTTCCGCAGGTCAGGGGCCTAGTCAGCGCAAGCCGGACGAAGCGCCATATACCAGTCGCCACGCTACCCCAAGGGGGTATGACTTAAGGGCCTCCGACCGGCAAACGTGCTGGTCAGAGGCCCTTCTTGCTGTGTGGCAGGTGCAGGATTCGAACCTGCGTAGGCATACGCCGACGGATTTACAGAACGTCGATGCCCACGCTGTGACCTGGGGACTAACCACTCCCCCGCTCAACTTCGGCACGAATTCCACACGCGATCGCCCTCAACCTGTTGGCCCCCGAAGCCGCCGCTTCCCCGATCAGGACTGACAGTCACCGGCACATGCCACCGTCCGCCCGGCGAGGTACGTCATTGCGCCCAGAATGACGCGGCGGACCCGGTCCGCTGTGGATACTTGGCCTGGAGTCTGGGGGGGACGCCGAGTGTGCCGTCTCGACGACAGCGCGGGGGCGACTGCGTGCCGCGGTCGATACGGCTGACGCAAACCGGGCGGCTGTAGGTGTGGCGCGACGCCCCAGCCGCTGCCTGGGCCTGCCAAGAGTGCCAGCGGGTGACGCCATGTCGCCCGTCGAGGCCGTGGCCCCGGGCAGTCGCTACGCGTTGCCGCGCCCCAGCGCCGGCGTTGTGACGCGAGGGCGTTGCCGAATCACGCGCTCCACTCGTCGTAGAGCAGGGCGTATGCGACGGTGTCCAACCATTTGCCTGAGCGGTGGAGGGACTCGCGGGCGGCATGCAGCTCGCGTCGCATGCCTACGCGTTCCATGAGCCGCCAGGAGGTGTCGTTGTCGAGGAAACAGTTGGCGACAACCCGCCGCACCGCGAGGTCCTCGAAGGAGTAGCGCAGGAGTTCGCGGACGGCTTCGGTAGCGTATCCGTGGCCCTTGTGGGCGGGGTCGAGCACGAAGCCGAGCTCTGCCTGCATGCCGCGAGCTTGTTCGGCCATCTCAAGCTGAGCCCAGGCGTCCTCGCGGCGGAGCATGAAGTCGCCGATGACCTCGGCGTCCCGCTCGTGGCCGAGTTGTATGACGACGGTCGTCGCGAAGCGCGCTGGGTCGGACCATAGGTCGCTGTAGCCGGCGATGTCGCTCGGACAGCCGGTAAGCCATTCGTTGACACTGTCGAGCTGCCGGAACTTCCAGGTGTTGTCGGCGTCAGTGAGAACCGCCGGTCGGAGCGTGAGTCGTTCGGTTTGCAACGGCCGTTCGAGTACGGCGGGGGTCGTGCCCGGATGGGTGTCGGTCCGCGTGTCGTCTGTGCGCTGCTCAAGAGTGCGCAGCTCAAGCAAGGTGGCTCCGGTCTCGCCCAAGGCGGCGAGGGCTCGGTGTAGCTGCGCCTGGTCGGCGATCAGACCGGTGATGGTGGTGGTGTCGCCGCTGTCGCGGGTGATGGACAGCCCAGCGAGTGAGGCGGACCGGTCGCCGTCGAGGTGGCCTCGGACCCGGATGACGTAGGTGATGGGTGCGGTGGTGTTCATGGGGGGCTCCTGCGGTCTGCGGTGGGGACGGACTGGCGGGAAGTGGTCGACTCCCGCTGGGTTTCGGCGGTGAGTTCCAGGAACATCGCCTCCAGGCCGCCGCCGTCGGCGGGACGGAGCTCCGTGACGGGGATGCCGGTGGCGAACACGATGCGGCCGATCTGTTCCATATCCCCTTGGGCGAGCAATCCGTCCTCGCCCACTGGCGTCGTGGAGATGTCCGCCTCAGCCAATGCGCACGCAACGATGAGGCGATCGGCACCGCGGATGAGCAAACCCGACTGTTCCAAGAGGTCAGGTTTAGTGCCCTGGGCCACGAGCTGTCCGTTGCCGATGACGACGAGGTCGTCGGCGATCGCCTCAATCTCGTGGATCAGATGAGAGGACAGGAGGACGGTGCCGCCGCGGTCGGCGTAGTCACGCAACACCCCCTTCCGGGACCTGCCCAATCCTGGCCGCGAAGTCGGGGTGCTGCTCGACGCCTCGGCGCAGCATGGCGGGCGTACCGGCAGGGAGATCCTGACCCTCGCCCAGCGTCTGATGGGGGTCGGCCCGAGCGCGTGGACGAGATGCTGGACGCGGTGAGCCTGACCCCGCAGGAGGCGTCCAGGCTGCCGCGCAGCGGAGATGACGCCCCGGCTGACATGGGCATCTTTGGCGCGCGGGGTGATGCCTCAGACGCGGGGCCAGGTCCAGGCGGAGCGGAGGATGTAGGCGAGGAGGATCACTTCGACCACGACGCCGAGGCCGTAGAAGTACAGCCAGGACTCGCCGACCACGTTGAACGCCGAGACGGGGATGTAGAGCGATGCCAAGACGAGGTTGAGCGTGCGGTTCGCACGGGCGGGCAGTGTCATGGAGAGCAGGATCATGAGGGCCGGGATCCCCACGAGCGTGAGCGCAATGACATTGAAGGTTTGGCTGGTGTCGAACTCGAAGACGATGCCGGCCCGGAGGTCGTCGATGATGCCGGGCTTGTACAGGTGGAGGTAGTCGACGTAGATGTAGAAGAACATCAAGCTGGTCCAGGCTGCGGCGAGCTTCGCTCTGACCGGCGCGGGCGGATCGTGTAGGGCTGTCGTGGTCTTGGTCGTGGTGCTCAAGGTCTCTTGGTTCACAAACATCTCGGGGCTCCTTCAATGTGTGGTGCGGAGTTCCCAGTGTGATTCGGCACCAGTTCAGTGCGCACCGGTGCGATGGCCAGTCTTTACCTGACCAAAAGGACAGGCGGGGACAGGGCTATTGGCCGATCCGCGGTGGCCTTTGCGTCCCTAGGCTTGGGCCGGTGAACAGGACATACGACTGGCTCGAGACGAACCCTGTCGACGTCGAGAAGCCGCCGGCCCGCGTGGCCCGCGACTGGGCGCTGTTTGCGCTCATCTTGGGGATCGCCGTCGCCGAGGTCGCCTTCATCGACGAGATGGCCTGGCGCTGGCTCGGCGTAGTCGTCGGCCTCGTGTTGGCGTTCGCCACGCTGTGGAGAAGGACGCGGCCGCTACCATCCGTGGCGCTTGGGTTCGGCGCGTTCATGGCGGTCGACCTGGCCACGACAGTTGCCGGCGCGGAGAGTTTCTTTCTGTACGCCGGAGTCGCCGTACTGGTTCTTATGTACGCGCTGTTCCGGTGGGGCACGGGTCGCCAGGCGGCCATTGGTTCCTTGATCGCATTGGCGGAGTGGGCGGTGAGTGTCACCACCGGCTCGACGAGCGCTACGGATGCCATCGTCGGACTCCTGATCCTCCTCTTCCCGGCGGCCCTAGGCGCTTCAGTCCGCTACCGCCGCATCGTGCGGAACCAACAGTTCGAACGTGTCCGGCTGCACGAGCGCGACGCGCTCGCACGCGAGCTCCACGACACGGTGGCTCACCACGTCTCCGCCATCGCGATTCAGGCCCAGGCCGGCCAGGTCCTGGCTACTGCAGGGGACGTGGCCGGAGCGGGGCAGAGTCTCTCGCTCATCGAGAAGCAAGCCACTCTCAGCCTGACCGAAATGCGCTCGGTGGTCGCCGCGCTTCGCCGCGCCGGCGAGGCTTCCGAGATGTCCGTCGCTCGCGGGTTCGGCGACATCCAGGACCTCGCGACGCCCGAGGGAGCGCCCGGTCCGCGGGTCCAGGTAGAGATGCGCGGCGAGTTGGACGACCTGCGTCCGGGCGTTCAGGCTGCGCTGTTCCGGGTCGCGCAGGAGGCGGTCACGAACGTGAAGCTCCACGCCGCGTCTGCGACTCGCGCGTGCGTCCGCATCAGCGGCGACGGCGACACTGTGTCCCTCAGCGTCACCGACGACGGCGAGCCGATCCTTGGAGCCCGGGCCGCCGGTTACGGCATCACCGGAATGGAGGAACGTGTCACGCTACTGGATGGGACGTTCGAGGCCGGACCAGGGCGCGAGCGAGGCTGGACCGTCCGGGCGACCATTCCGCGGTCAGGGAGGCCAACGTGACGCTCCGAGTGCTCATTGCCGATGACCAGGACATCATCCGCACCGGCCTTGCGACCATCCTCAACGGCCAGCCCGACATCGAGGTCATCGGCCAGGCCGTCGACGGACGCGACGCGGTCGAGCTCGCCCGACGGCTCCGTCCCGACGTATGCCTCTTCGACATCCGCATGCCCCACCTCGACGGCGTGGAAGCCACCCGGCTGCTCGCCGGGCCTGACGTCGAGGACCCCATCCCGGTGGTCGTCATCACGACGTTCGACACCGACGCCTACGTCACAGGCGCCCTGCGGGCCGGGGCGAAAGGCTTCCTGCTGAAGGACGCCGGGCCCCAGTTGCTCGTCCAAGCCATCCACGCCGCCGCCGAAGGAGATGCCCTCATTGCCCCCGCCATCACCACGCGACTGCTCGAAAAGTTCGCAGCGTCCGGGAACCATCCAGATCCGGTGCAACCGTTGAGCCCCCTGACCGAGCGCGAGGAGGAAGTCCTCATCACCGTGGCCAAGGGCAGGACCAACGCCGAGATCGCCGACGAGCTCCACGTCAGCCTCAGCACCGTGAAGTTTCACCTCGCCAGCCTCATGACCAAGATCGGCGCCCGCAACCGCGTCGAGATCGCCATCTGGGCCTATGAAACAAGGCGGGTACGTCCCTGAGGGGAAGCGCTGAGTCATTCCGCCACCCGGCCGGAGATAGCCACTCGGCCGGTGCCGCTGGTGGGTCTCAGGTCGACTAAAGAGGCCGAGCAACGTTCGCCGAGGTGCCGTCGATCCTGATGACGTAGTTGGCGGGTGCACTGGTGTTCATCAGGGACGCACCTGAGGGTTAAGGATGTGTATCGATCGGTGGCGGAGCCCGCTGCTTCAAGGACCGAACAGATCCGGGCGGCCAACTGGTGCGTTTCGAGAGAGTCGGTAACGCCTGCACATGCCCCCGATGGAGCGACCAACCGCCAAGCCTCGCAGTCTCGCAGACGGGGGTCGACGTCAGGCGGCGCGGAGTCCAGCCAGTGTTCGGGTCATCGTGGCTACGGATGCGTCACGTTCCTGAGATCGACCTAAGCAGGGTCCCGGCCCCGTACTTTCGGTTAGCACAAGACTGGCCATCGACCCGGTGCGCGCACGATGCGATGCCGCGAGGGTTGAAGCCATGATCACCGTTGAGTCCCTGACCCGGAGGTACGCCGGCTTCACCGCCGTCGACAACGTCTCCTTCACCGCCCGGGCCGGCCGCGTGACCGGTTTCCTCGGTCCGAACGGTGCCGGCAAGTCCACCACGATGCGCGTGATGGTCGGTCTGACCGTCCCGACATCCGGCTCCGCGACCATCAACGGAGAACGGTTCGCCGACCTCCCCAACCCCGGCCTCGAGGTCGGCGTCCTGCTGGACGCCTCCGCGCAGCACGCCGGCCGCACCGGACGCGAGATCCTCACCATTGCCTCCGACACCATGGGCCTGCCCCGCACCCGGGTCGACGTGATGATCGAGCTGGTGAGCCTGACACCCACCGAGGCCAAGCGCCGGGTGCGCAACTACTCGCTCGGCATGCGCCAGCGGCTCGGTATCGCCACCGCACTCCTCGGAGACCCCCAGGTGCTGATCCTCGACGAGCCCGCCAACGGGCTAGACCCCGCCGGGATCCGGTGGATGCGCGACCTGCTGACGGGATTCGCCAGCCAGGGCGGCACGGTGCTGCTGTCCTCACACCTGCTCCACGAGATCGAGGTCATCGCCGATGACCTGGTCGTCATCGGAAACGGCAAGATCGTCGCGGCCGGCACCAAGGAAGAGCTGCTCGCCGCGGCTGGGACGCTCGCCCGCTCGACGTCACCGCGCGACCTCGCCCACGCACTGGAGCAGGCCGGGATCCCCAGCACGCTCGCCGGGGACGGCTCGGTCCGCACCGACGCCGACCCCGGTCGGGTCGGAGCCGTGGCCCTGACCGCCGGCATCGCCCTCACTGAGCTCCGGTCCGCCGAGGGCGCCGGGCTCGAAGACATGTTCTTGTCGCTCACTGCCGACACCCAACGCGAAGGAGTTGCCGCATGACCGCCACGATCGTCCCCCCGGCCACCACCACGCAGACCGCACGGGTCCGCCGGACCGCCCGTCCCATCCCGACCACCCGGCTGGTCAAGGTCGAGCTGCGCAAGATGTTCACCACCCGCTCGGGATTCTGGATGCTCGTCAGCATCGGCGTCCTGTCGGTCATCGCGACCGGGGCGGTCATCATCTTCGCTCCCGACAGCGACGTCACCTACGAGAACTTCTTTGCGGCGATCGGGTTACCGATGTCGGTGATCTTGCCGATGATCGCGATCCTGGCCGTCACGAATGAGTGGAGCCAGCGCAGCGGGCTCACGACGTTCACCCTGGTGCCGAGCCGCGGACGCGTGATCGGCGCCAAGGCCATCGCCACCGTCCTTGTGGGCCTCGGCTCGACAGTTCTCGGCTTCACTGTGGGCGCCCTCGGCAACCTGGCCGGTTCCGCACTCGCCGGCGTCGACACCGTCTGGGACGTCTCGCTCGTGCACGCCTCGCAACTCCTGCTGGGCAACCTGGTCGGCATGGCCATCGGCTTCACCCTCGGTGTCGTGCTGCGCAACTCCGCGGGCGCGATCGTGGGCTATTTCGTGGTCTCTCTCGTGCTGCCCGGCATCCTCGAGCTGCTCGCCTTGGTGCGGGAGTGGTTCCTGGACCTGCAGCCGTGGATCGACTGGAACTACACGCAGGTGGAGCTCTTCGAGGGCGCCACGAACACCGCTGAGGAGTGGGCGATGCTCGCCTCGACCACGATGATCTGGGTCGTCGTTCCCCTCGTCGTCGGGCTGCTGTTCCTGCGCCGCTCCGAGGTCAAGTAGTCACACACAGGCGGACGGACCGCTCCTCTCGCAAGAAGAACCGATGACCATCCGAACGAACACCCAGAACCTGCTCGACAACCCGCCATCCGAATGAAACGAAGGAATAACGACGTGAGAACCCAGAAGGCAGAACTCACCACGCTAGAGGACCGGCAGGTCCTGGACCGGGTGTCCACGACGCGAATCGTCGGCGGCGTCGCGGTCGCCTACGCCGCGTCAGTGATCGTTCAGAACGCGATGTTCATGGGTGGTGTAGCCCAGCTCCTCGGCCTTGGCGACGGCACTGCAGCGCCCGCCTACGGCGATCCTCTTGGTGAGGTCCTCGCCTACCACGCCGCGAACCGGGGCGCCGTGGCCGTCGCCGCGGGTCTGGAGGCCCTGAACATGCCCCTGCTCCTGCTATTCGTCACGGGCCTGCAGGGGCTCGTGCAGCGCCGCGGGGCCGCAGGGGCGGACTGGTCGCGGCTCGCGGTGGCAGCCGGAGCGACGTTCTCTGCGATATTCGCCCTCGTCATAGCCACGCACATCGCGGTCGTGCTCGCCGCGGATGGCCTGGCCGAGCCAACCCCCGCCTTCGAGCTGGTCTGGCAGCTCCACGCCGCGCTCTTCGCGCTCGCGCTGCCCGCGCTCGGGGCGACCTTCATCGGCGCGGCGCTGGCCACCCACGCCAGCGGGTTGACACGGCCGTGGCAGCGGCTGCTCGGCGTGGCGGGTGGCAGCGTGCTCATCTTGGCCGGCGCCGGAAACCTCGCCATCGCGGATGGCTCGCCACTGGTGTTCGCCGGGGTTGCGGGGTTAGCCGCCTGGCTCGTCTGGCTCGTTGTCACCGGCCTAAGGCTCATCCGTGGACAGGGCCTGACGTCGCTCTATGGTGACGCTCGTCGTCGAACCCAACCGGTCAAGGGATCCGGATGGGACGGTAGGCACACGGCTCCGATCCGAACCGCCGGTCTGACCAAGAGCCTCGATCATCTCCGGGCCGTCAACGGGCACACCCTCGCGACCGAGGTGAGTGGTGGGGTGCGCGACAGGTTTTGACGCGCATATGTCATCGGGCAGGCTGGCCGGGTCGAGTGCAAACGCTGGCCACGGCCGACGCCCGGGGACGCGGACCTACGGCGAGCCCCCGGGGGAAATGGACTCGCCGCAGGAGTCAGTGCTTCAGCGGGGAACGAAGATGCCGATGATCGGGCCGTCGAGACCGGCGGAGTTCGCTGTCACGAAGGTGTTAAGGATCGGCCGGTGCGACCGTCATACCGAAGCACTCGGTCGTTGTCGCTGCTCTAGATGTAGAGAGCACCATCGGGACCTAAAGTGACCCCGCGGTGGCCGGACAGCCCGCCCGAGCCCGCGGCCACGAACTCGCCCAAGAACGCGCCGGTCCGGCCGTCGTACTCGAGCACCACCTCGTTGACGTCGCTTGAGATGTAGAGGTCGCCCATCGGGACCGAAAGTCGCCCCGCGGGCGAGCGCGAGGCCGCCGCTTACCGCAGACGCCAGCATCGGGAGGGTGCACTCCCCGCTCACAGCGCCCGTGTAGAGGTCACCGGACAACATGCGATAGGGAGCGTGCAAACCTGACGCCCGTATGGGCCGAGCCACGTCACGCGTCAATGCCTCTACCGGGGGCAGCCGCGCCATTGCCGGCCAACTTACGCCGCATCCTCGAACCTGCTGCTTAGCCCAGACTGCAGCGCCCGAAAGTTGAGTCCAAAGGGGTGGTATCCGACCGGGGCGACGCGCTGGTCAAGTGCCCGGGATGGGGTCAGGCCCCGGGCCGCACGCAGTACGGTCCGGGCATGGAAGCGATTCTCCAGAGCCGGTACGGCCCTATCGACAACCTCCAACTGGGTCAGGTCGCGCGCCCGGTGCCCGCCGAGGACGAGGTGCTGGTTCGGGTCCGGGCAGCATCGGTGCATCCCGATGTGTGGCACGTCGTGACCGGCCAGCCAGCAGTGCTGCGCCTGATGGGCTCGGGGGTGCGGCACCCCAAGGAGCGGGTGCCCGGGACCGACGTAGCCGGCGTGGTGGAGTCCGTGGGCCGCGCGGTGACTCGGTTCCAGCCCGGTGACGAAGTCTTCGGGGAAACGGTCCGCGGCGTCCAGTGGCGCAACGGAGGCGCATTCGCGGAGTACGCCACGGCGCCCGAGATCGGGATCGCGCTCAAGCCTGCCGGCGTCAGCTTCGAGGAAGCGGCAGCCGTACCTACGGCCGGGCTCATCGCCCTCAACAACCTGCCCCAGCGCCGCGTGCCGCCCGGCTCACGAGTGTTGGTCAACGGAGCTGCTGGCGGGGTCGGCGCGTTCGCCGTGCAGCTCGCCAAGGCCTACGGTGCGGAGGTCACCGGCGTCGACCAAAGGAGCAAGCTCGCACTCGTGCGCTCCCTGGGAGCGGATCGGACCATCGATTACACACGCGAGGACTTCACCCGCAGCGGCGAGGCGTGGGACCTGATCTTCGACGTCCCAGGAAACCACTCCTTCCACGAAATACGCCGAGCGCTGGACCCGCGCGGCAGCTACGTCCTCATCGGACACGACGCATTCGGCGCCATCGGGCACCACTGGCTCGGCAGCATCCCCCGCATGTTGGGACTGGTGGCACGCTCGGCAGTGACCCCCCAACTGCGAGGTGGCTCGTTCGCGTCACCCAACAAGCGTCGATTGATGAACACCCTTGCGCAGCTCATGGAGACCGGCCAGCTCCAAGTAGTGATCGACCGAACCTTTCCCCTGGCGCAGGCGCCCGAGGCGCTGCAGCACCTGATATCTGGCCAACCAATGGGACGGATCGTGCTTGTCGTCGGCGGCTGAGGCGCCGGGTCATTCCGGCTCCCCTCTGTTGTCAACGCGCTCTCGTGAGGGACTTCTTGGCGGTGGTGTTCCGGGGTGGCTTGGCCGGTTGTAGCGTCGGTTTCGCGGGTCCGGGAAGTGGCTGATCCGAAGTGTCGATGTGCGGGGGCAGGTCGACCGCGCTGGATTGATGAGTCGCCCCGCAGTGCCCTCCCGGGCCCGTCTCCTCGTTGGCCGCTCGCATGCGGGCGTCGGCGACCAACTGGCGGTAGAGGGCATCAGAGATGCGCCGCTTCAGGCAGCGCATCGCCTCTGCGCGGGTCTTGCCGGCACCGAGCTTGCGTCGGTAGTAGCGCCGGCCTTCGGTGTCGAGGCGGATCTGGGTGGCCGCGGCGATGTGGATCATGTGGTTCATCCGCCGGTTCCCCGCGCGCGACAGCCGGTGCCGCACCGTCTCCCCCGAGGACGCCTCGATCGGCGCGGTGCCGGTCCAGGACGCGAACCGGTTCCGGTCGGCGAACCGGGCCACGTCCCCGACGTCGGCCAGCACCCGGGTGGCGACGATCGGCCCGACCCCGGGCAGATCCATCAACGTCGAGCCGCTGTCCTGGATCACCGCCTTCAGTTCCTTGCCGAGGGACTTGATCTTCTTCTCCACCGCGACCAGGTCGGCCAGCTGCTCGGCCGCGAGCCGGCGCCGGGTCTTCCCGAGGACATCGCGGGGACGGATCGAGGCCAGCATCGCCTTGGCCTGCAAGGCGGTGATGTCCTTCTTCACCCTTCCCGGGGTCAGCTCGCCCAGGAGACGCTGCAACCGATTCACCGTCTGCACCCGCTGTCGGACGAGCTCGTCGCGGCGGTCGACCAGCATCCGCAACGCCTCCAACTGCGGGTCGTGTGACAGCACGCGCAGGCCCTTCGCGCGGACCGCGGCGACCGCGACCGAGTGCGCGTCATGAGCGTCGGTCTTGCGGCCGTGGCCGGTGTCGAGCACCCGGGCCCGGGCGGCCAGTTTCGCGGGCACGTCGACCACACGCTCCCCGTCGGCCAGCAGCCGCTGCGCCAGCGGACGGCCGGCGCCGTTGCTGCCCTCGACCGCCCACGTCCGCTCCGGCCACGCCACGACGTGCTTGCGCATCGCGGCGTAGCCAGCGTTGTCGGTGGCGAACCGGCCGGTGGCCAGTACCTGCTCGTGGTCGTCGATGACCTCGATGGTCACCGACAGCTTGTGGGGGTCGACCCCGATGATGATCTCCATGCACGTCCTCACGCGACTGTTCTAAACGGACAGGACGGCGAGGCGGGCATTGCTGCTACGAGCCGGGCACACCCCTCTTGGGCCACGCCCCACCACGGCGTTCGGCGGGCACGCAAACCGGAAGAGAGCCACACCCGCAAGCGGGTGGGCAGCCGCATGACGAGCATGCCGCCGAACGCCTGGACCGAGTCTGGCCGGACGCCGGTCCTGCGGGAAATCGTCTAGCAGCCGCAGGTCGTCCACGTCACGGGAGGTCGCGCAGCCGGTTCTCGAGGAACCGGCGGATGGCTGGCTCCGTCGTGAGTGAGATCGCGCGCTGGTAGGCGACGG